>Ga0306920_100000965_pt1 | contig 35113 bp, 34 predicted proteins | sample flu12Cox44000170_FD_204666 | JGI IMG/M metagenome (GOLD analysis project Ga0306920, IMG submission 204666) | Lab enrichment of tropical soil microbial communities from Luquillo Experimental Forest, Puerto Rico - flux4day.12C.oxic.44.000.170 (v2)... | ecosystem: Environmental > Terrestrial >...
GAGGGGTTCGTGAAGTCTAGCGGACGGCGACGGGCGCGACGGTCGAGCCCGTGAAGCCCTGCGCCTTCATCGGCTGCATGATGAACGCGAACTCGTAGACCTGCTTGGACGACAGCTCGTCCAGCTTCAAGTTCTCGAGCAGGTGGATCCCGTTCACCACGAGCGCGATCTGGTGCACGGGCAGCGAGAGCTTCGGATCCGGGTTGGGCGACACCTCCACGGGGGCGGTGTCCGCGCCCATGAGCAGCGGATCCTGCTTGGCGAGCCACTCCGCCGCAGCCACGCCGATGCCTGGATTGCTCTTCACGTAGCGAGCATTGTCCTTGCCCCACAGCCGGTGCCACCCCGTGTTGATGATCACCGCGTCCCCCGGCATGAGGGTCATCCGCTGCCGCGCCAGGGCATCCTGGAGATCCTTGGGCGTGATCTCGTAGGTATCGGGCAGCGTGTCCACACCCTTGAGAGCCGCCACGTCGATGAGCACCCCGCGCGTCATCAGCATGCCCACCTTCTCGATGCCGAGCTTGGTGAAGCCCGTCCGCGTGGCGATGGCCCCGGTCTTGAAGCAGTTGTAGTGGCTGTCCTCGTGGGACTGGTGGGCGAAACCGTCGAACTGGGTCCCCACCTGTCCCATCTCCGAGATGACCAGCTCCTCGTTGCTCCCGCGACGGTTGGAGAAGTCGTTCATGAACGTGCGCTTGACGATGACGTCGAACCGACGGCCCGGGTTGATCACCATCTTGTCGTTGAGCACGTGCGCGATCTCGATGACCTCGCCCGTCTTGATGAGCTGGGTCGCTCGCAGCACGCTCGCGGGCTTCATGTGATTGCCGGATCCGCGCTCGTCGCCCGCCCCCCACTTCGACGGGCAGCGCTGGGCCTCGGTGGGGACGGTCCAGGTCTGCGCTTGCGCGGGAAGCCACATCAGAGCGGTTGCCATGGCGAAGACGACTCCCACCACGCTGTGTCGCATCGTCGTTCTCCTCTCCCTGGAGTGAGGTGAGCTGCGCGCGGAGACTATAGCCTGCCTGGACCGCGCCGGGATCAGGACCTGGCCGCGCGCCTCGTCTCCTGCTCGCGGGCATAGAGGCGCAGGACGGCCACGGCCAGGCCCATGATGACGGGTCCGACGACCAGGCCGGGCAGCCCCAAGCCCTCGAAGCCGCCCAGGAGGGCGACGAAGGTGAGCAAGGCGGGCATGGCCTCGTGACCCACAAGACGGGGACGGATCACGTAGTCGCTGAAGATGACCACGACGACCGCGCCCCACGCGAGCTCGATGACGGCGGGCGCGAGATGTCCTTTGGCGAAGAGATAGAGTCCCGCGGGAACCCAAACGGCAAGCGTGCCCACCGCAGGCACGAGCGAGGCCAGCGCGGTGGCGACCCCAAGGAAGACGGGCTGGGGCACACCGGTGATCCAGAATCCGATGGCGGCGAGGGTGCCCTGGGCCCCGCCCGTCACCAGCGTGCCGGCCAGGGTCGTACGTCCCACCTTGCGGAACTCGTCGAGGAGCGCGCGGGTGTATTCATGGCGCAGCGGCGAGAGGGCCACGAGGGCGGCGACGATGCGAGGCCAGTGGCACAGCACCGCGTGCATGGCGAGGAGCGCGAAGAAGAGACCGAGCAGGGTCACCAGCGTGCGCGAGGCGAGGGAGCTGGCCATGCCCGCAGACCACGAGGCGATGTCGCCCGCGCCGCCACGCAGGCTCTCCATGAGGCTCTCCGTGGAGACGCCGAAGCGAGCCAGCCAGCTCGTCATCGCGTCGACCCAGGCCGCGAGGGCTCCGCCTGGGTGCATCTGCTGCCGCGCCAGGTTGGCGAGGACTACCGCCCGCGCCAGGAAGAGCGACCCGAACTCCACCACGGTGCCCACGATGATCGTGGCGGTGGCCAACACGGTGAGCACGGACACGGCCGTCGGTCTTCCGGTGAGTCGAGCCAGACGATCGTAAAGCGGGTAGACGATGAAGGCCATCAAGGCGCCGAGGAAGAGCCCGGTGGCGAAGGGCCGGGCGAGCCACAGGATGGCGGCCACGGCGCCGAGAGCGAGCCAACCCAGCGCGCGGCGCTCGTTCACCGCATCATGCTCGGCAGCCACAGGGAGATGATGGGAAAGGCCACGAGGATGGCGAGGCGGATGACGTCGGCCCACATGAAGGGCAGCACGCCGCTGAACACCGTGCCCGTGCTCACCTCGGGCAGGAGCGTCCGCAGGACGAACATGTTCATGCCCACAGGCGGGCTGATGAGGCCGATCTCCACCACGCACACGATGATGATCCCGAACCAGATGGGGTCGAAGCCCAGGTGCACGATCACGGGGAAGAACACGGGAATGGTGAGGAGGATCATGGACAGCTCTTCCATGGCCGTGCCGAGCACCACGTAGATGGCGCAGATGGCCGCCACCACCATGGTCGGACTCAGGTTGAAGCGCGTCACCCAGCCCTTGAGATCGTTGGGCATGGTGGTGATGTTGACGAACTCTGCGAAGATGAGGGCCCCGATCAGGATCATGAAGAGCATGGAGGTGGTGCGGGCGCTCTCGAGGAGGGCGGCGTAGAGGGTCTGCCAGGTGAGCGCGCGGCGCCACAGGGCGAAGGCCATGGCCCCGAAGGCGCCCATGGCCGCGCCCTCCGTGGCCGTGAAAAAGCCCACATAGATGCCGCCCATCACGAAGAAGAACAGGGCGGCCACCGCCCACACCTCCTTGAGGGCGAGGAAGCGCTCACGCCAACTCGACCGGTCGCCGGGCGGGCCTGAGGCGGGATCGCGCCACGTCATGTACTGCACGGCGCCGCAGAGGAGGATGGCTCCCAAGATGCCGGGGAGAATGCCCGCGGCGAAGAGCTTGCCGATGTTGGTCTCGGTGAACACGCCGTAGATGACCATGATGGTGGACGGCGGGATCATGATGCCCAGCGTACCGCCGCCCGCCACCACTCCGGCGGCGAGGCGGTCGGAGTAACCGAAGCGCTTCATCGACGGATACGCCACCTTGGCGAAGGTGGCTGCGGTGGCGATGGAGGAGCCGCAGATCCCGCCGAACCCGGCTGAGGCCCACACGGTGGCCATGGCCAGCCCGCCGCGCAGATGCCCGATGAAGGCGTAGGCGGCGCGGAAGAGCTCCTGTGACATGCCCGCCCGCGTGACGAAGTTGCCCATGAGGATGAACAGCGGCACCACGGACAGGGTGTAGTTTCTTCCCGTCTCGTACAGCTTGGTCTGCACGGTGGCGCAGGCCACCGCCCAGTTCCAGTCGCGCATGTAGGCGTAGCCCACGAAGCCCACCATCGCCATGGCGAAGGAGATGGGGATGCGCAGGCAGCACAGCACCATCATGGCCGTGAGGCCGAGCAGCCCCTCGATCATCGACGCTCGAAGATCTTGTAGAGGTGGATGAGTCCCGCCAGGGCGAGCGTGACGGCCATGAAGTACACGAACGGGCCGTAGACGATGCGGAGCACGTCGGTGGTGTCGCGGTAGCCCCAGATGCGATTGGCCTTGAGCCAGACCAGCCAGGCGAGGAAGAGCATGAAGGCGGCGTTCACGAGCTGGACGCCGCGCTCCAGCCAGCGCTGGGCGCGCGGGCCGAGCAGGCGGTCGATGAAGTCCATCACGGCGTGCTCGTCGGAGAAGGAGACGAGGGGCAGCCCGGCGAAGATCAGCACGAGGAGCATGAGCTCCGTCACCTCGAAGGCGCCGCGCAGGGGGCGGTTGAAGACGTAGCGCGCCACCACATCCACCACGGTGAGGCCCATCATGGCGAAGAGGACGGCGGAGGCGACCAGGCCGAGGAGGAGATCGGCGCGGCGCTTCAGGAAGGCGGAGACAGCGTCGGTCACCTGCCCGCGGCGACCTTCTTGAGCTCCTCCCGGAACTCGGTGAGGATCTTGGCCGCGTCCACGCCCTTGGCGCTCGCCTTCTTGATCCACTCGTCCACGATGGGCGCGGAGCGCTTCTGCACCTCCGCCACGAACGCGGGATTGGCGTTCACGATCTTCACGCCTGACTTCTTCAAGGCCTCCATGCCCTTCTTGTCCGCCTCGTCCCAGGAGGCGCCGGCCAGGCGCGCGATGTGTTCCCCGGAGAGCTTCTCGATGATGGCCTGATCTTCCTTGGGGATCTTGTTCCACTTGTCCTCGTTCATGAAGAAGCCGAAGGCGGAGCTGTACATGCCGCCGGGGAAGAGCGTGGCCTGCTCGAGCACGGTCTCGAGCTTGAAGGACACGACGGACTCCAGCGGGAAGAAAGTGCCATCCGCCACCCCCGATTGGAGGAGCTCGTAGGACTCGGGCGCGGGCTTCACGAAAGCCGAGGTGCCGAGCGCCTTGGCCACCGCCTCCGCGATGCCGCCGCCCGTGCGGATCTTGAGCCCCTGGATGTCGTTGATCCCCGACACGGGGCGCTTGGTGAACATCTGCCCGGGACCATGGGTGAACACGCCGAGGAGCTTCACGCCCTTGTACTCGCCCACCTTGTCGAAGTACTTCCAGTAAATCCGCGAGTAGGCGACGGAGTTGATGAGCGCCGTCTCCCCCGAGCCGGGCAGCTCCGCCATGAGAGGCAGGATGTGGCGGGCGGGCGTGTAGCTCGCGGTGACGTAGGAGAGATCCACGAGATCGTCGCGAACAGCATCGAAGGTGCCGGGCGGCGCCGAGGGATGCTTGGGCAGCATAGTGAACTTGACCCGCCCGTTCGTCGCCTTCTCCACCTCGGTCGCCCACCCCTGCAGGACCACGCTCGTCAGATGATGCTGGGGCGAGACCCACGACGACATGGTCAGGGTGACCTGGGCGTGAGCGGGCCCGGGCCCGACGAGGGAGACCGTCAACAGAGCGAGCAGGAACATCCTCAGGTGTGGCATGTTGGTCCTCCCGGTTCGGATCAGCGGCGGCTTGCCGCCGGGTAGTGTAACAGCATGCGGCGCTCACGGACGTCGAGCCGCGGAGAAAGGACACGCCACCATGCCAGCCCGCAGCGGACAGGCGTACGTCGAGTCGCTCCGGAAGAATGCGCCCTGCGTCTACCTGGGCGGCCGGCGCGTTGCCGACGTGACGGCGGAGCCGCTCTTCCAGGAGCCCATCCGCGCCATCGCCGAGCAGTACGACATGCAGCTCGACCCCGCCTACCGCGACGTCATGACCTATCCTTCGCCCACCACGGGCGAGCCGGTGTCGACGTCGTTCCTCGTGCCGTACTCGCGCGGGGAGCTCGTCAAGAAACGGAAGCACTTCAAGCTGCGCACCGATCACAACTTCGGTTTCATGGGACGCGCCCCCGACTTCATGAACCAGTTCGTGACGGGCTGGCACCTCATGGCCGATCGCTTTGCGCGGGCCGGGGAGCGTTTCGGGGAGAACGCCACCCGCTACTACGAGCACGTTCGCGAGCACGATCTCTTCCTCACCCACATGCTGATCAATCCGCAGATCGACCGCGCCAAGACGTCGGCGCAGCAGGAGGATCCCTTCCTTCACCTGGGTCGGGTGCGCGAGACCCGCGACGGCATCGTGGTGCGCGGCGCCAAGATGCTCGGCACCATGGCGCCCATCACCGAGGAGGTGGCGGTGATTCCTTTCGGGGGCGTGCCGCCGGGCGACGACGCCTACGCCCTTGTCTTCGGCATTCCCTCCAACACGCCGGGGCTGAGCTTCATCTGCCGCGAGACGGTGGCGCCCCTGCCCCGCTCGCGCTTCGACCATCCCCTCTCGAGCCGCTTCGAGGAGATGGACTGCATCGCGGTGTTCGACGACGTGCTCGTGCCGTGGGACCGCGTGCTCGTGGACGGCCGTCCGGGTAGCGGTGACCTGATCAACGGCCTCGGGGCGGACTTCAACGCGCTGCTCAACGTGCAGACCTCCGCGCGCCTCCTGAGCCAGCTCGAGTTCTTCTGCGGCCTCGCCATGAAGGTGGCCGACGCCATCGGTATCACGGGGTTTCTCCACGTCCAGGAGAAGCTGGGCGAGATGCTGAGCCACATGGAGGTGGCGCGCGCGGTGTTCTACGGCTCGGAGGCCATGGCCCAGCAACTCACCAACGGCGTGTGGGTGCCGGGCGGGCCGGGCTTGCGCGCCTTTCATCTCCAGTCGGGCAAGATCTACAGCCGCTTCGTGGAGATCGTGCAGACGCTGGCCGCGGGCGGGTTCTTCTACGCGCCGAGCGAGGCCGATCTCCAGAACGAGGAGATCCGCCCTCTGATCGACCGCTACGTGCGGGGACGCGCAGGCGTCTCCGCGGAGGAGCGCATCGCGCTCTTCAAGCTCGCGTGGGACGTGACGGGCGACTCCTTCGCCCAGCGCATGGCCCAGTACGTGCGCTTCTATTCCGGCGATCCCATCCGGCTCACCGCGGGCTTCTACGGCCAGTACGACAAGGCGTCGCTCTTCGAGCTGGTGGAGCGCGCCCTCGGACGGCGCGAGGGCCAGCCCATCGCGCTCTCGCCGGACAGCCCGGGCTCGCTCATCCCGTATCAGCCCGACGTGCGCGGCATGGCGGGCACCTACGCCGCCACGTCGCTCCCGGAAAAGCGGGGGGAGAAGAAGTAAAGCAGCCCCTCACTCTACCCTCTCCCCCTCCGGGGGCGAGGGTTCCGATCCAATACCCTCTCCCCTATGGGGAGAGGGGTAGGGTGAGGGGCGGCATGGTGAGGAGCGGCAGGATGAGGGGCGCCTGAGCGGTTAGCGCCGGGCGATTAGGCGGCGGAAGACCGCGCCGTACTCGAAGTCGTAGCCGGTGGCGTTGTCCGCGGCGTTGCGCTTCACCCGCTCGCCGATGGTCTGGCCGGACGGCACGTTGAAGCCCGGAACCTGGCTCTCGTGGCGCACCAGCGCGGCGATTTGACGGTCGATGGAGCTACTCACGTCCACGATGATCTCCGGCTCGTCGGGGCCCCAGAACCACAGCTCACGCACCTTGTGCGGCTCAAGGGCCTCCCCGGTTACCTGCTCGGGGAAGTGCAGGTGGTCGCGCGCGTAAGGATACACGGCATCCTGGGTGACGATGCCCGCCTTGCGATGGTCGCGATGCTGGAAGCCCTTCGTGCGGAACGGATCGTGGACGAACACGATGTTCGGCCGGTAACGCCGGAGCGCCCGCACCACGTCCCCCAGGAAGGGGCGGATGTCCTCGAGCTCGCCGTCGGGATAGCCGAGCATGACCAGGTGCTTCACGCCCATGAAGTCGGCGGCCGCACGCTGCTCGCGCGCGCGGCGGTCCGCGAGCTCGTCTGGAGTGAGGGAGCGATCGGCCGTGCCGGAGTCGCCGTTGGTGCACAGGACGTAGGTCACCTCGCAGCCGGCGGCGATCCACTTGGCGACGACGCCGCCGGAGCCGATCTCCGCGTCGTCGGGATGGGCGAAGACGACCATGGCGCGTTCGGGAATTTCCGTGACGAGCTCGAGCTTGCGAGGAGTGGAGGACATGCGAGCTATTCTACAAGAGCCGCCCGCCTTGACAGGCCCTCCCTGTCGGGGTAGGACATGCGCCGGGAGGACACATTCATGAAAGTCAAGGCGGCCAATGGCTTCGCGCGAATCCTCAAATCCGAAGGCATCTCCTGGGTCAGCTGCTATCCGACCAACCACGTGAACAATGCCCTCGGCGAGGAAGGCGTGCCCATCCTGATGATGGGCGAGGAGCGCTTCGCCGTCGCGGTGGCCGACGCCTACTCGCGCGTCACCTGCGGTAGGCAGATCGGCGTGTGCACGGTGATGGCGAACCTGAACGCCGCGGGCATTCAGATGGCCTACGGGGCCATCGCCCAGGCCTGGGAGGACTCCTCCCCGATCCTCGTCATCGCGGAAGGTGTGGGCCAGGGCGCGAGCCGCCATACGCACTTCGACATGGCCGAGGCCTTCCGGTCGGTGACCAAGTGGGTGGGCAAGGTCGATCGCGCCGACCTCATCCCCGACTACGTGCGACGCGCCTTCACGCATCTCCGCTCCGGCCGCCCCGGCCCCGTGCTCCTCGTCATCCCGCGCGACCTCGGCGAGTACGATGCGGACGAGCATCCCTACGCGCCTGTGAAGGGCTGGCGCTCGGGCCCCGATCCCGACGACGTGAAGACGGCGGTGCGCGTGCTGCTGGCTGCCAAGGATCCGCTCCTCTACGTGGGAGAAGGCGTGCTGTATGCAGACGCCACGAGCGAGCTCAAGCGGTTCGCGGAGCTGGCGCAGGTGCCCGTGCTCACCACGCTGAAGGCCAAAGGCGCCTTCCCGGAAAATCACGGGCTGTCGGTAGGCGTACGCGGCTCACTGGCCGAGCACTTCCTCAACAAGGCGGACGTGCTCTTCTCCGTGGGCTCGAGTCTCTTCCCCAACCGTTTCAGCCACTCCATCCCCGGCGCCGACAAGAAGACCATCATCCAGTGCACCGTGGACACGCTCGACATCAACCGAAGCTACGAGACACGCTACGCCGTCATCGGCGACGCCAAGCTCACGCTGCAGGCCCTGATCGACGAGCTGGCCGGCAAGGGTGGCGGCGCGAAGAAGACGGCGCTCGTCGACGAAATCCGCAAGGGCAAGCAGGCCTTCATGGACAAGTTCCGTCCGTGGATGGAGTCCAACGACACGCCCATCAACCCGTACCGCGTGTTCGGGGATCTCATGAAGGTGCTGGATCCGCAGAAGTCCTTCCTGACGGCGGATTCCGGCAACACGCGCGACCAGACGAGCACGGTATACGAGGCGCAGATCCCGCGCGGCTACCTCGGCTGGGGCAACGTGTCGACCTTGGGCTTCAGTCTCGCCGGCGCCATCGCGGCCAAGCTCGCCTATCCCGACCGGCAGTGCGTGCACGTCACGGGCGACGCGGGCGTCTGCTACATGATGGGGAACTTCGAGGCGGTGGCCCGCTACAAGATCGGCATCACGACCATCCACATCAACAACGGCGGCTACTCCGGCTACGGCCCCGGCTTCTGGGGCGCCGGCCACGATCCCTACACGTTCCAGGTGTCGCCGCATGACACCGCGTGCATGGCCAACATGGCCAAGGCGGTGGGCTTCCACGCCGAGGACGTGACGCAACCCTCGGAGATCATACCCGCCCTCCGCCGCGCCTTCGACGAGAACGCCAAGGGTCGGCCGGCCTTCCTGGAGTTCATCTGCTCGCATCATCCGGTGCATGGAGGCTGGGTCCGCCCGGCGGCAGGCGGCGGACATTAGGTAGCGCGCACCTCCCTCTCCCTCGCTGAGGGAGAGGGCCGGGGCGAGGGAGGGCGGTACCCAGCAGCTGGTCGCTCTCGCCTCGCCGCTGGAGTCGAGCGTCTCGGCTCGAATGGCGACCCTCCCCCCTTCGGGGGCGAGGGTGTCGTCAGACTATAGATACCTTGTCGGCCAGTTGATCGTGCGCCACATGTGCGACGACGGGCTGGCGTCGAAGCCGAGGCCTTCCTTGGGCTGCTTGAAGTTGCGCCCGACCACGTCCGTGAACTCCTCCAGCTCCACCTTTACATTGGGATCGAAGGAGTAGAGGTCGTTCACGGTGATGAGGCGGGAGGTCATGTACCACTTGTGGTCGCGCGCGTAGCGATAGGCAGCCTGGATGTGCGGCTCGGGCTGATAGTCGACGCCGAAAAGCTTCACGTACGACTCGGGGTACTTGTAGCCCACGGACTCGTCGGCGAAGAAGCGCAGGACCTGGTGATACCGGATGGCCCAGCTCACCTCCTCGTCCACGTAGGGCTCGAGGAGCTGCGCGCTCCAGTAGCCGTGATCGCTTCGGATGAAGCCGGCGACGGCGATGTCGTGGAGGAGGCAGGCCAGCACGATCTTCTCGCTGACCCCGTTCTTCTGAGCGAGCCGTGCGGACTGCAACATGTGCGCGGAGGGGCCGAAGCGGTAGCGAAAGAAGTCGAAGAGGGTGGGCTTGTCGGGCATCTTGGGGAGCCGAGGATCGTGGCCCATCAGGTAGAGCTTGCCCTGGTCGGGGGGCCGCGGCACCGGCACCCTCGGATCGCGCTCTCCCGAGGTGTAGAGGACGGATTTGACGACGATCCGGTCGAGTTCCTCACTCATGGCGTGCTCGGCTGCCTCGGCCCGCTGCATCGTCGTCGTCATTTGGTGTCCCCCGGGTTGACCTGCGTGTATGACCGATGATCGATCCATCGGCCCGCTACTGTCAAGTTCCGGAGGCGAAGCGGAGCCGCTACAGTCCGCGCTGGCCAGGAAATCCTTCGAGGTAGTTCATCGACGTCGCGATCTTCTTGCCGTCACGCTCCTCGTACTCCACTCGGACCACGGCGCCGAGCGTGAGATCGGACCATCGCACGACGTTGGAGGGAACGATGATCTGGGTGCCGTCGTTGAGCATCATCCAGTTGGGCTTCAGGTCCACGATGCGCCCCTGCACCATGGGCGGAGCCGGCCGCTGTACCCTCGCGCAGGCGGTGACGCTCGAGCCCAGGGAAGCGGCGAAGAGCGCCAGGCCCACGGTGAGCATCCGCATCAGAGCGTGCTGCCCCCACTCGAGACGCCGGAGCTCGCCTTCGGGCGATACTTCTCCGGCACCCCCTCGAGGCCCTGGGTCCAGTGGGTGACTCCGCTCTCGTCCTTCCAGTGGTAAAGACCGCGGGTGGAGAGATTCGCGGGGCTCGGGTCGATGGTCTTCGACGAGGCGGGCAGTATCGACGAGCTGCCGGAGGAGTTGTTGGGCACCCATTCCCACCGCGACGGGCCGCGCAGCTCGTAACGCCCTGTCGGATACGGGATCACGGTGGGTGGCGGAGGCGGGGCCGGCACCCAGACCCACTGGTAGGCGACCGTCACCCCATCACCCTGGAGATGGTAGCAGCCGCTCGGGAAGCAGGACTCGCGCGGCATGGGCGACGCCTGGACGGCCGGCAGGGACACATCGATGTCTGGCACATACGGGGCGTACGGGTACGGCATGTAGGGGTACGGCGGGTACCAGTCGTCCGGGTACGGATAGTAGTAGAAGGGCGCTCCGAAACCTCCTCCGAATGCAAAACCGGTGAAGAAGACCCCGTTCACGCAGCAGCGGTGACCATGAAACTTGCGGCCGTGAAAGGAATGTCCCCCGTGGAAGCCGCCCGAGGCAAACCCGCCTCGGCCGCCACGGAACCCACTGCCACTCATGCCCATGCCGCCACTCATGCCCATGCCGCCATGAAACCCGCCGCCACTCATGCCGCCACCCCCGAAGCTGCCGCCACTCATGCCCATGCCCCCGCCACCGAATCCACCCCGGCCCGCGTAGGCAGGCACCGACAGGGCGAGAGTCATACTCATGAGGAGTAGCCCGACGACCATCCGGCCGAACCTCGTCTTCTGCATCATGGCGGCACCTCGTCCACGAAACCTCTGACGTGGATCATTGTAACGCCCGAAGCGACCTCGTGGATCCCCGACTTCCGGGTGTGCCTGCGCGGGGCTCGGCTTCTGATAGACTCGCGCCAGTCAGGTACAGGCCCCCACCAGGGAGGAATGGATGCTCGTGCTACGACCCGTGGCCTTGGCGCTCCTGCTCGCTTCGCTGCTCGCGGGGTGCTCGCTCTACGGCTACAAGTACCGGCTGTGGGAGAAGCCGAATGCCTCCAACGAGGAGCTCGATCGCGACCTTGCGGCCTGCGGCCCCGAGTCGCGCGTGGGACCGGTGGAGGGCAACCCCGATCCGAATACCTACTTCCTGCCGCCGATCACCGAGGATCAGACCAAGGCCAACCGCCTCTTCCAGCGCTGCATGAGCGCGCGCGGCTGGTGGAACCAGCAGCCGCGCCTCTGATCGCAGGCGGCTAGAGCCGGTCCTTGTCCTCGACGATCTTCCAGTAGGTGTCCTTGTTGAGGATGCGCTCGCCGCGAAACTCGTAGATGTCGCACCCCTGGTAGTTGAGCTTCTCGCCGTCCGCGCCGGTGCCCGTGACCATCCACACCGACACCGCGCGGTTACCCGCCATGAAGTGCTCGATGTGATCCCAGCGCATGTCGCTGATGACCTTGAAGCGATCCACGAGCACCTTCCGGATGGCCGCCTTTCCATGCACGCGCCGGCCGGAGGGCTCCGGGCCGCGGGCCATGAGGAAGGTGGCGTCCTCGTCGAAGAAGCTCATGATGCGATCCACGTCGCGTGCGTTGAAGGCCGCGTTGATTTTCAGGAGCAGCTCGATGCTGGGGCCGGCTGACGTCTCGACCATGGGACTCTCTCCTCTCGCAGGGGCGCTCATGGACGACACTTTGCCCCGCGGCCCCTCCACGCGTCAAGCGTCCCCTCGCCGTCTTGAGCCGCGGCGCGGGCGATGCTAGAAGAGAGGTCATGGACTTCCACTACACGCCGGAGCAGCAGAGCTTCCGTCGCGAGGTGCGGAGCTGGCTCGAGGCCAACCTGCCCTCCGAGCTCTGCGTGGATGACCCGTTCGACGAGCGCGTGGCTCCCGATCGTGACACCTTCGAGCGGCGCGTGGCCTGGCAGAAGAAGATGGGGCAGGCGCGCTGGGTCGGCATCTCCTGGCCCACGGAATACGGAGGCCGCGGGGCCTCCCTCATGGAGCAGATCATCTTCGACGAGGAGTACTTCCGGGCCCGCGCCCCCGTGCTTCCCGGCTACTCCGGGGTCAACATGGCCGGACCCACCATCATCGAGTGGGGCACCGACGAGCAGAAGCAGCGCTACCTCCCTCGCATCCTGAGCGGCGAGGACATCTGGTGCCAGGGCTACTCCGAGCCCGGCGCCGGCTCCGATCTGGCCGGCCTCGCCACGCGCGCGGAGAACAAGGGCGATCACTTCGTGGTCAACGGCCAGAAGGTGTGGACGTCGGGCGCGCACTTCGCCGACTGGATCTATCTCCTCGTGCGGAGCGATCCCACGGCGCCACGGCACAAGGGCATCAGCTACCTCCTGGTGGACATGAAGACGCCCGGCATCACCGTGCGTCCCCTCGTGCTCATGAACGGCCATCGCCACTTCAACGAGGTCTTCTTCGTCGACGTGCCCGTGCCCAAGGCCAACCTGGTCGGCCGGCAGAACGAAGGGTGGAAGCCCGCCATGACCACCCTCATGTACGAGCGCAAGTCGGGGGGCAGCCGCAGCCACACCGAGACGATCGACGCTCTGCGCATCCTGGCCCGACGCCTTCAGGTCGATGGCCGGACGGCGTGGGACGACCCGCTCGTGCGCCAGCGCTTCGCCCAGCTCTGGATCGAGGCGACGTGCCTCCGCTACACCCGGCTCCGCAACATCACGCGCCAGCTCCGCGGGGAGCCGCCGGGGCCCGAGGGCTCCATCCTCAAGCTCTTCGGCTCCGAGCTCGGGGTGCGGGTGGCCGATTTCGCCGGCGAGCTGCTGGGCACGCACGTGCTGATCAACCGGCCCAGCGAGGCGGTGCCCGACGCGCCGCGCTGGTACAACCGCGTGGTGAGCGCGCGACAATACACCATCGCGGGGGGCACGAGCGAGATCCAGCGCAACATCATCGGCGAACGCGTGCTCGGGCTGCCGAAGGACTAGACGCGCCAGATCTCCCGTGGCCGCCCGCGCTCCTTCGCCGACGTTCCTCCGTGGCGCGAGAGGAACAGGGCAACCACAACCGCGGCCAGCCCGAGGAATCCCAGCAGCTCCGGGATGGGGCTCGGCCGCATCTCGAGATGCGACCAAGCGTGCCAGGCCTCACCGATCGTCTGCGCGAACGCGCCTGCGACCATGACCGGCACCGCAATGCCGACGCGTCCTGCGCGGGCTCGCGCGACGAGGGCCATCAGCGTGCTGACGAGGAGGGCCAACACCCCGAGATAGAGCAGCAGGTGCACGCTAAGGAGATGCCGCGCCATTTCCGCTCGCGCCGTCCCTTCGAACTCTGGATGCAGCAGGCCATGCCACAGCGCATCGACGGCGAGCCCAAGCAGCTGCACGATGACGCTCGCCCAGATCAGTCGACGGATTGTCCCTAGTGCCATGGCTCGCCTCCCATCGGAGCCGGTCTTCCGCCCGTGGAAAGAGCCAGCAACTGGCGTGCCAGTGATGGCGCGGGCGGAAGATATGACGGTCCGCGGCGCCTCCATCGCGGGGCCGCGACCTAGATTTCCGAGTAGCCGCTCCCGCGCGAGTCGACGCCGCGCCCGCGCGCAACCGGGATCCACCCGAACTCGATCCCGCGAGCGGATGCTCGCCCTCGCGCAGGGTGCGCGCGGCGCACACCACGCGACCCCCTTCCCCGGCGAAGAGCCGAGCGATCTCGGCTCCGATGCCGCGGCTCGCTCCCGTCACCAGCACGCACTTGCCGTCGAGCCTTCCCATGGCCTCTCCTTGATCGAGGATTCCGCGCTATGGTAGCCGATCGCTTGACAGCTTCCGGGCTTTCTCTCATCATCGGGGACCTCCACTGACACTGGTCGTGAACCCATAGCAGACATCGGAGGCTCGCCATGGCGCCAGGGAGCACATTGCGCTACGAGGTGGTCGAGGGCTGGGAGCAGCTCCCGTCGGGATACGTGCACCGCGACGTGGCCGGGGTGGCCACGGACTCCGAGGATCGCGTGTACCTGATCTGCCGCGGCGATCACCCCATCATCGTCTACGACGCCGGCGGGAAGTTCCTCCGCTCGTGGGGGCAGGGCGAGTTCACGTACCGCACCCACGGCATCACCGTCGGTCCCGACGAGATGCTCTACTGCACGGACGACGGCAATCACACCGTGCGCAAGTTCACTCCGGACGGCAAGCTCCTCCTGACCCTCGGCACCATGAACAAACCCTCCGACACGGGCTACGACGGCAAGAACACGGGCACGGTCTCGCGTCCCGGGACGCCCTTCAACCGGCCGACCAATCTCGCGGTGGGGCCGAAGGGCGATCTCTACGTCTCCGACGGCTACGGCAACTGCCGCGTGCACCAGTACTCCTCCTCGGGCGAGCTCAAGCGCTCCTGGGGCACGCCGGGGGGCGGCCCCGGCGAATTCTTCCTGCCGCACGGCATCGCGGTAGCCGCGGACGGGCGCGTCTTCGTGTGCGATCGCGAGAACGACCGCATCCAGATCTTCAGTCCCGATGGCGAGTATCTGAGCGAGTGGACGGACACCCAGCGACCCACCCACCTCGTCTTCGACAAGGACGGCCGCGCCTACGTCTCGGAGCTGTGGTGGCACAAGGGCCAAACCTCGCAGCGTCACGGTCCCACTCAGGAGTCGAAGTACGGCCGGGTGAGCGTGTTCGACAAGGAGGGCCGCATGCTCGCGCGCTGGGGCACGCCCAGCGCGGAGGCCGCGGGCAGCTTCGCGGCGCCGCACGGCCTCGCTGTCGATTCGCGCGCCGCGATCTACGTGGCCGAGGTGACCTGGACCTTCGCGGTGAGCCGCGGCCTCGCCCGCGAGGACTGCCACACCTTCCAGAAATTCAACCTCAAGGTCTGACTGCGGTCGTCCCCGGCTGCCGCTTCTTCCGGTCGCGCAGATCGAGAGCGGAGGGGCGGCGCCGGGGATCCTCGCCGCGAGGGAAGATCAGGCTCTTTTGGATCTTCTGCGTGCCCGTGGTGGGGAGCGCGTCGACGAAGAGGATCCACCCCGGCGCCTTGAAGTAGGCGAGCTTTTCCAGACACCAATCCTGCAGCCGTTCCCCCAGCTCGCGCGCTGCCGTCGCCCCCGGCATGGCGACCACGCAGGCCATCACTTCTTCCTCGCGGACCTCGTCGGGGACGGCGAGCACCGCCACCTGCGAGACCACGTCGTGGGCCTGGAGACACGCCTCGACCTCGGCGGCCGCGATGTTCTCCCCCGAGCGCCGAATGATGTTCTTCTTGCGGTCGAGGAACACGAGCATGGCGTCGGGCATCTGGCGCACCACGTCGCCGGTGTGGAACCAGCCGCCGCGCCACGCCTCCTCCGTCGCCTCGGGGTTCTTGAGGTAGCCCGCGAAGAAGCCGTGGCGCGGTCCTTCGGGCCCGCCCCAGCGCACGAGCAGCTCGCCCTCCGTCCCGCGCGCCACCTCCCCGTCGCGATCGTCGATGACACGCGCCTCGAGTCCGCCGAACGGACGCCCGAAGGCGCGCGTGGTGATCTGGCGCGGCTCGACGCAGTCGGAATAGATGCGCCCCGTCTCCGTCATCCCCCACACCTCGACGAGGGGAAAGCCGAAGCGCGCCTCGAAGGCCGCGTGCAGCTCCGGCTCCACGCCCGCTCCGAGCCCGAACTTGATCCGATGGCGTCGCTCCTCCGGCACGGGCGGCTGGTTCAGGAGCAAGGGCGGCATCACGCCGAGATAGTGGATGATGGTCGCCCGCGAGCCCTCCACGTCCTTCCACCACCGGCTCGGGCTGAAGCGCTCGGGCTGGGCAAGGCAGTTTGCCGTCAGCATGGCGCAGGTCGCGGTCACGACCTGCGCGTTCATGTGAAAGAGCGGCAGCGGGTTGAGGAAGCGTTCCTGTCCGTACTCGATCTGGATGCGGCCACCGAGATCGCGATACCAGGCGCCTGCGTTCAGGTAGTAGAAGTTGGTGAGGATGCAGCCCTTGGGCCTGCCCGTGGTGCCCGACGTGTACATGAGACTCGTCTCGGTGGTCACCCCCGGCAGCCCGGGGCGCGGCGCGCTCTGTGGAGCGGGCAATCGAGCGGGCCAGCGCTCCGCGGCCACCACGGGCAAGGGCTGCGCGCGCTCCGCGGCCACCCGCTCCAGATCCGCCTCGCGGCTGCCGATGACCACGGCGAGATCGGCTTCGGAATGGTCCATGAGGTAGAGGAGCTCGTCGTGGCGGTAGTCCGGATTCACGGGAACGATGGACACCCCGAGGGCATTGAGAGCCAGGAAGTGGAAGAAGAACTCCGGACGGTTCTCGAGGAGGAGAGCAACGCGGTGGCCGTGTCCATAGCCCGCGGCGCGGTAGGCATCGCGCAGCGCCTCGGCGGCCTCGCGCGTCTGCCCGTACGTGAACTCGACGCCCTCCGGATGATAGGCGCGGCCGGCGGCAGGAGGGGCGCAGAGAAACACGTGGTCGCGGGCAGTACGCGCGGTGCGATCGAACGTGTCGAAGACGGTCTCGCCCATGGTGGTCTTCTTGCTACAGCGAGTGGCGCGTGCAAGTCAACCGGCGGGTGATCTCCCCCGCTGTCTGCGCTACCCTCGAAGCGCAGCCATGCGCGTCTATCAGGTAACAGTGGGTGACGGCAGATCGACCGAGGAGCTGGTGGCGGCCGGCCACTATGGCTACGCGCACTCGTGCGTCAGCTCCGAGCACTTCCCCGTCGGGCGCTTCCCCGGGAAGCGCACCCGTGACGTCGTGCTTGTGGAGCTCGATCGCGTGGCCACAGCGGCGGAGGCGATCACCCACGCGGAGGCGGACGGCCTGGAGCGGCCGACCTACGAGGACGCGCTCCATTTCGGCTGTGCGTATCCCCTCGTCCAGGCCGAGCATCCGGTGATCTTCCTCCACGATCCGTGGTTCGGCTTCTTCGGACGGCGCGACGTGATCTGCCTCTGGAGCAATGCGGGACGGCGCGAGCTCGGCCTCGAGGGGTTCGACAGCTCCTGGTCCCCCGCCTACCGCTTCGCGTTCATCCGCCGCGCCTGAGCGCGTCGTCAGCGCGCCAGAGGATCTGGACGCAGTTGGAACTTCACGACCTTGCTCGTGGTCCCCTTGCCGCCTTCCACGTGGAAGGGCGCCCGCGTGCCGTAGGTCGACCACAGCCCTCGCCCCTTCCAGCCCGCCGCGGGATCGTCGATGCGCCCGTCCATGCCCTTGGCGTAGAAGCCCATAGGATAGGGCACGCGCAGATTGACGAACTTGCCGTCCACGAAGGCGAGCAACGACTCGTTGGCGTTGCCGGTAGCGAAGGGCACATTCTTGCCGAGGCCGAAGGTGTCATGCTGGTCGACCCAGCTGTAATAGCTGGCCTCGGCGCTGCCGGAGTCCGTCACGTTCGCGAGCTGTGGCCCGGGGAACGGATAGAGCGTCCAGCCTTCGGGACAGTGCTTCCCCGTGGCCGTCGGCCCGTTGAGCGGCCCCTTGCACTTGCGGCGGTCGAAGCTCGCGAGGTGCCCGCTGGCCAGCGGCGCCCACACCACGCCGTCACGGTCGATGTCCATCCCTCGCGGTGAGTAGCCAGGTAGGGGTGGCTCGTAGATCTCCGCGAGAGCGGTGGCCGGCGGGTCCGGACCAGGATTCAGCCGGACGATCGCGCCAGGGAACCCGAGCACCGAGCCCCAGATGGAGCCGTCGGCGGGATTGGGGGCAATGCCATAGAAGGCGACGGCGATCCGCTTGTCCTTGGTAGGGTCTATGGGCTGGTTCGGCTCGACGTACTCATCGCGGCGACCGTTGCCGTTGGTGTCGAGCACGAACGCCGTCCAGCCCTGCGCTTTCGCCTCGTCGCCCGTCTCCTCGTACACCTTGCGGTTGAGCCAACCCACCACGCCGCTGCCCGGCCCGCCCGCGCTGGTCCACAGCGTGTGGTTGGCGTCCTCGGCGAACTGGAGGTGGTGTGTGGGGAAGCACGTCCGGATGAGGCTGAACTTGCCCGTCCGGGGATCGTACATGGAGAGATGGCGGTTGGACTGCTCGAGGGGGAACAGTTTCGCCGATGGGTGATCCGAGCCCTTCTTGCAGAAGGCGGGATTGTCCGGCGGCCCCACCCTCGAGGTGAACCACACCCGCCCCTTCTCGTCGAACATCGGGTTGTGCATGCTGGTCTGGCTGTCCCAGATGGCCTCGTTCCCCCAGTAGGGCGACGGGGCTCTCGCGTTTTCCTTCGACGACGGCGTGTGTGGATCGCGCACGGGCATCCTGATCTCTGCCCTGGCATGCCGCAGGGGGTCGAGGATCGGCACCATGTCGGTGCTCTCTTCGGGCGCGCCGTAGAGAGGCCCGTTGGCATTCACGGTGGGATGCCGCTTGTCGGTGGCGATCTCGTCGTGGAGATACGCGGTAGACGTGGCCCAGTCCCATACCGTGATGACGACGTTGCGCTCCACGCCCTGCGGCCGCGATGGCCGCGAGGCGGGCAGCTCGCCGGCGGCGATCTTGTCGGTCCACTCCGCGAACAGCTTGTAGGCGCGCGTGGCGTCGAGCCGGCCGATGTTGGTCACCATCTGCATCATGGCCTGCCCCGACTGGATCCGGCGTGCCCACGCTTCCTCCGACGAGCCGAAGTGGCCCAACTCCTTTGGAATGGTGCGGGTCGCCTTGTTGCCGAGTTGATGGCAGGTGTAGCAGCCGTCCGTCTTCACGATGTCGAGCCACTGGGCCTGGCTCCGAAGGGTGGGCGGCGTGCCATTGCCGTTGGGTCCGGTACCGGGGAACTCGCTCTTCTCCGGCACCTTGAGCATCGCGTACCAGTAAATGGCCGGGTAGTACTCCGCCGCGGCGGCGGAGCTCGGGGCCACCACGGCGCGCAGGTCGAGGGTTCGGCCCGGCGTGCTCTGCACCGATGCCGAGTCGACGAGACCGTAACCGCGCACCCACACGCGGTAGCCGGCCTTGGGCAGATCCGGCATGAGGTAGCGACCCTGCTCGTCGGTGACCACGATGCGCGCGAGCTTGGTCGGCAGGTCGAGCGTCTCCGCGATCACCCACACTCCCGCCTCCGGTCCGTTCGCGCTCGTGACCACTCCCCCAAGATCGGCGGGCCCGATGCTCACGCCGCCGGGCTGCGCTCCCAGAGTGGCCTGTCCGGCCAGGAGGAGCGCGCCGACGCCCGCCATCACTACCACGCCGATGGAGAAGATCCGCGCTGGCCGCATCTCACCGCTCCTTCCGTCGCCATCGATCCTCGAGCCCTTCCGTCACTGCCGCTGGGCGCAGGATACTCGCCTGGGCACGCTCGCGGCCGGCAATCTTCCCGCCCGGCGCATTGACTCCCGGGGAGGGCTCACCTAGACTCCGCACGCGCATATCACCAGATCCAAGCCGGCATGGAGACACACACGATGGCAACGCTGACGATCCGGGACATCCGCGCGCGCCCCGTGATGGTGCCGTTCAAGCGACCGCCGGTGTTGGCGAGCGGAGCCCTGCCTCGGGCCGCGCTGGTGCTGATCGACCTCGAGACTGAGGAGGGCATCACCGGCCGCTCCTATCTCTTTGCTTTCGGCCAGTGGGCGCTCCAGCCCATCGTGGGCTGCCTCGCGCACATGCGCGAGCTGCTCATGGGCGATCGCGTGGCGCCCGCCGACCTCGAGGCCAAGCTGCGCGGGCGTCTCACGCTCATCGACACACCCGGCGTGGTCGGGCTTGCCCTGGCCGGCGTGGACATGTGCGCCTGGGACGCCTTGGCCCAGGCGGCGGGACTTCCCCTCGTGCGGCTGCTGGGCGGCCAGGTGAAACCGGTGCGCGCCTACAACAGCTGCGGCCTGTGGATCCAGCCGCTGGACGCGCTCGTGCGCGACGCGGAGTCCCTCGTCGCGGAGGGCAACTTCAGCGCCGTCAAGCTGCGCGTCGGGCGCGACGATCCGGCGGAGGACGTGGCGGCCGTGCGCGCTGTCCGGAAGCACGTGGGCGACACGATCACCGTGATGTGCGACTACAACCAGCGCCTCACCGTCAACGATGCCATCCGGCGCGGACGCATGCTCGACGACGAGGGCTTGTACTGGATCGAGGAGCCCGTGCGCCACGACGACTACGCGGGCTCCGCGCGTATCGCCGCCGAGCTCCGCACGCCCATCCAGACGGGCGAGAATCTCGTCGACACCTACGAGCTCATCAACGCGCTCCAGGCGCGGGCCATGGACTACGTGATGCCCGACGTCCAGCGCATCGGCGGCGTCACGGGCTGGCTGCGCGCCGCCGCCATCACCCACGCCCACGGCATGGAGATGTCGAGCCATCTCTTCCCGGAGTACAGCGCGCACCTGCTCGCGGTGACGCCCACTGCGCACTGGCTCGAGTACATGGACTGGGCCGTGCCCATCGTGGCCGAGCCCATTCAGATCAAGAACGGCCACGCCCTCCTTCCCGACCGGCCGGGAAGCGGCATCACCTGGAACGAGGACGCCGTGAAGCGCTACGCGGTGGCCTGAGGCCTCCGCCTCAGCGCGTGGCGGCCCGCGCGTAGCTTTGGCGCGTGCGCTCGAGCACGGCGGGGTCGGCTTTCGAGGGCGCGCCACAGTCGAAGGGCGGTTGCGGATCGTACTCGATGCCGAGCTGGATGCCCTTGGCCGTGTCGTCCCCCGCGATCCGCGCGGCCAGGGTCAGCGCCATGTCGATGCCGGAGGACACGCCGGCCGAGGTGACGATCTTGCCCTGCTCCACCACGCGCTCCTCGACGTACCGAGCGCCGTACTGCTCGAGGAGGTCGCGCGACGCCCAGTGCGTGGTGGCGGTGAGCCCGCGCAGGAGGCCCGCCGCTCCCAGGAGCAGCGAGCCGGTACACACGGAGGTAGTCCATGTGGTGGCGCCGTGCACCCGCCGCAGCCATTCGAGCACCACCTCGTCCGTGCAGAGCGGCCGGACGCCCGCTCCGCCCGGCACCACGAGCACGTCGGGCTTCGTCACCTCGGCGAGGCTCGCCTCCGCGGTGAGCGTCCAATGCGTGCGCGGGTCCCGCACGGGTCCGCGCCCCTTGCCCACGATCACGATCTCGGCGCCCGGCAGGCGCGCGAGCACCTCGATCGGTCCCACGATGTCGAGTGGCGTGATGGCGTCGAAGACGAGCGCGGCGATCTGCATGGCGGTTTCTCCTCCTCGGGTGGTGATCCGCGCCGTCATGGTACCCGATGCGGTCCGGATGCGGACGCCCGTTTGACCCGTCGGCGTCGATCTGGCACGATCGCCGCGACGACGACCTCGCCCCTCGTGTTCGCGCTCGCCCTTTCGTGGGTCGCCGTGGTCATCCCGTGGCCCGCGCTCGTGGCCGAGTCGCAAACTCTCGATGAGGGGGTCGAGTCTACGCACAGAGGAGGCAAGCATGGCGACGGCACCGTTCGAGATCTATGTGAAGCTGGACGGCATCGACGGCGAGAGCACGGTGCGCGGGCATGAGAATGAAACGGTGGTGCTCTCCTACGAGCAGTCCATCGATCATCCCGCTCCGCCCATCACGGGCAGCACGGGGGCAGCGGCGGGGCGCTCTACCTTCTCCGGTGTCCGGCTCCGCAAGCCGCTCGACAAGGGCTCAATCCCGCTCCTCCTCGCCTCCGCCGCGGGTACGGTCATCCGGACGGCCCGCTTCGCCTTTCGTCGGACGGGCACCGGCCTCGACTTCTATCTGGTCACCCTCGCCGACGTCCTGGTCACGCACATCGTGCAGCGGGCGGGGGCGGGGGCGCAGTATCCCCTGTCCTTCGATACGCTGACCTTGGGCGCCGACACCACCGGCTTCCTCGACGAGGTCACCCTCTCGTACTCGAAGATCCAGTGGGAATACCATCCCGTAACCGCCACGGGAGCGCCCGGGCCAGTGGTGAAGGGAGGCTGGGACGTGCGGCTCAACCAGCAGATCTAAGCGTCAGCTGAGCGAGCCGTCAGTCCGCAGGGGGCGCGAGGAGGGCCCGCGCCTTCGTGCGCAGGGTCTCCGGCAAGGGCGTGGGCCGCCGCGCGTCGCGATCGAGGTGCACGACGGACTGCTCGAGGGTGGCCACCACCTCGCCGCTCTGCGCGTGCAGCATCCGGTGGAAGAGACGGAGGGACGAGTTACCCACGTGGGCCAGCGCGCTCTGCACGCGCACGACGTCACCTGGACGCAGGGCGCCGGCGATGGCGAGCTGGAACTCGAAGGTGGAGAGACCGCGCACCTCGCTCCGCATGTAGCCCGGGCTCATCCCGAAGGCCGCCATGAGGTGGCCGCCCGAGGCCGAGAAACGATGGATGTAGTGCGAGAGGCCGGCGCGGCCGAGCACGTTCATCTCCGACGGCTTCACGGTGTCGAGGGCACCGTCCACGAAGCCCGCGTCTCCCTTCGGTCGCGGCCGGTGCTCTGGTGCTGGCTCCTCCCACCGCACCTGGCGAGCAAGGGCTGCGCTCCGGGCGGCGGCGTCGAGAGGGATCGGCTTGTCGGTAGTCAGCTCGAGGTGGGCGACCCGCTGGCGCACGGTGGTGCAGAGGGTGCCGGAGGCGGAGTCGAAGAACCGATGCGCGAGGACGAGGGCATCGTCCTCGGCGGCAAGCACGCCGCTCTCGACGTGGTAAATGTCGCCGCCGCGCAGCTCGTGGAGATAGCGCACGTGGCAGTCGGTGGTGGCGCAGCCGCGGCCCGCCTCGACGGCGTAACGGGGACCGAGCCCCAGGGCCTCCAGCACGACCAGGCCCGCGTCCTCGATGCGCTGGTGATAGTAGGCGACGGTGAAGTGACCGACGTGGTCCACCTCCCACGCGGGCACGCTACCCCGACACGAGTCGATCCAGGGCTTGGTCATGGCCGATAGACTAGCATCCGCTGGCCCCTCGAAGCAGAGCGCCAGAGAGACGCGCCTGACTCGAACGACGCAGTAAGAAGTACCGCCCCGCTCTCGTCTCTCGGACTCGCCGGCGTCCTCACGGCCACATACGCGAGGGAGAGCGTGGGCACGTCCCTTGCTCTTGAACACGCTGGAGCGCGCAGCAGAGCCCGACACGGCAGCGCAACCGGAAAGGCGTGATCGCGATGGACCGTCACCAGGCTCACCCCTTCTCGAGGATCCGGCCGATCTCTCGCGCGATCGCGGTGTTCTCGGGCTCGATCGTATGCTGCTCCCTGATCGCCTCCGCGCAAACGGTGGCCGGCATTACCGCTCCCGTGACCCAGCCGCGGCCGCTCGAGGTGGTGAAGGCCTCCTTCGCGCGCGTGCTCGCCGTGCAACCGGGCGAGCGGCGCGCCGAGATCCGGCGGGTGACGCCGCAGCTGTTCGACTTCCACGAGATGGGCCGTCTCATGCTGGGCGAGCATTGGCAGGCCGCTTCCCCGAAGGAGCAGGACGAGTTCGTGCGGCTATTCGCCCAGATGCTCGACCGCGTGTATCTGGTCAATGTGGGGAGCATGCCGCTGGCCTCCGTGACCTTCGAGGGCGAGCAAGTGTCGGGTTCCTTCGCGCGCGTCACCTCGCGCATGCCGAGCCGGCGTGGCGACACGGCGATCGAGTACCGGCTGATGAATCGAGGCGGCCACTGGACGGTGTATGACATCGTGGTGGACGGGGTAGGGTTGGTCTCGAGCTACCGCAGCCAGTTCAACTCGGTCCTGCGCACCGCATCTTTCGCGGAGTTGCTGGATCGGCTGCGGGTGCACGAGGCGAGCATCAAGGCCGAGCAGGGCCGGTAGGACAGTCCGGCGCCGCCGCCCGTACGGCCCGGGCGGCGGCGCCCGCGAACGAACGCGGAGCTACGCGCAGCGCTTGTTGCCGGTGTCCTTGGGGGGAATGGTGATCTCGTCCTTGGGAAGGAGCATCGCTTTGCCGAGGAACGGAAACTCGTTGCCGAAATAGCGCAGGTCGGCGGGGATCTTGTCGGGCTCCATCACCTCGGCCACGTAACCCTGGATCAGCATCTGGTGATCGCAGGCGCGCATCTCGACCTCCGCCCCCCACACCGTCTTGAACTTGCTCCCTTCCCACGCCTTGATCATCTTCTCCGTATCGAGGCCGCCCGCGCGCTTGATCACGTCGCCCACCCAGATGGTCGCGCTGGTGACCCGGGCGCAGGTGAGCGTCGGATACTTGTAGGAGATCGGCGCGTCGGGGTAGCGCGCGCGCCACGCCTTGATGAAGTCGCGGTTCTCTTTCGGGTGCCGTGACGGCCCGGATCCCTCCCAGCATCGAGTGGGTCGCGGCCGCCCTCACTGGACGGCGGTGGCGCTCGAGCGCAGCACCTGCCCCGCGGCCGCGCCCGTGAGCTTCCCGTCCTCCCACGTGACCACGCCGTTGACCACCGTGTACTCGACGCCGCGCGACGGCATGACCATGCGCTTGCCCCCGCCGGGAAGATCGAAGCGGCGCTCGCCGCGGTTGGTCGAGCCGACGCGGCTCGCGTCGAAGATGGCCACGTCGGCGGCGAGGCCGGGAACCAGGCGGCCGCGATCCGTGATGCCGAAGACCTCCGCGGGATCCGAGGTGAGTCGGCGCACTCCCTCCTCCAGAGTCAGGGCCTGGCGCTCCCGCACCCAGGTGCCGAGGAGATAGGTCGGGTAGCCCGCGTCACAGAGCATGTCCACGTGGGCGCCTCCGTCGCCGAGGGCGACGAGCACGCTCTTGTCGTTCAGGATCTCGCGCATCCGGTCCACCCGCGTGTTGAACGAGGCCATGGTGAACTCCACGTCGAGGTCGTCCTGGAGGGTCAGATCCAGGAAGGCGTCGACGCCGTCCTTGCCCTGCTCGCGCGCGATGTCCGCGATCGATTGGCCTTCGAGGGGCTTCAATTCGGGCGAGCGCACCTCGTGCACGCGGATGCGCTCCCAGTTGCCGAAGGCCATGGGCCGCTTCAACTCCTCCCGGAACTGGTCGCGGAAGGCGCGGTCGGCGTAGACGGCGGCCTGGGCCGGCTTCGCCTTGTCGACGAAGACGCGGTTCCAGCTCGGAAAGGCGGCGAAGGAGAATGGGTTGCGCATGTTGATGTCGCGAGTGAGGGGCAGGGGCGAGGTCTGCGGGCGCGCGCCCCCCGCGATGAGGGGAGCCGCCTTGCGCAGGGTGTCTCGCACCGCTTCGGGAATGTCGTCGCGATCGAACAGCGCGAGGAAGGTCACGTGGCGGCCGCTCTCCCGGAGGAGGAAGTCGAGCAGCTCGTACTCCTCGTCGTCCATCACCGCGACCTTCCGCGTGAGGGCGATCTCGATGGCACCCTTGCCCCGCTCCCTGAGCGCATTGGCGTAGGCCTTGAGCTCGTCGCGGCTCGCATTGCGACAGGCGAGAGGACGGCCCTGAAAGCCTACGTGCTGGTTCAGGATGGTAGTGGAGAAGCCGAAGGCGCCCGCGTCGATGGCCTCGCCGAGGAGCGCCTTGACCTTCGCCGTTTCCTCGGCGGTGGCCGCGCGTTCCATCGACGCCTCGCCCATCACGTAGTGACGGAAGGGCGTGAGGGGAGCGAGAAAGCCCAGATTGAGCGCGGGGTGCCGCTTCTCCGCCGCCGCGATGAAGTCGGGAAAGGTCTCCCAGTCCCAGGTGATGCCCATGTTGAGGACGTCGAAGGGAATGGCCTCCACATTGACGAGGTCACGCATGGCAATCTCGCGCGTCTGGGGTCGGCAGGGGGCGATGCCCACCCCACAGTTGCCCATGATCACGCTGGTGACCCCGTGCCACGAGGAGGGGGTGACCGCGCCATCCCAGCAGATCTGGGCGTCGTAGTGGGTGTGGGGGTCGATGAAGCCCGGCGCGACCACAAGATCGGCGGCGTCGATCACGCGGGCGGCGCCGTCGGTGACCCGGCCCACCTCGGCGATCCTGCCTCCCGCGATGGCCACGTCGGCGCGGCGCGCCGGCGCTCCCGTGCCATCCACCAGCGTGCCGTTCTTGATCACGAGATCGAAGGTCATGGAGCTCCTCCTCGCTGGAATCCTGCCACGTCCGGTGACTAGCGTTCCCTCACCACGGGATTGCTCAGCACCCCGATACCGGGAATCTCGATCTCCACCACGTCGCCGTGCTTCATGTTCTCGGTAGCGCCGTCGGTGCCCATCCAGAGCACGTCGCCCGGGTAGAGGGTGCAGTACTGGCTCATGCGGCTGATGAACTCGCGGATGCCGAAGATGGCGTCCTTGACCGCGTAGGAGAACATCTCCCGGCCGTTGAGGCGGATGGTCACGCGCAGCGCGTCGGGATCGAGCCCGGTGACGATCCACGGTCCCATGGGTTTGAACGTGTCCGTGTTCTTGCCCCGCCAGAGCGTGCGGTCGCCGCCCTGCCAGGTGCGCTCGCTCACGTCGTTGCCGATGGTGTAGCCGAACACGCAGTCGAGGGCCTGCGCCTCCGAGACGCGCTTAGCGCGCTTCCCGATCACCACGACCAGCTCGCCCTCGTACTGGACCTGGTCGGTCGCATCCCGCGGGATGACGATGGGCTCCTCGGCGGCTACGAGGGCGTTGCTCGCGCGATAGCCCACATCGGCCCGGGGAGGAAACTCCGGGTTGACCCCTCGCCGATGCGCCATCTCGGTCACGTGCTCGCGGTAATTGACGCCGGCGGCGTAGAAGGTGGGCGGAATCACTGGCACGAGCAGCTTCACCTGGCGCAGGGGCCGCGTGGTCGTGGTCTTCTCGTACTTCTCGAAAGGGTTCCCCGTGACCTCAATGATCGTGTCGCCCTCGATGATGCCGTACCGGCTCCGGTCGTCCGCCTCGAAGCGGCACCACTTCACGGCCGATGCTCCTTGAGGAAGGCGCCGACCTCGCGGTTGAACACGTCGGGCCGCTCGAAGTACGTGGAGTGTCCGGCGGCGGCCACGCGCTCGAAGCGCGAGCCCGGCACCTGCTCGTGCACCATCTGGGACAGCTCGGGCCAGGTCAGCCCATCTTCGTCGCTGGTAAGGAACATGGTCGGGATCCTCGTGGCCGCGTAGCGCTCGACCTCCGTGGTGAGACGGCCGAGCTGGTCACGAAAATCGGCAGGCAGCGGAGCGTTGAGCCCGGCGATCTGCGCATAGAGGAACGTGCGCGCGGGATGCGTCTTGCGGAACGTCTCTCCCAGAGCCGCCTGCCAGAGCACAGCGGGACGGCGCGGGCTGGCCGCGGCCAGCCGCTGGCGCAGGCCGGCGATGTTGGGATTGCTGAGATTACCCGCGGTGTTGGCGAGGACGATGGCCCAGAATCGCCGGGGCGCCTGCACGGCGGCTCCCACGGCGGCCCATCCGCCCATCGACTGGGCGACCACGGCCGCCTGTTCGATGCCCAGGTGATCGAGGAGTGCGAGGACATCCCCGCCGAGGGCGGACGGCCCCGGCCCGCCCGCCACGTCCGGCGACTGCCCGAAGCCTCGCTGGTCCACCGTGATGCAACGATACTCCTCGGTGAACACGGGCACCTGCTGCCACCAGCTCAGATGATTGCCGCCGGCCCCATGGAGGAACAGGAGGACAGGGCCGGCGCCGCCCATGTCCTCGTAGTAGAGGCGAAAGCCGTCGCTCACCATGAAGGCCATGTCGGTCATCCTCTGGCGGCGACGAGCAGAGCCGCCGTGTCATACAGCTCGTGGAACTCGACGATCTTGTCGCCGCGGAACGTCCAGAAATCTGATTTCGGAGTCTCCAGCACCCGGCCGGTCTTTCGGTTGCGCCAGCCAGTGGAGCCCAGCATGGCCACGCACTCGCCCTCCGCGATGAAGGTGCCTGTGGTGTAGTGGATCATCTCCCAGTCAGCGAGTAGTCCCTTGAAGTACCGTTCGAAATCCTTCTTGGAGGTGACGGCCGCGGTGAACGCGGCTTCGGGCGCGCCCGCGGCGAGCGAGTAGACCTTGACGTCATCCGCCACGAGATCGAGCCACGTCGCGACGCTGTCTCCCTTGCTGTCGTGCCACTGCCGGTACGCATGCTTGAGCTTCGCCGAGGGAGATCCCATCGCCGTCACCTCCAGGATCGGTCGCTCGTGTCGACGAAACGCGCCTCGCGCGCGAGTGGCCGCGATCCTATCACACGCGCCGGGGACGCGGGTAAGGGGCGCCCACGTGACTTGACTCCGCGCGCGCCCTCACCCACCCTAGGGCTCCTGACCACCCTCACGGAGGTACCATCGTGCCCTTCGGAGGCAATGACTGGCTCGCCTTAACCGAGGAGCAGGCGCTGGAGCCCGAGCTGCCCATCTGTGATCCGCACCACCACTTCTGGGATCTGCGCACCACCCGCATTCCCTACCAACGCTATCTGCTCCACGAGCTGCTCGCCGATGTGCAGGGCGGCCACAACGTGCGCTCCACGGTGTTCATCGAGGCGCGCGCCATGTATCGCGCGGACGGTCCCGAGGAGATGCGTCCAGTGGGAGAGGTCGAGTTCGTGCAGGGACTGGCCGCGGCGAGCGCCAGCGGCCTCTACGGTCCGTCGCGGGCGGCCGCGGCCATCGTCGGTCACTCCAATCTCAATCTGGGCGAGCGCGTGGGCCCCGTGCTGGAGGCGCTGCGCGCAGCCAGTCCCAATCGATTCCGGGGCATCCGGCACTCCGTGACGTGGGATCCGCATCCCGAGGTGGAGAACACTGCCGCGCACCCCATCAAGGGCCAGCTCCTGAGCGAGCCGTTTCGCGCGGGGGCGCGGGTCCTCGCGCGGATGGGCTTGTCGCTCGAGGCGTGGCTGTACTTCCCGCAGCTGCCCGAGCTAGCGGATTTCGCGCGGGCGGTACCAGACCTCACGATCATCATAAACCACATCGGCGGGCTGCTCCGGACCGGGCCCTACGCCGGGCGCGACGACGAGGTGCTCGCCACGTGGCGTCGCGGCATCGCCGCGGTGGCGGCCTGCCCCAACGTCCACGTCAAGCTCGGCGGCATGGGCATGCCGCGCACGGGCTTCGACTGGCACACGCGGACCACGCCCATCGGCTCCGAGGAGCTCGCCGGCGCCATGGCGCCTTGCCTGAGCTACTGCATCGAGCAGTTCGGGCCGAGCCGCAGCATGTTCGAGAGCAATTTCCCCGTGGACAAGGTGTCCTTCTCCTACACGGTCATGTACAACGCCTTCAAACGGCTGTCGAAGGGCTACTCGGCCGCGGAGCGCGCCGCCATGTTCCACGACACGGCGGCCCGCGTCTATCGCCTTAGCCCCTAGCTCCGAGCGCGCGGTCCATGCGAGCCGCGAAAGGAGACATCATGAAGATTTCGCTCACGAGAAGCCGCCCGGTCGTGCGGACGATCCTGCTCCTTGCCGCCGGCGTCTGGCTGGCCGGATCGGCCTCGGGCGTGAGGGGCCAAGAGACCAGCGCGGTGGTGAAGCCGGTGCGCGCGGAGAAGCTGCCCAACGTGCCGGGCAAGACCCTCACTGCGGTCACCGTGAGCTACGCCCCGGGGGGCAAGTCGAGCGCGCATCGCCACGCGGGGAGCGTCTTCGTCTACGTGCTGACCGGCGCCATCCGGTCCGAGAATTCCGCCACGGGTCCCGGCAAGGTCTACCGGGCGGGTGAGACGTTCTTCGAGCCGCCGGGGAGCGAGCACCTCGTCAGCGAGAACGCGAGCGCCACCGAACCGGCAAGTCTCCTCGCCGTCTTCGTCGCCGACGACGGCGCCCAGCTCACCACCTTCGGCAAGTGATCGACGGATCACGAGAGGCGGGCACAGCCATGGACGGCTCGGCCACCCCTGACGTCCGCGAGCTCCGGATCTTCCTCGAGAGCCTCATCTGCGATCTCTGCCGCCTCCGCCATGCCTCCGAGGACGGTATCCCCCCCGGGTCCACCCAGATCCATCAGGAAGTGCGGCTGAGCCCCGGCGTGTTCGCGGACATCCGAGTGATGCCGGGCGAGCTGCCTCCGTACTTCGTCGAGGTCGCTCTCGGCCACTCTCGAGCGAGCGTGGCCGAGAGTGTGCGCCGCAAGTACGGCCGCCGGACGCCCGCCAGCGAGGGCGCGAGCCGCGTGGTGATCGTGGCGGACCGCGCGCTCGTCGCGGGCGATCCGCCGCTCGAGAGGGAGCTCGCGGGCCTCCTCGCCCCCGGCCTCCGGGTAGAGACCTGGGATGAGGCACATCTCGCAGGCCTCATCCGCGACACCTTCGGCTTCGATCTCCAGTGCCTCAGCGAGGCCCAGCTCCTCGACCTGCGCCAGGCCATTGATCGGGCCAAAGCGGCGCATGCCTTCGGGGCCTCCGTCGCCCTCGATCCCCTGCACTCCACCTTGCTCTGGCACTTCGCCTACTGGCGCCTCGCCGAGCGGCGCGAAGCCGGCTGCGTCGACCCGCGGGACTTCCTACCTCCGCTCCGCTATTCCAAGGTGGTCGTGGTCATGGCCGACCTGTGCGCCTACTCGAGCTACGTACGCGACACGCACGACGATCGGGTGATCCGCGAGTCCCTCACCGCCTTCGCTTCCAAGACGCGGTATCGGTTCATCAACGACGGCGGCATGCTGTACCAGTTCGTGGGCGACTCCGTGGTCGGCTTCTTCGGCATTCCCACGAGCAGCGCCCATGACGTATCGCGCGCCCTCGCCTGCGCCCGCGGGCTCGTGGACATCGGCGCGGCCATCGCCGAGCAATGGCAGCGCCAGATCGATCAGGCGCAGCCCGCGGCAGGTGTGCACGTAGCCATGGCCCTGGGCGAAGTGCAGGTTCTCTCCCTCCGCCCGTTCAGCCGCACGCACATGGGCGCGGTGGCCGATGCCATGAACCTGTGCGCGCGCCTCAACGCCGTGTCGGGTCCCGGCGAGATCGTGGCGAGCAACCTCCTCTATCAGGCCCTGCCCGATGCGGAGCGTCGCGCCTTCACCGAGCTCGACCCGGTGGAGGCGAAGAACATCGGGCGGGTGAAGGCGTGGAGGCTCGCCAGCTAGGTCCGGGACGAGCCGCGCCTCATCTCTGCACGGGAGGCGGCGGCGTCCCAGGAAGGCCCGGCTGCCCCTTCCCCATGGGCGACGAGCCCGCGCCCGGGATGCACGGCTGGCTTAGGGTGCCAGGAGGGCAGGGTGCCATCGGGCCGGGGCCCGTTGGTGATTGAGGATTGCCCAGCGTGTCCGTCGGTCCCTGGGGCCGGGCAGGAATTCCGGATTGAGGCATCGAGGGCGGCGGCGGCGAGCCGGGCAGGGTTCCGGGTTGACTGTTTGGGGGCGTGCTCCCCGGCAAGGCCGGCGTGGGCGCCTTTCCGGGCGTTGTCTGAGCCAACGCTGGACCTGTCGCGAACGCTCCCGTGAGCGCCATCGCGCACGCGAATCTCCATCTCATGATCGCTCTCCCCCGTGAAGTTGACTCCGATCGCGAGGGTTGCATCGCCTGTGCCACGACGTCGTGCCGGTCGAATCGACTGAGTTGTCTCGTTGACTCGGTTTCACGCGACGTGAGCGGTCCGTGGAAACGCATGGCACGCCGATTGCGCGCCGCGAAGTCGGCAACGGATGCGAGCCGCTCACAGAAAGGCATGGCGATGCCCTCACCGTCTCGGGCATTCCATTGGTCTCTTCTGGTCGTGTCTCTGTCGACAGGCGTCGTCATGTCGACGGCGTGCGTGCAAACTCCCGGTCCGTCGCCTCTCCTCTCGACGACCACGAGCAACCCTCCAACGTGGTTTTGACCGGGCGTCAGGAAGTAGCCTCTGTGAACAGGCCAGCGACGGGAACCGGGGCCATCACGATTCTCATGGATAAGTCGGTGAGTGGAAGCGTGGCCACCACGGAATATCCGGTACGGCAGCGCACATCCAGATGGCCCCGGCGGGGCCAAACGGCCCGGTGATTGTTTCCTTGACGCGAATCGCTGCCAACGTGTGGAGCGTGCCGCCGGGCACGCGCCTGACCGACGCCCAGTACGACGCTTTCAAGCAGGGCACCTCTACGTGAACATGCACAGCGCGGGGAGCCCGAGCGGAGAGATCAGAGGCCAGCTGGGGCAGTAGCGGCTCGGCGCCGCCAGGTTCCTTCAGCGGCGGGCTAAACGAACGTCATCACCTCGACGGAGACTTGCGCGCGCTTGAAGCGCTCGATGTCGAGGGGAGCGATGTCAACGGTGTGTGCGCGTCCGTCGGCGACGAGCTCGGCCATGAGCTGGCCGGCGATGGGCCCGTGCATGAAACCGTGGCCGCTGAACCCCGCCAGCACGTGGAGGCCCGCGACTTCGGGCACCCGGCTGATGATGCCCATCTGATCGGGCGTCATCTCGTAGAGGCCGGCCCACGCGCGCACGATCGGAGCATCCGCCATGGCGGGGATGCGCTGCACGAGGCGCTCCGCCACCGCGGGCACCAACTCCCAGTCCGGTCGCGTGTCGAACGAGCTGGCCTCGTCCTTCCGGCCGAAGCCGATCATGACGCCGGGTCCCTCGCGGCGAGCCGAGAGGCCCATATGGTGGTCGATGATGAACGGCGTCTCGAGTGGGATGCGGTCGCCGGGAAATGGTGCAGTGACGAACTTGCTGCGCCGACGCGGGAACACGGGGATCTCCGCTCCCGCAAGCCGGCCCACCTCTCCCGACCAGCAGCCCGCCGCGATCACCACCACCGGCGCCTCGAAGTCCGCCTGAGGCGTCCGCACGGTGAGGCGCTCGCCTGACCCCGCTTCGATGCCCGTTACGGGATGCTCCGTCTTGATCGCCGCGCCCAGCTCGCGGGCGCGGGCCGCGATGGCCGTGGTGGCGAGATAGGGATCGGCGAAGCCGTCGCGCGGCGAGTACGTCGCGGAGACGAGGTCCTCTGTGTGGAGGTATGGCCAGCCGGCGCGGATGTCGTCGGGCTCGAGCACGCGGGTATCCACTCCCAAGCTCCGCTGGAGCTCGGCGCTCTTCGCGTAGACCGCGCGCTCCTCTTCCGTCTGCTGCAGGATCAGATAGCCGTGTTGCCGGAACTGCGGATCGACGCCGAACTCCGCCTCGAAGTTCTCGTAGACGACGATGCTCTGCTGGGTGAGCTGGATGCCGATCCGATGGGCATACTGGTGACGGACGCCGCCGCTGGCCAGCGCGGTGGAGCCGGAACACACGCCGTCGCGCTCCAGCACCACCACCCGGCCGTACTGGCGCCGCGCCAGGTGATACGCGGTCGCGGCGCCCATGATGCCCGCTCCGATGATGACCGCGTCCGCACTCTGGGCCATGGCGCCCCGCCGGCGATCAGGCGAGCCGGGAGAGATACTGGGCGACGAAGTCGGTACCGACGTGCTCGATGTAGGCCTGGGTGATCCGCCGGGTGATGGGACCGGGCACGCGGCCGTCGCGGATCAGCTGGCCGCTCACCGACCGCACGGGGCAGATGCAGAGGCTCGTCGAGGTGAGAAAGACCTCGTCGGCGGTGAGCGCGTCGTAGACGTCGAGGTCCCGCTCCTCCACGGCGAGGCCAAGCTGGGCGGCGAGCTCCATGGCGGTGCGGCGGCTGATGCCGGGCAGCACGTACTTCTCGCGCGGGGTGTAGACGTGCTCATCGCGCACCACGAAGATGTTGCTGCCGATGCCCTCGCAGAGGTTGCCGTTCTCGTCGAGGAGCACGGACCACGCCTGGGGCTGCGCCGCCTTCACTTCTTTGTCGGCGAGGATGAGATTCAGGTAGTTGTGCGTCTTGGCCCGCGGGCTCAGCATGGGCGGCGGGATGCGGCGGACGGACGGGATGACCACGTCGATGCCGTCGCGGAACTGGGCCGCGCGCGCCTTCAGAGGCAGCGGCGTGCAGTCCACGATGAGCTGCGGCCCGGTGTGCGCCCACCCCTCGTCGCCGATGGCGTCGACGCCGCGGCTCACCCGCTGGGCGACCCACCAGTCGCCCGCGGCGGCCCGGAGGGCCTCGTTGCGCTGGACGACCTCCTCGCTGATGGCCACGACCTCCTTGGGCTCGAGCCCGATGTCGATGCGCAGATAGCGCAGGGAGCGGTAGAGCCGCTCCACGTGCTCCTCGATGCGGAAGATGCGCCCATCGAAGGTGCGCGTCATGTCGAAGCAGCCGTCGCCGCGGTTGAAGCTGCGGTCGCGGTAGGGAATCATCACCTGGGTCTCGGGAACGAACGTGCCGTTGAAGTAGGCGATGCGCGTCATGGGAGATCTCCTCTCGGACGTGGCGCGGCTAGCGCAGCACGCCGCGGTTCGAGAATCGCGTTTCCTGGCGGGTGATGAACTCGAGGAGGGCGGCCTGGCCGCCTTCCGTGACCTTCCGCGCCCGGGCGAAGGCGCCCGCGATGTCCTCGGGCCGCTCCACCCGCTCGCTCCAGCCGCCCATGGCGCGCCCCAGGTCCGCGTAGCGCCCGCCGATGTCGCGGGTGCCGTACTTGTCGTGCGACACCACGAGGTGCGGGATCTCGATGGCCATGGCCGAGTTGTTCAGCACCACGGTAAGGATGGGAATTCCACAGCGCACCGCCGTCTCGAAGTCGAGTCCGGTCATCCCGAAGGCGGCGTCGCCCATGAAGTTGACGCAGAACTTGTCGGGGGCGGCGAGCTTGGCCCCGATGATGAGGCCGAGCCCGGTGCCGAGCGCGTGCGACTTGCCCCACCCGAGATAGCTGCGCGGAGGCACGGAGCGGTAGAAGGGCAGGAGCTGGTCGCGCGGGCTCCCCGAGTCGTGCGTCACGATGGCCTCGCGCGGGTCCACCGTGCGCATGAACTCGGCGATGACCCGATACGGCGTCATGGGCACCTCGCCAGAGTCGAGGATGGGCGTCCAC
>Ga0306920_100000966_pt1 | contig 35104 bp, 38 predicted proteins | sample flu12Cox44000170_FD_204666 | JGI IMG/M metagenome (GOLD analysis project Ga0306920, IMG submission 204666) | Lab enrichment of tropical soil microbial communities from Luquillo Experimental Forest, Puerto Rico - flux4day.12C.oxic.44.000.170 (v2)... | ecosystem: Environmental > Terrestrial >...
CATCATCTTCTTTTCATTCTGCGCACCGCCTCGGAAATGCCTTCGGGCACGCCAGGACTGAGAGCGTTCACAGGAGGGTTGCTTATGGTGATGACGGCGATGTGCCCTTCCCTGCTTAGTTGAACGAGTTCGCTCATGATGCCGCCGTGACGTCGGCAGAAGCTTGTGGCGCGCTCCGGCTTGATGCGGGGCAGCCATCTATGACCAATTGAGCGATCCTTTCGCGATGAAAGGCCGCGTCACCGAGCGCTGTTTCCGCTGCCTTGGCCCGCCGGTAATAGAGGTGAAGGTCATTCTCCCAGGTGAAACCCATGCCCCCGTGTACCTGGATGCCGCGGTTGCCGACCCTCCGACCGGCATCACTCGCGTACATCTTGGCAATGGAGACGGCCACGGCCGCATCCGGCGCATCGTTTTCAATCGCCCACGCAGCATAATATGCAGCCGAGCGTGCGCTTTCTGTTTCCAAATACATGTCGGCGCAGTGGTGTTGCACGGCCTGAAAGCTTCCAATCGGCTTGCCAAACTGTTTCCGCATCTTCGCGTACGCGACGGTAATATCGAGCGTTCGCTGCATCCCGCCCACCAGCTCGGCGGCCAACGCAGTCGCGGCAACATCGAGTCCTCGTATCAGACCTCCCGCGTTGGCCAGCCTTTCCCCGGGAGTGTTGTGGAACCCGACCGCGTACATCTTCCGCGTGAGATCCATCGTCTTCATGGGCTCGACGGTGATTCCCGGGGCCTTGGCGTCGACAACGAAAACACCGTCAGGTCCCACCACCACCATAAAGTCAGCGACTCGAGCGTCCGTTACAAACAGCTTTTCACCGCTGAGCCTTCCATTGCTGGTTGCCATCTGCGCGTCCGCTGGTCTCCAGCTGGCGTTCGCCTCCAGCATCGCCAAGGTCGAGCGGGCTTGCCCCGAACAGATCGCGCTAAGGTACCGCTTCTTTTGTTCCGAGCCAGCCACGGCGTCGATCACTGCGCCAGCCAGCGCGACGGTTGAGAAAAGAGGACCTGGCAGGAGCGCCCAACCCGCCTCTTCCATCAGCAAAATGAGTTCGACCTTGCCCAGCCCCACGCCGCCAAATTCCTCTGGGAAGATGATGCCCGTGTAGCCTTGCTCGGTCATCTTGGCCCATAAGTGTCGGTCGTAGGCCGTCTCGGTCTCCATCAGGCGCCGAACTTCCTGCATCGGGCACTCGCCCGCAAAGAATTTCCGTGCATTGTCCTTGAGCAGTTGCTGGCTCTCGCTCAGTCCGAACTCCATCGTTTCCCCTTAGTAGCTCCTGGGCAATCCGAGAACGAAGTGGCCTATGATGTTGCGCTGAACCTCAGAGGTCCCTGCTTCAATCGTGTTTCCTCGTGTCCGCAGATAGCCGTAAGACCAGATTCCGTTGTCGATTGCTCTGCTGTCGCCATGGCTCAGCTGCCCGTAGGGTCCGAGCAGCTCCTGAGCGATCTGCTGCAGGCGCTGATTGAGCTCACTCCAGAAAATCTTTTGGATGGACCCTTCAGGACCAGGCACTCCGGTTGCTGTGATTCGACTAAAGGCGCGCAACTGATTCAGGCGCATGACTTCGATCTCCGCGTAGCATTGGGCGAGTTTCTGCCTCATTAGAGGGTCCTTCGCCGCTGGCTGATGGTTCGTTTGACGTGTGCGCGAGATTTCGATCAACCGGTCGATGTTCCGTTTGAACACAAGATGCAGCCGCGCACCATAGGAACCGCGCTCGAACATAAGTGTGCTCACCGCCACGTTCCAACCGTCATTGACTTGGCCGAGGACGTTTTCGACAGGGACGCGCACGTCACGAAAGAAGAGTTCGTTGAATTCGCTCTCTCCCGTGATTTGGCGAAGTGGGCGCACTTCGATTCCCGGCGACTTCATGTCGACCAGCAACACGGTAAGCCCTTTGTGTTTAGGGACGTTCGGATCCGTTCGAACTACCAATTCGCACCAGTCGGCGACCCAAGCGAAGCTGGTCCACACTTTCTGGCCGTTGACAATGTAGTCATCGCCCTCCAAGCGGGCCTGGGTTTGCAAGCTGGCCAGGTCAGAACCTGCGTTCGGCTCCGAGAATCCTTGGCACCAGATCTCTTCAGCGCTCAGAATCTTGGGGATGAATCTCTTCTTTTGCGCCTCCGTGCCATAGGCGATGATGGTTGGACCGATAAGTCCCAAGCCGAGAGCGTTGGCCATGGATGGAGCTTCGACTCGAGCCATTTCCTCCCAAAAAATAGCTTGTTGCATGAGCGTCGCACTCCGACCGCCGTATTCCTTCGGCCAGGAGACCGCCGCCCAGCGGCCGAGATCGAGCTTGCGTTGCCAGGCGCGCAAGTAGGGAAAAGACTCCTCGAGCGGTTTCTCCCTCCACTCAGCCCAATCATTCGGAGCGTTGGCTTCCAGCCAGGCGCGGAGCTCATTGCGAAATTCTTTTTCTTCGTCATTTAGCGTCAGATCCATCGCAATCACTCCGGGCTCGTTTCAAGCGCAGCGGTCCGCCCCATTCCTGGTTTGGAAATTCGCCTGGCTAGTCGGACGGTGCCGTGCGCACCGGCGCAGAGAATTCTGGCCTGATCGTTTCGTGTCCCTGCCAGTACTTTTTCCGCAGCTCTCTCTTGAGCACCTTTCCAGTGCCTGTCTTGGGCAAACTCTCGAGGAATTCAACCGACTTGGGGCACTTGTAATGCGCCAGGCGCGAGCGGCAGAAGTCAATCAGTTCGCCTCCACTCGCGACAGCGCCAGACTTCAACACAACCAGTGCTTTGGGCACCTCTCCCCACTTCTCATCAGGCACGGGAATGACCGCGGCTTCGAGGACGGCAGAATGTGCCAGAAGAGTCTTTTCCACTTCCAGCGAAGACACGTTTTCGCCGCCAGTCACGATGATGTCTTTCTTGCGATCGACGATGAGCAGGTAGCCATCCTCGTTCCAGGTGGCCATGTCCCCAGTGTGAAACCACCCGCCCTGCAGAACCTCGGCGGTGACCTCGGGTTGTTTCCAATAGCCCTTCATTACTCCGTCGCTCCGCGCAATGATTTCGCCTACGGCGCTCCCATCCCGCGGCACGTCGTTGTTGTTGGCGTCCACGACGCGAACCTCAACGCCGAGAACCGCGTAGCCGGTCATGGCCTGAGCTTCAAAGCGCCTCTCCCCTGCCCGGGAAAGTCCCGGCTTGATCGCGGAAGTCGTCAGCACGGGAGCCGTTTCGGTGAGCCCGTACCCGGAATAGCACTCACAATGGAACTTCTCTTCGACCTCTCGGATCAGCGACGGGGATGACGCGGCGCCGCCGAGGCCGATTGATCTCAGGCTGCTCAGATCCCGCTTCTCGAATTCCGGGCAGTTCACCAGAGCGATGGCCATGGCAGGTACGAGACTCAGGCTCTCGACCCGTTCTGTTTCAATGAGACGGAGAACCTCCGGCGGATCAAAGCGAGAGACCATTACGTGTCGGGAGCCCTTGAGCGTAACCGTATGAGCTGCGCCCCAGCCGTTTGCGTGGAACAGCGGAATCGAGTGCATGTGCACGCCGTCAGTCGAACTATCCTTGGCCAGCACCGCACTGAGTGCATGCAGATAGATGTTTCGATGGGTCAGCATCACGCCCTTGGGGCTGGCACTGGTGCCGCTGGTGTAAAAAAGCTCGCCGAGGGAGTCCTCGTCAAAATTCATTAGATCGGGACGATAGGGCTGAGCCGCGGCCACCAGTTCGTCGTAGGTCTGCCCCTCGTGCCAGGCGGCGCTCGGCGGAGCATTCAATAGAAAGAATGAGTGAACCGTCGTGAGCTTGTTGCGAAATGAATCCAGCAGAGCAGAAAAGTCGTTTTCAAAAAACAAGACGCTGGCCTCAGCGTCGTTCAGGATATAGGTGAGTTCCCCTGCCCCAAGGCGCACATTCAGCGGAAGAAGCACCGCGGCCGCTTCCAAAACTCCGTAGTACGCTTCCAGCAACCGGTGGCAATTCAAGCTTAGAAAAGCAACCCGGTCGCCCGGTTTTACCCCCACGCTGCTGAGGCCACTCGCCAGGCGGGCCGCGCGCCCAGCGAACTGAGCGTAGGTAAAGCGCGCCTTGCCGCACACGATGGCTGTCCTGTGCGGATACTGTTGCTCTGCGTAACGCAGAAAACGCACTGGCGTAAGCGGAATATTCATTGAGTGGGCGGTCCTTCTATGCCGTCTGTCCCCCGTCAACTACCAGCACCTGACCTGTAACGTAATCGGAGGCGTCCGACGCCAAGAAAACCGCGGCGCCCTTGAGATCGTGGTCATTTCCGACTCGGCCGAGCGGAGTCCCACGTAAAATGTTCTCCTTGTTTCGCTCGATGATAACTGTCGACAGGTGGGTGGGGAACCATCCCGGCGCGATCGCGTTCACCTGAACGTTCTGGGGTCCCCATTTGCGCGCCAAGTCTCTGGTGAAAGCGATGACTCCGCCCTTGCTCGCGTGATATCCGATCGCTTGAAATTCGGGGGGAGAGCCCCGCAAGCCAGCCGTGGAGGCAACATTGATGATCTTTCCCTTCCTCTGCTGGGTCATGAACTTACCAATTGCCTGACAGCACAGAAACGTCCCGGTCAGATTCGTTTCGATCACCTTGTTCCATTGCTCAAGAGTCATCTCCTCCACAGGAGCGCCCCAGGAAGTGCCTGCGTTGTTAATCAGAATGTCGATGCGGCCAAATTGGGCGAGCGTTTCGATTGTAAGCGTGTGAATATCCGAGGGGTTCTTAACGTCGCAACTCACAGCCAGCGTTCTTACGCCCAGAGCTCTCAACTCCTCCGCGGCGCGCTCGCACCGCTCCTTTTTCCGGGCACACAACACGAGGTCCGCGCCCATCTCGGCAAGCGCTTCGGCCATTTGCCGTCCGAGACCGACGGCCCCTCCGGTAACCACGGCCACCCTTCCGGTAAGGTCGAAAAGTTCTTTGACACTCCTGGCTGGTGCGGTCTCCGGCTTCAATCTAGGTCTCCGGCCACCGGCACTAGAAGTGGGTCCACTGGTGATTCCCTAGGGCCGTTCACGGGGGAGCTTCGCGACACCTACCCGGACGGTGCACTTTTCCAGATCGTGTGCGTAACTATCACATGTTAGCGACTACCGTCAAGCGTGCAGATTTTGTCGAATGGCCCGCTTGCGCCCCAGGTGAGTCAGCACGGAGTGATGACCATGCGGCCGGTAATCCGACCAGCTCGCAGATCCTCCATCACTTCGTTCACCTGGGTGAGGGGCCGCGAGGACACCTCACAGCGGATTTTCTTTTCCGCCGCCAGCTGGAGAGTCTCGCGCAAATCCTGACGAGTGCCCACCGCAGACGCCTGCAGCCGTATTTCCCGGGCAGCCATCAGAATCGGAGAAAAGGAGATGTTTTCCGAGGGCAGACCAACAACGAGCATGGTCCCGCTAGGCCGTACGCAAGCGAAGGCCGCGTCGTAGGCAGCCTTGCTGGCCGAAGTCACCAGCGCCATGTGTACTCCGCCCATATCGCGTAAGACCTTGGTCAGCTCGGCTGAGGCAGCATGAATGGTGTGCGAAGCGCCGAACGATTGGGCCAAGCGAAGCTTTTCCTCAGAAACATCGATGGCAATGACATGCGCCCCCATAGCTTTCCCCATCTGCACAGCGAGGTGACCCAAACCCCCGATTCCAAAGATGGCCAGTCGCTGGCCGCGGCAAATCCTGGCCTGCTTGAGTGCCCGGTAGACCGTTACGCCTGCGCAGAACAGGGGAGCGGCGCTGATCGCGGTGAGTTCCTCCGGGATTTTTAGAGCATGGCTGGCAGGCGCTTTTACGAATTCGGCGTAGCCCCCAGGAACGTTCACACCGGTGATCTTTTGCCGTGCACAGAGATTTTCGTTCCCCTCACAGCAGAACTCGCATACGCCGCAGCTCCAATGGAGCCAGGGGACTCCGACGCGATCACCCACTTCGAAGTCCCGCACAGCGGAGCCCCTTTCCGCCACACGTCCTGAGATCTCGTGCCCCAGAATAAGGGGCTTCCGGATAATCCTGGCAAGCTCGGGCCAATCCCCATCTGCGAGGTGCAAATCAGAGTGGCAGACACCGCAGGCTTCCACCTCGATCAAAATCTCGTCGGCGTCTAGTGTTGGTAAGCTGAGTTCTTGGACGACCAAGGGGCGTTTGAACTCATACAGAAGCGCGGCCCTCATCACCAACCTCACTGCTACGGTTCAACCGCTCGCAGGAAGAACTCAACGGCACTCTTCACACGCTCATCCAAATTGTGAGGCTGGGGCAGATCGACGGCCCAGCGCCGCACGACCGTGCTGTAGAGCCCTTCCATGAACTCGGCCAGATGATCCACGGGGATCGCGCGGGTAACCTCGCCACGCGTCTGCCCTTCGGCCAGAATCTCGCGCAGCAGTCTGACCGCAATCTCCTCCGGCTGGCGCATCTGAGGCGAACGCACCGGATCCATGGCTCCCGACAGTATCACAGCACGCCACAGCGGACACTCCGACTCTGTTTCCTGAGCCATCTCATGGTACCTCTCGCGGAGGCGCTCCGCAGTCGAGGCCTTGCTGGAGAGCTCGATTTCTAGATGCTCCTGGATGCAAGAAAATCCGCGTCTGCCTACTTCCCGCAAAACCGCGTCCTTACTCGGGAAATAGCGGAAGAATGTCGGCTGGCTGATCTCCAGGAGCTGAACGATATCGTCTACCCGTGTGTTCTCATATCCGCGCTTGCGGAATAGTCGAATCGATGAATCGATAATCTGCTGGCGCAAGCGAACCTTCTTGCGTTCCCTAAGACCTGGAACCATCTGGTGGTTGTCCATTCGCTGAACGGGAGCGAAATTAGTCGCCTTTCGAGAGCGGGGAAAGCGGGGGGTTGCATCAGTTCGGGCGGTCTTAGGGCGTGCCATCCGTTACGGTTCTCCTCATCAATTGAACAGCCGGCCACCAGAAAAATCTCATAATGACTCTAACATGATAGCGACTAACAGGGCGAATGCACCACTCCCCTGGCGAGTCCGAACCATCAGCTAGACGAGGGCTTCAGGCCCGTTTCCTGGAAAAATTTCGCATCAGGATGGCCTAGGAACGACGGTTACCGTCGGTCTTGAATCTCGTTTCCTCATGGTTCCGGTGTAGAATCACCGCAATGAGGTGCCTCGATGTACGCACAACCCAGGATAGAAAAGAGCAGCGAAGACCTGGCTCCGACGTGCCAGGCGCAATCCCCTGTCGATGAGCCCTGCGGCGCACCAGCTGTCACACGCTGCGAAGACTGTGGTCAGTGGTATTGCGCAACACACGCAACCGATGATGAATGGCATGCGTGCGTACTCGAAGAAGGCGACATCGGGGGCGAGGGATAGCGGGCGATCATTCCGAGGGAGCGTCCTCGCGGTGGCGTTGTCTAATCACGGTTGGCAAAGCACCTAGCGCTAGTCGCCCGCCAGACGCCTTCTGCTCACGGCGCGCCAAAGCCCGACGGGCATCAGTCGTTAGGCTACACTTCCCGGCAAATCGAGCTTTGATCTCGGCTTCTTAGCGGTGTCGACGCGCCCCTTGACGAGATGGGTTTCTCGGCTAAAGAGGAAGTAGTAACCGGGTTTTTCTTCTGCGATCTGTCGCATTCTGTCGAAAGCATTACCCAGGCCAGCCACAGACTCTATCCAAGTTATTTCGCTTTCCGATGCGCCACCGAAAATATCGAACGCCGGCAGGGAGCTTGCGCGGGGTAAAGTACGCTGATTTCCAGAAAGCCGTTGCTTCGAACGAGACTCAAATAGATCCTGAATACGTTCTAGGAGATGGGTAAGACCGTCTGGTTTGGACAACACAACGTCAGCCCCGACAGCGGGGGCCAGCGCGTCTGTGGCGTGTTCGTACATGGTAAAAAGCACAACGATGCCGTCGGGAAGGGCGCGCTTTATCGCGGATGCTGTGGCAGCACCGTTGAGTTTGGGCATGACCAAATCGAGCAGAACGAGGTTGGGTTTGAGTTCTTTTGCTTTCTCGACAGCCTCAATCCCGTCGCCCGCCTCGCCGCAAACGGTCAGTCCCGGCTCGCTTTGGATACGGACGCGGATCGCATCGCGGACCGACTTGTTGTCATCGACGATCAAAATCTTCTTCTGCAAGCCTGCCACCCGGTGGGGACAACTAGATACTCTGATAGGTAGGTGACACCACGAATACGCTGATTCCTGTATCGTGTTCTATAGGACGCGAGCGGCTCAAGCGTGGCTGCTAAAGCGCGTAAGTCAGTACCAGCCGCCAATTCCTCGAAGCCAGGCCGTCACAACTGTTCCACACTCGTTGCCATAGCTGGCAAGACCGTGCGCGCTCACACGGGTTTCTCCTGCAGGGCATTCTAACCACTCAGGGGATGGGCCGGCCGCGACTGGGAATCCCGCGGGCCGGTAGGCAGGCAGCCATCTGCTGACCCCACGGCTCCTGTAGCCATCGAATTAGCAAGACTGTCCTTTCCCGAAAGGCTATCGGGTAACAATAGCGCCGCCAGCTTAGCCACCGCTCGTGTATCCAAGGTGCCCCACGGATGATGGGTCTTAATGATTCGAGCCAATTCATAACCAGTCCCGTCAGCCTCCCAGAGGAGGCCATCGGCAACCAATGCGCTGGCCACCAAGTCCTCCGGCGAAGCTGCCAACTCCGTAACTTTCGAGCCTCTGCCGCGGGATGGAAAGCCTGCACATCGGGGTGCTTAAAAGCCCGCTCTGCTGCGGACGTGGCAGGAACATCCCGCGTCGATTCAGCCGGATGAAGGGTTGGCCCGGAGAGGATTGTCTGCGATTTGAGCGCCAATTCGCAAAGAAGTTGAAAAGCGTCCTCCGAAGTAAACTCAGTGGAGTCCGCCAGTCGCGCGCTCTCTCTTTGCATGGCTTGCGACCATGCTTCCTGCACCGCAGTACCCCCTTCAGCCAACGATGGCCGATCAAGCTCACCTTTCGCAAACGGTGCTGGCCTTGCTACCACAAACGGACCTGAAGCGAAAGTCGAGGTTATGGGAGCGGGCTGGGCGCTTGGCGCATCTCCTAAGTCCACGGGACGAGCAGGACGTTTCGCATGTTCGAGCTGGAATTCGCGTGCCGCTTCGTCGACAATGCCCGCCGGTACGGGCCGCAGGTTGCGCACATAGGCGCTGATGAGCGAGTGCTCACTGAGCACGTTAATTATGCGGGGAATTCCTCGCGAATAAAAGTGGAGGGCATCGACGGCCTCGGGTTCGAACAGCGGTTTGGCACTAGCACCGGCAATCCGCAGCCGCGCCTGCATATAGGCGCGAGTCTCCTCAAAACTGAACGGCGCAGTCTTGCAGCGAAGTGCAATGCGCTGACGGAGTTGGCGCAGTTCATGCCGCGTGAGCCTCTCTTCTATCTCCGGTTGGCCGACGAGCACGACTTGCAATAACTTCTCACTTGGAGTTTCCAAGTTCAACAGGAGGCGAATTTCTTCAAGTACATCCACGGAGAGACCCTGTGCCTCGTCCACGATCAAGGCCGGTCTCTTGCCGGCGCGATAGCATTTGAGGAGATGCTCACTCAGGCCAATACGGGGGTCGGCGCCAGGTCGGGAGGTGGACGGCACCCCCAAGTCGGCCAACACTAGGTCGAATAGATGGTGCGGTTCCAAGCGAGGATTGCAAAGGAATGCAACGGGGGTTCGCTGCTGCCGCAGGTGGTCCTGCAAACGGTTGATCAAGGTCGTTTTGCCGGTGCCGATTTCGCCGGTAAGCAGGATGAGCCCTTTGCGCGTTTCTATCCCATAAAACAGGGTATCTAGTGCATTTCGCGTCTGAGGAGTGAGAAATAGACACCGTGGGTCCGGATTGAGACTGAATGGGTGATCACGCAATCCGAAGAAGTCCCTGTACACGTTCCTCTGCCCACCCTGCTGGCGATTTCTGATCTGCTATGTTGCGCAATCGCCCAGCACTAAGATGAATCACGACAACAACTACATCGAAGAAGTGGCTAGATCTGATAACACACCGACCGGAAGGCGACATCTGTCAATATTTCCATAAGCATCCGAACAACGGTTAACTCTTTGGTAAAGCGGCCAAAACCGCGGACGTTCCCTTCGAGACGTCAAGTCACGCTAACCCACGGCAATGCATACTTGTAGTAGAACGACCGCCAGACCGGATACACCCATTGGGCGTATTTCACAGCGACCGCAGGCAACTTGACTACTGGGCAACGCTTGGGCAGGCAGCACCGCAGACCTGGCGAACCTCCGCTCAACCCGCCCAGGCGTCCGTTTACTGATTTGAATTATCGCGCGGCCTTCCTAGGTGTGTGAGCGAGTGGCGCAGCTCGTTCACTGCGCGGCCAGCTTTCGGTCATTACAAATGGAGGAGTAACAAGGTCGTGACCTTGAGACTACGCGAGCATGCCTAACTATTTGCGTCAGCCTGTCAGTGGTGTATAGTGCGGCCGTCCAGCACGTCGTCCCCAAAAGGGTGTTTCCATGCATCTTAAGATACTGGGCGAGGGCGTGTGTGAACGATGCAGTTCAAGCCATCGAGGGGAATTCCCAGCAGAGATATGTATTCATGTTCCCGGGCCAGAAGAGTTGAATCTACCTCCCCTGTTTGTTTTCCCTAGACTTGCGATTTGCTTGGATTGCGGCAGGGTCTCGGGGTTCGAGATATCCAATGAGCGAGTAACTGAGCTCAGAGAACAGATTCGCTCTACTTCACGCTTCAGCTAGACAGAATCCCGCGCTGACAAATCTTTCGCCCTGCAGAACAGCCTCAATCGCGTTCTCGAGTTCGCGGTTTATCTCGGACTTGCGTACATATCCCCACGCTCCATCGCGTAACAGCGACCTCACGATTTCAGGGTCACTGTCGAGCGACACGAACAAGATTTTTGATTGGGGAGCAATCGAGTGGATTTGTGCGGCTGCCTTTATTCCGTTCAGCTTTGGCAGCCCTATGTCGAGGAGGACCAAATCAGGCTGTAACTCGGCAGCTTTCGCCACGGCTTCTAGGCCATCGGAAGCCTCGGCGACAGTCTGAAGTCCGTTCACCTCCAGTTTTGATCGGAGCAGCCTGCGAAATGGTGCGAAGTCGTCGACTATAACGACCGTCTTCTTTCCAACTTGAGCGGCTTCGAGCTTCGGCACGGGTCGGTTCCCCATAGGTTTCCGCTATGGTTGAGCAATGGCGGAGTCGGCCCTGGTCCGGCCGGTCACCTAGCTTCAGGATAGCTCCAGGTCGTTGCCCCTGAACAAGCTTTTAAGCCCTCTTGCTCAGAGCGTAACGGCGATCGATCCCGGATCGTCCTTGCTGCTACGACCTCAACCCCCCAATAGGTGGTCACCCGGGGGAGGGGGATATCCGGGCAGCCCGGCTCCTTGGGCTTCCTTACGACCATCCAGGCGATCGCGGGGCTGACTGACCTCATGACTCGGTCATTGCTGACCAGCGGAAGGCCGCAGGCGACCCGAGGTCATTTCCGAGCGTGCTCGTAGCAAACAACAGGGACGATCTGTGAGTATCGAAACGGGACCAGCGGAATCTAAGACGTGGTCGGTAGAACGACACCTTACTGGCGTTTGGGGCCGGAATTCTCGATGACGATGTGATTTCTGATGGCGTATTGCACGAGGTCAGCAGTAGTGCTGAGGCCAAGCTTCGACATGATTCTGTATTTGTGAAACGCAATCGTGCGCGGAGAAATGCGTAGGACGCCGCCAGCTTCCTTCATGGATTTTCCTTCCGCCAGCACTTGGACTACTTCCCGCTGGCGAGCTGTAAGCGTTCGCGAGTGACCCTTGCGTGAATGAATGAATTCCTGCATGCCTCGAGCAATTTTCGGCGTGATGTAGTACTGGCCCTGGAGCGCTGCTTCGATCGCCTGTAACAGCTCGGATGCTGCAGATTTCTTCGATACATATCCCGACGCTCCTATCTTCTTGGCCTCCAGAGCAAGTTCGGGGTCGTCATTCATGGTCAGGAAAACGAATTTCACGGATGGCAATCTTGCTTTCAGCTGCCGACAAGCTTCTAACCCATTGAGCAATGGCATCCCAATGTCCACGATCACCAGGTCGGGTTTCAGCGATTCTGCAGCAGACAATAGAGCATGCCCATCGATTACCGTCGCCACCACATCAAAATAAGGCGCGATCAGCTGGCGCAAAGCCTCTGTTACAAGGCTGTGGTCATCAGCGAGTATGACGCGGCGCGACTTCGTAGCTTTCTCCTGGCTAGAAAAGGGACCGTGGGCCACCGGTCTCAAGCATGACCGGCCTCTGACCTTAGCGACGCACGCGTGCCCTAGAATCTTACCGAGTCAGGCCGGTATCCAGCTTTACAGCCAGGGCGTGAGAGCCGCGCCTGACATAATTGACAGTTGCACGAGTAAGTGGAGCGTTTAACCTCAATGTCCATCTGGCTTGCACGCTCCCTGCAGGAGCATTCGCTCGGAGACACATACTCCGAGGGGGGGTGCCATCGCGCACGCAAGATGGCGACTCGGCCTGGCGTTCGTGAGCCGGTGAGAGGAGACTTGTATGTCAATCTTGGCGTGGATCGTTCTGGGCCTGGTCGCCGGATTTGTGGCCAGCAAGATTGTAAACAAGGCTGGCGAAGGACTCTTGATGGACATCGTGTTGGGAATTGTGGGTGCGGTGATTGGTGGATTTATCTTCCGATTTTTCGGAGCGGCGGGAGTTTCCGGACTGAACCTCTACAGTCTGATCGTCGCCATCATTGGTGCCGTCGTGTTCCTGGTCATTTATCATGCTTTGCGACGGACCGCGTGACGCCGCGGCGACTAGAGCGGGCTCAAAGCAATGTCTTTTGTAAGGTGCGGTTAGGAAGAAACCGTCATTTCTAGAGCCTCCGGTCTTCTTAACAATCCCGCATGGAGTATTCAGAACATTGCCTCGTTGTGGCCCCCGCATTACCCGCGCGGGCTCTAGCCTCAGGTACCTGCAGCTCTAGGTCCGCCCCGCATTCACATCGACTCAATCAAACGCCTTAAGTCGCCTATATAGGCTTGTATTTCGGCATCACTTATCCCCACTGCTTTTTGCTTCCTGACTTCCTCGCGAATTGCATCGGCAAACTTTTGAACGGCTGCCTCCCGGGATCTTTCATAGTTCATTTCGTCTTCCACGCGATGTTTTGCACATAGCCCGGAAGGATGGTTGGTTTCTTGCTCACACCCCCCGCCTTGCCACTTGCACAGCGTCATGGACTCGCCTCCGTTCGCCACCATTGAGGCAATCGGTAGAGCGGTACTAGCTGAACGCAAGTACAGGCGAAGTACAGGCGTAAAGATCGCTATCGTTGGAGGGTAAGCTGATAGCGCTGAAACCTTGAGGTCTTCTTGCAATGTGGACATGCCAGCTTGAGACCGTCCGGCGGAAACTCCGGTTTATTAAGATTACCCACAAAAGGATCGCGCCTGGCAGTATCCGAAATTTCACTATGAGGGAACTCGCGCTTGCAGTCCGGGCAGTAGAGAACCCAGCGTGCCATTGGTAAGCCTCAGCCATATCAAAACGCAACCCCCGGGCTTGAGGGAATACGGAGTTTGGACTAAGCGAATCGCCCTAGCGGGCAATCTGTAAGTGCTCGCCCGACACAGTTGAGTTTTGAGTTTGACCAGTGCCAGGCCCAGAGGTTACTGTCTTACTGCCTAGCCTAAGAAGCCCTCGGGGATCCTCCACACAAAATTCGTTTTAACCGGAGACGGAAAACGTCCCTAGATTCTGCCTGCCTTCCGGTGTTCGGAAACTCCGCTCGGGAGTATGCCCACAATTCACTGAAAGCAAGCAGGATGGCCTCGCCTGGGGTTCTCGGCATTTCGTCTGTCTCGTGGGACGATTCTAGCGGGTTGCACGGCGAGTCTGCCGCCCTTGTTGGGATAGGGGAGCCACATGAAATCAAATGAGCCGCAACGTATTCACGTGTTTGCACGGAGTGTCTCATTGCGTCAGAGAGTCGCCTACAGCCTGGCCATCGTTCGGTTGATTTTGGCTCCCGTTATTTTCTTGGCCGTGTATTACTTGTTTCAGATCAGCTCAATCGCGGACCGGATCGTCAACCTCGACGCGCCGGCCGCGACGCTTGCCCAGAAGGCATCGATCGTGATGCTGGAGGCCAGGCGGGCTGAGCGCAATTACCTCTTACTCCGCGATCCTTCAGACCTGCAAGCCAATCGTGACTCGCTCGTTAGGGTGCAGCAGATTTTCCAGCAGATTCAGGATCTCGAGCCGAACGAGAGGAACACTACCCAGATCGCTCTAGACGCTCTCCACCTTTATCAGCAGCGCCTGGACGCCGCTGTTTCAGCCCTAGGGCCAGCAGGCCAGTCCCCATCGGACCAAGTTCAGTCCGTGGTACGCGCGTACGAAAGAGATTTGAACGATCTGTTGCGAAAAGCGAGGTTTAGAAAACGCCCGCAACTCATCGACGACCTCCGCAGTCAAGTGGAATCGTTTGACGCACAGATCTCGAAGACCGTCCAGGGCGGCGAACCTGCCTTACGGCAGGTTACGTCCGATCTTCAAACCTCAAGTGAGCAAGTGCTAGCTGTAAGCGCCGAGCTACAGGCCAGCAACTGGAGTCGCGTCCAGTCAGATCATCGAGAAGCGCGAAAGCTAGTGACCGAGGCCGAGTGGGCGCTCGGAGTTGTCTCTGCTCTAACCTTCCTGTTGAGCGTGTGGATCAGCTTCGTGCTGCCTCGTGAGGTAGTGAGACCGCTTGCGGACCTCAAGGAGGCAGTCGACAGCGTTACGGCGGGCCACTGCAAAATCGATTTCGACATTCGCGGGCACGGAGAAGTCGCCCAACTGGCCGCCAGCGTTCGGAGCTTGATCGCGCGTACCCAATCTTGACCGGGGGTGCTCCCTAGCAAGTTTCCTGAGCGTCACGATCCTGTCGCGGGCCCGAGGTGCGCAGTGCCAATGGCGCAAGGCACTTTCCGCCGCCACCTCTAAAATGAATTCCGGCACAAGGAGCTTTCGAGGGTCTCTCTCGTCCTCACGCCGAGAAATGGGTCGACCTACTTGGTGGCCGCCCTCCGTTTGCTTCTCAGAGTGAACGGAAAGCGAGGACCGCATTCAGTCCGCCGAAGGCGAACGAATTCGAGAGCGCCGCGCCCACCTGCGCCGGTCGCGACTGATTGGGAATGTAGTCGAGGTCGCATTCGGGATCGCGTTCAGTGAAGTTCGCAGTGGGTGGAAGAACACCCTTGCACAGTGCAAGTAGAGTGGCTATCGCTTCAAGTGCACCCGCTGCGCCCAGAGCATGTCCGTGCATCGATTTTGTGGAACTGACCCCGAGTTTATCCGCGTGTGCGGCGAAGACGGCGCGTATTGCACGCGATTCAATCGGATCGTTCCCCGGCGTACCAGTGCCATGCGCATTGATGTAGCCAATTTCTTCGGGCGCGAGACCGGCTTCGCGAAGCGCCGCGACCATTGCACGCGCAGGACCTTCAACGGTCGGCTGGGTAAGGTGATGTGCGTCGGCGGTCATTCCGAAACCGCAAACCTCGGCGTAAATTCTCGCGCCACGGGCCTTCGCAGCTTCGAGCGGTTCGAGAATCATCATGGCCCCGCCTTCACCCAGAATCATCCCCTTGCGGTCTTTGCTGAACGGGCGGCACGTGTCCGGCGAAATCACACGCATAGCCTCCCAAGCCTTCAACATTCCGACGGTAAAGAATGCCTCGGAGCCGCCCGTAACCGCCATTTCGGCTTCGCCGTCGCGGACCATCCGAAAAGCGCTCCCGATGGCGTGATTCGCAGAGGAGCAGGCCGTCGAAACGGTGAATGCCGGGCCACTCAAGCCCAAATCCATCGCAATATGGCTGGCGCCGGCATTCGCCATTGTTTTCGGAATGGTCAATGGATGCACCCGGCCGCGGCCGTTGACCCAAAGGTCTTCGAAACCGGCTTCGATCGCGGATTGACCACCCACCGCCGATCCGCAGATGATGGCCGTCTGTTCGCGTAGCTCCGCGGTCAGGTCGATGCCGCAATCGCGAAAGGCTTGGCGCGCAGCCACGACTGAGAATTGTGCGAACCGGTCAAGCTGCGCGTCCTTGCCGCCTTCGAAATGCTTCAGCGCATCAAAGCCGCGGACCTGAGCAGCATTTTGAATTTTGAGGTTGACGCGCGACCCATCCACGCCTTCCAGCGGCCGGATCGCGGAGCGCCCCTGGCAGAGGGCATCCCAATTCTCCGCAAGATCGTGGCCGAGAGCGGAAATGATTCCGACGCCCGTGATGACAACCCTTCGTGGCATCAGCTGGCTGGGCTCGTCGAGCCCATGGAAGTCTCGGGCGGTGCGGCGGCGAGAAGCTTCTTGACGCCTTCGACGATGTCGTTGACCGTCTTGATCGAACGAACGTCGTCGTCGGGAATGGAGACTTTAAAGGCGTTTTCCAGCTCGAACAGGAGGCTGAAAACGTCGAGTGAGTCGATGCCCATTTCCTGGAGATTCGTTTCAAGTGTGATCGATTCAGCGGGAATGCGTTTGACGGAGGCGAGCGTCGCAATCACCTTTTCGGCTACCGGATCAGGCATCAGGCCCACCTCGGAGGGCGAAGGATAAAGTGGAATCTCGCGTTTTCAATTGCAACTATGTGCAAAGTGGATGTCCACACCTATGTTGTAGTCTAAACCAAATGGAAAACAAAATTCTAGCACCGTTCCGATTCCGCGGCAGAATTGCGCTACGAGGAATCTCTTTAGGCCGGGGAGCACCATCGATCCCGCCAACCTCGGATCAGAATGGGCCTCGAGAGTAAACACCCGTTCGCGTCCGGAGGCAGTCGGAACGACATCCCCGGGTTTACCCCCCAAAACTAAGCCGGGCGACTCGCGATCGATAAGGCTGGCAGGGAATTCTGGGAGCTTGCCGAAATCCTCAGGACTGCTGAACGCGACATTAGCCACGGCTAGTCTGCCAAGAAGGCCTCCGACGTGCGGCCGAATGCACGCTTTATTAGCCTCCGCGATTGGCAACTCCCAACTAGATGATTCCGACGTCATATTGGCAGCTCCTTCAGGGCGGAGCAGCCGCCCACTTCATCGGAAAGAAACAGATGAATGCTCAGCACATAGTTTCTTGAATGCGGAATGGTCTTCATCACCGTGCGGCAATGGATAAGGGCACAGAATATCGATGTCATGATGTCGAGCGATTTCGTTGGCGCGTTGCTCGAGTCGAATGGCCTCATCGGTTTTGCCCTCCGCCCAAGTTCTGCCCGCGCGTTCACTGCAGAGGGCAACACGGGGATGGCTCTTACCTGCTTGGAAAGCTGCTTCACTCAGACGATTGATCGCATCGGTTATTTCTGCCGATTCGTCAACGTCTACAAACGCGTAGGTGCCACGCTCAATCGCGGCGTTGACGTGTACGCCTCGAGTGAGTAACTCCGAGTGAATCTGATCCCGGCGCGACTTGCTCGCCCATAGCAGGGCCGCGTTGCCTGACTTGAGTGCGCCGGCAACGAAATCGGCAATGGCATTTAGCATTGCCTCGGCCTCAGAGCAGAATAGAATTTGGTGGTGAGACTCAACTTTCGCATTTACTCCTGGGCCGATTTGTAAGCCTCGGCTAACGAAACGCCTGCCTTCCAGTGCCGCTTCGATCGCGGGCAGCAGATCAGTGCGAGCTCGTTGCTTATGAACGTAGCCCAGTGCGCCAAGGTTTAGGGCTTCTCCTACGACCTCAGGGGAAGACTCCTGAGTAATGAAAACGATCCTGGGGGGGACGGCTAGCCTTCGCATGCGTTCTGCGACTTCTAGCCCGTTAAGGTCAGGCAATCCAATATCGATCAGGATCAAATCCGGCAGCTCGTCCCGAGCCTTTTGAAGCGCCTCTACTCCATTCGAAGCCGCGGTGATCCGGAGCTTAGCCTTCTGCTTCAGCGTGGAAACAATGAATTGCCGGAACTGCGCAAAGTCATCAACCACAAGTATTTTCGGGTCGCGCATCGGCCAATCAATAGACACGACTCAGAAAGCTGCTATGGGATAGTCACGAATGTTTGAAAACCGACCGGTGGTGGAGGAGCTTCGGTCATGCGCGGGGAGCGCACGGCCCCCCTTCGGCTCAAATCATGTTGCCGTTGGTGGCCGGTCCTCGGCAAGCAGTGATAGCTCCGGTTTCGGAAGAACAAACTTCGCGACACCGCAATCCAGGAAGGGCAGAAGATTCAAAAACACCCGGACGATAGGTTTATCAAGGCCCGCTAAGGCCGGAGCGTGTATGGCCATCTCCCCATTGAACCTGGTCTCTCTATCGGAACCGCAAGCTTTGCAGGGCATGAGAGGCACCTCAGAGTCGGGATTGTATAGCATCACCAGAATCAAAACTGCAATCGCTAAAAAAGTGCCCACCGCGGTTCGAGGGAACCAGTGTCGAGCTACGAATCGGAACGCTGAGTGCGGAAGGCGGAGTTGTTGCACAAATTTCGAGCTCACACGGGAGGGATTGTGGCAGGCCTGGGCGGAATATGGAGTATAGTGTGGAGTAGAGCCCACAATGGAAACGATTGGAAGTGTCCTCGATAAGAAGCTCTTGCGGACGACCGACAATGCCGCGCGGCAGATGCGACAGAATCGTTCGGGTTGCGAGCTGAGTTGATTCTGGCAGACGCTCGTTTGGACTTGATGAAAATTCTGAAATCGTCTGCTAAAGCCGATACCTTTCCGCTTTCTCGATCCAAATTGATTATGACTCTCCGGGCACACGGTTCCACCCGCGGTCAAGCCGAATGCCCAATATCCTGATCACCAACGATGATGGCATCCACGCGCCGGGCCTGCGCGCGCTAGCAGTGGCCATGCGTGATCTCGGCACGGTGACCATCGTCGCACCTTCGAGCGAGCGAAGCGCCTCGGCGCAATCACTCACGCTTCGTCAGCCGATTTACTGCGATCAGATCGCCGAACGAGAATACGCGATCGAAGGCACTCCGGCCGACGCAATGGTGGTTGCCTTGCACACGCTGCTGAAGCAAAAGCCGGACATCGTGATCTCCGGTATTAATCGCGGCGGAAACGCGGGCGAGAACATCTACTATTCCGGAACCGTCGGCGCGGCCATGGAAGCAGCCATCCATAATGTCTCGGCCGTAGCCGTTTCGGTCGTATATCGCGGGCGCGAATTCGACTTCAGCCCCGCGGCGCGATTCACGCACTCGCTTGTGCCACTGATCTTGCGCGAGGGATTGCCACAGGGCGTTCTCTTGAACATCAATATCCCGCAGGATTGGACTGGAGAAGTCCGCATCACCCGGCAATCGTCGAAAATCACGCGCAACGTCTTGATTCCCGGCTCCGATCCGCGCGGCCGCCGTTATTTCTGGCTGAGCGAACAGCAGTTCCTCGAAGGAATGGAGCCGGACACCGACCATGCGGCGATTCGCCAAGGCGCTGTGTCGGTTACGCCGCTTGAAATCGATCACACCCACACGCCCTCGCTCGAACATCTCTCGCGCTGGTCAAAGGTCCTCGAGCAGTCTTGCGCCGCTTCTCAGCCGCAGCCGAAAGTCGGCTGAACGCGCAGTCCATGACGATGTGCTATTTTAGTTTTCTCTCTCTTAGCGCTTTCGAGCGCTCGCCTGTGTGTTTATGGCCAAAAGAGCTGCCGCCACCAAATCCGAGGAATTGACGGCCGAAGCGATCTTCGGCCCCGATGGCCTGCTCGCGCGACGCCATCCAGGCTACGAATTTCGCCCTTCTCAGCTGGCCATGGCCAAGATTGCCGACCAGGCCTTCTTGAAGCACCAACACGTTGTAATCGAAGCAGGCACCGGTACCGGTAAGACTCTCGCCTATTTGATTCCCGCAATTCGTAGCGGCCGCCGCGTAGTCGTTTCCACCGCAACCAAGTCCCTACAGGAACAGCTTTTTCAGAAAGATGTCCCCTTTCTCGAGAAGCACTTCGCACCGACTCTCAAAGCGGCTCTGATGAAAGGCCGGGCGAACTTCCTCTGTAGGCAAAAAGTTCACCAGATGAACAGCCAGCCCGTGCTCAAGGGAATCGATGAGATCGATTGGTTTGCGCAGATTCGCGATTGGGAAAAATTGACCACGACCGGCGACCGCAACGAACTCACATTCTTGCCGGACGATGCCGAGCTATGGAATCGCATCGACGCGCGCCGCGATCTTTGCACGGGCCAGAAATGTAACGAATTTCAGCAGTGCTTCATCACGGCCATGCATCAGCGCGCTCACGAAGCCGATCTGATCATCGTCAACCATCACCTTTTCTTCGCTGACCTGGCGCTACGCCAGGACGATTTCGGATCGATCCTGCCGGAGTACTCGGCCGTCGTTTTTGACGAAGCTCACGAAATCGAGGGCGTAGCCAGCGATTATTTCGGCCGCCAAGTGTCCAGTCATCGCTTCGACGAGCTTGGCCGTGACATCGACCACATGCTGCGCCTGCTCGAGATCGAAGCAGCGCCGCTCCGGCGCCACATCGCGCGGCTGCGCGAACGCGCTCGCGCCTTCTTTGAGCGTTTCCCGGAACGCGACGGTCGCTACCCTTTCGGCAGCGCTGAAAGGCAGGCGTTTCTCGAGCAGAATCGCGAGGCATACGACGAACTGATTTCCGTGCTCAAGCGTGTAGAGAGTGAACTGGCGGCCTTGCATCCAAAGCCGGAGGAAGTGATCGCGATGGCGCGGCGCGCCTCCGAAGTGCGGCGCGAATTGACGTTCTTGATCGAGAGCGAGGAGAAAAGCTACGTCTATTGGTACGAACGCCGCAGCCGCGGCGTGTTTCTAGCAGCGACTCCGATCGATGTCAGCCAAATCCTACGCGAGCAGCTCTTCGACCGCTTCGACACCGTAATTCTCACCTCTGCAACGCTCGCGGTGGGTGGCCGGTTCGATTACCTGAAGCAGCGCCTGGGCACCCTGCCCTCGGAAGAGACCGTTCTTGCACAGGAATTCGACTACGCCAGTCAGGCGCTGCTTTATCTACCACCCGGATTGCCCGACGTCCGACATCCTGCATTCGCTCCCAGCGCGGCCGATGAAATCATCCGCCTTCTAGAAATTTCGCAAGGCCGCGCCTTTGTGCTCTCTACGAGTAGCGCCCAAATGAAAGATCTCTTTGAGCGCGTCGCCGGGCGAGTAAGCTTCCCACTCCTGAGACAGGGAACGGCCCCCCGATCCGTGCTGCTCGAACGCTTCCGTTCCACGCCAAATGCCGTTCTCTTCGCCACGGCAAGCTTTTGGCAGGGCGTAGACGTACCCGGCGCGCAGCTCTCCTGCGTAATCATCGACAGGTTGCCCTTTGCGGTCCCGAGCGATCCCATCGTCGCCGCGCGCGTGCGCGCGCTTCAGGAAGATGGACGCAATGCCTTTTCCGAATATCAGATTCCTGAGGCGGTGCTGGCGCTGAAACAAGGTTTCGGACGGCTGATCCGTTCGAAGAGCGATCGCGGCATCCTCTCCATTCTCGACAACCGCATCCAGCGCATGCAGTATGGTAAGATTTTTCTTGGGTCCTTGCCTGCATACAAAACCACGCGGGACATTACAGAAGTGGCGCGCTTTATGGAAAGCGAGGCTAAATAGCCTCCCAGCGCGTTTTTTGCGAAAGAAGGTCATGTACGAGATCAGTGTTGACGAAAGCTTTGCGGCCGCCCACAACCTCCGCGATTATCACGGGAAATGCGAAGACCTGCACGGTCACAATTACAAGGTGCGCGTTGTAGTCGAAGGCCAGGAACTCGACTCGACCGGGTTGCTTTACGACTTTGTTCATCTCAAACAGGTGATTCAAGCAGTGATCAGATCGCTTGATCACAAATACCTAAACGAACTCGCGCCTTTCGATGCGCTGAATCCTTCGGCAGAAAACATCGCCAAGCATATTTACGAGGAGATGGCGAAGCACCTTCTGAAGTCGCCAAATGCGGCGCGGGTTTCCGGCGTTACGGTTTGGGAAACAGACTCGAGCGCAGCCACGTACCGGGCGTAGAAGACCGCTCAGCCTTTCGTCGACCGGTGCGATTCCGAGTGTGGCCATCATGGTCATTGCGGAAATTTTCAAATCCATCCAGGGCGAGGGGACACGCGCGGGATTGCCGTGCATCTTCGTGCGTCTGACTGGCTGCAATCTTCGCTGCCTGTGGTGTGATACGGAATACGCCTTTTACGGTGGAACGAAATTCACCCTCGATGAAATTCTAGGGAAAGTGGGCGCCCTTGCCGGTGATGGCGTGAGCCGTATTTCACTTGTCGAAATCACCGGCGGCGAGCCGCTGCTTCAACCGGAAACGCCGAGACTCGCCGAAAAACTTCTCGCCGCCGACTACACGGTGATGATCGAAACGAGCGGTGAGCGTTTCATCGGTACACTCCCGCGCGAGGTCATCAAAATTGTTGACGTCAAATGCCCCGATTCGGGCCAGGCGGACACCTTTCACCAAGAAAACCTGGTCGCGCTCAGCCCTAGCGATGAAGTCAAGTTTGTGATCGCCAGCCGCCGCGATTACGATTTTGCCCGTGATTTCACATCCCGCCACCAGCTTTCCGCGCATGTTCGAGAGGTCCTTTTTTCACCAGTTTTCCCCGATCCCGAGGGGCGCTGGCCCGGACTGAATGCGCAAGACCTGGCCGAATGGATTCTCGCCGATGGCCTGCCGGTGCGACTGAGCCTGCAACTGCATAAATTCATTTGGGACCCGGCAACCAAGGGGGTGTAGACGCAAGCGTGGTGGAAAAACCCAAAGCGGTTGTGTTGCTCAGCGGCGGCATGGACTCGTGCGTGTCTCTCGCCCTGGCCCATCAAACCCATCGCGTCGCGCTACTTCATGGAAGCTACGGACAGAGGACGGAGGGCCGCGAGCGCCGCGCTTTCAACGAGATCGCCGATTTCTACGGCGTCGCTGAGCGTCTCGCCGTCCGCTTCGATGCCTTTGGGCAAATCGGGGGATCGGCGCTTACTGATAAGCGCATCGCCGTGCCCGAATCGGGCCAGGCGCTTGCCCCCCAGGCCGCTATTCCAGTCACCTATGTTCCTTTCCGCAACGCGCACTTTCTGTCGGCGGCGGTGAGCTGGGCGGAAGTCATTGGCGCGAGCGCAATCTACATCGGTGCAGTGGCAGAAGACAGTTCAGGCTACCCCGATTGCCGTCCAGAGTATTACCGAGCGTTCCAGGCGGTGATTCGTGAAGGTACGCGCCCAGAAACTCGCATCGATATCGTCACCCCCGTCATTGGGCTGCGCAAGAGCGAAATTATCCGCCGCGGCGTCGAGCTAGGAGCGCCACTCGAACTCACCTGGTCATGCTACCAATACGATGACGAAGCCTGCGGCACGTGCGACAGTTGCCGGCTACGTCTGCGGGCGTTCACCGAGGCTGGAGTTCGCGACCCTATCCCCTACCGAGCGCAAGTTGCGCCATAATATGACTGCCATCGTAGGGGGCGTGTGTTGTTTGCATATCGGAGGTACCACATGAAAACATGGATGCGCGTCTCGGCGGCACTTGCAATTTGCTTTGTATGGGCCGCTGTTGCTCGAGCGCAGAATGCAACGATCACAGGTCAGGTCCTAGATACCGAAGGAAAGCCTTGGGCTGGCGTGGCCGTCAGCATCAAGAGCGAGGTTGGCCGGACCTTCACACTGACCACTGACAAGGACGGCAAGTTCAATCAGATTGGACTCAATCCCGGCCTTTACACGGTGACCTTCACCGCGCCCCCCAGGCTACCCGCGCCCGGATACCAGATGCAAAGGCAAGTCTCCTCAGGTGAGCCCAACGATTTCTCGGTGAATTTCCAGAAGATCGCTGCGCAGCAGGGGGCTAATCCGGAGGAGCAGAAAAAGCGCGAGGAAGCTCAGAACCAATTCAAGAACATGAAGTCCCATGTGGATGCGGGCATCGCAGCGCTTAGCGATGCCGAGGAGCAGCGCAAGCAACTAAAGACCGCATCGGCCGATCAAAAGCAAGGCTTCCAGGACAAAATGAAACAGGACTATGACACTGCCGTCAACGAGCTGCAGCAAGCCGAGCAGATGGTCGGCGCGAAGGATGCGAAAAACCATGCAGTGATCCTGTCGAACTTGGCGATCGCACAGAATCTTTCCGGGAAGTACGATGACAGCATCAGCTCTTATCAGAAAGCGATCGAGATGAACCCGCAACCCGGGTATTACGTCGGCTTGAGCCAGGCGGTTGCCAATTCGGTTGCGACAACGACCGATCCGGCAGCCGTTCAAGCTAAAATTAGCGAAGCCGGATCTAATTGCGAAAAAGCGGCGGCGCTCGATCAGACACCAGCTGCCGCGGCGAATAATGCACGCTGTTGGAAAAATATCGGGATCGTTCTTTCAAATAAGGGGGACTTGAAAGACGCCATTTCCCCGCTCCAGAAGGCAACTACAGCCGATCCCAAGGATGCACAAGCCTGGTATCTGCTGGGAAGCGCTTACACCGGCACAATCGAAACCAAGCAAGAAGGCGACAAGATGACCTACATCATTCCCTCCGGTACGGCCGAGGCCTATCAAAAGTGCATCGACGCAGACCCCAACGGCTCCTATGCGGCGCAGTGCAAGATGATGCTCGATGGTCTGGCGGCTATGTCCGGCGGCGATGCCACCACAGTAGGCGCGCGCCCGAAGTCGAGTAAAAAGAAATAACAGGTTCTCTAGTCGCTTGTGGAAAATATCTCGAATTGATTCTGCGCGGCGATTGTCGTGCTGAAATCTGCTCTCGACCAAGTCGGAGAGGAGTGCTATTCTCTCGCAGGTCATCCCGAGGCTTTCCTTGGCAGAAGTAGCTTCAGGTTATCCGGTGCAAAGGCGCCGCAGTGAACGAATCTCCAAGTCTTTGCCCCTGATCGTTCGCGGGATCGATCTGCTGGGCCAACCCTTCGAAGAGCGCACTTCCACTCTTGCGCTCAATCTCCATGGCTGCCGCTACGTCTCAAAGCATCACCTTCCCAAGAATTCCTGGGTCACGCTGGAAGTTACCGAAGAGCCTGGCCGCCACATGCGCGCGCGCGTTGCTTGGATCCAGCGCCCGCATTCCGTCCGCGAGTTTTTTCAGATTGCCGTGGAACTTGAAAGCCCGTCGAACATCTGGAGCGTTTCCTCTCCTCCTCGAGACTGGCAGGAGACTCCCGCTCCGTCCTATCGAGCCGCTGGCCAAGCGCACCCCTGGGAGTCGCGAGCCGTCAGTCGATCGGAACTGACCACTTCAACGGAAGGATTTGGGGCGAACATGACAAATGAGTACCCGGAAACTGCGTCTGCGCAGCCGCCGCTGGAAGCTTCGCCTGCCGAAAGCCCCCTGCTGCGCCAATATGGCGCCGAACTTGAGCGCCAGACCCGGGAGATCACCAACGCTGCTGTGACGCGAGTTGCCGAGCGCGTGGAACGAGCTATGGATGATCTCACTCGGCTCGAAAACGACCTCCGCGAAAACCTCTCTGCTCAAACCGTGGAGAAACAGCAAGCTCTGGTTAGTTCGGTCGGCATGGAATTCGAAAAGGGTTTCGAGCGCGTCCGTGAGCTTGTGCAGGAACTCGGTCGGACCGGGCAGGCGCTGCAGGCCGAGAGGGAAGCGTCGCTTGAAGCGGCCAGCCGCTTGACTCAGTCGCGTCTCGACTTAGAAGCGGCCAATCTGGCACGCGCTCAGGCACGGGACGAGAGCACGCCATCCAGGTTCACTTTCTCAGACGATGATCTCGCCACTTGGCGCGCGCGCCTCGAGACCGAGAGGACCGTGGCGCAGGCGCAGTGGAATGAACTCTTGCAATCTTCGCTCGACCACAACGTTGGGCGTCTGGTCGAGCAGTTGGCGGGGCGCTCGCAGGAATTGCTCCGAAGCGCCGAGCAACGCATGATGGATCGCGTTGTGGAGTTTCGCGAGCCGCTGAGCCAGATATCGGCGGAAGCCCGCGAGGCGCTCTCTTCGCTGCGCTCGGGCCTCGAATACGAGCTGGCGCGCGCGAGTTCCTCGATTGCCGAAATTGAGCATGCCACCACGCGAATGAGGGAGCATTCGGCGCAACTGGAAACCACCAGCCACAACGCGTTGGACGAAATGCATCGGCGCCTGGAAAATATCCTTCAGGCGCAGACGGACGAGATGAACCGCCGATCCGAAGACATCCTCCAGGGCCTACCGCAGCGGCTCTCTTCTTTGGTCGAATCGGTCAGTCACGAGACGGCTGAGCGCGCCATCGGCGAGATTGACTCGAACCTCGCACCGCGTCTCGAGCACGCCGCCCAGCTCGCCAGCGGCCTCGCCTCGCGGGGCGCGGAAGTGGACGAAAGTCTCCGGCTTCAGCGCGAACGCTTGCGCCAGCTTTCGGAAAGCAATTTCCGGGAAGCGGCGGCGCAAACTGCTGCGACAATCTCCGGGCTTCGTGGCGATTTTGAGAACGCCCGCAAGGAAGCTCTCGCGAAGTGGAACGAGGAACTGGAGGCCAGCGCGGTGCGCGCCTCTCACGCCGCCTCTGAAGCGATCGGGCGCTCCTCGGAATGGTTCGAGCAGGAAGCGCGCGGCAGAATGCAGGTTTTGGTCGAGCAAACCATGGCTTCGGCCTCTGGCGCTTTCCAGGAGAAAGCCGGAGAAGCTGCGAGTCAATTTGACACCCGTCTCGAAGAACAGTCTGCTGCGCGCATTTCCCAAATCCACGAGCAGCTGAATGGTGTAGCGGCGGAGATCGCGGGCCGCACGCGCTCGCGCCTTGATGAAGCCGCCGAAGCCGCCGCCGCTTCGTTCGGTGAGGTTCTCCGCAGAGTTTCCGAGCAGGAGACTGAGAATTTCACTACCACAAGCCGGAGTTCTCTCGCCGAGCGCGAGCGGGAATTCGGTGCTGCCGCTTCACAGCTGCTCGAGAACCTCGAGGCCAATGCGCAAACCACGCTCGAGCAGTTCCGCGCTCAAATGGCGTCGCAACTGGAATCCAGTATCGTGGAGGGCCGAAATGCTCTCTCGAGAGAGCTTACTTCCGCGCTCAACGCTCATCATGCTGAACGGGAAGCCCGCGAAAGAGACTGGGCTGAGGGGTTAGAGCGCTTGAGCAAGGAAGCCGTGGCCAGGCATCAGGATCGTCTGCAAAACACCGGCGACTCCTGGGTCGCCTCTTCCCTAGGGCGGCTCAACGAGCATGGCCAGTCGGCTATCCAGTCCTTAATGCATTCTGCCAACGAAGCGGTTCGCGAATCGTGCGCCAAGCTATTCCAAGGACTTTCGCAGAGGCTGCGTGAGTTCCCGGCGAGCTCTGGCGCAACGCTCGGATTTACTGCGGGCTCGGAGGACGAAGGCGTGCCTTCGCCTCATGGTGAATCAGCTGCCGGCGCCAACGCCTGAGACCTGGCGGGCGGCTTATTTAGGGCCGACGATCTCCCGCACCGCGCTTGCCACATAATCTACCTGCTCTCCGGTGAGCCCCGGGTGAACGGGCAGGCTGAGCACTCGGTCGCACGCTCGCTCTGCGTGGGGAAAGGTCCCCGGAGGACAACCCAGAGAGGAATAGGCCGGCTGCAAGTGTGCGGGTCGGGGGTAGTGAACGACCGTTTCAATCCCGCGCTCGGCCAGCCGGGCCACCACGGAGTTGCGATTGTTCACGTAGATCACGAACTGATGGTACACGCATTCATCCCGCGGATCATCGACCGGGATCTCGACGCTCGTGCCCTCCAGCAGTCTTCGGTATTCGCGCGCGATTTCTTGCCGCCTTGCCGTCCAGGCATATAGGTGTCGCAGCTTAATTCTCAGCACGGCCCCTTGAAATCCATGCATGCGATAGTTGTAGCCCACAAACTCGTGCTCATATCGCGCGGTTTGGCCGTGCGAGCGCGCTGCGCGAGCAAACTTTGCAATCTGATCATCATCGGTGGTCAGTGCGCCGGCTTCGCCATAGGCGGCCATATTCTTAGTGGGATAGAAGCTGAAGACCGCCGCGGCCCCTAGTCCGCCCACGCGCCGCCCGCGGTAACGCGCGCCGTGCGCCTGGGCGGCATCCTCCAAGATTCGCAGCTTATGCCTGTCCGCGATTTCGCGGATCGCATCCATATCCGCCGGACGCCCGTACAGGTGTACCGGCAAAATGGCTCTGGTGCGCTCCGTTATCGCCCGCTCGATCAGCTTGGGCTCGATATTAGCCGTGGTGGGATCAATATCCACAAAGACCGGCCATGCCCCACAATAGCTGATCCCCTCCGTAGTGGCCAAAAACGTATTCGGCGTCGTGATGACTTCGTCGTCTGGCTGCACCCCCAATGCCAGCAGTCCGAGATGCAGCGCCGCCGTCCCATTCGCCAGCGCCACGCAATGCTTGGTGCCGCAAAAATCGGCAAATTCCCGCTCGAACGCCTCGACCTCTTCACCCAGAATGAACGAAGCGTTCCGGCAGACGCGCTCGAGCGCCGGAAGAATTTCTCCGCGCAACTCCTCGAACTCCCCGTGCAGATCGAGAACCGGAACCTTCATCCGATGCGCCTCTCGCGCCCTCGAAACTCTACTGTAGGCATCGCAGCCCGGCAAGTCTTCACTCCGTTAAGTTGCCGCGCCGGCCATTCATTCGAAGGGATGCTCCAAAATTGAGCCATTCTGGTGCATTGGCACGACAATCTCGCCTATCGTGTTTCGAGACGTTTCGCTGGCCAGGGGTATCGCGCCAAAAGACCGGGGTGGAAGCGATGCCTGCTTCGTTGCGCCTGGATTGTATTATCGGGGATTTATGCCCGGGAACCACAATCTCGAGCGCCGCTATCAGCGAATTCCGACCCCCACGGGTGTCTGGGTCTCCGGGCACCACGGTAAGCGTCAAGAAGTCTCGCGCGTTCACCACCTAAACTTTGGCGGCTTGTTCATGGTAACTTCCGATCCTCTGCCCGCCGGCCGAGGCGGATCCGAGGAAACGTCACGCCGAGCCAAGGCAGGAGCGCCGAATTCAAGGACATCAATCAGCCAGATGCAGCCCACCTGGAACGACCGGTGGCTCGTCTTCTGCGTGCCAGCCCCGCTCACTCGGCCTAGAATCTCCTGCGCTCTCTGGCGTTTGCCCGCTGTTTACGCCCAACCTCGAATGAGCTATTGTTTCAGTCGAGAAAAGCCCTTACACCCCGCCCCATTCCGGGAGTCCCTATGAGCGACGACTTCGTTCCTGGCCAACGACTCGGCGACTACGAAATCCTCGGCGTGCTCGGCGCCGGAGGAATGGGAAAAGTCTACAAGGTTCGCAACGTCATCTCCGATCGCATCGAAGCCATGAAAGTTTTGCTGGCCAATCTTGCCAGCCAAAAAGAATTGGCGGACCGCTTCCTGCGCGAGATCAAGCTCCTCGCTGCGCTCAATCATCCTCACATCGCCTCGCTTTACTCGGCACTCACGCTCGACAATCAATTGGTCATGTTGATGGAGTATGTCGATGGCGCAACGATCGCGTCGCGCCTGCAAAGGGGACCGATTCGGCCCGCCGATGCCATCGACTACTCCGAGCAGATCCTCTCGGCCCTGAGCTACGCGCACAAAATGAATGTCATTCACCGCGACGTAAAACCGAGCAACCTCATGCTCAGCCCGCAAGGGGTCGTGAAGCTGATGGACTTCGGCATCGCTCGTCCCAATAATGAGCTGGGCATGACGCTCACCGGCACAACCCTCGGTTCCCTGAATTATATGTCGCCCGAACAGGTGAGGGGATCGGACGTCGACGCTCGCTCTGACCTCTACTCTTTCGGCGTCTCACTCTATGAAATGGTAACCGGACAGCTTCCCTTTCAGGGCAACAGTAACTACTCGGTCATGTCAGCGCACGTCCAACAAGCCCCGCCCCCTGCGCTGAATGTCCGCCCCGATTTGCCGAAGGGCCTCAACGAAATCATTCTCATGTCGATGGCAAAAGATCCAAGAGATCGCTTTCAGTCGGCCGATGCGTTTGCCAACGCATTGAGATCGGTCCTCTCCGGCACAGTCGAATCACCCGCAAAACCGGCCACAGCAGCGGGGGTGGTGGCGGCCCTACCGGCGCTCGCTCCCTCTTCCGTGCGGCCTTCGCGGACAGTCCCCAGCGAGGGCGCGGCAGCATCTGCGTCCAGCGGCAGCCATCGCGGCCTGTACATGGCGCTCGGGGGAGTGCTGGTTGTTGCGATGTTGGCCGGTGCGAGCGTATACGTTCCGCGTCACATTCGAACGCACGCTAGCTCGTCTGGCACGGGGGCATCCGCCCTGCCGCCCGCCGCGCCCACAGCCGAGCCTTCTTCCCCCGAGCCCGCTGCTGAGCCTGCCTCCACTCAGCCAAGCCCTGCTCGCCTAGACAATTCCGCGACGCCCATCCCTACTATGCCGACCGCCACGCCACAGCCTCATCGAGCGCCGCCCGCGTCCGATCAGGAACAAGATTCCTCGGCTGGCAACGCTCAGACCGAGGCAGCCCACGACGCGCAGGGGGAGGCTGCCGGGAAAGCTGAGGAGTTAAAAGATGCCGCGCATGATGCCGACCTGCTCGAGGCCCGCGCTGCGGCCATTTCACAGAGCCTCGACACTCTGCGCAACGAACAAGCCAGACAGGGATATGGACTTCGCGGTGACATGGCTAGCGCCGAGCAGCTGATGAAGACCAATCTCTCGCGCGCTCAGGACTCAATCAGTCAGGGCGACGGTGCTAGAGCGAGAGAGTACCTGAAGATGGCTCAATCCCAAGCCGAGAAACTCGAAACCTTCCTCGGTCGCTAATTCCGGCAACCAAGCTAGTTCGCCCCGGCCTGCCGCCCGCAGCCAGCTAGCAGAGCTCTTGCGCTAGATCGCTACGCGGCGAACCAGGCTCCGGTCGGGCAGTAAAGATTTCGACGACGTGCCCGGATCAAAACGGCGGCGGATAGGAGTTCTGCTCCGGGCCAGGCTCAAGCAGAAAAATAGCGTAGCGATATAACGCCATTCGCATTCGATCGCTGAGCGTGTGCAAGCCGATCACTTCACCAAACGCCGCATGCAGCTGATGCAGCTTGTCGTCTGGCAGCGCGCCGAGCAATTCGCCGAAGCGGTTTTTCGCCTTCGTCATTTCGTCTGCGTCAGTCCCAGCCGATGATGCAGCAGAACTACTAGACGTTCCGGATGGCTCGCTTAGCGTGTTCTTCTCGGGCGCGCTCGATCTTGCATCTGACGCGCTTTGCCGTCGGTTGCTCGGCGGCTCGATCTTCGGCTCGTACGCCTGATAAAACTCGAGGCGAAACTGCTTTTCGTAGAGCGCGGCATAGGCATTCTTTTGCAAATCGCCCGATTGCCCGGTATCGGCAAGAGCTTTTGTTATGAAGTCCCTAAGCGCCGCCTCAAACTGCGCGAAATCCGCCCGCGCCGCCTTGGATGGCCCTTTGCCGCTCCTGGCGAGTGACGCTGCCAAACCATCGGTCCGTGTGTCGTAGCACTTGCCGTACGCTGTGCTCGCCCGCGCTATGACCGATGGTTCGCCATCCGATTTCGTCTTCTCCCCCCAATACACGATCCATTGGGTCGAGCTCATCTTCAAAATCTGCGAACAGGGAATGCGAAGGCGGTCCGCGTCGGCCTGGCTCTGAGCCGCTTGGGCGTATGCAGAGTCGTGAAGCCAGCCGACGGCCAGCAAAAATAAACCGAGAAACCACAATCGTTCCTGGCCGCGAAATGTCACGCTTGGCTACCTTCTACTGGCCTGAGTTCCGATCTATCGCGCTGCCCGCTTGTGCGGCTGCGCGTGGCACCACGTTCGTTGCCTGCGAGGCGACGATCAGCCACTTCCCTTCGCGCTTCATTTCGACGCGCGTCAGGATAACCCGCCGCGGCGCCGTCAGACTGCCGTCCGGATTCCGGTCCCCACGAGATTGCGCATACACGTGCACGATCGCAATCTGCGACGTGAGAAAGCGGATGTGCGTTTGCTCGGTTTTCCACACGCTTCCTTTCGTTTTTTCGGAATGTAGTTCCTCGAGGCTCTTCTCGAACGCTCGCCCCTGGAACCATTCGCCAGCCAAATTGACCGCGTCGGAATCCGACGCGTAGGTGCTTGCCATCGCCGCTACGTCGTGCCAGTTCCACGCGGACTCCCAGCGCACTTCGAGGGCGCGAATCGCATGCTCGTCTGCCGCCGTGCCTCCCTGTGCGCAGGCCGCCGCCGGGATTAGGATCCACAAAGCAAGCGTCCAACGTCGGGTTCGCATTACCGCCTCCGAAAATCACTCCGTCTTTTGTGCCAGGTAGAGAAGTTCCCACTGGGAATGTCACTGGACCTTTCCTGGCACCGCCAGGGTGACCGGTGGCAAAAGTAACCGGAGCTCTCCGGGTTACCGCTGCCCGTACACCGCTAGCCGGGCAGGCAATTCTACATGCGGCGTATCCTCAACCTAGCGGCCAAACTAGCTGCCAGGCGAGAGGGCGCATCTTCAACATCGTCTATCGCCGCTGGGGTCCGCGCACAACCCTTGTTCTGGGCTCGCTGAATCACTCATGCTCCGGAGAGGCGTACCGCGCTTCGGTCATGTCGAGTTCGCGTTCAAGCTTGCGCATCACTTCGTCGTTGATCTTGTTTTCGTTGCGCAGGTACAACACCGTCGCGCGCTGGATCGCTGCGATCTGCTGGGAAAGCTCTCGCCAACGCTGGTACTCGTCCGACGGCGCCCCCTCTCCAGGGTCGTGATCGCTTTCGAGCGCGTTCAGCCGGCGCCGGTGCACTCGAATCAGCTCGTCGTAGACACCAATGGATTGCTGATCCGCTTCCTCTCGGCCATGCGCCAGATAGGCGAGAGCGGCCTCGACCATCGCGCGGCGCGCTTCTTCCTCTTCCGGGTTCTGCCCGGCCGCTCCGGCGAGACCCAAACGCCGGATAAGCGGAGGCAGGGTGAGCCCTTGCAGCACCAGCGTCACGAAAATGACGCACGATGTGAGAAAGATCATCACGTTTCGCTCGGGAAACGGGGCGCCGTTATCCAGTGTCCTTGGCAGCGACATCGCAGCCGCCAACGCGACCACTCCCCGCATGCCCGTCCACCCGACGATGAAAACCGCACGGCCCGACGGATACGGTTCGATCTGATGAAGGAAACGCTGCCGGACGTAAAAGGACAGCGCCGCGCCGGGATACACCCACAGCAAGCGCAGCAGAATTACCACTCCGCTGAACAGCAATCCGAGCCATAGCAAGTCGCCCAGCCTGTGGGTCCGAATTCCAGAGAGGATGTAGCGCAGCTGAAATCCGATTAACAGGAACACGAATCCGTTCAACACAAACGTGAGTGTCCCCCACACCGCCTCTCCCGTCAGCCGCGCGCCCCGGGAGAGATAGAGCGAGCTTTTACGGCCCAGATACAGGCCGCACGCCACGGTCGCCATCACACCGGAAGCACGCGCCTCCTCCGCCGCCAAATACGCAAAATAGGGCGCCATCAGAGTAATTGTGATTTCGATCGGCGCATCGATGATTCTCAACTCGAGAATGTGGATCAACTTTCCGACCATCAACCCGATGGCAATGCTGCCAAAAATCAACCATAAGAACGCGCCCATGGCCTCGAAGACCGAAGGCGTCTTGCCGGTTACCAGCAGCTGAGTTGCATACTGAAGCGCCAGCAGGCCGGTCGCGTCATTGACCATGCTTTCGCCTTCGACAACCTGGGTGATCGGCTTAGGCAAGCCGAGCCGGTGTGCGGTCGAACTCGCGGCGATCGCATCGGTGGTTGAAACGACCGCGCCAAGCACCAGCCCCATTTGCCAGGTAAAGTGTGGCAGGATTAAACGCGAGGCCGCCGCCACGCCCACGGCCGTGAAACCGACCAGGCCGAAGGCCAGCATCACAACGCTGACCATGTTGTAGTGGAAATCTCGCCAAGGCGTCACTGCTGCTGCCGAAAACAGCAGCGGCGGCAAAATCACCAGAAAAACCAACTGGGGATTCAGTTCAACCCGCGGCCCAACATGAAAAAAACTGACGATCAGCCCACCGATCACCAGGATGATCGGGTAAGGAGTCTCCAGGCGTTTGGCCAGTGCCGCCAGCGCCACCACGAGAATCAACAGCACCAGAATAATCAGCTCGACGCCATGTATCCCAGTCGCCTGCATCCTCCGCCTCGTCGCACCAAGATAGCCGAGGCCGATCGGACCCGCTCCTAAAAAACAAAAAGCCCTCGCTCGAGAGCGAAGGTTCCGATTCTGCTGGAAATAAAATCTGCTTTGACCGGTCCAATCGAAATGGGCCCTTGTTGCCCTTGGTGCCTTTCACGTCGATGCGATTCCCTTGCTATCGACGTAGCGAAACTCCCGCGTCTTTGATTTCGTTGTGTTAGCAAGATTGGTCGAGCTTCACATCGCCGTGTTCCTTATCGAACCATCCACAAAACCGCTATGCGCGGTTTTGCCAAGGTGCACCTCTCGATGTCGAGCGTGGCACGATTCTAATCGCGGGTCACGCCAAAGTCACCGCCAACTGGTTATTTGACCGAGCAACGGCCGAAAAAACAAAAAGGCCGGCCCGCTGTATCGGACCGACCTTTGAAATTTAATCCTGGCGGTGACCTACGTTCCCGCGTCGTTTCCAGCGCAGTATCATCGGCCCTGCGAGGCTTAACTTCCGTGTTCGGGATGGGAACGGGTGTGACCCTCGCGGTAAGACCACCAGGAAACTGGAATTCGAAACTCGTCGGGCGAAAATCACCTCGAGCTCGATAAACAACCGAAGGAAGTAGGTCAAACCGCAAATTCCGCAACGATCGCAGCGTTGGGAAGGCAACTTGTCCTTAACGAAGCTTCTGTTCTTCGTGTTGGGAAAGTTTTATGGTCAAGCCGAACGGCCGATTAGTACGGGTAAGCTACACGCATTACTGCGCTTCCACCTCCCGCCTATCAAAGTCGTAGTCTTCGACTGGCCTTCTTAGGGGGCCGCAACCCCCTTGGGAAACCTTATCTCGAGGCGAGCTTCTCGCTTAGATGCTTTCAGCGATTATCTCTTCCCGACTTCGCTACCGAGCTATGCCACGGGCGTGACAACTCGATCACAAGAGGTCGGTCCATCCCGGTCCTCTCGTACTAGGGACAGCTCCTCTCAAGTTTCCTGCGCCCACACCAGATAGGGACCGAACTGTCTCGCGACGTTCTGAACCCAGCTCACGTACCGCTTTA
>Ga0306920_100000967_pt1 | contig 35104 bp, 30 predicted proteins | sample flu12Cox44000170_FD_204666 | JGI IMG/M metagenome (GOLD analysis project Ga0306920, IMG submission 204666) | Lab enrichment of tropical soil microbial communities from Luquillo Experimental Forest, Puerto Rico - flux4day.12C.oxic.44.000.170 (v2)... | ecosystem: Environmental > Terrestrial >...
GCCATCTTGTGCCATTGAAATCCATGTAGGTATTGGGTTCTAATAGGGGAGAGAGCTCTTCAAAACGAATGATGCTTTGCTCCACCGCATACAGAGTTTTCTGATTTTGCTCATTCGTGGCGTCATCCAGCTTCAGCCACTCACCATGCCAGCCAGTTTTCAAACTGCGGAAGGACGCAACAGAAACCGTAGGGTCACGCAGGGTCAGGTCGGTTCGAGCTGGACTGATGAAATAGCCATCCGACAATGGAACATCCGTGAACCTTGGAAATAACTCGGCCAAGATGGGTTGTTGCCTTGTCCATATCCCAGAATAGCATTCCGCAATGCTTCCGAAGCCTGCTAAGGTTCAAAACGCATCGCGAGCGCGCAGGTTCGTTGACTTGCCAACACACCTCACCTAACATCCGCCGAAATGGTAGACACCCAGCCACTTCTCGGCCAGACCATCTCGCATTTTCGCATCCTTGAAAAGCTCGGTGGCGGTGGCATGGGTGTGGTCTACAAGGCTGAAGACATCAGCCTGCACCGATTCGTCGCACTCAAATTCCTACCCGATGAAGTAGCAAGAGACAATCAGGCACTGGAGCGGTTCCGACGCGAAGCGCAGGCAGCCTCAGCGCTGAATCATCCGAACATCTGTACGATTTACGAGATTGGTGAAGAAAACGGGCGCGCTTTTATTGCCATGGAATTTATGGATGGCATGACGCTAAAGCACCGAATTGGTGGCCGTCCGATGGAGCTGGAAACCATCCTCGATTTGAGCATTCAAGTCGCAGAGGGGCTGGACGCGGCCCACTCAGAAGGGATAGTTCACCGAGACATTAAACCCGCCAACATATTCGTCACCAAGCGCGGCCACGCCAAAATTCTCGATTTTGGTTTGGCAAAGCTGACGCAGAAGGGCGACGCAGAGGCCACGCTCGCTACCAACGCGATGGGGGGAATCGAAGAGCAGCTCACCAACCCCGGCACTGCTGTCGGCACGGTTGCATACATGTCTCCCGAGCAGCTGGCTGCCAAGGATTTGGATGCGCGCACGGACTTGTTCTCCTTCGGAGCGGTTCTCTATGAAATGGCGACTGGGCAGATGGCGTTTCCCGGCAATACAGCAGCGCTTATTCATGATGCGATTTTGAACCGCGCACCCACTCCTGCATCCCAGCTGAATCCCATACTTCCCACGAAGCTGGATGAAATCATCACGAAGGCGTTGGAGAAAAACCAGAAGCTGAGATACCAGCATGCCTCTGAGATGCGCACTGATTTGCAGCGATTGAAGCGTGATACGGAATCGGGTCGTACGGCGGTTGTGGGCAGTGAATCAAGAGCGAGCGCTTCCGTCGCAGCAGCTTCTGCCGTTGCGCCGTCAGCTGTGCAGACTCCTTCTGTTCCGACCGCCAAGGTGGCAACACGCTCCCTGAAATGGGCGGTGATTGCAGGTGCTGCGGTAGTTGTCGTTCTCGCCCTGGCCGGATGGCTTTATTTTGCACGCAAGGCAAGGGCACTCACCAACAAGGACACGATTGTTCTCTCGGATTTCGAGAACAAGACTGGGGATGCGGTGTTCGACGACACGCTGAGGCAGGGACTCTCTGTGCAGCTAGAGCAATCGCCGTTTCTCTCTATGATTCCCGACAGCAAAGTGAATCAGACCTTGAAGATGATGGGGCGTCCTGCGGGTGACCGGTTGACGCCGGAGGTGACGCGAGAAGTCTGCCAGCGCACGAGCAGCAAGGCCATGCTGACAGGTTCGATTGCCGGCCTCGGCAGCCAGTACGTGATTGGATTGAAAGCGGTGAACTGCCAGAGCGGAGACATGATGGCAGAAGCGCAGGAACAGGCTACGAGCAAGGAAGGGGTGCTCAAGGCTCTGGATGCGGCAGCAGTCCGTTTGCGAAGCAAGCTGGGTGAGTCGCTCAGTACCGTACAGGAATACGCTACGCCGCTCGCGGACGCCACCACATCGTCGCTCGAAGCGCTGAAGGCCTTCAGCCTGGGGGTGAAGACACGCTATGCGAAAGGCGAGACTGCTGCACTCCCCTTCTACAAACGGGCGGTAGAACTCGACCAGAGTTTTGCGTGGGCCTACCTCTACCTGTCGACTACGTACTCCAACCTTAACGAAGTAGGACTGGCGGCGAAGTATGCCCGCAAGGCGTACGAGCTGCGGGAAAAAGTGAGCGAACGGGAGCGGTTTGCAATCGAGGCTCTCTACTATTGGAGCGTGACCGGAGAACTGGAGAAGGCGGCGCAGACCTACGAACTGTGGCAGCAGACCTACCCGCGAAACTTTCAGCCTTACGGGAACCTGGGATTCATTTCCCAATCCTTGGGAAACTACGAAAAATCGTTGGAGGAATTCCGCGAAGCGCTGCGTCTGGAACCGAATAACGGGTCCAACTATTCTAACCTGGGCATCACCTACGCATGCCTTAACCGGCTGGATGAAGCAGAGGCGGTGCTCAAGCAGGCGGAAGAGCGCAAGCTGGAGAACGAGGGCCTGCTCGCCACCCGCTACGTTTTGGCGTTTTTGAGGGGCGATGCGGCGCAGATGGAGCGGTTCGCCGCGGCGGCCATGGGAAAGCCCGGCACGGAAGACCAGTTGCTGGCCGAACAAGCGGACACACAAGCGTGGTACGGGAAGCTGAAGAATGCGCGGGAGCTGACGCGACGAGCGATGGATTCCGCCGAGCACAATGATGCCAAAGAAACCGCCGCGCTCTATCAAGCTGAATCGGCGTTGCGCGAAGTGGAAGCGGGCAACCGCGAGGAGGTACGTGGCGAAGCAAATGCGGCACTGAAGCTGGCTCCAAACCGCGATGTGAAAGCGATGGCGGCACTGGCTCTGGCGCGGGCAGGCGATACGACAGTAGCTGAGAAGCTAGCGGCTGAACTCGACAAGACATTCCCGCTGGACACGCTGGTCGAGAGGTATTGGCTGCCCACAATTCGGGCTGCCGTGGCGATGGGGCACAAAGACTCGAACCGGGCTGTGGAACTCCTTAAAGAAACGAGCGCGATAGAACTTGGCGAAGCCAACAATCTCGTCCTACTGGTTCCCGTTTATATGCGCGGGGAAGCCTACCTCGCACTGGGCGATGGCCAAAGGGCGGCAACGGAATTTCAGAAGTTCGCTGACCACCGCGGACTGGTGAATATTTTTCCTTGGGGGGCACTGGCCCGTCTCGGACTCGCTCGTGCCTACGTTTTGCAAGGCGACACCGCCAAAGCCCGCGCCGCGTATCAGGATTTCATCAATCTTTGGAAAGACGCCGACCCCGACATTCCCATCCTGAAGGAAGCTAAAGCGGAGTACGCGAAGCTGCAGTAACGATTAGAACTTGGGCCGCAAGTCAGACCGAACCGGATAGATGTTGGGAAATCCGCTTATCACCAGTAATCCCGTCGCGGCAGAGGCTTACTGCCAGGACACCCGCCAATTAGCATGCGTTTCACCACGAAATCTATCAATGGTCGTCTGACGACCCTCATCTAATCAAAGGAGTTATAGCGCCGGTCACCCCGAAATGTGGGGACTTGAACTAACATGTGCCTCAATCAGAATAGACGCATGACCTTCCAACGCGGTATGCACCACCCCCACCCTCCGCGCGGCCCCGCTCGCAAGCCATACAGGATGAGTGAGGCAGCTCTGAGGCAGCGTCGCCGGAATCTCAAGAGGACTCGGATTCGGTCTGACCGCGAGACTGCGATTATCAAACGCCTCATCTGGCAAGCTTGTTTCGATTGCGGAGAGCGGCTCTCGCAGCGAGCTTTGGCCCGCCAGCTTGGCGTGCAGCCGTCCTACGTCTGCAAGGTGCGGCGCAAGGCTTTGAGCGAGGGCATGGATTCGCTCCTCGGGAATGCTGGGCCGGTCAGCCTAGATGACCTTGCCAGTGCTAAGCACTTCACTGAGAAATTGCGTGCCGAGGCGCCGGACATTCTTGCTCCCGCCCCTCACCATAGCCCGCCGAACCAGTTAATCGAGATGGCAACGGAAGAGAGCATCGCGGACACGTGGCGCGAAGTCGTGGAATGGAAACGCCAAAACCTATGGCGTTGTGACAACCGCGTTCGTATCAAGTTTGCGATTCCGCGCTGAATGACTTCGTTCCCTGCCCCTATTGCTTGCAAGAACGTATGTATATGATTGTAGGCACAGAAAAGAGGAGTCAATGGCGTTCGGAATACTTGCCCTCGCATTTTGGTTATGGGTTTTGGCAATGGTGGGGAGGACATTGGAACGAAGGAACGTCACGATAAAGTGGAGGCGATTGTCCGGCGCAATAGCAGGCTCCATACCCGTTATATCTTCGCTTATTACGCTGCCCCCCCAAAGTGCCGGAGTGCCGCCACTTGTGATTGGACTAGCCGTGCTCTGGGGTGTCATCTTGGGAATCCTGTCTTACGTGACCTTAGTGCACACTCCGCAGTGGGTCACAGGAAAACGTTGACATCCAACATATGGTCAACGGTCGCAGATTGAGTAGGAATCGTGTAACACGCACGGCCCGTTTGTTTTTTGAAAGGTCACGAGGATTTCCAAATCGGCGAACTTCATCAAAGCCGTAAGAGCTGTGATAATCCTGCTAACGATTCTGCTGGTACTTTCGATTGTTGGCGTTTCTCTCATACGTCGCGCCTCTGGTCAGACACCGGCGCCCGGCGGGTGCGACGGCCCGCAGTGCTGGAGTTGTGTTAGGATTCGGTTAATCCTACGAGATAGCTATGACCACACTATTGCTGGCGCTGCTTGTGATTGTGCTGTTTTTTGGCTTGTCCCGGGCCGCTAGAGTACAGGTCACCAGGTTCCTGTTCGGGCTTGTGATATTCGTTGTCGTCGTGGGTGTCGCTGGCATCGCTTACTTGCGGTCTGTGTCACAGGAACGCCAGACGCAGCAAAAGGCGGAGCAACAGGCGACCCACAGGAGTGGGTCAATAGCGGCCCCTACGTCGTGATTGACCACGCGAGCGAAACTCTCGCGGACGGTCGAATCTCCGTTGCATTTCAACGGCAATGTCCCAACATCTACGTGACGGAAAGCGACGTTCTCGGAAGCAGCGGCGTGCCAGACGAGGTGGCGTACCATGTTTCCTATCGCGCCGACTTCACGCGGGGCTTAAACGGGAACGTTGGCAACCTGAAAGTCACTCACCAAGGAGTGGTCTTCTATGCGGAACACGGACAACTCCCATCGTTAGCGAGGGGAGCTTGTTTCAAAATTCTGGGGAAGCAAGAGCCAACGACAGAAAAGTCTAGGCGCTCCGCAAAAGGAGAACAAACCACGGAGGACCAGGGAGGTTCGCAAAACACGGCAGCCGTGAGCCAGCTCTCCAATTCCAATGAATCAGTTGGCGTTTCGGGCGGCCTCGTCTCCGAGAGCACCTTATCACATGATGAGAAAGAGTCACTGGAGTCTGCTTGTTCGCACGCGAAGTACCTGGAAGGTCCGGCGTCCTACAACCGTTGCAAGGAAACTCAACTTCGACTTCTCGCAAGAGGGACTAGCTACCCTGACTTGAGTGGATTGAGTCCATCGGAAAAGATATCCATTCAGTCAGCCTGTTCCCAGCCGAAGTATCTGGAGGGACCAGCCGCCTATGACAGGTGCCTCCAGGACAAGCTTCAATCTCTCACTGGCTCACCGCGGCAGCCTGACCTGTCGGGCCTGAGCGCGTCTGAAAAGCAGTCCATTGAATCAGCATGTTCGCAGGCGAAGTACCTAGAGGGGCCTGCCTCATACAATCGTTGCCTTGTGAATCAGCTCGGACTGCTCGGGAGGAATCGCCCCTAGCGGCCTCGCACACACCGCTCGGCCAGATTACGATGCGATGCGACCGTCTCAGTCCCTCCAATGGAGCACCGTGAAGAAGTGCCAGCTAAAGCGGAGCGTATGGGGTGGCATCCTTGGCACTCTTCACACTCGGAAGGTTGCCAACACAACGCAAGTGCTGCCGTATCAAGAAGAATGTCAAATCACTCTCACACAACACTTAGCTGAAGGGTGCCAAGGATGCCAGACTCCCCTTGGGCCTCCCTGGCATCCTTTGTTAGGTCGTCCGGCAACGCCCACTCCCAGCAATCGGCTCCTTTCTTCCTGCTCTCTACGCCGAGGTCACGTTTCGCCCTATCCAGCGTCCTCTCAGAAATCCCTCTCTCGGCTGCCGCAGCATAGACAGCCGGTGCCTCTTGCGGCCCCTTCGCCAGAAATGCCTCTAAGAAAGACTTGGCATCTCCGCGTGAAGCGCGCCTCTTCGGCGTTGATAAAGCTTCGTCCGCATCCAAGTTGGTCTCGTCCAGCCACACAATGGACGGTGTTGGCACCAGCTCTTTCTCAATCTCTACTGGCTTCTCCTCCACCTGATAACCCAAGCCTGAAGGTTCCTTCCCGTAGTTGTTCTTTAGCGGCAGCATAAAGCGTTTAAGCGGGGCATCTGCCTGTCGAATAAAGAGCCAACTTGCACGGGCCACTCCGATGAAAGCCCCTGCACCTCCAACTCTGTGAATAGCCACGAGACCTTCCTTCTTGTTCAAATGCATAACGCAGATGATAGCTAGGTCATACATCCGTGCGATTTCCTGCAGTGGGCCCAGAATCCGGCGAACTTCCTGCTCGTCCTGCATGGACGCGCTGCCCAAGTGGTTCGAGACCGGGTCAATAACTATGAGCCGGACATTCGGGTGCTCGCGGAGATACTGCTTGATTGCTTCCACATCTGCATCAAGGCCGAGGCTGTGGCCCGCCACCTGCCCGCTCCCGCGAACTGACCTGAGGAGCTTAACCTTCGACAAATCTGCATCGGCAGCCATCAGTCTGGGAATTAGTGCGTCCTCCGGGTCGTCTTCCTCCGCAACAAACAGGACTTCGCTGGGAGACAAAGGATTCATTGCATCGGAATAATTCCTCCCCCGCGTAACGCGCGCGGCAACATCTATCGTTGCAAGGCTCTTGCCTTCGCCAGGCAAGCCCGCGAACAACGTGAGTTTCCCCAGCGGAATCCTTTGCGGCCAAAGCCAGCGCAGCTTCTTGGGAGTGATGTTGTCAGCTTGCTCGACAACCAGGTGTTCATTGCAAGCGCTCATGCCCACGACCTTTCCCTGTTCGAAACATGCGTATCGCACACCACACACAGATAAACGACGACTGAGCGAGGGCCCTCCACGCCTCGGCCCAACAGAGCGCACACCGTGGACTAAATCGGCTATATCGGTCGTGTGGCTCGGGATGGGGCCGGCAGGTGTAGCAGGTGCCGTCCGGGAAGGCACCAAAAGTGCGAGCCCTGCCGCAGGAAGGGCAACGCAAGCGGTCAGCCATTTGCTCCTCCCTTGCCGCCCTCGCGCGCAGGAACCACCGACGCTGCGACCAGAGAATCAACGTCGGCTCGGCGAATCCGAACGAGCCTTCCTACCTTGCAATAAGGGATACGGCGCCGGAGCAGCCAAGCGCGCAAAGTCGAGACCTTGAGACGCAATACTGCGGCAGCTTCAGGGAGTGTAAGTAGAGAATCCAATCCAGAATCAGGCATTGCGGCTCTCCTGTTTCTTCAAGCGGCCTTCCACCGCAGTTAGTGGAATGCGCCACCGATTTCCCGCCTTGCGACCCGGCAGCTTTCCTGTCCAAATCAGGCTGTACAAGTAGTCCAAACCAACGCCGAGCTTTCGCGCGGCTTCGATTGGTGTGATTTCGTTATTCTTTTGCATGATGCTTGTCCTCTTTTCTTCCAAGCCTCATCACTTCAGGCTTGATGTTATTGAGTATAAGGAATAGGATTGTTAGTGCAATGGTTAGAAGAGGTAACGATAACGAAGCAATAACGCGACTGCCTGTGCTTACTCTCGCAAGCAGGGATTGTGGCGACGGGTGGATTACGGCCCCTGCCGAGACGGTGTCAGTTCATGGCGAGAACTTACGGGTGCTCAAGCGCCACGCGGTGCGGGTCGTACCGGCGGACGCTTTGCGAAAGTTTGCGTCTCCCAACAGCCGCGCGAAATTCGAAGCAGATTTTGGCCGCATCCCCATCGATTTCTCGCGGCAGCTACTCTCAGTACTGGGCATTGCGAACGCCGCAGAAAAGCATGACTTCAAACAAGTGGCCATACTGGCCGAGCGGGCGGTGGCAACGGCAGGGAAATCAGCCGTTGCTTGGTCCAAACTCAACGCTGTTCTATCGCCGTGGGATAAAGTGACAGCGACGCTCAACACCGGTATACATGGGGCGTTCCCGGTGGTGTGGCAGAGAGGCTCACAGCTTATACCTGCTCTTCTCTGTCGTAGTCCTCAGACCGCGCTCTTCGCGCACGCTCTTTTCGCTGTGACGGGCAAGTATGGATTAGGGTACTGCCGCCGCTGCGGAAATCCGTTCTTCGCCTCGCGGGCCAAGCAATCCTATTGCAGCTATCGATGCCGTGTTGCCGAGGGAATGAAGCGTTATCGGAAGAGTCCGAAGTATTTGAAAGGCCGCACACGCGGCAGAAAGGGAAAGCAATGATCTACAAACCAAGAGGACGACGCTATTACATGGTTAAGTTCATGTGGCTTGGTCAGACAATTCGCAAGTCCACTCGTGCAACAAGCGCTAAAGACGCTCGCTCGATTGAGGCGAAGTTGCGCTCAGAATTGGCGCGCGGCAATTGGGGCATCCTGACGGCAAAAGCGGCGCCGACGCTAGCAGAATTCATCCGTCAGGATTTCTTGCCGCACGTCAGGACAAAGTGTGCGCCCAAACCCGCAACGGTGCGGTATTACGAGACGGGCGCTAAGAGTCTCCTGGCGTCAGACTTTGGCGGCTTGCGAATCAATGAACTGACAGACCAGCATGCAGGCCAATATGCAGCGCGCCACTCGCATCTGTCGCCATCAACTGTTAACTGCGGTCTGCGAACGTTGCGACGTGCTCTCTATCTCGCCGCCGAGTGGGGCAAGCTCGAACGTAGGCCGAAGGTCACACTGGCAAAAGGCGAACGGCAACGAGAGCGAGTATTAACCGACGCCGAGGTGACTGCCTACGTCGCGGCGTGTGAGCAGCCGTGGCGCGATGCAGCCACCGTGATGCTAGGAACTGGAATGCGGCCAGGCGAAGTATTTAGCCTGCGGTGGGAGCACGTGTTGCTCAACGGAAGCGGCGGATTCATTCAAATCGCGCAGGGGAAGTCGAGGGCAGCGCGGAGACTATTGCCGATGGTGCCTGCCGTTTACACCGCGCTACAGGCCCGCTGGAAAACGCTAGGACAGCCGCAGGAAAGCTGGGTATTTCCGTCCTCGTCCAAGGGTGGCCATCTCGAAGGCGGGACAGCAAAGGGACAGCACGCCCGCGCTCTCAGCAAGGTCAACAAGGAGGCAAAGGGAGACAATCGCCCGAAGTTGAAGCCGTTCGAACCGTACTGCCTTCGCCACACGGCGCTGACGCGGCTGGCTGAGGCTGGCTGCGACGCCTTCACGCTGGCTCGGATCGCAGGCCACAGTTCAATAACGATTACTCAGCGCTACTGCCATCCCCAAGCCGACGCCATCGAGCGAGCCTTTTCCAGGCTGGCACCAAACCGAGAACTGGTCAACGACGGTGGTCAACAGCCCATGCTGCGAGCCGCGAACGTTAGAGCTGGTAATGCCACAAACACTGACTAATCTGGGAGATAGGTGGTGAGCCGGGGAGGACTTGAACCTCCAACCCGCTGATTAAGAGTCAGCTGCTCTGCCAATTGAGCTACCGGCCCATCGATGACTTACAGGCAATGCCATGGCCTCGGTGTCAGTTGTAGTGTCACTCCGTACCTCGGAGAGCCTACGGTTGGCGGCGTCGAGACGACGGAACGCCAAGACTGCTGACTCCGGTGTGGGGTGAACGTAGCGCTCTGAAACCGTAACGCTGTGGTGTCCTGCCAGCCTTTGAATCAGGAAGACTTCTGCGCCCGCCTCACCCAACCGCGTGCAGAACGTATGCCTCAGGGAGTGTAAAACAAATTCTGCGGAAGTCCAAGCGCCCGTCGAACCTTGGCGTGTAGGTGGGCAACGCTGGTATTCAGCATTGGGCGGCCATCCCCCTTCCGCGAACACACGGAGAGACAGAGCCGCCTTGCGCCGGGCTTCCAGCATCAATCTAGAGCGGGAAGTTCGAGGAACGGCTCTCCGGGCGTGTCGGCTCTTACCCTCGCGGACCTCAGCGAACCCTGGCTCGGGGGACAGGCGCCCAGCTAAGTAGGAGATGCCCGATTCGGGGCGTGACATCAGTAACGCTTACCGTCCCCGCGCTCTTAAAAGTGGACGGCCTCACTTCCGGATCACGCGCAACGTGATGCGGCGATTTCCGGCGCGACCCTCCTCCGTGGAATTATCCGCAACCGGATGATCCTCGCCGTAACCTATTGCGTCCAAGCGCAATGAATCAACGCCCCGAGCAACGAGCTGCGCCATTACGCTATTCGCCCGATCTTGCGACAGCTTCAAATTCGCAGTAGTACCGCTTTGATCATCGGTATAAGCGTTGATGCGGACATGGACGTTTGGATATGCCTTGAGAATATCAGCGATACCTTGCAGTTGCTCTTGCGACGAAATCTGCAGAATCATCGAAGTGCCGATCGCAAAAGTAAGGCGATCGAATTCGAACCATGTCTGAGCGTTTACGGGGGCGTTGGGATCTTTGATAAACGCGAGCAGTTTGTTCTCCATCCCGTTCTGCGGGATGTTCAGGTTCACGCCTCCCGGAATCGAAGTCTTCGTGAAAGCGCCCAGGGATGCGTTGCTCGTCTGCGAAAAAGCATTCGAGGCCTTGTTCGCTTCGTTGTCAACGGTCGAAGTACGAAGTGCGAACCAAAGTGGCGCCCCGACTGACAAAGCCACCAGTGCGATTGGCCATAACAACTTCAGTGTTGTCGGTCTTACTCCACGAACAACTCGGTGCCGCTTTTCTATTAACACGTGAATTATTCACCTTACCAGCCGACTCGCGGCAGGTCGTAATTATGCCTGCGAGTCTCATTCTGTTTTGAGCGCTTTAGTGACATCTCCGCGCCAGGGACGCCAGTCCCTCCGGTCATCCGGAATTTCCACTTCGTTGATCCCGGGAAAGTAACTTCCATTCGACCTTGAAGATCCGCAAATTATCTCTTTGCATTACCAGCCGAAAGTCCTGCGTGTGAATCGCTAAGAGTCGATCAAAACAATAGTCATCATTGGGAAAGTAGTAGGGCTCGCCATGCTTAACTACGACAATGTAGTCAACACCGGCTTTACAATACCGTCGAGGAGAACGCCTGAGTCCGAAATAGGAGGAAACCAGACCGATTGCCCCCCAGAGTAGTGATGCATAGTGGGCCAATGTCTGGCCATAACGACAGAATCAGGAGGGGCATGTGAGCGCAGCCAGAGGCCAGCCTCGACTTCCTGCGACGGAATCTCAATGACGTCTGTCCTTTTCGCATGGACCGGGTCTACGGTATTTGGGTTTTCGCGAGCGATTCTTATGTCATTCGCAAAGCCAATCAACAGTATGGCCGTCAAACATAGGTAGCCCGCGTATCGGAACAAATGAAGGGGGCTGACCAGCCACAAGTCCAGAGGATGTTTGAGCCAATATTCTCAGTTGGACAGTTCATCACGGCATCCAAGCAAAAGCCAGTGAACCGGTAAGCACAGAATTACCAGTACTCACAAAGAACTAAATTGTTACTTGCTGCGTATGCTTGAGCCATATATCGTTCGCCGTCTGGGGGCATCCTGGAAAGTCGGGACTCACGAGGCATAAGTGACCCGTCATTATCGTCACCTTCGGGCGGCCTTTATCCAAGAAGAAAGCGATGTAGGCTTTATAGCCTTCTTATATGCTATAGGTTTCGCTGTAATCTCATTTATGTTCTACACCTTCTTTTGAACGGCCTGGACTCCTGTGTTTGAGCAAGACGTGAATGAGCGTGCTTGCTGGGAGCTGATGCGGTGGGCGCAGATGAGTTTTCGGTGATCGGCGTGACGATTCTGTGAAGGACACAAAGAAAATCAAACGAGAAATTTGGGCTGTACCTGAGTGTCAGCTGTGGCGGCAGCTAGCCTTTCGTTCTGCTTCGCTCTGATGCGCGGAACTGCGAGAAGAGGCTGTATTTTCGTTGCTCTGCAGTTGTGCTGCGTTTTGGTGCAAAGTGCGTCGGATGGATTTTAGATCCCCCGCGTATGCCATTCCGCCACCCCGGGCATCGGCGCTGCAAGTCTATGCCACACGAATCAAACTCACGGAGGTCACGCTCAGAATGAGGACACTTCGCGGTGCGTTTCCCTACTACTCCTGCACCGTGAAGCGAACCGGCTGGATGTAGATTGCATTTCCCGCCTGAATGGAAATGTTGTAGCGGCCGGGCCTCACGTGAGGGACCTTCATAACGATCTTTTCCATAGCCCGGAATCGTGAGCTACCGGCCCACGAGCTAAAATTGTAACACGTGCGAGAACTGCTTCCAACGAGTCCAACCCGCGTCGGAAATGAGGTCACTGCCGCAGTTTTGCGGCAATCTCTTTAGCTACCTGGCGCGCCCGCACCAAATCACCGGGCCCGAACGAAATTGCTGCAACACGGGCGTGCCCTCCGCCGCCATACTTCTCGCTCAGCGAGGCCAGGTTCACTTCGGGGTCCGGTTCCTTCCAGGGATTCGTGCCCACCGATACCTTCGAACGTGTCGGAGAAGCGCTCACACCCACCGAATAGATCGCGCTCGGAAACAAAAGATACGGAATAAATTTGTTGTAGCCTTCGAGATCCAGGTCGCTCACATCGAAATACACAACGCCGCCGCGCTGATCGGCCCGCTCGCGCAAAATATCGATCGAACGGCGGTGCCGATCGAGCAGCGGTTTGAGATGCTTTTTCACTATCGGCAATTCAATCATCTCGGCCAACGAAATCGTTGAGAGGTGCGGCATCAGCTGCAATACAAGATCAGGCTCGGGCGCCGCTTCAATCACCAATGCCAACTGCATAGCCGGCTCAGCGAGCCCCACCGCCTCCTCAGGCGAAGAAAACTGCGCGCCGTCAATGATGTCACCCCATTTGATCAGTTCGGCGAGCGGCTTCGGATCGAATCCGAACTTCTCGGCCGCGATCGTCGCCAGAAATTTTGTGCACGACTTGAAATTTGGATCGTAAAACTTTTTGCCTGAATGGTCCTGGCGGAAATGCTCCACATCCTCGGGCCTCAGAAAAGCGCTTTGATGATGGTCGAACCACCAGGTCAATCGGGGCGAGGTCGAATACTTGAAATCGACAACCACATTCTCGTCGCCATCAAATACTCCGCCCTCAAACGGGTGCGATGCTTTGTGCGTCATCCCTCGGTACAGGAATTCGGCTTCCGGATGAATACGCTCGCGGTAAAAGCGCGTGAAAATAGCAGCCGACGACGCGCCATCGAAGCATTTATCGTGGAAGCAGACTCGAACGTTCAATTCCCTCTCCCGCCGCTTGCATACCGACAAACTTCCCTCCGAGGAAAGTCAATAAAGATGGACGCTCCTTATGCGCTTGTCAAGAGGCAAGCAGGAAGGAAAGAAACAAGAAATCGTTTTCGCAGATGCGCTTGCCCTGAAACGAATCTAGGATTTTCCGAAGAATTTGTCCGCGAGATCGGCTGCCACAGGCACGCGGAAACGCTCCCCTTGGAAGGCTTTTATCATGCAAACAATCCACAGGATCAAACTCACGAGTTGCAGCAGGTGATAGAGTGCGAAGCCGAATGAGAACCCAGTCCGGCCTCCCGTCACCAGGCTGAGCCCGAACACCAGTCCGAGCGCAATTCCTATCAGATGCAACCCTCCAAAAAGTACGATTGATTGCTTCGCATGGAATTGAACGAAGGAACGCTTGTCGATGAAGAAAAAGATCAGGCCTGTCACCCAGCCGAATACATAGCACAGCAGACCCGCGACATTCTCTTTCATTCCGGTTTGTGTCATTGCGTTCGACGGTGTCACAGCACTCGCTCCGCCCTGCGCCGCGCCACAACTCGGACAGAACCCCGCGTTGTCCGCAACCATAGCTCCGCATTTTGTGCAATGTGGCATCGCGCCTCCCAGGAACTACACCCGTTGTCGGGAAGCTAACAAAATCCCCTTTGCGCAGCAAGAAAAAATATGTCTGAGCTCGGCGAACTTCGGCGAAGAAAATCTCGGCTTATCCTAATCGGGGCGCTATTGGCTGACTCTCGGGTAGCTCGACCACAAAGAGTAGGCGCTCGAATCCTGCCCTTGTATAATCCCGACATCGCCGACGCGGAAGTGGCGGAATTGGCAGACGCGCCAGCCTTAGGAGCTGGTGGCCGAAAGGCCGTAGGGGTTCGAGTCCCTTCTTCCGCATGTATCCTCTTTTTGCATTTCCGGGCATTCTTCAATGCAGTTGACGCACGCTGCGAATTTCTTTATACTGGGTTTTCCGTGGCGGTCGCGTCTGGCCGAACACTCCTGCCCTTTTCTTACCCTGACACTGAACAGGCGAAAGGCAGAATTGGAAACAGGTTCCGCAGAGTTTCTCTGTGCGATACCTCAATTTAATCTCGAGATTCCCCGAAAAATTCTAAATGGCTGAAGCAAATTGCAAGCGTGAGCTCGAGCTGGAAATTCCGGCTGACAACGTTCGAAAAGCAACCGAGAAAATCGCGAAAGACCTCGCCCGTGTGGCCCGCGTGCCGGGATTCCGCCCGGGCAAGGCCCCCGTCACCCTGATCCGCCGCCGATTTGCCGACGATATCCAAGGCGAAGTGGTTCAATCCCTAGTCCCCGAATATCTCGAAAAAGCCCTCGGCGAAAAGAATCTGATTCCCGTCACTCGTCCGGAAGTGGACAAAGTTGAATTCAAGGAAGGCGAGCCTCTTCGCTTTCGCGCAATCTTCGAAGTACTTCCTGAATTCGATCTCGGCGACTATAAAGGCGTTGAGGTCCAGGTTGACGCGGTTGAAACCGGCGATGCGCAGATCGACAAGACGCTAGAAGAGTTGCGTGAGCGCGCAGCGACCTACGTTCCGATCGAAGGCCGCGCCGCAAAAGATGGCGATTACGTCCTCATCAAGCTCAGCGGCATGCCCGAAGGTGGCGGCGAGCCGCTCCAAGCCGACAATATTCTCTGCCATCTCGGCGCCGAAGAGACGCTCGACAGCTTCAACGAGAACTTGCGAGGCTCCTCGCCGGGTGAAACCAGGCAATTCCGGTCGAAATACCCCGACGATTATCCCGACCATAAGCTTGCTGGGAAGACTTTCGACTACACCGTAGAAGTGCAAGGCATCAAAGAGAAAAAGCTCCCCGAGCTGAACGATGAATTCGCCAAAGACGCCGTAGGCGAAGGCGGCGGGGTTTCCACCCTGGCGGACCTGCGCAAGAAAATTCACGAGAATCTGGAAGCGGCGAAGGGCCAGCAGCAAGAGACCCAGGCGCGCGAGAAGATTCTAGAGACCCTCGTGAAGCGTCACGACTTCCCTGTTCCCGAAGCCCTCGTCGAAGCCCAGATGGACGTCCGCCTCGAGCGCGTGGTTCGCTCCCTTGCCGCGCAAGGCGTCGATCCCCGGGCCGTAAATGTGGACTGGGTCACCCTTCGCCGCAATCAGCGCGACCGCGCCGTGAACGACGTGAAGGCCGAGTTGCTGCTCGACGGGATTGCCACGGCCGAAAACATCGAAGCGACGGATGAAGACGTCGAAAAAGAGATTGCCACGCTGGCGGAACGCAGTGGCGAATCGGCAATTGCGATTCGGGCTCGCTTGACAAAGCAGGGAGCGCTCGATAGGATGAAATCGAAGTTGCGTAGCGACAAAACGATCGAGTGGCTCTACCGCAATTCCCGAATCGAGACGACGGCCAAGAGTGAAAAGTAAAAGCTGGTTCGGGGTCCTCAGCGCGCAAACAAATTCCTAATGAGACATACTGACGACGCAAGTCCGCGTGCCACAACGCTCGTACCGATGGTGGTTGAACAGACCAACCGGGGCGAACGAGCCTATGACATTTACTCCCGGCTGCTGAAAGACCACATCATTTTCATCGGCACGCCGATCGACGATCACGTCGCCAACCTTGTCACCGCCCAGCTGCTGTTCCTTGAATCCGAAGACCCTGAGCGCGACATTTCGGTCTATATCAATTCACCGGGCGGCTCGATTTCCGCGGGAATGGCGATTTACGACACGATGCAGTTCGTCCGGCCCGATGTGGTGACTTACTGCATTGGCCAGTCCGCCTCGATCGCGGCCTTGCTGCTTGTCTCCGGCACGCCGAAAAAGCGCTACGCTTTGCCGAATTCCAGAGTTCTGATTCACCAACCCTGGATGTCCGGCCTTTCCGGCCAGGCAACGGACATCGACATCCACGCTCGCGAGATTTTGCGCACCCGCGATTCTCTCAACAAGCTTCTTGCGTTCCACACCGGCCAGCCGCTCGAACGGATCGAAAAAGACGTGGAACGCGATTTCATCATGACCGCAGAGCAAGCCAAAGCCTACGGCATTGTCGATGAAATTATCGCGAAGCATCGCTAGTCGAAACCGGTGCGAAAGGTGCGCGGACAGCGTTCCAAACGGTTAGTAGCCAGGGCGATGATTACGTCCGCGACGGTTGCGTTTCCGACTTAGAATGGCTTAAGCATTACAATGGTGTGGTGGTTCTCCCTGGGAGGGAGCAAATTCTGTGAAACGGTTCACACCAGAAGAGCCGTTGCGCTGTTCCTTCTGCCATAAGACGCAGGAGCAGGTGGAGAAGCTTATCAGCTCTCCTTCTGAGTACCCGCGCTCGTACATTTGCAACGAGTGCGTCGGCGTTTGCCAGCAGATCCTCGAGGATGAAAAGCGCGAACAGGCCAGCCCGGCGAATCGCCGCCTGCCGCGTCCGCCCGAGATCAAGGCCTTTCTCGACGGCTACGTGATTGGCCAGGACAAGACAAAGAAAAAGCTTGCCGTAGCCGTCTACAACCACTACAAGCGCATTTTCCTGAATCGCCAGCCTGGTGATGTCGAGCTCACCAAGTCGAACATCATGCTGATTGGCCCCACCGGCACGGGCAAGACGCTTCTGGCGCAAACCTTGTCGCGAATGCTCGAAGTTCCCTTCGCCATCGTCGATGCCACTACCCTCACCGAAGCCGGATACGTTGGTGAGGACGTTGAAAACATCATCTTGAAACTGCTGCAGGCCGCAGATGGCGACGTCCAAAAGGCCCAGCAGGGCATCATATACATCGACGAAATCGACAAGATTTCAAAGAAAGACGAGAACCCTTCGATTACCCGTGACGTTTCGGGTGAAGGCGTTCAGCAGGCGCTCCTGAAGATTCTGGAAGGCACGATCGCCAATGTTCCCCCGCAGGGCGGCCGCAAGCATCCGCACCAGGAGTTTACTCCGGTGGACACAACGAACATCCTGTTCATCTGCGGCGGCGCTTTCGTGGGACTCGAAAAGACGATCGAGCGGCGCGTAGGCCAGAAGTCGCTTGGTTTCCACGCCGATACGCAGCCTTCCACTGCAACGCGGCGCAATATCGAAGTCCTCGAACAGGTGCAGCCCACCGACCTGATTCGCTACGGCCTGATTCCGGAGTTTGTCGGCCGCCTCCCTGTCGTAGGCGTGCTGAGCGATCTGGATAAGTCGGCTCTTGTGCGCATTCTCACCGAGCCGAAGAATGCGCTTGTAAAGCAGTACCAGCGCCTCTTCGAGTTCGAAAATGTCCGGCTGCGCTTCACGGACGACGCTCTCGAAACGGTCGCCGACCTCGCGCTGCAAAGAAAAGTTGGCGCGCGCGGCTTGCGCATGATTTTGGAAGACCTGATGCTCGAAATGATGTACCACCTGCCAGCGCAACGGAAACTTCGTGACTTTGTCGTGACCGCCGACATGGTGAAGGGACGCGAAATTAATTGGAGCCTGCTGGAGAAAGCGGGCTAAGGATTGAAACTGAGCGATTCAATGTTTAATCGGGAAAAAGGCGACACCAAGCGAGTTCCGATGATGCCGGTGCGGGATATGGTCATTTTCCCGGAGATGATGCACCCGTTCATCGTAGGACGCGAAGCCTCCGTGCGCGCTCTCGAAGATGCGCTGGCCGGCGACAAGAAAATTTTCCTCGTCACGCAGCACGATGCCTCCATCGACGATCCCAAACCCGAAGAAATCTACCAGGTCGGAACGCTCGCCAATATCGTCCAGAGCGTGAAGCTTCCTGACGGCAATATCAAAGTTCTCGTCGAAGGCACTGAACGCGCCAAGATCGTCCAGGTAGCCAGCGAAGAGGGTTTCTTCCGCGCCACAATTCGCACCGTTCCCGTGAAGGCGGAGCCTTCCGCGGAATTGCAACAGGCCGCGAGCCGCGTCACGAATCTCTTCGAGCAGTACGTGAAGCTCTCCCAAAGCCTCAACTACGACACGATGATTGCCGCCGTCCGCGTGGAAGACGCCGGCAAGCTGTCCGACGCGATTGCCGCCAACCTCCAGATTCCAGTGGAAGAAAAGCAGGAACTGCTCGAACTCTTCGAGCCCATGGAGCGTCTGAACCGCATCGGCGACATCCTCGAAGTCGAAATCGAAAAGCTCAACGTCGACCGCTCGATCAATACCCGCGTGAAGCGCCAAATGGAACGCGCCCAGAAAGAGTATTACCTTAACGAAAAGCTAAAAGCCATCCAGAAGGAACTCGGCCGCGGCGAAGCCAACGAAATCGAGCAGCTGAAGAAAAAGATCGAAACCTCCGGCATGCCCGGAGGCCCGCAGGAAAAGGCCATGCAGGAGCTGAAGCGGCTCGAAATGATGCCGCCCATGTCCGCCGAATCCACCGTCTCGCGCAATTATCTCGATTGGCTCCTGGCGGTGCCGTGGAAAAAGCGCTCCAAGGAAATTCGCGACATCAAGCGCGCCGAAGAAATCCTTTCGCAGGACCACTACGGCCTGGAAAAAATTAAAGACCGCATACTCGAATATCTGGCCGTTCGCCAGCTTGTAAAAAATCCCAAAGGCTCGATTCTCTGCTTCCTCGGGCCTCCGGGCGTCGGCAAGACGTCTCTCGCCATGTCCATCGGCCGAGCCACAGGCCGCAAATTCGTCCGCGTCTCGCTCGGCGGCGTCCGCGACGAAGCCGAAATTCGCGGCCATCGCCGCACCTACATCGGTGCTCTTCCCGGCCAAATCATCCAGATGATGCGCAAGGCCGGCACCGTGAATCCGGTCTTCGTCCTCGACGAAGTGGACAAGATGTCCATGGACTTCCGCGGCGATCCGTCAGCGGCTCTAATGGAAGTGCTCGACCCTGAGCTCAACCATTCCTTCACCGACCATTATCTCGACGTCGAGTACGACCTCTCCAAGGTCATGTTCGTCTGTACCGCCAACGTGCTGCACACGATCCCGCAGCCCTTGCAGGACCGCATGGAAGTCCTGCGCATCCCCGGCTACACCGAGCAGGAAAAGCATCAGATCGCGCAGCGCTTCCTCGTCCCCAAGCAACTCGAAGCCACCGGCCTCACGAAAAGCAACCTGAAAATCACCGACGAAGCGATGACCCACATCATCCGCCACTACACGCACGAAGCCGGCGTTCGCAATCTTAATCGCGAAGTCGCCAATATCTGCCGCAAGGTGGCGCGCAAAGTCGTCGCCGACAAGAACTTCGCGCTTGAAGTCACGCCCTCCAACGTGAACGATTACCTCGGCATCATCAAATACCGCGATTTCTTCGCCGAGAAGAAAAACGAAATCGGCCTCACCACCGGCCTCGCCTGGACCGAAGTCGGCGGCGAAGTGCTCTCCACCGAAGCCACATTGATGCAGGGCAAGGGCCGCCTCACGCTCACTGGAAAGCTGGGCGACGTCATGCAGGAATCCGCGCAAGCCGGCATGAGCTACGTTCGCTCGCGCAGCCATCTCTTCGGCCTACCGAAAGATTTCTATCGCCATCTCGATATTCACGTGCACGTCCCTGAAGGCGCGATTCCGAAAGACGGTCCGTCGGCCGGCATCACGCTCTGCACTTCGATTGTCAGCGCCCTCACGCGCATCCCGGTTCGTTGTGATATCGCAATGACCGGCGAAATCACGCTTCGTGGTAAAGTGTTGCCGATCGGCGGCGTGAAGGAAAAGCTCCTGGCCGCGCATCGCCTCGGCCTGCGCACCGTGATTCTTCCGAAAGACAATGAAAAAGATCTGGCGGATATTCCGCCGGAAATCCAAGTGCAAATGTCCATCCATTTTGTGGAGTCGATGGACGATGTCCTGCAGCTCGCGCTGGAACACCCGCTGCCGATTTACCCGCCTATGGACGGTGTCGATTCCAAGTTCGGTACGGATGTCGCGCAGGACAATGAATTGACCAATTGAATTCCTTCGGTTCTCCCACAATCCGCTAAGCAGGGCTTGGCAAATTACCGAAGGATTTAGATTGCCTGGAAACTACCTGGACAAAGTGGCTGGTTCGAATCTGTGCCCGCCCGCGGTCCTTATTCTATGACAGTTAAAATCGTGCCCGAACACGGGCTGAAGAAGGAAAGAAACGCGATGAGTATTAGCCTTGCAGAACTGAAGGATAAGAACATCACCGATCTCGCGAAGATCGCCAAAGAGCTCAATATCCCCGGCTCCTCCGGCATGCGCAAGCAGGAATTGATCTTCCAGATCCTCCGCGCCCAAACCGAAAAGAACGGCCTCATCTTCTCCGAGGGCGTTCTCGAATGCCTCCCCGACGGCTTCGGCTTCCTCCGCGCGCCCGAATATAACTACCTCCCCGGCCCGGACGACATCTACGTCTCGCCGTCGCAGATCCGCAAATTCGACCTCCGCACCGGCGACACCGTTTCCGGCCAGGTCCGCCCTCCCAAAGACGGCGAGCGCTATTTCGCGCTGATCAAAGTCGAAGCGGTTAATTTCGAAGATCCCGAAGTCGCCCGCAACAAAATTTTCTTCGACAATCTCACGCCCCTCTACCCGCAGGAGCGCATTCGCCTCGAGACGACGAAAGAAAATCTCACGGGCCGCGTGCTCGACATGCTCTGTCCCATCGGCAAGGGCCAGCGCGGCCTGATCGTCGCTCCGCCGCGTACCGGCAAGACGATGATGCTGCAATCCGTCGCCAATTCCATCACCACCAATCATCCGGAAGTCGCTCTCATCGTTCTCCTGATTGACGAGCGCCCCGAAGAAGTCACCGATATGCAGCGCACCGTGAAGGGCGAAGTTATCAGCTCCACCTTCGATGAGCCGCCCCAGCGCCACATTCAGGTGGCCGAAATGGTCCTCGAAAAGGCCAAGCGCCTCGTCGAGCACAAGCGCGACGTCGTGATTCTCCTCGACTCGCTCACTCGTCTCGGCCGCGCCTACAACGCCGTCACCCCGCCCTCCGGCAAAGTTCTCTCCGGCGGTATTGATGCCAATGCTTTGCAGCGCCCGCGCCGTTTTTTTGCCGCGGCTCGTAATGTAGAAGAAGGCGGCTCGCTCACCATCATCGCCACCGCCCTCATCGATACCGGCAGCCGCATGGACGACGTCATCTTCGAAGAGTTCAAAGGTACCGGCAACATGGAAATCAACCTCGACCGCCGACTGGTTGATAAGCGCGTTTTTCCCACGATCGATATCAATCGCTCCGGCACGCGTAAGGACGAACTGCTGCTTCCGCCGGAAGAGCTCAACCGCATTTGGGTACTGCGAAAGGTTCTGAGTCCTCTCTCAACCGTCGAAGCCATGGAGTTGCTACTCGGCCGTCTGTCGAAGAACAAGACGAACGCCGAGTTCCTGTCTTCCATGTCGAGTCCGGCGTAGGTACCAGGTGTAACTACCCGACGCAACAACCAGCTCTGGCAGTCTCGGCCCTTTCCCCTTCCGAGAATGTGAGCGGCCTCTCCATCGGGAAGGAGAAAGTGTCTTTGGAAAAATTCCTCGCGCGTCAGCCTATTTTCAATTCCGAACGCGACGTCTACGGTTACGAATTGCTCTTTCGCTCCGGGCCCCAGAATTTCTTTGACGGCTCGCGTCCCGAAGCCGCCGCCGCTTCCGCGGTTGATGGCCTGTTTCTTTTTGGCATTGACCGCCTCACGCACGGCCGTCGCGCCTTCATCAACTGCACTCGTGACTTTCTCTTGCGTGATTTTCCTGTGACACTCCCCCCGGATCGCGTCGTTCTCGAAGTCCTCGAGACGGTTCAGCCCGACGATGAAGTCGTCGCCGCTTGCCGCCGCCTGAAGAACATGGGTTATCTGATCGCCCTCGATGATTTTCAGGAATCCCCGGCGTGGCTGCCGCTCACGGAGCTTGCCGCATTCATAAAAGTCGATGTGCTGCTTTCCTCTGAACTCGAACAGCAACGCCTCTCCAGGACCTTCGCCAAAAAACATCTGCGGCTCATCGCCGAAAAAGTCGAATCTTATGACGACTTCCAGCGCACTCTCGGCTGGGGCTATTCCTTTTTTCAGAGATATTTTTTCAGCCGCCCCGAAATGCTCACCCGCCACGATATTCCGTCCAACAAGCTCAATTACCTGCGAATTCTTCAGGCGGTAAACCAGAAAGAGATGAACATTCACGCCGTGAGCGACTGCATAAAATCCGAAGCCTCGCTCGGCTATCGCCTCTTGCGCTATCTGAATTCGCCGGCGTTTCCGCTGATCGCGGAAGTCCATTCAATTCCTCACGCCCTTTCGCTCCTCGGCGAGCGCGGCGTGCGCCGCTGTGTTTCTCTGGTGTCCATCGCCTGCATGGGCGACAACAAGCCGGAAGAACTCATCATGCTTCCCTTGATCCGGGCCCATTTCTGCGAATCCCTGGCCCCGCTCGCCGGACTTCGCGGCTCCGCCAACAATCTTTTCCTGCTGGGCCTGCTTTCCGCCGTGGATGCCATTCTCGATATGAAAATGCAGGACGTGGTTCAAGAAATTGCCATAGGCGCCGAAATCCGCACGGCGCTTCTGGGAGAGCACAACAAGTTGCGCGATATCTTCGATCTGGCTGTGAAGTACGAAATGGGCTGCTGGGATGCGCTGGCTGCTGACGCCAGGCGCCTCAAAATCCCGGAAAATGCGATTCCTGAGCTTTACGTCAATTCAGTCGAATGGGCGAGAAGCCTCTTGGCCGGCGCCTAGAATCGTCCCAATTCAACTGGTTGTCCCGGCCGACTTGCCCTTCGCCAGCATCACCACCAGCCGCGCCACTTCCTCCGCTTCCATCGCCGTACTATCCACCACCACGGCATCCGGCGCCCGCACCAGCGGCGACGTGGACCGCTCGCGGTCGCGTTGATCGCGCTCGTGAATTTCATCCAGCGTGCGCGCCCGGTCGATCGCATCGCCCTTCTGCTGGTGCTCGTGATAACGGCGGTCCGCCCGCACTTCCGGCGACGCCGTCAGAAAAATCTTCAAATCCGCGTCGGGAAATACGACGGTCCCGATATCTCGCCCTTCCATCACCACCCCGCCGCGCTGCCCCGCCCGCCTCTGCTCCGCCACCAGCACGCGGCGCACCCCCGAAACCACCGCGATCTTCGACGCCGCCTGCGATACCTCCGGCGTGCGGATCGCCGTCGTCACGTCCTCATGGTCCAGAAAGATCAGCTGCGTTCCGTCCGCCGCGCGCAAGTCGATATGCGTGTCGCAAGCCAGCGTTTCGAGGTCTTCATCACGATCAAACGAAATTCCTTTTCGCAACGCCTTCAGAGCAAGCGCCCGGTACATCGCACCCGTGTCGATGTACACGTACTCCATCAGCTCCGCCACCCGCCGCGCCAGCGTGCTCTTCCCCGAACCCACCGGTCCGTCAATCGCAATGATCAGCTTTTTCATATCCGCAACAGTTGTAAGACGAAAGCCACCGCAAAGAAGACCGCGGCAACACATGCCGCCGCTTTTGCTTTTTTCCTGAGCCGGCTTTGCCTGAAGTGCTGGCGATGCTTATCCCAGATCAACTCGACGTTGTTCGCGTCAAAAAGATTGCGAAGACCCTTTGTTCTTAAAGGGGAGACGCGGAGCAGTTCCTTCCGCATCGAACCGAAATAGCTCAAGAAAGCCCAAAAGGCGCCGAATCCCACGACAAAACAGAGGCCGCCAAGATATCCGTGAAATACGCCCCTCGCAGCATTCAGTATCAATCAAATCCTCTTGAATGCTCGCTCTATTTCCCGCACAGAATAGCGCAACACCACCGGCCTTCCATGCGGGCAGCTCATCGGATACTCGGTCTTCGCCAGCTCGCCGAGCAGCCATTCCATCTTCTTCGAGTCGAGCGGCGTATTCACCTTGATCGCCGCATGGCAAGCCGTCGAAGCCGCAATCTTCGATTGCAGCGAATCAATCGAGATAGCCTGATTCTCGCGCGCGATGCCGTCGAGAATTTCAAAGAGCAGCTTCTCAGCGTCGCTGCTCGCGATTCCCGCCGGAGCAGCTTGAATCGCCACTTCGCGCGCGCCCATCAGTTCGGCCTCGAATCCATTCGCGCGCAATTCGTCGCCGATCTGCTCAAACGTCACCAGTTGCCTCGGGTACAGCTCCACAATCAGCGGCACCAGCATGCGCTGGCCTCCCAGCTCGCCTTCGCGGCGCGCCCGCAGGTGCTGCTCGAAAAGCACGCGCTCGTGCGCCACGTGCTGGTCAATGATCCACAGCCCTTCCCCGTTCACCGCAACGATAAAGCTGCTGTTCACCTGCCCCAGCGGCTTCAAATCCGCAATCGTTTCCGGCGATGGCAGCGCGCCGCCCGATTCCGGAGCCGCTTCATCCGTCAAACCAGCTTCGCCTGCAACGGCCTGCTGTACGGGAAACGGAAAGTTCGTGCCGCCGCCGGAGCCAAAATGCAACCGCTGAGGCAGCGGCCGGTCTGGCGACCCGGTCAACTCCAATTCCTCGCCGAATCCTCCAGGCGAAAATCCCACCGGAATCTCGGCCCGTGGCGGCCCCGCGAAACTCGCTCCCACGCTCGCGCTGGCTGCATTCGCCGGCGCATCGCCCGCGCCATTCGCAAAACTGGCAGCAGCGGCGCGCGAAGCGGGAAACCCGGGAATCGGACGCGCCAGCGACAGCGCATGCCGCAGCGCGTCCCGCGTGAAATCGTGAACGAACTGCGGATGCCGGAAGCGCACTTCGATCTTCGCAGGATGCACGTTCACGTCGACTTCCTGGTAGGGCATCTCGAGAAACAGCAGCGTCACCGGGAACACGCCCGGCGGAATGATGTTGCGATACGCCTCGCCAATCGCGTGCAACAGCAGCCGGTCGCGCACCAGCCGCCGGTTCACGAAAATATAAATTCCATTGCGGTTCGTCCGTTGCACTTCAGGACGCGACGTAAAACCCGTCACTCGCAGCGTCGCCGCCTGCTCGTCCGATTCAATCGCAGGCTCGGTGATCGCGCTGCGCATCGGCGCTTCGTTGGGCGGAATCTCTACCAGTTCCTCCAGAGCCTGGCGCCCGAAAATCTGGTACACCCGCTCGGAAAGCTTTTCCACCGGCGCGCAGTTCAGGATTTCCTGTGTCGGAGTCTTCAGCAGGAATTGTGTTTCGGGATGCGCGAGCGCGTAGTGCGTCACAAGCGAAGCGATGTGCCCCAGTTCGGTGGTTTCCGATTTCAGGAATTTGCGCCGCGCCGGAACGCAATAGAAAATATCGGCAACGCTGATCGAAGTTCCGCTCGGCACGCCCGCCGGCTTCACGCCCAGCAGCTTGCCGCCCGCGAATTCCACGCGTGTTCCCTCTCCGTCCTCGCCCATGCGGGTCTCGAGAAGCAGCCGCGAGATCGCCGCAATCGTAGGCAGCGCTTCGCCGCGAAACCCCAGCGTCGCGATCGAAAGCAGGTCGTCGGCCGTCCGCAATTTCGAAGTCGCATGCCGCTCAAAGGCCAGCAACGCATCGTCATGATTCATCCCGCCGCCGTCATCCATCACCCGAATCATCCGCTTCCCGCCCGATTCCACCTCAATCCGTATCGAGCGCGCCCCCGCATCCAGCGAATTCTCAAGCAGTTCCTTCACCACCGAAGCAGGCCGCTCCACCACCTCGCCCGCCGCAATTTTATTCGCCACATTCTCCGCCAGTATCCGAATCCGGCTCATCAAAACCTGTCCTCGATCATCATCTACAATTCGTCAAGCCACCTGGGCGTCCGCATCTCTCAAAGGATCGAAACGCCCGCTTCTCGCTCTTCTCTTCAGGAGGCCGGGGGCTTCAGCCCCGGCGTCAAAAGCCCATCTCAACCCCGGGCTTTAGCCCCTGAAGCAGCCGACCCGATAGCGCTCCGCACAGGATCAGAGTGGAGCTATTCTTCCGCGAGCGGGCGTGTTGCGCACCGCCTTCTCCAGGCTCGTAGCCGCAGAGGGCGTAAGCAACAAATGAAAATGATTCGGCATTATCACAAACTCGTGTAGCAGGTACGCGCCACGATCGCAATGCCTTACCATCTCTCGGAATAGTATCTCTGCGATTTCAGGTACCTGAAAGACGGACCGCCCCTCCCAGCACTTCGAAGTCACAAAATACGATCATCCCTGAGCCGTTCGATGTCTCGGCGTCGCCATTCGAAAACTTTCTTCAGGGGCTAAAGCGCAAGTACTCTCGTCGCTTTACGCCGGGGCTGAAGCCCCGGCCTCCTGAAAAGCAAACATGCGAGCGCGACTTGTGACGCAGCTTAAGCCAGGCCCACGGCCTCACCCAAATCGCTTACGGCTTCGCTGCCTTTTTCTCTTCCCTGATGGCGATGCCGAGAGCTTCGATCTGGTCGGCATCGACCGGCGACGGCGAATCCGCCATCAAATCCTGCGCCGCTGTCGTTTTCGGAAATGCGATTACTTCGCGAATGGATTTCTCGCCGGCCAGCAGCATCACGATGCGGTCGACGCCCAGCGCGATTCCGCCATGCGGCGGCGTTCCATAAGTGAGCGCGTCGAGAAAGAATCCGAAACGCTGCCGCGCCTGCTCGTCGGAAAGGCCGAGCGCCTTGAACATGCGCGTCTGCACGTCCTGGCGGTGAATCCGGATGCTGCCCGAACCCAGCTCGACTCCATTCAACACCAGGTCGTAGCCCTTCGAGCGGCATTCCCAGGGCGCGCTCTCGAGCTTATTGAGGTCCTCTTCGACGATTCCGGTGAATGGATGCTGCGCGCTCACCCACGCCTTGTCGCGCTCGCTCCATTCGAAAAGTGCGAAGCCCGTGATCCACAGAAATTCCCATTTGCTGCGGTCAATCAAGTTGAGTTTGTCGCCGAGATACAGGCGAATCTGCCCGGCCACGTGGAGCGACGTGTCCGTGTGCGGAATCTGCTCTTTCGACGCGGTGGCTACAATCAGATCGCCCGGCTTCGCCACTAGTTTTTCGGCCAGCTTCTTCAGCGTGTCGGCGCCCAGCGTTTTCTCGAGTGGCGAGCTGACGCCTTCGGCTGTCACCTTCACGGTGTAGACTCCGCGCGCGCCTGCGCCCTTCGCGAACTCGCCGAGTTCGTCGAGCTGCTTGCGCGACCACGCCGCCGCGCCCGGCGCGACCACGGCTTGCACGTTGCCTTCGATGTGCATCGTCGCGCGGCCTGCTTCGAAATATTCGGTAATGTTGTGCAGTTCCATGCCGAATCGCAAATCTGGCTTGTCCGAGCCGTAGCGGCGCATCGCGTCCTTGTAATCGAGATGCCGGAACGGGCCTTTCGCTTGGACGCCTGCGACAGCGCAGGCGCGTTCCATCACCTTCTCGATGACATGAAAAATATCTTCCTGGCGCGGGAACGACATCTCGACGTCAATCTGCGTGAACTCCGGCTGGCGGTCAGCGCGCAAGTCTTCGTCGCGGAAGCATTTCACGATCTGGAAGTAGCGATCCATGCCGGAGATCATCAGAATCTGCTTAAAGATCTGCGGCGATTGCGGCAGCGCGTAAAACTGGCCGTGATGGATGCGGCTCGGCACGAGGTAATCGCGCGCGCCTTCGGGCGTCGAACGCGTGAGCATCGGCGTTTCGATTTCGAAGAAGTCCAGCTCGTCCATCGTCTTGCGCATTTCGAGAATCACGCGATGGCGCAGCTCGAGATTGCGATGCGGGCGCGGCCGCCGCAGATCGAGATAGCGGTAGCGCAGCCGAGTTTCTTCGGCGGCATTCACTTCTTCTTCGATCTGGAATGGAGGCGTCTTCGCGTTGTTCAGGATGTGCAGGCGCGTGGTGATCACTTCCACTTCACCACTCGGAAGTTCCGGATTCGATTTCTGGCGGCGCACCACGCGGCCTTCCACAGCGACGACAAATTCCGAGCGCAACTCTTCGGCTTTCGCGTGCGCTTCGGGATGCAGTTCGTTGCTGAACACAATCTGCGCGATGCCCGCGCGATCGCGCAGATCAATGAAGATCAGCTGGCCGAGGTCGCGGCGGCGCTGCACCCAACCCATCAAGACGACGTCTTTGTCGGCGTCGGAGGCACGCAATGCGCCGCAATAATTTGTGCGTTTCAGGTTTCCGAGAGATTCGAGCAATTTTCCGTCCTTTAAATTAAATTTAGCTACTTTGGTTCGCTTTTGTTTCGCCCAGCGTCTTTTAAGCAGTCGTTTTACCGCCGATTAGAAAATCTCAAGTTGCTCATTATACATAGCTTAGGCGGCGTTCTAATCGCGGTACCGTAGATTAGATTTATATCCTAGCTCCGCCGCTCGGATTCAAGGTACTCGAGCAATTCCCCTTCCGAGAGCTTGCGCTGGTCGCCGTCGGCGAGGCGCTTCAGAGTAAAGGTGCGCGAGGCGACTTCGTCTTCGCCGATGATGACACCATAGCGAGCGCCGAGCTTATCCGCGAGGCCGAGCGATTTCTTGAATTTCATTTCCTCGGCCGGCAGTTCGACGGCGAGGCTGGCGGCGCGCAACTTTTTCGCGATGCTGACGGCTGCGGGATAGGAAGCCTGTCCCATCCAGGCGATGTAGGCGGTGAGACCGCCGAGCTTGGGCGCTTCGCCGCCTTCTTCGATCGAGAGGATCGAACGGTCGGTGCCGATGGCGAAGCCGATGCCTTTTGTGCGCGGTCCGCCGAGGAGTTCGATGAGGCCGTCGTAGCGGCCGCCGCCACAGACGGCGTTCTGCGAACCGAGGCCTTCGGCGGTGACCTCGAAGGTGGTGCGTGTGTAGTAGTCGAGACCGCGGACGAGGCGCCAGCTTTCTTTGTATGCGATGCCGCGCAGATTCAATTCTTCTTTGAGCCTGGCAAAGTGCGCGCGGCAATCGTCGCAGAGGTGATCGGAGATGCGCGGCAGCGTTTCGATCATGGGCTGCTCTTCGGGAATTTTGGAATCGAGGACGCGCAGCGGATTCGTTTCGATGCGGCGCTGCGAGTCTTCTTTGAGCTTGTCTTTCACTTTGCGGAGCTCTTCGCGGAGCAATTCGACGTATTGGGGGCGGCAGTTTTTGTCGCCGATGGAGTTGACGTAGAGCGTGGTGCGTGTGAGGCCGACGCGGCGGAAGAATACGAGCAGCATTTCGAGGACTTCGGCGTCGATGGCGGGCGCGTCGGATTGGCCGAGGACTTCGGCGCCGATCTGGTAGAACTGCCGGTAGCGTCCTTTTTGGGGGCGCTCGCGACGGAACATGGGGCCAATGTAGTAGAGCTTCTGGTTGCCGGGAAGTGCTTGCATATTGTGTTCGATGTAGGTGCGGCAGACGGACACTGTTGCTTCGGGCCTAAGAGAGACCTGCTGCGGCTCGTAGTCAGGTATGCTCAAGACCTCAATTTCAACTCCATTTTCACGCGCTAGCTTGTCAACAAATGCGGATGGCTCCTCTGCAAAGACTAGAAGAAGTTTTGCGGACTTTTCCTTCGGAAACTGCTCTTCAAACGCTTTCCTATATTGCAAAACGTTCGCGACTGTAAGCTGGTTAATCGTTCGCCGCTTAAATTCAATGATAGATACGCCTTCATCAGTACGAACAACTAAATCGGGCCTTGCCCGATTGGCAAAGACAGGATGCGAACTTGCAGAATGAAGTTCGGCCGAGTGCTTTAGCAACCACATTTGCTGTAAGGTCGATTCAACGGATGGTCCGCTTTCGTTCCAAGTAAACATTTCCTTTGAAACGATGTCAGTGTCAGCGCCAATTGCGCGAGCAAACAGATCCGTTTCCTCAAAGATTGGCAGGCGGATTTCGCCGAAATTGTAGGATTCGAAGACTTCGCGGGCGGTGTTTTCGAACCAGTTCCAGCGGGCGGAGTCCGGGGGGAGGATGTCGCGGGTGCCTTTGATGGCGCGAAATTGTTTCTTTTCGGACATCTGCCCTCAGCGGCTGAAGCCGCGTATAGATTGCTTGCGTTACGGCACGGCTGAAGCCGTGCCCTGACGGTGAATCGTTAAATATAGCAGGAATGATGGCGGCGTGGGTGACGGTGGAGAGGCAGCTTGTGTGGGCGCGGGGTGGTCGTTGCGGATGCGCGGGCAAAGCTTCGGAGAGATCCTTCAGGGCGGGCATCCTGGTCGGATGCTTCAGGATGACAGCGGGCGGCAAGGCGTGCCGATGGGGGGCGATCGGGGCGTGTGCGACGCTGCAGGGCGCGGTTGATGGCAAGCGTGTGCTTGGCGGGCGTTCGGGCACGGCATGCCGTGCCCCTGCTGTGGCGTGAGTTGGGGCGTGTGCGACGCTGGGGGCCTCGCTTCGCTCTGGGCTTGGTGCGCGCTTCGCGGGTGAGGTTTATGTCGGAGCTGAAGCTCCGACCCCCTAGAAGGCAAAATCGACGATCTGGGCGATGGGGAGGTTGATGGCGAGTGGTGCTGGGTGGGCGTTCAGGCACGGCCCCGCGAAAACTGCGGGATCTGCGACGTGCCGTGCCCCGGAGGATCAAAAACGCCGGCCGGAGGCCAGCGGTACAAAGTCGAAGCGGTGACCCGTTGGCCGCGCGGAGGCAACGTTGGGATTGGGAGCGAGGTTGATGGCAGGCGTGTGTTGGGCGCGCGTTCGAGCACGGCACGCCGTGCCCCTACTGTGATCAAGCACTCGTCACTTGTCGCTCGTCGATGGTGCTAGCTGCTTTCCTGCTTGTAGGTTTCTTTGTATTCGACGTAGCGCTCGGCGTAGTTGTCGATGGAATGCTGGTCGGCGTCGGTGAGGGCGCGGCGGAATTTGCCGGGGTGGCCCATGAAGAGGCTGCCGGGGGGGAGGTCGGTGCCTTCGGGGACGAGAGTGCCGGCGGCAACGATGGAGCCGGTGCCGATTCTTGCGCCGTTGAGGATGATCGAGCCCATGCCGATGAGGCAGCGGGATTCGATGGTGCAGCCGTGGAGGACGACGCCGTGGCCGATGGTGACGTTGTCGCCGAGGATGAGCGGGTGCGTGTCGCGCATAACGTGGAGGACACAGCCGTCCTGGACATTGGTGCGGGAGCCGATGCGGATGTAATGGACGTCGCCGCGGATGACGGTGCCGGGCCAGACGCTGGAGTCGGCGGCGATGGTGACGTCGCCGATGATGATGGACTGCGGATCGATGTAGGCGGAATCGGCGATGCGTGGCGTGCGGCCTTGATAAGAGCGGATCAAATTGATTCTCCTTTGCGCCGCAAACGCTAGCATAAATTAGGAGTTAAGAGGTAAGAGGTTAGGAATTGGAGTGCGATCCGGAGCGCCTTTGCCGATTGCATCATCGGAAATCGCGCCGCATCTAATTGCTTAGAGGTCAACAAAAATGAGGTATCTAAGATCAACTCTAACAGCAAGTTTCCTTCTGGCAGCTGCGCTGGCAATGCCGGCGCGAGGAGACACCCAGCCAAGGGGCAGCGCAGTTCCCGGCACTTTAAATTACGTGGAAGGGCAAGTTTCGCTGGGCTCTCAGCCGCTCAATTCGAAATCGATCGGTTCGGCCGTTTTGGAATCCGGCCAATCGATCACAACCGAAAATGGAAAAGCAGAGGTGCTGCTCACGCCCGGCTGGAGCAGCTCTACGATCGGCGTATCTGGCCGAAGCGAACGTGGATGCGGCGCCCGGATACATCTATGCTGACGGCTTTGGTCCCGGCTGGTATGGGGCCGGCTGGTATTGGGATCCTTGGTTTAGCGCCTACACCTTTATTCCGGGCGATGGAATCTTCTACAGTCCTTTCGGTTGGGGATTCTATTCGCCATTCTTTGCGTTCGACGCTCCATTCTTTTTCGGCGATCGCGATCACTTCCATCACCACTTCGATCATGACCTTCGAGGATGGGGTCCGGGGCCGCATTACGCCGCGGGTGTTCGCGGAGGCGGCTTTCACGCAGGTCACGGATACGCGACGCCTCAAGGCGGACACGCGAGTAACGGCTTCCGTGCTGGAGGTGGCGGTGACGCAGGCGGATTCTACGGAGGCGGCTTCCACAGTGGAGGTTTCGGCGGAGGCGGATTTTCCGGTGGCGGTTTTGGAGGGCACGGCAGGTAACAGCCACGGCCGAGCATAGGTAAGCAATGGAAAAGCGAGGCGCCAAGGTGCCTCGCTTTTTTTTGTGCAAATTAAAAAATGGGACGAGGGGGAGAGGACTACTCAAGACCGACCCTGCAAGCGCTTGGGGGCTTTGCGGCTCCAGGCTACGCGGAGGGCGGCCGCTAGAATATCGGCGGGGACTTTGGCGAGGCGTACGCGGGTGGCGCCTTTGTCGCCCCAGCCGCCTGGGACGGGGGAGAAAATTTCCGGGGCGTCCTGAATCATGCCGGATTGCTGGTCGGGAGTGAGGAGCAGGACGCCGAAACCTTGATGTTCGAGGGCGAGGGTAGCGAAGATTTTGCCGGCGATGCGGAAGTCGGCCTTACTGAAATGGGAGCCTTGGGTGGTTTCGGGGAGCGAGAGAGCGATACGGCGGAAGGTTTCGGGGGTCATGGGTGGATTTGGCTTCAGGATGATACTTCGGGTGGCGGGTGTGGTGGCGGGAAATATCACAATCTGAAATTCGAATTTGAAATTGGAAATTTGAAATTTCAAATGGAAGCAAGGGCGACGGCGGGCCTCGCTTCGCTCTGTTCTTGGTGCGCGCTTCGCTCGGGAATTTTTGCCGGACCTAAAGGTCCGGCCCCCTAAAAAGCAAAACACGACTGAAACCATTCAGGACCTGCAAACACGATGGGGCGGTTTGTGCTGAGATTGGCGAACGAACTTGTTGTTAAGTGGGCGCAGGCAGGAATGCCTGTGCTACCTGAACTACAGGATCTGGACGACGGGGGAGGTGGCGTTGGCGTTGACGCGATCTACGCCGGCGATTACGTTGCGGGCCATGGCGAAGATGCTTTTGCCGCCGGGGGCGTCTTCGCCCATGGCGGCGACGGGCTTGCCGCTATCGCCGCCGATGCGAATTTGCGGGTCGATTTCGATTTCGCCGAGGAATGGGACACCGAAGAGCTGGGCCATGCGGCGGCCTTCGCCGTGGCCGAAGACGTCGATGCGGCCCTGGCAATGAGGGCAGGCGAAGTAGCTCATGTTTTCGACCACGCCGAGGATTTCGACGTGCACCTGGCGGAACATTTCGACGGCCTTGCGCACGTCGGCGAGCGAAACGATCGACGGCGTGGTGACAACGACGGTTCCGGTGATGGCGACGCTTTGAATCAGGGTGAGCTGAACGTCACCTGTGCCGGGAGGCAAATCGACGATCAGGTAATCGAGTTCGCCCCATTGCACGCTGCGGAGAAATTGCTGGATCACGCTGTGGAGCATCGGGCCGCGCCAGATGAGTGGCTTATCGCCGGGATTCAGCAGGCCCATCGAGATCATTTTGATGCCGTAGGCTTCGACAGGAATGATCGTGCGTTCGTCGAGGGCGCGGGGCTGCTCGACGGTGCCGAGCATGACGGGGACGTTGGGACCGTAGACGTCGGCATCGAGGAGGCCGACTTTCGCGCCGAGGGCTTTGAGGGCGAGAGCGAGATTTACTGCGACGGTGGTCTTGCCGACGCCGCCCTTGCCGCTGGCGACAGCGACGAGATTTTTGATGCCGGGGATCGGGGCTTTCCTTTCCATCGGCTGGCTGGGACCGAAGCCTGGCATTTGTCCTGGTCCTTGTCCGGGTGCGGGCGGCATGGAGTCCTTTCAGATAGAGGGCTGAGTTAATTGCGAATAACAATCATAGACCGGCAGCATCGAGGCAGCAAGGTTCGGCTCAGGATGAATCGGGCATAGCGATTCGTCGCAGCAACCGGAGCGGGAACCGCGCTTTGCGCGAAATCGCGCGAGCGGATAGAATAGTAGGCTGAGAAATTAGTGGAATGGCGAGACGCTTGTTGCTTGTGCGTCCTTTCGTCGAACGCGCTTCACGCCCCAGAGGCATCTAACAAGGAAATATGGACGTCGAGAGAATAGTTGACAGCGTCGTCGCGCGATTTATCGGGACGAAGCACGAGCGCGACATCAAAGTGATCCAGCCGATCGTGGCGGAAATCAACGCGCGTGAAGCGGGGATGCAGAAGCTCAGCAACGCAGAGCTGGCGGCGTACACGCCGAAGCTAAAGGCCGAGGTGCAGGGGCGGCTGGAGGGAGTGGAGGACAACGACCCGGAGACCAAGCAGAGGCTGAAGGAAGCGTTGGAGCCGGCGATTGTGCCGGCGTTCGCGGCGGTGCGCGAAGCGGGGCGGCGGACGCTGGGGATGCGGCACTTCGATGTGCAGTTGATCGGCGGCATCGTGCTGCATCAGGGCAAAATCGCGGAGATGAAAACCGGCGAAGGAAAAACGCTGGTGGCGACATTGCCGGCATACTTGAACGCGCTGGCGGGGCGCGGCGTACACATCGTGACGGTGAACGACTACCTGGCGCGGCGCGACGCGGAATGGATGGGGCCGATCTACAAGATGCTGGGGATGACGGTGGGCGTGATCGTTCACGACCTGGAGGATTCGCAGCGGCGCGCGGCGTATGGCGCGGACATTACCTACGGGACGAACAACGAATTCGGTTTCGATTACCTGCGCGACAACATGAAATACGATTTAAAGGATTGCGTGCAGCGCGGGCATCATTTCGCGATTGTCGACGAAGTGGACTCGATTTTGATTGACGAGGCGCGCACGCCGCTGATTATTTCCGGGCCTGCCGAAGAATCCACGGACAAGTACTACAAGATTGACAAGATGATTCCGAAGCTCATCCAGGACATCGATTACACGCTGGATGAGAAGCACAAGACGGCGACGCTGACGGAAGAGGGCGTA
>Ga0306920_100000968_pt1 | contig 35099 bp, 29 predicted proteins | sample flu12Cox44000170_FD_204666 | JGI IMG/M metagenome (GOLD analysis project Ga0306920, IMG submission 204666) | Lab enrichment of tropical soil microbial communities from Luquillo Experimental Forest, Puerto Rico - flux4day.12C.oxic.44.000.170 (v2)... | ecosystem: Environmental > Terrestrial >...
CTGCGGGGGCTAGACGAGGTAGACGCTCGGGCTTTGCTCGAGACGGTGGTCCCGGGCCGGATCGATGAGCGCGTTCGAGATCGGATCGTCGAGGAGACGCGCGGCAATCCGCTTGCCCTGCTGGAGCTACCGCGCGGGATGACCGCCGCCGAGCTCGCGGGCGGCTTTGCTGTCGCGCCTGCGGCGGGGCTGTCCGGAAGCATCGAGGACGGCTTTCGGCGCCAGCTCGACGCACTCCCGGCCGACACTCGGCGGCTGTTGCAGCTCGCCGCGGCCGATCCGGTGGGCGAGCCGTTGCTCGTTTGGCGAGCCGCCGAGCTGCTCGGGATTCATCCGGAGGCCGCGACGCCGGCGGTCGACGCAGATCTGGTCGAGATCCGCGCTCAGGTGCGGTTCCGTCATCCGTTGCTGCGCTCGGCGGCGTATGGCTCGGCCGCCCCAGCCGACCGCTACGCGCTACACGCGGCTCTCGCTGAGGCCACCGATCCCGAGCTCCATCCTGACCGGCGCGCGTGGCACCGCGCCCAGGCGGCACCGGGTCCCGACGAGAAGGTCGCCGAGGACCTGGAGCGCTCGGCTGCGCGCGCGCAGGCTCGCGGAGGCGTCGCTGCGGCGGCTGCGTTTCTCGAGAGCGCAGCGACCCTCACGCCCGACCCCGCGGTTCGCGTGCGTCGCCTGCTCGCGGCGGCTGGGGCCAAGCGCGACGCCGGCGCGCTCGAGGCGGCATTGCAGCTGCTAAGCGCAGCCGAGGCCGGACCGATGTCGGCGCTGCAGGCTGGAGAGGGCGAGCACCTGCGGGGTCAGATCGCGTTCGATCAGCGCCGCGTCGGCGACGCGACGCGGCTGCTCGTCAGCGCGGCCAAGCGATTCGGCCCGCTCTACCCCGAGCCGGCGCGCGCGACGCACCTCGAGGCGCTCGGCGCGGCCATCTGGGCTGGAGATCTGGACACCCCGGGCGCGCTGCTCGAGGCAGCCGAAGCCGCTCGCGCCGCGCCGGCCGCCCCCACCCGCCCGCCCAGCGCGGCGGATATCGTGCTCGAGGCCCTTGCACTTCGGCTGACGGAGGGGTACGCGGCTGCCGCGCAGGCGCTCGAGCAAGCGCTCCAGACCGTACTGGCGCTGAAGCACCCCGCCAGAGACCTCGGTGGCTGGTTGTGGTTGACCGGCCGGCGAGCGACCGGGTTGATCGCACTCGACCTGTGGGACGCCGACGCCTGGAATGAGCTGGCCTCACGCCAGGTGCAGGTCGCCCGGGATTCCGGCGCACTTGTGCAACTTCAGTTCGCGCTCAACTTCCTCGCCGAAAGCCAGCTGGCCTCCGGTGAGCTGAGCACCGCAGCGGTTCTCCTTGAGGAGGAGCGCGTGATCGCCCAGGCGATGGGCAATCCAGCGGTCGGGTATCAGGACATGATGCTCGCGGCGTGGCGCGGCCAGGAGTTGCTGGCGTCCCAGCTGATCGAGCGCATGGTGCAAGCGGCGAGCGCCCGCGGGCTTGGCAGGATGGTCGACCACGCGACGCATGCGAAGGCAGTCCTCTACAACGGCATCGGTCGCTACGAGGCGGCTCGCGACGCTGCGCGGGTGGCGTTTGAGCACCGCGACCACCCGGGATACGGCCCTTTCGTTGTCGCCGAGCTGGCCGAGGCGGCATCGAGAACCGGCGATCAAGGGCTCGTCCGGGACGCGCTTACATGGCTCTCGGAACGCACCCAGCTGATTCGCACCGACTGGCTGCTGGGAATCGAAGCCCGCGTCCGCGCGCTGGTGAGCGGGGCGGACGCCGACGAGCGCGACTACCGGGAGTCGATCGCCCGCCTTGGACGCACGCGCCTGCGCACGGAACTGGCGCGGGGGCATCTGCTTTATGGGGAATGGCTACGCCGCGAGAAGCGACGTGTCGAGGCGCGCGAGCAACTACGCGCCGCGCACGACATGTTCGGCGCGATCGGCGCGGACGGTTTCGCCGAGCGCGCACGACACGAGCTCCTAGCGACCGGCGAGACCGTCCGAAAGCGCCGAGACGACACCCGCGATGACCTCACGCCGCAGGAGGAGCACATCGCCCGACTCGCCCTCGCCGGGCGGACGAACCCGGAAATCGGGGCCGAGCTATTCATCAGCCCTCGCACAGTCGAGTGGCACCTGAGGAAGGTGTTCATGAAGCTCGGGATCAGCTCGCGCAGGGACCTCCGCGACGCCCTGCCGGCGCGGGGCGACGCGATAGCCGTGGACGCATAAAGGCCCGCCGCCATTCGGCCGCGGCGCGACTCATACCGCAATACGGCGCGGCCCAGCGGTTGCGTTCAAAGCCTCCCGCGCTGCCACGAACGCCGAGCGGATGAGCACGTCCGCATGGTCGAAGTCGGTCGGCTGGACGCGGGTCGCGTTCGCCGCGGGCAGCAAGATCAGCTCAGCGTGGTCCGCGTAGCGGACGAGGTCCACCTGCAGACGCGCGTCGACAGTAAGTCTCATCGCGTGTACGGCCGCGTCGAGCGCGCCTCGCGGCGGATTCGCGAGTGAGCGATTCGCCGGATCCTGCGTGGGCAGGATGTAGATGCGCTCGGCGCCCAGCTCGACCGCGTGGGAGATCGGGGTGTTGTTGACGACGCCGCCATCGACCAACAGATGGTCGCCCCACTGGACCGGCGCGAGCACGCCCGGGATCGCAGCCGCGGCCAACACTGCCGATGGCGCCGGGCCCTCGCAGAGGCGCACCTCACTCCCGCTCAGTAGATCGAAGGCCACGATGTGGAAGGGCACGATCGCCTGTTCGAGTCGATCCAGTCGGAGGTGACGGGCAATGAGTCGCGTCAGTGGCTTGTTGGGGACCAGGTGGTCACGGTGGTTTCCGAGGCCTGCGATCAGCGTCGGAGGGTGGATGGGAAAGACGTCGTCGCGGCATAGATCCCTCCACACGTTTGCCAACTCCTTGGCGGTCACCACGGTTTGCGGACGCGATGCGATGTAGGCCGCATTCAGCGCTCCGGCCGAGGTGCCGACGAGGAGGTCGGGGCGGACCCCAGCCTCATAGAGCGCCTGCAGCATTCCTGCCTGCATCGCTCCTAGGCTCGAGCCGCCCGCAAACACGAATGCAGTCCGAGGCCACGATCCCGGCACAGACGAGCGGCCGATCGAAGACAGTGGCTTGACGTTTCCCGCGTGCATCAGTGCTCACGGCCAGAGCGACCAGAAGACGAGACCATTCCATCGTGCCGCCGCGGGCTCCGGCGCTGAGTTCATCCGATAGCGACGTAACTGCCCGACGGCCCCGATCAAGTCTGCGTAAGCAATCGCTGCCGCCTCTTCACGGTCGAGAGCGGCGTTGTAGGCAACGTATGCGCCCGCGGCATGTCCGGAGTCGGCGCCAGTCCACGACGCATATGCGCGTCGGACGGCGAGGCATTCCTCACGCCAGTCGACGTAAGCGGTGACGAGCTCATCGACGATGCCGATTTCGTGATTAGGGTGACTGTGCGATGGGCGACCAAACATGACTCAAAGCTTGCGCGATGGATGCGCACATCGCGCCCGTGTGCCCCTAGTCAGGTCCCGGGTATGCGACCCAACCGGCGCAGGACCAGGCACTGCACGGGCGCGAGGCGGGGGTGTGTCGCGAAAGCTTCGAGCGAATGGTTCGGTCAGATTCGCACGACAGACTTGTACCGTGGGAGGCGGGGTGGGCTCTCGCTGCGGCCTACGCAGCTTGGCATGCAGAGCGCGTTGCGGTTCGTGTCGCACACGCGAGTTGGCTCGCTTCCGGTCGCGGCGCTCCGACTCCTGCCTACGCCGCCGCCCGCTATAGGGAGGAAGTGGCAGCCACGACCTATGCAAAGGCGCTGAACGCACTCGGCGGCCCGTTGACCGAGGAGATCTTTGCTGCCGGCCCAGCAGAAACCACCACGCAATGGGGCCGACGTGCGCTCTGGTCCCTATGGGCCTGACGTCTCTCCGCGGTCTTGTCGCACATGTCAGGTGACTTAGGTACTCGCCACGGATTGGTGGGATCTGCACTACGAATGGCAGCGCTTACATTTGCTGCGCCTGCAGCAGCTAGTGCTGCTCGACCGGCGCGAACGGCTCCGGGTCTGGCGAGCAGATGCGCATGCTCAGGATGTTCCGGCCAGACGTGCAGCCCGCGCGACCGGTCCGGCTACCACGGCGCGTTCGCGGCGTCGCGCGAGCTTCCGCGACACCGGAAGGGCCAGGAGCGCCACGATCACCGCAGTCCACGCCAGAAGCCTGAGCATGTCGGTGCCGACTCCTTGTCCGCCGAAGTAGAGGATGCTTCTTTCGGCGTTCACCGTCTCGGCACCGATCCAGAAGTGGTTCATGAAGCGCCAGAAGGACGGCAACACCGGCGACGTGTAGGTCGCACCTAGGCTCGGAATGTTGAGGAAGACGAAGATTGCGAGCGACACGAACAGCGCCGGCGGACCGACCAGCACCTGGAACAGCCGTGTGACCAGCCCGATGACGAACGTGTACAGAGCGCCGACGCCGATAAGCGCGAGGATCGTGCCGAGCGACCCCCGGTAGACGCCGTAGCCGAGCCCCCCGATCAGGTATGCGATCGTCGGTACGAGGACGGCGATCGTGGCGATCATCGGATACATGCGGCTCGCGTCAAGCGCTGGGGCGGCGGTGTAGATGACGCTGACGGCGATGTAGCCGCATACCGTGCAGGCGATCATGAACATGAAGATGCCGAGCCCGAGCTCGTCGCCCGGGGGCAGGGGACGCACCTCGTGCACGGTGAGCTGCGCTCCCTGAGCGGTTGTCATCGCACGCGCCAAGGTCTCGGCGGCGGTGGCGACGATGCGTCCGTTGGCGCTGGCAACGATCACGCCGGCCGGATCGCGCGGACTTGCTGTCGGCACGAACGCCGCGTCGAGGTCGCGGACACGCACGGCATGCGTTGCCTCACCCGCGGTCGCGACGGGGCTGATCTCGAAGGCTGATCCAGCCGCTTCCTGAAGTTGGGCGCGGAGTGGTGCCGTCAGAGGAGCAGGTCCGACCACGCCGACTTTGATGTCGTGCGGGTGGGGCTTGTGGTACGTCCCGATGATGCACACGGCGAACCCGATCACGAAGAAGATCGGGATCAACATCGCGCCCACTGCGAGCTTCGTCTGCTCGCGTTGGTCTGTCTGCGAGACAGGATGTGTGTGTCTGTCGTCTGTCATCGCGCGGCCGTCCCTTCAAGATTTGTGGGTGTGAGAGCGGCTCGGCCGTCCGTCGAGGCGAGCCCCGCCGTGCGGGCGAAGACCTGCTGCTTGGTGATCGTGCGCTGACGTCGCCCGCGCCCGATGAACGCGACGAACCAGTTGGCCAGCGCCGCAATGCGGTTCTTGAACCCGGTCAGGAAGGTGAGGTGGACGACAAGCCAGAGCAGCCAGCCGGCGAAGCCGCTCAGCTGGAGCCGCCCGATGGTCGCGACGGCGCGGAACCGGGCGATCGTGGACATAGTGCCGAGGTCGACGTAACGGAACGGCTTGGGTCCGCGGCCGCGCAGTCGACGGACGATCGTCTTGGCCGCGTGGTGGCCGCTCTGCATCGCGACCTCTGCCGTCCCGGGCAGGCCCTTCAGCGCCATCATGTCGCCGACGACGAACAGCTCGGGGTGCCCTGGCAACGAGCAGTCAGGTTGCACCTCGACGCGGCCTGACCGGTCGACGCTCGCACCGGCGCGCTCGGCCAGGATTCGTGCTAACGGTGAGGCCTGCACACCGGCTGCCCAGATCTTCGTCCGAGCCTCGATGCGCCCAGTCGAGCCATCGCCGGCGACGATGTCCAGGCCTGTCTCGTCGACGCCCACGACTCGGGTGCCGAGGCGGATCTCCACGCCGAGCTTCTCGAGATCGTGCTGCGCGCGCCGACGCAGGCGCTGCGGATAGGCCGGGAGGACCTTGTCAAGCCCGTCCAGCAGCACGATCCGCGAGTCGCTCGGGTTAAAGCGACGGAAGTTGTCGCCCAACGATCGGCGCGAAAGCTCGGCGATCTGCCCAGCCAGCTCGACCCCAGTGGGGCCGGCGCCTACGACCGCGAAGGTCAGCCACGGCTCGCGGGCAGCAAGGTCGGGCTCGAGCTCAGCGATCTCGAAGGCACCGAAGATGCGGCCGCGAAGCTCCAAGGCGTCGTCGATCGTCTTCATGCCTGGCGCGTGAACGGCGTATTCGTCGTGGCCGAAGTACGACTGCGAGGCGCCCGTCGCGACGACCAGGCTGTCGTAGCTCAGCGTCGTGGCTGGCCCGAGCGTGTCGATCCTCAGCTCGCGTCGGGCGATGTCGACGTCGGCGACCTCGCCAAGCAGCACGCGGGTGTTGCTCTGGTGGCGCAGGACGTCGCGGATGGGGGGCGCGATGTCGCCCTCCGACAGCACACCCGTTGCGACCTGATAGAGCAGCGGCTGGAAGAGGTGGTGGTTGGTCCGGTCGACCACCACCACCTCCACCGGAGCGCGTCGCAGGGCGCGGGCGGCAAACAGCCCAGCGAATCCACAGCCGACGATGACGACGCGATGCATGGCTCAGACCGCCGCTGCCGCCTTGGCCTCGGCTGCGGCCTCGTCGGCGCGCAGCATGTCGATGTACTGCTCGTAGTCGCGTCCCTTGACCGCGAACTTCTCGAGCACCCAGGGATGCGTGTTGATCAGGAAGCGCTCCTCTGCAAGCCCTTCCATGACGATGTCCGCGAGCTGCTCTGTGGTGATCGCATCCTGGCCCTGAGGGGTGTCCTCCTTGCCGGCGAGGATCGGCGTCAGGACCGCCGCAGGCGTGAGGAGGCTGACGCCGATGCCGTGGTTGGCGTACATGGTCGACAGCCACTCCGTGAACCCAATCGCCGCGTGCTTGGTCACCGTGTAGGAGACGGTGTCGGGGATGACCAGCAGGCCGGCCGCCGAAGCGACGTTGAGGAAGTAGCCGCTGCCCTGCTCGAGCATGTGGGGCATCGCGTACTTCGCCGCCCAGACCTCCGCCATTAGGTTGATCGCGATGATCTTCTGCCATCCCGCGGTAGGGGTGTCGATGCCACCGTCGATCGCGATTCCGGCGTTCGACACGAACAGGTCGATCCGGCCAAAGTGCTCAACGGTCGTGGCCACGAGGTGCTCGATGTCCTCCTCGCGGCCAACGTCGGCCGCCACTGGGAGCGCGCCGATGGGTCCCGCTTCGCGCTCGCATGCCTCCTGCTTGAGGTCTGAGAGCACGACGTGTGCACCCTCGCGCGCGAATCTCGTACTGAGCGCGAGGCCGATGCCGCTCGCGCCGCCGGTTACGACGCATACCTTGTCTTTGACGTTCATCGTTGATCCTCCGGGGTGTGGTTGGTTGGTCAGACGCGGATCTGGATGTCGCCGTCGATCTCGCGTACGTAGTGACGGTCGCGGACCACGTGTCCAGTCGCACCAGTGGGGGCCCTAGTGCATCGGGGGCCGGACCCCGGTCACCGACCCGTGTTCCATCGCTTGGAGCGTCGGCGAGGCCAGCACCTCATCGGCGCTCGTAGGCTCGGTCTGTGACTGGCGGTTGAGCGTTCGGCGTACCCTGGCTGACGCCGAATAGATGCGCCGCACCTGCATGATCTCGCCAACTGGCCGGTGCTCGGCCGTGACGCGCCACTGATTGAAGGCGAGCTCGTCACCCCTCCCGGCGCTCGCGAGCCCCGCAATGTCCTGGCGCGGGAGGTGCACCCGGCCCACGGTTACGAATGGAGAGACGCTCTCGGGCCATTCCACGGTCACGTCGTTGACCGGCATCGCCTCGGGATCGGTGCACAGCTGGACCTGGAGGTCGAAGTCGAAGGCTCGTGCCCGTAGTTCATCCGCAAGCGTCGGACCGAAAACGTCCGGGCCGCTGTTGACGTCAAGCTCGTGATGGATCACGTGCGCGGCGCCCCTCCCATCCGGGGCTACGCGGACTTTGGCTACGTAGTCACCATGACGGACCGCGCCCATCGTGAAGTACGTGCTCAGCAGCGGGTTACGCACGGGCGTCTGCGCCGCCTTCACGAACGCGAACATCTCCTCCCATGCCCAGTCCTCCTGAGGCAGGGTTCCCTTGCCGGTGAGGAGATCGGTCAGGAGCTCACGGAACCCTGCCTTGCCCCGCGCGAGGTACTCCCCGGCGTCGCCGCCGATCTCCTGGATGAAGAGATAGTGCTTCGCAGTGTTGGCGATGAAGGTTGGGTTGTTCTTCAGGACGAGGTCGAACGTGTTCGACTCGGGCTCGTCCTCGACCAGCTTGGTTCCGCCAACGTCGAAGATCTTGATCGCGAAGCCCAGAACCGATCCGAGGAGTGCGTCCGGACCGAGGTGGTTGTTGGCCATCGAGAAGCGGATCAGCGCATCGTGGCGACCCGGTCTCGCGTAGATGCCCTGCGCATAGGGCGCAGCGACATCGGCGTGGATCTCGAGCTCTGCCTTCACGACGCCGAGTGCCTTGGCGTGGGCACCACGAACTGCGCGTCCGGTGCCCTCCCTTGTGGGCGATTCACGGACGGTCCTCTCCCAGTAGTCGATGATCTGGGCTGTGATCTCGTCGATGTTCGGATCGATGGTTTCGATCTCAGGCGAGTAGCGGACGTATTCGAGTGACATCTGTCAGTACTCCTGGTTGTCGAGGTTCCCGAGCCATCTCAGTGCCGACAATGAGGGCATGAAGAAGTACTCGCCGCCACACAGCACGTTGAAGGTCTCGATGCCGTAGATGCGGCGCCTGGCGGGCGCCTGCGGGATCGTGAATACGGCTCCGTCCTTCTGCAGCCCGACGTTCGGATCGCGTTCGTCGCCGAGGCTCATGAAGTTCCCGTTGTTGATCCACTCGCGCTGCAGGAACTCCATCGTTGCCATCGCCTTGGCGCTGATGAAGATGAAGTGCAGGCCGCGCGGGGTGTCGTCATCCTCGTGCGAGAGTGCGCTCGGGTCGTACGGGGCACCGAACGTCGTGCTGCGCCGGATGATGCGGTGGAGGTTCACGTCGACGAGAACCTCCATCTCGGTGTCGCGTGGGTTCATGCGCCGCATGTGCGAGCCGAGCGGCACCTGTCGGCCGTGCGGATCGGCGGCATAGGTGAAGTCGTTGTTGCGCCGCGGGTCGGCACCGAGCGCGGGATCGTCCCGATCCGGAGCGAGCGTCAACGGCGCACCGCTGCGCCAACGCCCCACCAGCTTCGCCGCGAGCAGTTCCCGCTCCTCATCGGTCGAACCGTGCGCCTGTAGGAAGCGGTTGAATGCGCCGACCTGCGACTGGTACTTGCGCAGCCCGACGTAGGTGCCGTTGCGTCCGAGGACGTCCGGCGCGGGAGCCGGGAGCGGTATGCCGGCCTCGCCGGGGTAGCCGAGGATGAACTCGCCGGCTTTGATCGCGGATCCCTGGCCCGGAAGCGGCTCGACGCCGCTGCCCTCGATCGCGGGCTGACTAATCGAGTCTCTGTACCCAAGTGGGTTCAGATCCCCGGGCTGGGCGCCGAAGTCCTCCGCGGATAGGACCGTCAGGCCTTTCCTTCCCTCGTAGTGCTTCCGGGCCATCTGCATCGTGCGACGCCACGTCTCCTCCGAGTCGCTGAAGACGCTGACGCCGATATGGATCGCTCCGGTCCCGAAGTTCGGCTCCCAGCGCTCGGGGTCGTTGACCCCGCGGTCGAGCAGCTTGTCTGCCTGGGCGGCCATCCCGAGCCGGAACTCATCCGGGAAGCTCCGAAGAGACTCCTCCGGGACGCCGAGCGCCACCAGGCCCGAGTAGGTGATCGCCACCGCGATCCACGGTTCCTCGGCCTGCCACCACTCGGCGGCCGAGTCGATATGCGGCGTGACACTGCGCAGGAACTCGCGCCCGGCACGCACGTCATCCACGTGCAGCATGACGTGCGTGCCGTAGTACGGCTCAGGGCGGTACCGAAGCACCGTCGCCTGGATGTCGTCAAGCTCGACGGCGACGCGTCCGCGCGGGAGTTCGCCGCCGATTCGGTCGAGGATGGTCATCGCAGATCTCCGAATCCGTCAGTCGCCGACCTTGTCCAGGAACTCCTCCACCGCCTGGCCGATGCGCTGCAACCGCCGCGTCTCCACGACCGTCAGATCCGGATTGGCGACAAACCAACCCTCTGCCGTGACCTGATGCTCAGCGATGTAGTCCTTGGCGTGCGGGCTGCGGATTCCAGGCCAGCCTTCCCACGCCGAGTCGATGATGTCCAGGTAGTCCGGGATCTTCGTAGCGAAGTCGTCGATGTAGCTGTCCCAGTCGCCGTCGTAGGCAGTGGCGAACAGCAGCCTCGTGTCGTTGTCCAGGAAGACGAAGCGCATGTTGTGGACGGTGCCGACGTCGTCGGCGCCCGCGAGATTGCCTCCCAACAGCCGGAGGAACGCGCGTGTCCGTTCTGCGCCGCCCGGTGCGAGGGGCACGATCATCGTGAGCTCCGAGACCTTGCCGAGGCGGACGCCGACGCGGCCGGCGCTCTCCACGGGCGGCGGGGGGGTCTGCGACGCCTGGGCCGTCAGATGGTCGAAGACGTTCTCGAATGCCTTCCTGCCGATCTCCGGCGCGTCTGCGAACAGTTCGCGCAGATGCTCGATCTGCTCCTCGACGGTCAGGTCCTGCTCCGAGCTGGTTTGAATCGCCATGACTACTCCTCTCGCGGGTTGTGTGCCATGACGGTCGCGGTTGCGGCGCCCGGTCGCACCGGTGAGATCCCTAGTGCACCCACGTGCCGGTCGTCGCTGCGCCTGCGTCCAGTACTCAGCTGGCGTGCCGGCAGGTTCCCGCGTCCTGACTGGGGTGCACACGGGGGCGAAGCAGGCGGCGCGGTGGCACCGTGGCGGCCCGACACCCCACTAAGCGAAAGAGGCAGGACCATGACCACACACCACTCCAGGCACTCTCGGAACACCGCGCTGCGCCATTGCGCCACCTTGGCCGCCGTGATCGGCGCCGCATTCGGTGCCATGGTTGCCAGCCCAGGCCTCGCGGCCGCGGACACCGGCGCGGCCGCAGCTCCAATCGTGTACATCGACAGCGGCGCAGTCAGCGGTACGGCCGGTGCCGGGATCGACACCTTTCTTGGACTGCCGTACGCGGCTCCGCCAACGGGAAACCTGCGCTGGCGTCGGCCGCATCCCCCCGCTCCCTGGCAAGGCGTTCGCGACGCGACTCAGTTCGCTCCGAGCTGCCCGCAGCCGATGAGCGCGTCCGCTCCACCGGGACCGCAATCAGAGGACTGTCTGTACCTGAACGTGTACACCCCGACGCTGCGCCCCGACGCTGGCCGGCCAGTGCTGGTCTGGATTCATGGCGGCGGCCTCACCACGGACGCGGCCCGGAATTACGACGGCTCGAAACTTGCCGCGGACGGCGCCGTCGTGGTAACGATCGACTTCAGGCTCGGTGCGCTCGGGTTCCTCGCGCATCCCGCCCTCGCCCACCGGCCCGGCGGCCCGACCGGAAACTACGGGCTGATGGACCAGATCGCCGCGTTGCGGTGGGTCCGCGACAACATCGCGCAGTTCGGCGGCGATCCGCACAACGTCACGATCGCGGGCCAGTCGTCCGGCGGGCTATCGGTGCTCGCCCTCTTGGTCTCGCAGCGCTCGCGTGGGCTGTTCCAGCGGGCGATCGTGCAGAGCGGCGCGTTCGCGCTGAATCAGGTGCCCCTCGCTGACGCCGAGGTCGCTGGCGAGGCGTTCGCCGCTCAGGCGGGCTGCCCGGACCAGACCGCGGAGTGTCTGCGACAGCTGCCGGTCTCTGCACTCCTTGGCAGCTTCCCGCACGACGCGATCCCGGGCGTGATCGACGGCAGGATCCTTACGCAATCGATCGGGACAGCGCTCGCCGACGGACAGTTCGCGCATGTGCCTGTCCTCGACGGCATCAACAAGATCGAGGAGCTGATCTTCGTCGCGGGCAAGGGCGTGGCCGTCAGCGGCGGATCGTTCGTGCAGATTCCGTACGAACCGATCGGCGCTGATAACTACCAGTCCGACATCGCCGCCGTCCTGGGCGTGTCCGCTGACCGCGCCGAGGCGATCGCGGCCCTATACCCGCTCGCCGCCTATCGGAACGCGAATGTGGCCTTTAGCTACGTGGTGTCGGATGCGAACTTCGCGTGCCCGGCACTGCAAGTCGATCGATGGACCTCTGCCTACGCGCCGACGTTCGGCTACGAGTTCGACGACGCCAACGCGCCCGAGCGGTTCGCGCCGCCGCCGTTTCCTCCCGCAGCGACCCACTCATCGGAGCTCCAGTACATCTTCGACCAGCCGAATACGCCGTACCCCGGGACGTTGACCGCCGACCAGCAGGCGCTCGCCTCGAGCATGCGGGCAGCCTGGACGAGCTTCGCAGCCAACGGCGACCCGTCAACACCGACGCTGTCCTGGCCAACGGTCGACGGAGGCCAGAACGTGATGTCTCTCGTGCCGCCGCAGCCGCAGATCTGGACCGGGTTCGCTGACACACATCACTGCGCGTTCTGGCAAGCCGGATAACGCGCCGTTACGGACTCAGCGGCGGCGGGCGGCCGAGATCGCTCGCCGCCGCAGTCGTTAAGGACGATGGCGATGCACGGACAGAGAGAGCCAGGCGAGACGAGCCGGCAGGCCGGTCGAGCGACCGTTCAAGTGCCCGATTACGCCGTGCTCCCCGAGGTGGTCGTCGACCCAGCGAGGACTGCGCTCGTGGTCGTCGACATGCAGAACGACTTCGTCAAGTCTGGGGGCGGTCTGCTCGTTCCAGATGCCGAAGCCACGCTGCCAGCGATCAAACGCCTGCTCGAGGTCGCCAGGGCCAACCAGACGCGGATCGTGTTCAGCCAGGACACACACCACGAAGGCGACCGCGAATGGCAGACCTGGCCCGAGCACTGCCGGGAGGGCACCTGGGGGTGGGAGATCGTGCTCGAGCTGGCCCCGAGAGCGGGCGACACCGTCATCCGGAAGCTTCGCCATGACGTGTTCTATGCCACTCCGCTTGAACACCTGCTCCGGCTTTGGGACGTCGACACGCTGGTCATCTGCGGCACGATCGCGAACATGAGCGTGGAACAGACGGCGGTAAGCGCCGCCCAGCGGTGGTACTCCGTCATCGTCCCGCGCGATGCCATCTCGGCACTGGAGCCGTTCGACCTCCAGGCGTCGTTGCGCCAGATCGAGTTCGTCTGCGCAGGGCGGATCACGACGGCGCACGGCGTGCGCATGCAGAGCGCCGATACGTCTGGGCCCTTTCACCGGGGGCTCTAACCGGAGCAGCCAGCGCTTGCCCCGCCCCGCGTTCTTGACGTTAGGCTGGGGGATATGCCTGTTCCGGGGAGTGGGCCTGCGAGGGTTGCGCTGGCCGGTCGGGAGACGGAGTGCGCGATGCTCGATCAGCTGCTAGCGGAAGCGCGGCTGGGGCACAGCGGCGCGCTGGTGCTGCGAGGAGAGCCCGGGATCGGTAAGTCCGCACTCTTGGAGTACGCGGCGGCCCACGCGGAGGGCTGTCGGGTTCTGCGCGCGGTCGGGGTGGAGTGGGAGATGGAGTTGCCGTTCGCGGGCGTTCATCAGCTTTGCGCGGATTTGCTAGGTCGCCGCGAGCGGCTCCCTACGCCGCAGAGGGAGGCGGTCGCGACCGCGTTTGGCTTGAGCGCGGGGCCGCAGCCAGATCGATTCCTCGTCGGGCTCGCCGTACTCGGTCTGCTGTCCGATGCGGCCGAGGAGCGTCCGCTGGTCTGTCTCGTCGATGACGTCCAGTGGCTTGACCGATCCTCCGCCCAGCTGCTGGCCTTCGTTGCGCGACGCTTAGCGGCCGAGGCTGTCGTTGTCCTGTTCGCAGAGCGCGACCCCAGTCGACTTGACGAGTTGGCTGGGCTGCCCGGTGTGCGGCTCGACGGGCTCGCTGACGCGCCCGCCCGGGAGCTGCTCAGATCGGTCGTCGATACGTCTTTGGATGAGCGCGTGAGGGCCCGGATACTTGCCGAGGCGCGCGGTAATCCGCTCGCGCTCCTCGAGCTCCCGCGCGAGTTCTCACCAACAGGATTGGCCGGGGGTTTCGGTCTGCCGAGTGACGGATCGACCCCAGGCCGGATCGAGGCCAGCTTCCTCCGGCGCGTTCAACGGCTGCCGGTCGACACCCAGCGGCTGCTGCTTCTTGCATCGGCCGATCCGACGGGCGAGCCGATGCTCCTCGTGCGCGCCTCCGACGAGATCGGGGTGCCGATCCACGAGCTGTCCGCTGCCGAGGCCGACGGCCTGCTGGAGCTGGGCGTGCAAGTCACGTTCCGACATCCGCTTCTGCGCTCGGCGATCTATCGGGCGGCGCGGTCTGAGGAGCGGCGAGTCGCGCACGGGGCGCTGGCGGCTGCCACCGATCCCCAGCTCGACCCTGATCGCCGTGCATGGCATCGCGCGCACGCGATCGATCCACCCGACGAGAGCATCGCGCTAGAACTCGAGGAGTCGGCCTCGCGCGCTCGCGCGCGAGGCGGGCTGGCGGCAGCCGCTGCATTTCTCGAACGGGCCACAACGTTTACCCCCGACCCGGCCAGCCGAGCCCACCGCGCGCTGGAAGCCGCCGCCACCAAGCAGCTCGCCGGCGCCCGCCACGAAGGGCTAAGGCTGCTCGCGCTAGCGGCCGTCGGCCCCCTGAATGCGGGAGATCAAGCCCGGCTAAAACTGCTGCACGGCTTGATCGAGTTCGATCTCAGGCACGGCGCCGCCGCGCTGCCGCTGCTCCTCAAAGCAGCCAGGGAGTTCGAAACGATTGATCCCGCTCTGTCACAAGAGGCCTATCTGGCCGCCATGCGAGCCGCAACCGTCACCGGGAGCCATGGTCCCGGAGCGGTGGAGGTCGCACGCGCGGCACTTGCGGCACCAAGAGGCTCGGATGAGCCTCGCGCAGTCGACCGGCTTGTCCGCGGGCTCGCACAGCGTTATGCCGACGGTTACGCAGCTGGCGCACCCGCACTGAAGCATGCCCTTGCCGTTGTTCGTGAGGAGGGCGAGCGGAAGGCGCCGAGCGTTCGCTGGCCGTGGCTCGCCCGGCGCGTCGCGGCGGACCTCTTCGACGATGACGCCTGGCATTACCTGGCTGCCCGAAGCGTCGAGCTGGCACGCGAGAACGGCGCCCTGGCCGTCCTCCCACTCGCTCTCAACCACCTGGCCCACGTGCGCTCCTTGGAGGGGGCGCTCGATGAAGCCGGCGCGCTGCTTGACGAAGCCGACGCCATTTCGCTCGCGATCGGCGCCGCCGAACAGCTGAGCTTCGGCAGACTGCCGTTCACAGGTCTTCGGGGCATCGAATTGGACGCGATTTCCGTCTTGAAGGCGGCCGAGGAGTCGGTGACAGCCGGCGGGGAACATGTCTATCTGACGCTCGCCGAGCAGACGCAGGCGGTGCTCTACAACGGCCTTGGGCGGTACGAGATCGCCTTGACCGCCGCCCAAAGCGCCTCCCAGCGGGATGAGCTGCTCGCGTCGGTGTGGTCGTTGCCTGAACTGGTTGAAGCGGCGACGCGCTGCGGTAAAGACGACATAGCGAAAGAGGCCCTCGAGTCCTTGGGGTTGCGAACCGGCGCCGCCGGCACGGATCTGGCGCTCGGGATCGAGGCGCGGTCGCGGGCTTTGACCAGCGAGGGGCCCGCCGTCGAGCGGCTCTACGGGGAGGCGATCGACCGCCTCGAGCGTACGCGTATGGCCGTCGACTTGGCGCGTGCGCATCTGCTCTTCGGTGAATGGTTGCGACGCAGCCGTCGCCGACTCGAGGCTCGAGACCATCTGCGCCGCGCGCAGGAGATGTTCGCCTCCATGGGCGCTCGGGCGTTCGAAGCTCGCGCCGGACGGGAACTGCTCGCGACGGGCGAAACAGCTCGAAAGCGAACGGACGAGACCCGCGACGAGCTCACTGCCCAGGAGCTGCAGATAGCGCAGCTCGCACGCGATGGCCTCTCGAACCCCGAGATCGGGGCCCGCCTCTTCATCAGCCCCCGAACCGTCGAGTACCACCTCCGCAAGGTATTCGCAAAGCTGGGAATCAGCAGCCGCGCGCACCTGGATCGGGCGCTGCCGCCTCACTGATTCGGCAAGACGCCATGGGCATTCCCACCCCTGGGTCCGGGATCGAGCGGATAACGTTCAACTCGCGGATGGGCGACGACGGCCACACCCCGCTCGGCTGGGAGGCGCAACTGCCCGACGCCGTCCCCAGCCTCGAGACGAGCGCCACGTGACGCCGGATTGGGACGCGCCCAACGTGCTGAACCATCCGGCCCCGTCGGATGGTTCGTGGTCGACGACGAACCTCGCCGAGGCGCTGCCGGGCGTAGCCTCGCCGCTCGGTTGGAGCATCTGGAGCCGGGCCGGGGATCTCGCCGCGCGGGCGCCGTTCCGCGCGATGGGGGCGATCCCGGAGGCTGATCTCGCCTATCCGGCTCGCTCCGAGGACCGCGTGGTCAACCTGTTCTACGGGCGGATCGCTATCCGCGTCGATTTCTTCTGCCGGATGGGCGATCTGATACCTGGGGCCACTGGCGAGGCGGTCGCGCGCGACGCGTTCGGGTTCGTGCCGCCGGACTTCAACAGCGACCCGTCCAAGCGCCGGTGGCCGAACTTCTTCGTGGCGATGCCGCGGACCCTCATGCACGCGCCCAGGCGGCTGCGGTCGCTGCTGGCGGAGAACATGCGCTGGTACGGGCCGCAGATCGAGCGGGTGCCTGAGCTCGACCTCAGCGGCGCGCGGGCGGTATACCGCGAGGCCGAGAGGCGGTTCGAGCAGACGGCGATCGCCACATCGGTGTGCATCGCGTGCGTGGTCCAGCCGTCGTTCACGGGGCTTCAGAAGATCGCGAACCTCGCCGGGGTCGACGCGGCGGCGCTCATGCGCAGCCAGGGCTCGCACGAGGAGCAGGTGATGGTCGCCAACCTGTGGCGGCTATCCCGCGGTGAGCTGACGATCGAGGAGTTCCTCGCTCACCACGGGTATCACGGGCCCGACGAGGGCGAGATCTCCAACCGTTCCTGGCGTGAGGATCCGGCGCCACTGACGTCCATCATCGCCGGCTACGCTGGGATGCGCGATGACCAGAGTCCCGCCGCCCGTGCCCGGGAGGGTGCAGCCGAGCGTGAGCGGGCCGAGGCTGCGCTGTTCGCGGCGCTTCCTGCCGGCCGCCGCCCGGGCGCGAAGCTCGCGCTGCGGATGGCCCGGGCCAATATCCCCCTGCGCGGCGTCGGCAAGAACGCCTACCTTTACCCGCTCGACGCCGGGAGGGCCGCTGCCCGACGGGCTGGGGTGCTGCTGGCCGCTGACGGCGTGCTCGAGGATCCCGAGGACGTGTGCTTCCTCACCGGGACGGAGCTGCTAGGAGCGGTGCCGGCCGATGTGCGCGACGTGGTGGCGGCGCGGCGCGAGCTCCGCGAGCACTACCGGACGCTGGAGTTGCCCGTGCACTGGACCGGCCCGCCCATGGCGACTCCGGTCGGTCTGCCGGGGGGGTCAGGCGCAGACCGGTTCGACCGGATCGATGCGCTCGGTGTCTCGCCCGGTGTCGTCGAGGGACCGGTCCGCGTCGTCGAGAGTCCGGCCGATGCCGAGATGGAACCGGGCGACATCCTCGTCGCGCACACGACCGATTCGAGCTGGGCGTCGGTGATGTTCCTGGCTGGGGCGCTGGTCGTCGACATCGGAGGGCAGATAAGCCACGCTGCCGTGATTGCGCGCGAGCTCGGCGTGCCATGCGTGATGAACACGGGCGTGGGTACGCGCACGCTTCGCACCGGCGATCGCGTACGCGTCGACGGGTCGGCGGGCACGGTCGAGCTGCTATCGCCGACTCCGTGAAGAGGTCGATCAGGCGAGCGGTGCCTTGGTTTGTGCGAGGTCCTGACCTCCATGGGCGGTCGCGGAGATCGCTAAGCCAGCCAACGGAGATCACGTCTCACGCGGGACCACCTCGAGCACCCGCCCCCTAGTCGCGTCAAGCGTCACTGAACGGCCCTCGAGAGCGCCCAGCACGCCCTCGCCGACGCCGACGATGCACGGCACCCCAAGCTCGCGGCTGACGACCGCGGCGTGCGAGGTGGCACCGCCAATCTCGGTGAGGATGCCGACGACGACCGACATCGCTCGCACGTCGTCTGTGCAGGTAACGGGGCGCGTGAGGATGATGTCTTCGCCGTCGAGCGCGCGCGCCTCGGCCTCGTCGACGTCGGTGACGATCACGCCGATGACGACGCCGGGGCACGCGGTCCTGCCCTCGGCCAGGACGGCGGCGGTGGCGTCATCTGCGCCGGGCGCGCCTGATGGTCGCGCGCCCGCCGACGCGACCTTGGCCCCGCGGCACTGGAGCAACCAGAGCCGGCCGCTCTCCACTGTGAACTCGATGTCCTGCGCCGTGCCGGCCGAGTGATCGAGATGGGCGGCGATCTCGATCAGCTGCGCGTGGGCGTCCGGCACGGTCTCCTTCATCGCCTCCACGGGCAGGGGATCGAGCCAGCCCGATACGACGTCCTCGCCCTGTCGCTGCGGCAGCCACTCGCCGTAGTGGTGCTCACTCGCGCCGGTTGGGTCGCGCGTGAACAGGACCCCGGTCCCCGAGCGCTCGTCGAGGTTGCCGAACACCATCGCCTGGACGGTGACCGCCGTGCCGCTCGTCTCCGGGATCCCGTGCTCGGCGCGGAAGTGGACGGCTCGGTCGGACATCCAGGACTCGAACACCGCGGCAATCGCGGCGTGCAGCTGGTCCCAGGGATCGCCAGGGGCGGGCCGGCCGACCACCTTCTCGAACTGCTCCTCGAAGCGCCGGCGGGTGTCGAGCCGCATAGTCCGAGCTGCCGGTGGCGGCGGCGAGCGACACTTGCACGTCATCGGTCATGCCGAGGTTGAGGACCGTGTCCATCATCCCCGGCAAGCTTGTCGGGGCGCCGGAGCGGACCGACACGAGCAGCGGCCGCTCGCCGCCACCGAATGTCCGCCCGGTGACGCCCTCCAGCTCGCTCATCGCCGCCGGCAGTTGACGCAGCACCTCATCGTCGATCGTGCCACCGGAGTCGTGGTAGCGCCCGCACTCATCGGTGGTGAGCACAAAAGCAGGTGGCACGGGGATGCCGTGCCGGAGCATCTCGATGATGCTCCACGCCTTGGCGCCGAGCAGATCGCGACCGGCGTGCAGCTCGCAGGTGAGGGCCAGCACTGCCATCACTGTGCCCTCCCCGCCGCCGCCTCGTCGCGTCGGGTGCGGCCGGCGAGCGAGATGAGCTCTTCGTGCAGCTCGAACCACACCGTGTGATAGCTGTCGATCAGCGGCTTCAGGAGCCAGTCGGAGTCGCCGCGTTGCACCCTGGCGAGCGCGGTCGCGAGCCGATCCCCATAGGGTGCGAGCCGGGGCACGAGCTCGCCGAGCCGGTCTGTGATCGGTTTTACGCGCGCGTGAATCCCGGGCAGCCGGTCGAGGACCGCCTGGTCTCGAGCTTCTTGCCAATCATGGGCGAGTGTCTTGAACTCGCCGTTGACCGCCGTGAACTGGTCGTAGAGGAGGGCGACCGCGTCCTTATCGATGGTCGCCCGCTCGTCCGCGAGCAGTACCTCGAGCCGCTCGCGCGCCGGCGGGAGCAGCATGAAGGCGCCGCGCATCTCCCGCGCCTCGCCTGCCGCGACGAGCCCCTCGATGGTCTGCGTGACATCGGCCGGGTCGAGACCGGTCGCGCCCGCGATGTCGTCCGGGGTCGCGCGGCCCTTGAGTCGCAGTCCGCGCATCACGGGCAGATCTGATGCCGGCATGTGTCGTCGGTGGTCCTGGTTCCTAGAGGGCGACGATCGCAGCGGGGCTGATCGGATGAGACTGAGACCGGCCTCTCATGAGCTTCTCCGACTCAAACGACTAGTGAGTCCCCGATGCGAAGCCGGGACTACTCCCTCGACTCTTCCGACGTGAGGATTCTCGGCCCCAACCAGTGCGCACCGACCCGCTGGGCCGGTATCCCGGATGGGAGGAGAGGTCATGGTCGCTGATGCATCCGAGGTCGCCTGGGCTGATCGCCCGAGCTTGCTGGTCGGACGGAAGAACGAGCGCCGACACATTGATGATCTCATCACGGCGGTGGGTCTGCAGGAGAGCCGTACGCTCGTGATCGTTGGAGACCCGGGGGTCGGCAAGACTGCGTTGCTTGATTACGCAGTGGGCGCAGCGTTGGGCTTCGGGTTGCTCCGTGCCACCGGCGTTGAGAGCGAGATGGAACTGCCGTTCGCCGCGTTGCAGCAGCTGTGCGCTCCAATGATCGACAAGCTTGACCGCCTACCGCGGCCGCAGCGTGAAGCGCTGGACATCGCACTCGGCCTCAGCACGGGGTCCGCGCCAGATCGGTTCCTTGTGGGATTGGCCGTGCTTGGCTTGATGTGTGAGGAAGCTGCGCATCGCCCGCTCTTGTGTGTGATCGATGATGCTCACTGGATGGATCAGGCCTCGCGGCAGACGCTGGCGTTCGTCGCCAGAAGGCTCTCCGCTGAGTCGGTCGGCATCCTCTTTGCGACCCGGCACCTGTGCGAGGAAGTTCAAGGGCTGCCAACAATGGAGACCGCCGGGCTCGACCGCGCTGCCGCGGATGAGCTGCTGCGATGGTCGGTACGCAGTCCATTGGACGAGCGCGTGCGTCAGCAGATCATCGCCGAGACGGACGGGAATCCGCTGGCCTTGCTCGAGCTGCCCCGGGGTCTGACACCGCTCCAGTTGGCGGGCGGCTTCGGCCTGACCGGGCCCCGGGCGCTAAGTGATCGGATCGAAGAGACCTTTGCTCGACGATTGGCGGCGCTTTCTCACGAAGCTCAACGTCTGTTGCTTGTCGCTGCGGCTGAACCGCTTGGCGATCCCTTGCTTCTACTCCGGGCCAGTGAGCGGCTCGGGATCACTCTCTCGGCGCTAGAGCTTGAGACCGGTGGAATGCTCAACATCGGAGAGCGGGTGATCTTCCGTCATCCACTTGCGCGCTCCGCCGTGTATCGCTCGGCTTCCGTCCTCGAGCGCAGGAAGGTCCATCTGGCGTTGTCCGAGGTGACCGACCGAGAGGAGGATCAAGATCGCCGTGCCTGGCATCTCGCTGCGGCCGCGTCGGGACCCGACGAGACGATTGCGTTGGAGCTTGAGCGCTCGGCCACGCGGGCTCAAGCGCGTGGCGGCGTCCAGGCGGCCGCTGCATTCCTCCAGCGTGCATCAGCTTTGGCCCTCGATCCGGCACGGCACGTGGAGCGCGCGCTGGCGGCGGCACAGGCGAGCCTTCAAGCTGGCGGATTTGACGCCGCTCTCCGGCTGGTCGAATCGGCGCAGGACCGAGCTCGAAACGACTGCGAACGCGCTCGGGCTGCTCTCCTCCAAGCGCAGATCGAATTCGCAGTCGGCAGGGGCAGCGAAGCGCCGGCGTCGCTGCTGGGCGCCGTCAAGCGGATCGAACCGTGCGACGAACGCCTCGCTCGCGCCGGATACCTCGAGGCAGTCTCCGCAGCGATGTTCGCCGGCCGGCTCGGCGCGTCAGGCGGACGTCCTCAAGACGTGGCCCGAGCGGTGCAAGACCGCACCTCAGCCGGAAAGCGCGGTGCCGCTGATCTGCTGCTCGACGGGTGGGCGCAGATGTTCGCCGAGGGCTCCAGAGCGGCCACGCCGACGCTACAAGCGGCGTTGGCGGTGTTCACCGAAGGTGACATCACGCCGGACGAGCTGCCTGTCCTCTGGCTGGCCACGATCACCGCTCCCGTGGTCTGGGATGAAGCACGATGGGAGGTTCTGTCGCGCTGGCATGTCGAGCTCGCCCGAACTCGCGGGCAACTCAGCGACCTTCCGCTCGCGCTGAACTCGCGCAGCTACGTCCACCTATTCCGGGGGGAACTCGATGCTGCAAGCGCGCTCATCGAGGAGGCGCGGGTTGCAGTCGAGGCCACGAGCGCCAGCTTGACGCCGTGGGGCGCCGTCGCGTTTGCTGCTCTACGTGGGCGCGTGGAGAGCGCAACCTCGCTGCTGGACCGCGCGGCGGCTGACGCGACAGGGCGCGGTGAGGGAATCAGCCTGACCGTCATCTCGTGGGCAAGGGCGCTGCTCTACAACGGGAGCGGCGTATACGACGCGGCACGCGAGGCCGCCAAGCATGCGGCCGCCTGCCCCACCAACAGCGCAGCGGCGGCCTGGGGCAGTGTGGAGCTGATCGAGGCCGCTGTCCGCTGCGGCGACACCGAAGAAGCAACTCAGGCCGCCACGCAGTTCGAGGCCATCGCGAGGGCAACGGGGTCAGACTGGGCTCTCGGTGTCTCCGCGAGAGCACGCGCTCTGGTGAGCAGCGACGCCGCAGCGGAGGAGCTCTACCGCGAGGCGCTGGATCGGCTCGAACGCTGCCAAATGCGCGTCGATCTCGCCCGCGCACACCTGCTGTACGGCGAATGGCTTCGGCGCGAGAACCGCCGAGTTGACGCGCGCGCCCAGCTCCGCACCGCGCACGACGAGTTCACCGCGATCGGGATGGAGGCGTTCGCCGAACGGGCCGGCCACGAACTGCTCGCCACAGGCGAGACGGTGCGCAAGCGCACGCCCGAGACTCGCGACGACCTGACCCCGCAGGAGCGGCAGATCGCCGAGCTGGCCCGCGATGGCCTCTCGAACCCGGAGATCGGCGCCCGCCTCTTCCTCAGCCGGCGGACCGTCGAATGGCACCTGCGAAAGGTGTTCGCAAAGCTTGGGATCAGCTCCCGTCGCGAGCTTGGATCCGCGCTGTCCAGCTCCGATTCGACCAGCCACGGCGCCTCGGGCGAGCCCGGCTCGAGTCACATCAGCAGGGGGCGCCGAGCTCCCGCGGCACGCGCGATGCTGGCCGCGTATCCGGGCGTCTCACGGCGGTTGTGATCGGCTGACGCCCGCTGCCGGGGTGCGGCGGCCTGCTCGAACGTCTGCCCCTGATGCCTGATCAGTTCCAACAGCTCCGGAGTGGCTTCGGAAGTTACGGAGTTGACGAAGCGGCAGCGCGTCTCGCTGAGAGGCTCGACGGTAAGCGTCCATGTGACCACGCTCTGTGTTCGCCCGCCGTTCAGCGAGAAGACATCTGATAGCGAGACCATCCGGCAGAGATGCGCCTCGAACACCTCGGCAACGTATTGCTGGATGAGCAGGGACGGGCCGACAGTTTCGACGTTGATCGACATCGGCCGGCCGTCGTCGGTGCGCGTGAACCCGCACGCGATGTGGTCAGGCGGACAGCAGCGCTGGAACTCGGCGCTGCCGAGATGGGTCAGCCAATCCGCGATGTCAACCTGCTCGATCGAAACGCCCATCTCGTGGCTGTAGCTGGACTCCGCGAGAATCAAGTTCGTCATGAGGCACGCTCCTGTCGTTTGCAGTGAGGCCTGGCGTTCATGACGAACCGTCGCGCGTTACGCGGCGCTTCGCGCCTGTGAGCTCCCCTGGCTGACCCTGGCCGAGGGCCTCGTCGCGACACTCCGCTGCGGCCTGCCTGCCCGCCGACGCGGCGCCGGTCGGAGAGGTCAGATCGATCACGGTGAAACCGTGACGCGTAAGTAGCCCAGGGACCTCGCTCGGGAACTCACGGGTGCGAACGATCGCCCTCGGCCGCAAGATGCGGCTCATGTCAGCAACAACCACACACCCAGATACCGACTTCCTAGTCATCGATGGCGTGCGGATCCGATACGCCGATAGCGGTGGGTCAGCGGAGCCGACGCTTCTACTCACCAGTCCGTGGCCGGAGAGCTTGTACGCGTTCTCTCGAATGTGGGACACCCTGTCCCAGCACGCCCGCCTGTTCGCGGTCGATCTGCCCGGGTTCGGCGCCTCCGAGCGCCGCGACGACCTGCTCTCTCCCGGAGCCATGGGCGAGTTCCTGGCCCAGCTGATCGTCGAGGCTGGGCTCAACCGACCGCACATAGTCGCGCCGGACGTCGGTACCTCGGCAGCGCTCTTCGCTGCGGCCAGACATCCCGAGCGGATCGCGGGCGTGATCGTCGGCACCGGCGGGGCCGCGGTTCCGATCCAGCTCGGTGAGCCACTGCGGTCGTGGGTGCTCGACCCCGATCTCGACAAGTTCCGCAGCATGGACCCGCGCGCAGTCATTCAAGCGAGCCTCGACAAGGTCGCCGGAGGGGTCCCCGAAGAGAGCCGCGAGGACTACCTGGCGTGCTACTCGGGCGACCGCTTCGTCGAATCCATGCGGTACGTCCGCAGATATCCCGAGGAGCTGCCGATCCTTGCCGAGCTACTCCCAGGGATCACGACAGCGGTCACGATTGTCAATGGCCGCAACGACCAGGTGGTCCCGCTCGCCAACGCCGAGTTCCTCCACGAGCGCCTGCCGAACAGCCGCATCGTGGTCATCGATGGCGGCCACTTCATCTGGGAGGAGGCGCCGGCGGAGTACGCGGCGACCATCCTCGAGTCGATCGGCTGACCGCGACTGAGCCGGCCCGCACCCAGCCAGGAGACCAGTTGTGAGCAATACGACGATTGAGGCGCACGCGCACCAAGTTGCCCGCGCGACGCACCACACGGCAGCAACCCGCTTTGTCGACGTCGGGGCTGTCCGCCTGGCGTACCGGCGCTTCGGTGCGCCCGGTGGGACGCCATTGGTCATGCTTCAGCATTTCCGCGGGAACCTCGACAACTGGGACCCCGCGCTCACCGACGCATTGGCCGCCAACCGCACGGTCATCCTCGTCGACTACCCCGGGGCCGGCGGGTCGACCGGCGAGTTCGGGCCGACAATCGCGGACACCGCACGGCGGACCATTGCGTTCGTCGAGGCTCTGGGCGTCTCAAAGATCGACCTGCTCGGGTTCTCGATCGGGGGCTTCGTCGCGCAGGAGATCGCCCTGATCCGACCCGCCCTGGTGCGGCGTCTGATCCTCGCCGCGACCGGGCCGAAAGGAGCTCCCGGGATGCACGGCTGGCAGGACGACATCGCACATGCCGCGCGCGCGGAGAGCAAGCCCGAAAACCTGCTGTACGTGATGTTCGCCCACAGCGACAGCAGCCAGGCAAAGGGGAACGCCTTCCTCCGGCGGTTCATGGCGCGAACAGACGACCGCGACCCCCCGACGGATGACGCGTTGCGCGACGCGCAGTACGACGCGATCGTCGAGTGGGGCATTCCGGACCACGGCGCGCTGCAGCGCCTGACCGGCATCGTCCCTCCCACGCTCGTGATCCAGGGTGACGGCGATCTGATGATCCCCACGAAGCTCAGCCACCTGATGGCCGGCCTGATCCCCGACGCCGAGATCGTGATCTATCCCGACTCCGCGCACGGCTTCCTGTTCCAGCAGCCCGAGCGTGTGGCCGCCGACATCGATGCGTTCCTTTCACCACAAAACAGGAGTCAAGCCGTGTCAACCGTTCAATTCAGCAAGGCGGCGACCGCCGAGCCCGCCTACGAGCAGGCGAGCCGACGATGAGCACGCCTTCCACAGAACCCACCGCGGGGCCCTACTCCCCGGTCGGCCTCGTGCGTCCCACATCGCGCTCGCACGACGAGGCGCGGGCCGTGTTCGGCCAGGTGATGGGACTCGTCGCTCTCACTCTCGGGTTCCTCGCCCTCGGCGCGTACATTGGCCGCGACCTCAGCGGCGGCTTCGCGATCGCCTTCTTCATCGCGGGCTTCGCCTGCCTGATCGCGCTCAACGTCGCGCACGCACGAGCTAGCGAGCAGCTCTCGATGACGCTGCTGCTGGCCCTGGGCCTGCTGCTCGGGCTCGGGCTCGGTCCGGCGATCAACAGCTACGCACAAGCCGATCCCGCGGCCGTATGGCAGGCGGCCGGCGCGACCGGCGGTTTCGTCCTCGCGCTCGGCGCGATCGGCTACGGGACGCGGAGGGACCTGTCGTCGTGGGTCCGCTTGCTGTCGTGGGCGCTGGTGGGGCTGCTCGGATTCGGGATCGTCGCGATCTTCGTCTCGATCCCGCAGGCGAACGTGATCTGGTCCGTGGCGGGGCTCGTGATCTTCGGCGGGTTCACGATCGTCGACTTCAACCGGCTTCGTCGCGCGGGGATCGAGGAGGCCGTGCCGCTCGCCGCGAGCATCTTCCTCGACGTCCTCAACGTGTTCCTGTTCCTGCTCGAGCTGTTCGGCGGCGCGCGCGACTAGCGCGCAGCGATCGTGTTCTCCGCTACCAACAAGAGGACGCTTCCGCCGCTGCCGCGCGACAGGAGGGGCTGGCGGGTCGCGCCGGCGCCCGACGGGCGCGGCACGCCGGACGAGCACAAGCCGGCACCGCCTCACCAGCTGCGCGGCTTCTGGATCTTCGTGATCGCGCTGCTGGCGCTCAACTGGCTGTCGGTGCTGCTCATCCAGCCCACCGGCCGGCCGCGCGTGAGAGTCCCGTTCAGCCCCTACTTCGTCCAGCAGGTGCAGGCCGGGCGCGTGAAGTCGATCTCATCAAAGGGCGGCACGATCGACGGCACGTTCACGACAGAGATCCGCTACCCGCCGAACGACCCCAAGGCGACGCAGACGACGCTGTTCTCCACGGAGGTGCCCACCTTCTGGGATCACGCGTCCTTGACGGAGCTGCTGCAGGCGAACAAGATCGAGGTCAACGCCCAGAACCCGAACCCGGCCACTTCGCTGCTCGCCGAGCTGTTGCTCGGGTTCGGGCCAACGCTGCTGCTCGTCGCTCTGTTCGTCCTGCTCGCGCGGCGAGCGACGACCGGCATTGGGGGGGTCGGCGGCCTCGGCGCATTCGGACGATCCCAGGCGCGCCGCGTCGACCCGGAGAAGATCAGGGTCACGTTCGGCGACGTGGCCGGGATCGACGAGGCCAAAGACGAGCTGACCGAGATCGTCGACTTTCTCAAATCCCCGGAGCGCTACGAACGCCTCGGTGGGCGGATGCCGCACGGGGTGCTGCTGTTCGGGCCGCCGGGCACCGGCAAGACGCTGCTCGCGCGGGCGGTCGCCGGCGAGGCTCACGCGGCGTTCTTCTCGATCGCGGCGTCCGAGTTCATCGAGGCGATCGTCGGCGTCGGCGCCGCCCGCGTCCGCGATCTGTTCGCGAAGGCCAAGGAGGCCGCCCCCGCGATCATCTTCATCGACGAGCTCGATGCGATCGGCCGCTCGCGCCAGGGCTCGGCCCAGATCACGGGCGCCAACGACGAGCGTGAGCAGACCCTGGACCAGATCCTCACCGAGATGGACGGCTTCGAGCCCAACCAGGCCGTCGTCGTGCTGGGCGCGACCAACCGCCCCGAGATCCTCGACCAGGCGCTCCTGCGGCCCGGCCGGTTCGACCGCCGCGTGGCGGTCCAGCCCCCGGACAGGTACGGGCGCCGGCGGATCCTCGACGTCCACACGCGCCAGATGCCGCTGGCCGAGGACGTCGACCTGGCGTCACTCGCTTCGACCACGCCCGGGATGGTCGGTGCGGACCTCGCCAACCTCGCCAACGAGGCGGCGCTCCTGGCGGCCCGCCGCGAGCACGACAGAGTCCACATGTCCGACTTCACGGACTCGCTCGAGAAGATCATCCTCGGCGTGCCGCGCGGGATCCTGCAGAGCCCCGAGGATCGCGAGCGGACCGCCTACCACGAGTCCATGCATGCGCTCGTGGGAATGCTCACGCCCGAAGCGGACCCGGTGCGGAAGGTCTCGATCGTCCCGCGCGGCCAGGCCCTCGGGGTGACGCTGTCCACGCCCGACTCCGATCGCGTCTCGTACACGCGCGAGGAGCTCGAGGCCAAGATCCGGGTCTCGCTCGGCGGGAGGGTGGCGGAGGAGGTCGTCTACGGCAAGATCACCACCGGTGCCGAGTCAGACATCCAGCAGCTCACCCAGATCGCTCGCCAGATGGTCGGGCGCTGGGGGATGAGCGACAAGCTCGGGCCGATCACGCTGTTGCCGAGCGACGGCGCGGGGCCGTTGCTCCCGGGCGCCGGCGCGGGCTCGCCCCAGACCCAGTGGCTCGTCGACGAGGAGGTCCGCCAGCTCGTCGAGGCCGCCCACGCCGATGTCACGAAGCTCCTCACCGAGCACCGCGACCGGCTCGACGGCCTCAGCCACGCGCTGCTCGCCGCCGAGACGCTCGACGCGCCTGATGCGTACGCCGCGGCCAGCCTCCCGATGCACTCGGCGGAGCCCGCGCCTGAGCCCGTGCCCGCGTACTCGCTGACCTGAGCTCGGGCCGTGACCGCCGCAGCCGCCGCCTCCCAGCACCTACCCGGTGTCCTGCACAGCCTCGCGCCGGCGCTCAACCACTACGGTTACCTCGCCGTCGTCGGGCTCGTCCTGATCGAGGACTTCGGCGTGCCCGTTCCGGGCGAGACGATCCTCGTTCTCGCCGCCGTCTTCGCCGGCACGGGACGTCTGAACATCGCGCTCGTCGGGTTGCTCGCGTTCTGCGGCGCGCTGCTCGGTGACAACATCGGGTTCGCGATCGGCCACTTCGGCGGGCGCAGGCTCGCCGAGCGGTACGGTCGGTACGTGTTCCTGACGCGCGAGCGTCTCGACACGGCCACGTCGTTCTTCGAGCGCCACGGCGGGAAGATCATCGTCGTCGCCCGCTTCATCGAGGGCCTTCGCCAGGCGAACGGGATCATCGCCGGCACGACGGGCATGCGCTGGACCCGGTTCCTCGTCTTCAATGCGATCGGCGCCGCACTGTGGGTCGCAACATGGACGTCGATCGGCTATCTGTCCGGCAGCCACCTCAACGCCATCTACGACGCGGCGACTCGGTACAGCGCGTACCTCGCAATCGCCCTCGCAGTGCTGGCAGTCATGGTCGTCCTTCGGCGCCGGCTGCGTCGGCAAGGCCGGGGGCTCACGCGCGATCGCGTACGAGCGCGGTGACCGCCTCCCCAGGGCGCGGCATCGGCTTCGACGGGATGCAGGCGCATTCCGCCGACGAGATCCCGTTCGACGACCGCGACACGCAGTCCGCCAGCGGCGAGCGCGCCGGCGCAATGCTCGCCCGGCGCGCCACCTCCCAGCACAATCACGTCGTAGTCGGGCGCACTGCTCATCTGCGTGCGCCTCTTGCGGAGGCTCAGGTCGGCAGCTCCGTCCCGTGCTGCTCGGCGAGCATGTAGCTCGCGTACCAGTCCGGCCAGTTCTCGTCACGCTCTCCGGTGCGCGCCTCGTGCACGCCGTGCGCTGCTTCGGCCCGCCGCATCGCGTTTGCAAGGTCGCTCAGCGACGCGAAGGAGGTCTCGGCGGCGTCGAGTCGGCCGGGGAGGCGGGCCGTGACCTCCTGGACCAGCCACCGATTGCCGTCCGGGTCGCTGAACGTGGCAAACGACCCATACGTTGCACGATCGGGATCCAGGCCCCCAGCGCGATCGCCCGCGCCCTCAGGCCGGAACTGAGCCCCGGGCGCGCCCGGATGGAAGGCCTCGCTCACCTCGGCGCCACGGGCGATCAGCTGCACGCGGGCAGCCTCGAGGTCCGAGACGATCAGGTACAGGTTCTCCGCAGAACCTGGCGTCGCCGACGTCGTACCGGTACCGAACTGGATTGACGTCGGCGAGCCAGGCGGGGTGAACTGGACGATCCTGACGCCGTTGTCGAACGGGAAGTCCGCGTCCAGCCGCCATCCGAGCCCGGCGTAGAAGTCCTTGGCGCGGTCGACGTCCGAGACGGGGATGACGACGACCTCGAGCTTCAGGTCGATATCCGAGCCTCCCGGGCTCGCGCTGTCTTCGGTCTGAACTTCAGTGGTGCTCATCGCTTCCTCCTGGGTTTTGGTCGGCTGCGGAGATCATCGAGGTAGGACCGCCGCGGCGCACCAGCGAGATCCCCAGTCAGGTCCCGGGTCCAGTGACCCAGACCAGGGAGGTAACAGCGGCGATCAGCGCACCGGAGCGTGAGTGTTCTCTCCATGAGGAAAGCGACTGCCGACCAGACACAGGTTGCAGCGAACGCGACGGGATCGACGGTCGATGGCGCCAGCATCGGCCTCGGGCCCAGCGGCACGCTATCGACGTCGACGCCCGTTGGTGCTATCGGACGAGGCGTGATCGCAGGCGCGCTGGGGACCGCTGCTATGGATGCGCTGCTCTACGAGCGCTACAGACGAACCGGCGGAGAGAGCAGCGTCGGGAAATGGGAATTCTCCGCCGGCCTTACCAGCTGGGATGAAGCCCCGGCGCCCGCCCAGGTTGGCAGGCGGCTCGTCGAAGGCCTCTTCGACATCGACCTCCCGTCCGAGTGTGTGCCGCTGGTCAACAACGTCACGCACTGGGCGTTCGGCGTCATCAACGGCGCCCAGTACGGAATCGCCGCCGCGTCGCTGAAGCGACCCAGGATCCACCACGGACTGCTGTTCGGCGCCGCGGTGTGGGCGGCCGGATACGTCGTCCTTCCCGCCGCCAAGCTCTACAGGCCGATCTGGGAGTACGACGCCAGCACGCTGGCGAAGGATCTCAGTGCGCATCTCGTCTACGGCGTCGCGACGGCGACCGTCCTCCGAGCCTTGTCGGGACGCTGAGAGATGAAGCTCTTCAGCGACATCCAACAATGCCGGCGGGCCAATGACGGCGTGGAGCACGGGCGTCGCGTGCACCGCGCCGCGTATCAGGCCACGGCGACGCTACGCAGCGGGGATCAACGGCTCGACGGCGCCAGGGCCGGGCACCGCGCGAACGTCCCGCGGACCCATTGCCTCGCCGCAGGCCGAGCAGCTGAGCTGTGCCTGGGTGATCTCGCCGCAGGTTCTGTGCACGATCTCAAGCGGCGGCCCGTTGGGTGCGGCGTGCTTGTCGCCCCACTGGCGCATCGTCGTGATGACGGGCCACAGGTCGCGGCCCTTGTCGGTCAGTCGGTAGTCGTATCGCAGCGGTCGCTCGCTGTAGGGGACCTTGGTGAGGACTCCGTGCTCGACGAGATGTCCGAGGCGCTGGTTCAGCACGTTGCGGGAGATCCCGAGGCGCTCCTGGAACTCGTCGAAGCGCCTGATGCCGAGGAAGGCGTCGCGCAGGATCAGCAGGGTCCACCACTCGCCGATGACCTCCAGGGTCTGGGCGACCGAGCAGTGCATGTCGGAAAAGCTCTTGCGCTCCATGCGGACGAGCATAGAGGGTTGCATCATAGAACTCAATAGGCTAGAGTCAGTTTCGTCATAGAACTGACTACACGAGGTACTCCGATGTCAGCAATCACAATCCCGCATCCGAAACGAACGGCACGCAGGGAACGAGGCGCGCAGGCAGCGCGCGCCACCGAACATGGCGGCGCACGCCGTTGGCTGAGCTTCGGCGTCGTCTCGCTCGGGATGATGCTGACGTTCCTGACCATCACCGAGACGGTGGCGACGCTCGGACCGATCCGCCGCAGCCTGCACGTGTCTGGGGCTGATCTGGTGTGGGTGGCGAGCATCTACTCGATGCTCGTGGCGAGCCTCGTGCTCTCCGCGGGCACGCTCGGCGACATCGTCGGCAGGCGCCTTGTGTTCGCGATCGGCACCGCGGTGCTCGGAGCTGGGAGCCTCGCAACGTTCCTGGCGGACGGGACCGGCGGCGTGATCGCCGGTGAAGCGGTGATGGGCGTCGGCGGGGCGTTGATCCTCCCGAACAGCCTCGCGATCGTGACGCACGCGTTCACCGATCCGCATGAGCGCACAAATGCGGTAAGTCTCTGGACCGCAGTTTCTGGGCTCGGCCTTGCGATCGGTCCGCTGGTCGCAGGTGGCCTGCTCAAGATCGCCTCGTGGCACAGCGTCTTTCTGGTGAACGTTGCTCTGGCGGCGTTCGTCCTCGCTCTCACGCCGATGTTCGTGGCGGACAGCAGGCATCCGGACCGGCACCTCGACCGGCCGGGGCTCCTGCTGGCGATCCTCGGGATCGGCTCCCTGAACTACGCGGTGATCGAGGGCGGCCACGCCGGCTACGGCTCGACCCGGATCGTGCTCGCGTTTGCGGTCGCAGTAGTTGCGATCGGCGGATTCATCGCGGTTGAGGCGCGCTCCCGCACGCCGATGCTGAGCCTCGACCTGCTGAAGATCTCGTCGTTCAGCACGGCCAACATCGTCGGGTTCGTCGGCCAGTACGCAATCGTCGGAATCGCAATCTCCGAAGTCCTGTACTTCGAGCAGGTCCGCCAATACTCGCTGCTCGCCACAGGACTGCGGGTGCTGCCGCTGATGCTCAGCTATGTCGTCGTCAGCTCAGTGGCAGCACGCATCGTCCGTCGCGCCGGCTTCAAACGGACGATCGCAGCCGGGCTGCTGCTGACCGCCGCCGGGGTACTGCTGATCGTCACGCAGCAGCCGGCAACCGCATTCGGGTCCACGGCGATCCTGCTCGCGATGGTCGGTGTCGGCTCAGGCCTGATCCTCCCGCCGGCAACCGCTGCCGCGGTGGTCAGCGTCCCGCACAGCGAGGGCGGCATGGCCAGCGCAACGGTGAACATGTTCCGCCAGGTCGGCGGCGCGCTCGGCTCGAGCATCACCGGGACGATCGTGACCAGCGGTCTTGTCTCCCGGCTGCCATCAGAGCTCGTCCACCACGGCTTCGCACCGGGGGCGGCGGCAGACGTCACGCGCTCTGTGGCGCGGGGCGCGGCAGCCCCGGCGGCCCACAGCGCAGCCACGCATTCGATCCTCGCGTCCGTCGGAGATGCGTTCGTCGGCGCGCTCCACGTCGCGGTTCTGATCCCTGGTTTCGCGGGCCTGATCGCGGCGGTCGCAACGGTTGCGTTCATCCGCAACCGTCCGGCACAGATCTGACAAACGCACCACAACACAACGGGAACAACCATGAGCAACTCCGGCACCTCAACAAACGGAACTCGCTGGCACGGACGTGAAGTCGTGATCGTCGAGGCGGCACGTACACCGATCGCCCGAGGCCACCAGACCAAGGGCTGGTTCCGGGACATCCACCCCAACGAACTGCTCGGAACCGCATACAAAGCGGTTATCGACCGGGCCGGGATCGACCCGGCGCTCGTCGAGGATGTCGTCGCCGGCGCGGTCACGCAGGTCGGCGAGCAGTCGAACAACATCGCGCGGAACGCGTGGCTCCAGGCCGGGCTCCCGGTCACGACGCCCGCGACGACGGTCGATCGTCAGTGCGGCTCCGGCCAGCAGGCGGTGAGTTTTGCGGCTGGATTGATCGCCGCAGGCGTGCACGACGTGATGATCGGCGCCGGCGTCGAGCACATGGGACGCGTGCCGATGGGCTCGAATGTCGCTCACGCCGATGAGTTCGGGATCCCGTTCCCGCCTGAGCTGATGGAGCGCTACGCGCTCGTCCCGCAGGGCCTCTCGGCCGAGATGATCGCCGCGCACTGGGAAGTTCCGCGCGCCGAGCAGGACGCATTCGGGCTGCGCTCCCATCAGCTCGCCGCGCGCGCGACCGATGAGGGCCGCTTCGAGCGCGAGATCATCCCGATCGACGCAGACGGCGAGGTCCGCGTCAGCGACCAGGGCATCCGACGCGACACCACCCTCGAACAACTCGCAGCGCTGAAACCCGCCTTCAAAGCGGACGGAACGATCACCGCCGGCACCTCATCGCAGATCTCCGACGGCGCCGCCGCCGTGCTCCTGATGGCACGTGAGAAGGCCGACGAGCTCGGCCTCACCCCGAGAGCGCGGATCTACGACGCCACCAGCGTCGGGGTTGACCCGGTGATGATGCTGACCGGACCGATCCCCGCGACCCGCACGCTGCTCAGCCGCAACGGGATGACGATCGGTGATCTCGACCTGATCGAGATCAACGAGGCATTCGCATCCGTCGTGCTCGCCTGGCAGCGCGAACTCCAGCCCGACATGGACCGCGTAAACGTCAACGGCGGCGCGCTCGCACTCGGACACCCGCTCGGATCCTCGGGCGCCCGCCTGATCACGACCCTGCTGCACGAGCTGGAGCGGTCAGACCGCGAACTCGGGCTCGTCACGATGTGCACCGCTGGCGGAACCGGCACAGGCACCCTGATCCAGCGGGTCTGAACGATGAGCACCGCAGCAGAACAAGCCACCGCGCTCAACACGAGCGAACTGCTCCAGCTGATCGATGCCCAGTTCGAGGAAGTCACCCCCACGCGCGTCAGCGGCACGGTCGCCGCTGACGCGCGGCACCACCAACCGTGGGGCCTGATCCACGGCGGCCTCTACACGGCGACAGTCGAGACGTTCGCGACGATCGGCGCCTTCCAAGCCGTCAGGGATCGCGGCCAGCAGGTCGTCGGCGTCTCGAACGCCACCGACTTCCTCCGGGCACACCGCACCGGCCGCCTGCGCGTCGTCGGCGAGGCGATCCATCAGGGCAGGACGTACCAGCTCTGGCAGGTCGTGATCAGCCGTGACGAGGATGACAAGCCGGTCGCCCGCGGCCAGGTCCGCCTCCAAAACCTCGACCAAAAGCCCCCAGAGTGAACCCCGAGGGCGCTCCTCCGATCACCAGGTCTCGAGTATCTCGGAGGCCTGGACCGTGTCGTCCGCCATCGCGGCCGGCGGGGCGCCCTGGTTTCACATCCGCACGGGCACGCTGACAATGCGGGCGCTCCCGTGGCGCACACAACTGCATTCCGAGAATTGCGGGTATCCCGCCGACTTCGACGTCTTCCCCTCTCCTCGCCACCAGCAGGGCGGGGGGACGGAGGTCGGACGACCGCGCCGTGCCTATGCATCGCATGAGCGGCAGCGCCCTGCAGCAGCTAACGCTCGGGCGTTCGTCACGCGCAGGCAAGCCGCCTCGCTGCGGGTAGCGCGACGATCGCTTCGGTCAATGCTGCCCGCGATGCCCTGCGATCGGGTTGGCGACCAAGGGCATCCCGAGCCGGGGGTCGTGCTAGCTCTGACGACGCCGCCCTGCTAACGCCCGCGCAGTTCCTCCGCGATGAACGCGGTACCAGGCTCGGGCTGACGGTGGCTTCCTGAGCGGACGAAAGGCAGCAGGCTTGGCGGCGGTGCGCCGGGGATCGCGCGACACGAATCCTTTTCGTCCATCCCAGGAGCGCGACCTCGGCGGGGACGGGCTTGTGCAACGCCATGGCCGAGCGGCGGTCGAGCGCTCCGGCTCGGCGGTCCTCCGGGTTGTGACGAGCTCACATACCCACGGCGCTGCGACCGCCAGCCGGCCCGGTCGCGACGGCCTGCACAGCCCTCCCTTCGTGTGCGAGCAGGTCTGCGCGCTCGTGCTCCCGCTTCCCTGCTGGTGGCGAA
>Ga0306920_100000969_pt1 | contig 35092 bp, 29 predicted proteins | sample flu12Cox44000170_FD_204666 | JGI IMG/M metagenome (GOLD analysis project Ga0306920, IMG submission 204666) | Lab enrichment of tropical soil microbial communities from Luquillo Experimental Forest, Puerto Rico - flux4day.12C.oxic.44.000.170 (v2)... | ecosystem: Environmental > Terrestrial >...
AAGTCGGCAGAAAGATGAGGAGGGAAAAGAGGACCATCGACCAGCCGATGGCCCATAAAACGCCGCCGCCGAATTCCCGGCCATAATGGAGATTGAAATTCCAGCTTAGCCGGACAAGGGTTATTTCCACTAGAACCAGCCATAAGCCGCGAGTGAGGAGAAACCAGGAGAGTGCCCGGCGGGACCGATGGCGGCCGTGCAAAAAGATGCCGGTGCCGGCGAGAAAGACAAAGGTGGGGGCGCAGAAGTGTGTGACCCAGCGTGTCAGAAAAAGTGCGGGGCTAGCCTGGGTCAAGTTGGATGGGTCGATCGGCGGGTTGGTGAAAAAATCGCGGGAGAAGTAATCGCGGACATGGTCGAGGGCCATGAGGACCATGGCGAGTCCGCGGACGAGGTCGATGGAGTCGATGCGGGCGGGGCTGGGAGAAAGGATCAAACCACCGCTGGGAGGCGAGGCAACTGCTGGCTCAACGATGGACGGTCGCATGGTCGGTTACCGGTGGGGAAGTGGGTTGGCGAAAGATATGGGAACATTTTAAGAAGGCCGGCAGGAGTTACCAAGTTTTTCTCCGGCCTGGAGAGCCGATTCTCCGCGCCGGCCGCAGCGAATCAAAATGGCCAAGAGCTCGGCGGTACGTAAATTCGGGGCACCGAGTTTCAGCAGCCGCTCCCGCGGACGGTCGGCGGCGGGAGTTTCGGTCATGATGGGCGCGAACGAGGGGGAAGGAGTCTCTGGTGGGCTTGATTCAGCCATAACACAAACGTTTTCAAATTCCATAAATCAGATTGAGACAAAACCATTTTAGCGACTGAACTATGATCTGGTTCAATTTCTTCGCAAATAATTTGGTCGCGCGGTTTAAGAACTGGAATTTTTGTTCGGAAAATGACACAAATGGGTCGCGAAGAGCCAACCGGAGAATGGGGGGTGTCCGAGTGGTTGGGAAACGAACTGTCGCAAGCTAATGGGAATTGGCAAGTTGCGAAGTGACATTCGTTTCCGGGAGCTCTCATGGGTGGGGCTGTTCAACAACAGGCATTAGAAGTTGGGCGCTACGTGTGCCTTCGTGGGGAAAGGCAGGACTTCAATGGACACCGAGGTGTCAACAAGACGCCCGAAAAATGGGAACTTTTGTGGACATTGGTCATTGGGCATTAGTACGGGAACGTGATTGATGGGGAATCGGTAGAAGGATTTGCCGAGGGAAAATAGGATGCGGTGCCGTATCTCACGATGGTGTGAGATACGGGACCAAACTGCGCGTTAAGTTGTTGCGCCCGAATGGTTTGCGTGGAGGACCGCGGGTGTGCACTTGCGTGAGATACGGGTTAGTCATTCGTCATTGGTCATCCGTGGCATAAATACTATTGCGCCCGCATCGGTCCTTGGTCACTCGGCCTTTGTCGCTGTCCGCATTTTGCGGATCATGAGGCGGAAGAAGGAGAACCAGCCGGCGAGGCGGGTGGTCCAGTGCGGGCTATGAGCGGCCTTGAGATAGGCTTCAAAAAGCGGGCCGTCGGCGGGGTCGGGGCCATCGAGGTGCCAGTTCAGGTTGCCGTGGCGCACGGAAATGACTTTGACGGTCGTCAGTTCGAGCAGGCCTTCGGCTCCGCGGGTGACGCCGAAACCGCTATGTCCTCTGCCGCCGAAGGGCAAGCGCGGATCGGCGGTGGGGGCGATCACGTCATTGATGGTAATGGATCCGGAACGGACATGCTGAGCCAAATCCAGTGCCCGGGCGGAGTCGCCAAAGATGGAGGCGCCCAGCCCATAGGGACACTGCGCGGCCAACCGGAGGGCGTCCTCCACATCGGCCACCTCGACGACCGACATGACCGGAGCGAAAGTATCTTCGCGCATAATGGCCAACTCCGGACTTGTGTTCGCGAGGACGGTCGGGGAGAGGCCCTGGTTGTCCGGCAGAATCCGGCCTGCCACGAGTTCCGCGCCGTGATTTAATGCGTCCCGCACGCGGACAGCAGCGATCTTTGCGGCCGGCGTCGTCATGATTTGGTTCTGCAGTTCCGCGCCGAGGGCGGTGAGACGTTGCTTCAATTCGGGCGCCCGCGAGCGATCGACGAAAACGCGCCGCGGGGCAATGCAGGTTTCGCTTTGATTCAAGCGCAAACCAAAGCCGAGGGCGCGGGTCACGAGGTCGAGATCCGCCTCGGGCCGGACAAAAACGGCATCGCAGCCCGAAAGTTCCACGGCCGCGGGAATCAGCCGAGGAGCGAGTTGCGACAGGACGTTGGCGCCGGTTTTGGCAGATCCGGTGAGGAGGACCTTGTCGACGCCGGTGGCAATGGCCTGTTGGGCGGCCTTGGGGGTTTCGGGCAGCACGCGGACCAGGCGGGGGTCGAGGCCGGCATCCACCAGCAACTGGGCGAAAATGCGCATACTTTCACCACCGCCGGCTCCGGGTTTCACGATCACGGCGTTGCCGGCAACCAAGCCTTGCAGCGCCTGCGAGGCGGTCAGGAAGAGGGGATAATTCGCCGGGCCGATGATGAGCACGACGCCAAACGGCTCCCGGCGAATTTCCGAACGTACGCCGTAGAGCCAAACGGGACGGAACCGCCAGCCGAGGCGAACCGGTTTGAGGACCGCGGGCGCGATTCTCTCGACGAATTTGCAGGCATCGGCGAGGGGCATCACTTCCGCGCCGAGCGATTCGGCGAGGGAACGGCGCTGGGGATGAATGGGCGCGGCAAGTTCGCGTGCGTGCGCGGGAAGCGAATGGCGAAACCGCCGGATGATCGCAATGCGCTCCGAAAGAGGCCGGACCCACCACGCGCGCTGAGCCTGGCGGGCAAGTGCGATTTCGGCGGGCACATCCACACTGTCTACGTCGGGAATTGTCGGAGGGAGGCCGCCATTGTTTTGCGAGAAATCCGATGCTTCGCGCGTTGCCGTTTGAGTGCTCATGAAAATACCCTCATTGCAAGGCGCAGCCTGAACGGCGGCCAGTGGGCCGACCGGTCCGGGACGCGCGTTCCGCAGTAAATGGCCATGAAATGATGGTAGCAGTTGAGCAGCGGAAATGAAAGTGCCAGCCCACAAGCGAGGCCACGTGCGGCTACGGGCCGCCAGACCGAAGTTGCAACGTTGGCGGCCACGCGACGCGGAATGGGATTATAATCGTTTGCTATAGCGGCGGGTTCGCCTGCCAAAGACGGGTATGATCGGCCCGGGTGGTTCGGGCTCGGCGGCGGCTTGCGTCTTGAAAGCTTTAGGAGTATAAGCCTGGAAGCCGTGGAGGCGGTCTTCTTCAAGTTGCTTGTTGATAAACGCCTCGATGGCCGTCAGTTGTGGTCCTTGTTCCGGAGTGACGAAAGCGATGGCGATGCCGTCGGCACCCATCCGCCCGGTGCGGCCGATGCGGTGCACATAGTTTTCCGGATCTTCTGGCAAATCGTAATTGATGATGTGCGAAATATTGGTGACGTCGATGCCCCGGCCCACGACGTCCGTCGCGACCAGATAGACAATTTTGGCATTGCGAAACGCCTGCATAATGCGCTCGCGAATTGATTGCGGCAAGTCGCCATGCATGACGGCAACCCCCTTGCGGTGTTTGCGGAGCATCTTGAAAACATCGTCAGCCCAGCGCTTCCGTTCGCAGAAAATGATGCACTGCCGCGGCTTCTCGCGCTCAGTCACGCGAAGCAAAAGTTCGAATTTGCATTTTTCATCAACGGTAATGAACGATTGGCGGATGTTTTCAACGGTCACTTTTTCGGGAGAAAGATTGATATTTACCGGATTGATCATGTATCGGTGGGCGAGCCGCAGGACCGGCGGAGGTAGGGTTGCGGAAAGAAGCAGGGTTTGCCGTTGCTTCGGGCACTGGCGAAGGATTTTTTCGATATCCGGACGGAAACCGATGTCCAGCATGCGGTCCGCCTCGTCAAGCACGACGTAGCGCACACGATTGAGAACCAGTGTGCCGCGGGACAGGTGGTCGATAACGCGGCCGGGAGTGCCGACCGCAATGTGGAAGCCCTTTTTCATTTCCAGCAGTTGCTGACGGAACCGCTGGCCGCCATAGATGGGAATGGCGCGGCAATGGCGGCTCGGCACCAGTTTCTGAGCCTCCTGGCAGACCTGAAGCACCAGTTCGCGTGTGGGCGCGAGGACCAAGGCCTGCGGTCCAGGTTCATTGTTGTCCCGCCAGCCGTTCAAAAAGGGGAGAAAAAACGCGGCGGTCTTGCCGGTCCCGGTTTGCGCCTGGCCAATGACATCACGGCCGGTTGACGCGTGAGGGATCAAAGCAGCCTGAATGGGAGTGGGTTGGAAATACTGAGCCCGGTGCAATGCCGCGAGTAACGAGGGTGAGAGTGAAAGTGCGTGAAAACCACTAGGGGAATCCACCATCATGGCAGTCGCCAAACAAAACCTCCTAAGTAATCTTTACCAGATACCTCAAATAACGTAAATTCCAGTAACTACTTAATTCTAAATGGTTTTCGGCATTCTGTCCAGGTGCAAGTGCCGCCGTCGCCGTTGGCTCCGTGTTAAACGATGGCGGCTTGGGATATATCGGAAATGCACCGGATGCTGTAGAAATGATGATTAGCCCATCAGTTTCTTGAGGGTTTCCACGTGGCGCGGAATCGCGGTTTTTGGATCTTCCGCCGCTTCGTATTCGAGCGCGACGTAGCCGCGATAATTCGCCGAGCGCAGGATGCCGATGAGCCGTGAGAGGTCCGCAACTTCTTTTTTCATGCCGGTGCGCTGGATTTCGGTTTTGATCTGCACGACCACGGCATATGGCGCGAGCCGGGTCAAATCGGCATAGGGGTCGGCACTGTGGAAATTGCCGGTGTCCCAGTTGACGCCAAACCAATCGTGCTTGACTCCCTGCACTAGCTGCAAAGTTTGGTCGATGGTGGCAGTAATGCCGCCGTGATTCTCCAGGGCCAGGAAGATGCCGAATTGGCCGGCGTAGTCGCATGATTCCTGAATCGCCTCGATGCAGCGCTTGCGGGCGCTTTCTTCCGTGTCAGCTTTTTCGAGGTTGCCCGCGAAGATCCGAATTGTTTTGCCGCCTAATCGAGAGGTGTATTCGACCCATTTTTTGACCCTGGCAATTTCTTCCTTTAGCCGCATCGGATCAGACCGGCAGAAATTGTTGCCGATGGCAGTACCGCTGACGTCGAGGCCCAAGCGAGTACAGCGGCCCTTGAGGCGGGCAAGGTAATCCGCCGAGGTATCGGGAAAATAATATTGCGTGAATTCCACGGCATCGAGATCCATTGCTGCCGCCAGGTCGATGAAATCATCGAAAGTCATGGGCGGTTTTGGTTTGAGATTCAAGGCCAGATATTGGCGGTAGCTGTAGCCGGCGATGCTAAGCCGGATGCGGGATTTGCCGGCTCGGCGAATCGGTTCGATTGCCCAGGTAGTGACGGAACCAAGGGTCAAGGAAGTTCCGGTTAACAGACCGGATTGCAAAAATCGGCGGCGGGTCGGGGTCATTGCTGGAATTCTCCCAGGCGAAAGCAGGGAAGCGTTAATAACGCGGATGTAGAAAGTATATCCGGGCTGCGGGCGGGAGCAATAAATCGCCCGGAAATCACGGTACATTGCCTACACTTTTGGCACCGGTGACAGGAAGCTCGCGCATCAAAGAGTGCACGTGTTCACTCGCTGCCATCGCAATCGGCGGGTATTTAGTCGGAACGGCGCTCCGTCTCGTTAAGAGCGGCTCCGTACGGGATCCCCAGTCCGGCATGAAAATTGCGAATGTTTGGATTTGCTTCTTTTCACGGTCTGGTTGTGTTCTGATGCCGAATTTTTAGCGAATAAATGAGCCTATTCTCACTTCTGATTGTCAGGAATAAGATATTGCCAATGTCCCTATTATTTTGTCCCAGTTAGCAAGCCAAGATAACAAGAAGCGGGTTGCATAGTTGACAAAATGACGATGCTGGAGGTTGGCAATAATGGAAGCAAACGCGGCCGCGAGTCCCGTGCTGAAAATTGGTGAAACTGCGGGTTTGGTGTGGCAGGTTCTGGAGTCCAAGGGGCCGATGAATCTCAATGCCCTGATCAAAAATCTTGACGTTTCGAGGGACTTGCTGATGCAAGCCATCGGCTGGCTGGCGCGCGAAGATAAATTGGCAATCACCGAATCCAAACGCAAAAAGCTAATTGCGTTGAAGTAGCGCGGGTTGCATGTATGCAAGTATTTCCATGAAAAACCAACCCGGTTCAACTCACGAAAGTTCCCTGCTTTTAACTCTGGAAGAGATCAGCCAGCTCGTCTCCCATAGCCATGATCCCCATGAGACGCTGCAAAATATCGTGAATTTGATCCAAGGAAGATTTCATACGGACGTTTGTTCCGTCTATCTTCTGGAACCGGACCGAGGGGAATTGGTTTTGGGCGCCACCGTGGGCCTCAAAGCGGAGAGTGTCGGCCGGGTCCGCATGCGATTGGAAGAAGGACTAACCGGTCTGGTCGCGGAGCAGATGGCTCCTGTCACCGTAAGCGACGCGTTTCAACATCCGCGTTTCAAATATTTCCCGGAAGCAGGAGAAGATCGCTATCATTCGTTTTTGGGAGTGCCGCTGGTGGAGGGGGGCGCCCTTCAAGGGGTGCTGGTTGTCCAAACTGTGGAGAAGCGGGATTTTTCTCCCAACGAGATCCGGATGCTAGTGACGGTCGGTTCGCAGTTAGCGTCGCTCGTAAGCGGAGCCAGACTATTGGAAAAAGTGGTGGCCGCCGCCCACCAGGAGACTCCTTGGAGACCGTACGAGAAAGCTCCGGCAATGCTTCAAGGGACGGTCCTCAGCCCGGGAGTGGGTTGGGGGCCGGCATGCTTGATTAACGGTTTCGATGCGGTACTGCCGGCGGAGGAATTCCGGCCCGGCACTTTCGCCGAGGAAAGCCAGCGGCTCAGCCGGGCCATGGAATCGGCGCGGGTCGAGATCGCGCACCTGAGCCAACATATTTCGTCCCTCTTCGGAGAAGATCACGGTGGCATACTCCAGGCCCAGCTCATGGTCCTGCAAGATCGCATCATCGAACAGGACTTGACCGAGTGCCTGCAAGGGGGTTGCGCTGCTGAAACCGCGTTGGTGCAAACGCTTAAGAAATACGTGGCTGCGTTTCAAAAGTTAACCACGCCATTTTTTCAGGAGCGCGTCTTTGACGTAAAAGATGTCTTCCGGCGAATCTTTTGGCATCTGCGTCCCCAAGCCAAGAAGCTCGAAACGGAAGCGCAACGGGTTGTCTTGGTGGCCCACGAAGCTTCTGTGATGGACCTTTTTTTCGTCGACCTGGACCGCTTGGCCGCCGTTGTGGTCGAGCACGGCGGACCGCAGAGCCACGCTGCGATCTTGGCCCGCAGCCTTGGCGTACCGATGGTGGGCATGGTCCCGGAGTTTGCCGTGTTGTCGGAAGCCGGCAAGCAACTGCTGGTAGATGCCCATGGTGGTATCATTTACCTGGACCCGCCGCCGCAGTTAGTGGTGCAGTATTCCCCATCGGCACACCACGTGGCGGTCCCTCTTGCGGAGCAACCTCGGGAATATGTCGTAGATTCACATCTGCCGCGCGTCGAGGCGAACATCAACTTGCTGTTTGAAGTACCCCAGGCCGTCGCCGGGGGAGCATGCGGCGTGGGGCTTTATCGAACGGAGTTCCTTTTTCTGGCCCGGCGGACCTTACCAACTGAAGAAGAACAGGTCGAAATCTACAGCAAGCTTCTGGAGAAACTCGGGGGCTGGCCGGCCAGCATTCGCACTTTCGACATGAGGCCGGATAAGCTTGCTCATCATCCGCATTATACGGCCTCCACGCAGGCATTCGACTGGCGGCTGGTGCCGGAATCGCAACCGATGCGGCAATTATTCAAGGATCAGATTCGCGCCATTCTGCGAGCGGCAGTCGCTGGACCCGCCCGAATTCTGGTCCCTATGGTACTGCGCACGGAGCTTCTGGAGTTTGTCGTGGCCACGGTGGCGGACGCGAAGATTGAATTGCGGAACGAGGGTCTGGATTTCGCGGATCGGGTGCCATTGGGAATAACCATCGAAAGTGCGGCCGCGGTGCCTCTGGTCGATTTGTGGGCCGAACAAGTGGATTTTTTTGCCCTCGGAACCAACGATCTGGCAGCGTCGGCCTTGGCGATCAATCGGGACGATCCGGTTGGGGGTCAACGGAACGACGCATTTCATCCCGGCATGCTCCGGTTGATTGATGACGTAATTCGAGCGTCGCATCGAGCCGGTAAACCGGTCACCGTGTGCGGAGAAATCGCCGGTGACCCCCTGGGAGTTCTGGCGATGGCGGCATTGCAGGTTGATTCCATCAGCGTCGCCGTTCAACAACTCAACCCGGTCAGGCGGGTATTGTCCGAGCACTCTGCCGATGAATTAAGGGGATGCGCTGACGTGTTTCACCGTTTGCGCACCGGCGATCAGGTCCGCAATTTCCTGGGCCAATTGCAAACGGGAGTGTATGGGAATCGAACCCACTGACGGCTTTCTTCAAGCCGCCCACTGGTTTTGAAGACCAGGGCCCCCACCAGAGGTGCAAACACTCCCCGGGGCGAAAGAGTTCAGAAATTGGGCTACGAATCTGCGATTCCGATGCGGATATTTGCATGTTACTGGTTCGCGTGAAAATTGGGTAGAGTGAGGAATCGGGCAGCCGGATTGGCCCACGCTTCGTCTTCCTGATATATTGGAACACAAGTGAAAAACCGCCCGTGCCGAATCTGGGTGTTAGAAACCGGCTTTCCGGCCGTCTTTAAGGTGTAATTGGGATGCAAAAAAGCCCCAAATTAACCGCAGGACGGAAGGCCTTCACGCCTCCTGCCGGCAGGGAACGAGGGGCCATGAGATCAAGCCCAAAACGGAACGCTTCCCGCCATGCGGACTTTGAGGTTTTGTACGAGCGGCACAGCCGTGAAGTCTGGGCGCTGGTTTATGCGCGGTGGTTGAATGCCGATACCGCAATGGATATCACGCAGGAAGCGTTTTTGCGTTTGTGGAAGCAGTGGGAGCAAGGAGAGCAGATCTTGAATCCGCGGGCCTGGCTGCTCAAAGTGGCCCGGAACCTGGCAGAAGATTTTGCAAAAAGTGCTTTTCGGCGGAACGGAACACATCCGCCGCAATTGATGAACGGGGTTGGCTCCAAAGAGCTGTTGCCCCTCGAACGATTAGAGCGTGAAGAAACCTATAGTCAACTCCGCACGGCATTGGAAGAATTGTCTGAGGCGGATCGGGAAATACTAACTCTCCGTTATGGCCTGGATTACGACTCGAATCAAATCGCCGAGGTGTTGGCGATTAATGTTACGGCCGTGCACATGAGGCTCAGCAGAGCCCGGCAACGCGTAGCCGAACGATTCGCGAATCCCGGCACAAAGCAAAAAGAAGAGACGTTATGAAACAGTTACTCGATAGATTCGAAGTCTCCACAACCGATGATGTGGACCGTCTGCTGCAGAGTTATTTCCGGCGGGAAATGCCCAGTTCCTGGCCGGCATGGAAGGCCCCGGCGAGAGTGGCTGGCGCAGGAGAAGGCCTTGGGATTTGCAAAACCTGGCGGAGCCGATTCGCATTGGCGGCTTCGATTGCGCTGCTCTTATTGGGGCAGCTTTGGTTGTTCGGTTCATACCGGGTTGAGGAGCCTTTTGTGTTGGATAGAAAGCCTCCGCTGGATGTAGCCGAGAAGATTCCTACAGGCAAAGGCGGGAAATCGACAACGCAAAGCCCAGATCCAACGGCGGAGAAAAAAGACTCCAATCTGCAATTTCGTAAGCCTTACAATATGCGTTAGGTCAAGAGAAGCCGCAGCAAAATGATGCGCTAGCCTTCGGGATAGAGGAAAGCGCGAGCTTCTTGCAGATTCATTTCGCGCGGAGAATTGCTACCCCGCAGAAAAATCCAGCCGTTGGCATTGGTATCCCACTGCGCGACGGGAAGTTTGTTTAGGGCCCGGCGCGCCGTCGCCGCACTGATGTGATGGTTCCGACAGAGAGCGTCCATTTCGGCAATGCGCCGAAACAATTCGATTTGACCGGGATCATAAGGGGGAGCCAATAAGAGCCCGCGGGGCATGTTTATCAAGAATAGGACGGCGATCAACGCAAGCAACGTGATGGAGGCGACACGGGGACTGGAACATTGCACGGGCGCCAGGGTTTTTTCTTTGAGCCCGGCCAATCCGCGACAAATAAAAAGAGTAAGACCCAGGTGGGGAAAGACATTGTAGCGCGTCCACGAAATGGTTTGGTCTTCATAAGACCAATCCGCCCGGGCGCTGTATATCACAACGCTGCTCGCAACGAGAAACCCCAGTCCCAGCAGCATTAGGCGGCGATGGCGCGTCCGGTGCCAGAGCCAAACTCCACCGGCCATAGCCAAGAGTAGAATTACAGCGACACAGAGAGACGGCAAGGCAATTCCCGATATGCCAAACAATCCAAGCAGGATTTTGTCAACGCTGGCGCGGCATGCGAGCGCGGAACCCTGCAAGAGATTGAACGATTCCCAGGGGTTACGCCCGGAGTAGTGATCCAAGTGCAGGAGGTGTTGGGCGGCGAATGGCAAAGTGCAACCGAGAAAGATGGCAGGACCCAGCAAGGGAACCAGCGCCAAAGCTCGATACCAGCGATTAGCGAACTGACCATTTCTTTTGGGAAATAGATACAGGGTACAAAATAGCCCGCCAAGCAGGCCGCTGGCAAACCAACCCGGGGCCAGGACGGACCAAAAAACGCACCAAAACAGAAAAATCCCGCGTCCGCTTTGCTGCCAGCGCTGGGCGGCAAGAAGAGCCAAAAACACCATGTCGACGGCCAGAAGTGTGAAACTGGCGGCGAACCAGGAAATGGCTTCCACATAAACGGTGGAGACCCCAAAAAGGATCATAGCCGCCAGGCCACAGTTTGGATCGCCCGTTTCCCGGCGAACGAAAAGGTAAAGCAACCACATGGCAGCCACTGTTGCCGCAATCCCCTGAACCGCAGTGAAGTAAGGGAGGCGAGTGATTGGATTTGACAACTGGCCCAGGCACCAGGTAGAAAGTCGGCCTAGAGGCATGATGTGTTCATTAAATGGTAAAAGGATGTTTCGATAGGCCGCTTCCCAGGTCCAAGATTCCATGAGGATCGGGAAGTCGTCGAAATATATCATTGGTCGCAGTAGAAGGTGCAGGTGCAAACCAAGGGCAGCCGAAGTTACGAGAAATCCAAGAAAGAGATGGGACGGGACACCGACCGCTCGGTGGCCCAATTTAATTGCTTTAATCGTTTGCCCTTTCCAATGGATGTTACATCACTTTTTCCTCTTTGTTTTTTGGCTTATCAAGGCCTCTGTTGGTACCTTTGCCGGTCTCGCCTCCGCAACCCAGGCCGAAGCTTCCCAGAATTAGTGCAATTGTCAAACGAACTAGCCATCGTTTCATGGCATTTGCTCCATGTATAAAAGGCGAAAGAGCCGGCCATGAATCCATGACCGGCTCTGACTTCCAAACGTCATATGCATAGACAATTAAGAGCTGCTCGTCTTTTGCTTTGTGTCACTCCCACCCGTAGGGGATCCGCCGGATTTTGTGCCGGAAGTGGACTTGTTACCGCAACCCATCGCCGAAGCGAACAGGAAACCACCAACCAGAACCAAGGTAATAATTCTCTTCACAGTGAAACCATCCTTTCGTAGAAGAAGTCAAACTTGTGTGACCCGGAATTCCCTTGTGATCCGGGATCGCTTGAAAACCGTTGCGAGTCCATGATAAATCAATTCTTTTCTTTGCTCTTCTCAGGTTTCTTGTCTTCCGGCTTCTTATCCTCGGGCTTCTTATCCTCAGGTTTCTTGTCTTCCGGTTTCTTATCCTCAGGTTTTTTGTCTTCCAGTTTCTTCTCTTCGGATTTCTTATCCTTTTCCTTACTATCAGCCTTAGTGGGTTCCTTGTCCTTTTTGGAACCACTGGTGGAGGCAGGGCCGCACCCCACACCGACAAGGCCCATAATCACCAAAAGCGCAAGTAGTTTTTTCACGGCTGACCATCCTTTCGATTGGAGAATGCACAATTCACGAAAACATCAACCGGCCGCTTGGCCGGTACCCTATCAGGAATGATGCATGGGAACCTATTTTATTCCCGACTTTTTAAGAATATTTTCACGAACGGCAATGGCTGCCGCGCCGAAAAGTTAGATTTTAATAAACAGTCGCGAGCGAAGAATAAGGAATGGAGGGCATTTTACAGTGGCAGGGGTACAATATTAACCGAAAAAACGGGAATAAACATTCCCTTTCAGGTTCTGATTAGTTGAGGATTGCCGTTATGGGTCTGCCCGGTAGTCAACGGAACGTGGAAAGGCTGGTAAACGAGCATTATGAGTCGTTATACCGTTTTGCCTATCGACTGACTGGGACCACCGCAGACGCGGAAGATCTGACACAAGAAGCGTTTTGCTCGGCGCAGCTGAAGTACGACCAATTGCGCGATCCAGCGCGTGCAAAAAGTTGGCTGTTCAGCATTCTGCGAAACGCTTACTTACGCCGGCTGCGGTCCGAGAAGAACAAGGCTGTAGTATCAACGGATTTGCTCGAGGACTTGGCGGAACCGCTGCCCGATCCGCTTCCGCCCGTTGACCCGGAACGGTTACAGGAAACAATACATGAACTTCCCGAAGTTTTTCGGACGCTCATTATATTGTATTATTTCGAGGAGTTCAGCTATCGCGACATTGCAGAGCAGATGGATCTGCCTGTTGGAACAGTGATGTCACGGTTGGCACGAGCGAAGGCCCATCTGAAGTCGCGGCTTATGTTGCCGGACGGGCAGGTGGCTGCCGAAGCGATCAGGAGGGCAACCGATGGATTGTAAGACTGCGCGCCTCTTGTTTGACTTTGCCCGCCCACTTTCCTGCGAATTGGAGAAAGGTGAAGCGGAGAGGCTCCAGGAACATTTGGCTGATTGCTCGGAATGTAGTTCTCTTTTTCGAGTCGAACGGAAGGTGGACGAATATTTCGGCCAAACTATGCGCACTGTCGCCATTCCCGAAGGTTTGGCAAATCGGTTGAAAACCAAAGTTAACCTGGAAAGAAGGAGATGGTATCGCCAGCGGATATGGCTACCATCCGCAGCTGTTGCGATAGCTGTTGTCCTAATCGGCGTTTTCCTTGGTTTGCGAACCAGCAGGCCTTTACCCGGCGTCAATCTCGAAAAGGTCTACCACGACAATATTAGTCGGAACCTTTCGGCACAGTCTGTGAATGAATGGTTCTACGATACGTACAAAGTCAAAACCACCGCTCCACCACAGTTTAACTACTTGTGTTTAATTCATCGCGATTTGGCGCAATTCGAAGGAAAGCAAGTACCGCTCTTAGTCTTTTTCAGCGATCGAGAGCTGGCTCGAGTTTATATCCTCTCCGCAAAAGATTTCGATTTGAAAGCCATTCGAGAAGCCAAACCGACCGGCTATCCTGTCGAAGTGCTGCCGTCAAATGACCCCAATTTGATTTACGTCGTTATTTTTTCCGGTGGGCAATTGGATCGCTTTCTTACCAGATCTCAAGATGCCTCCACATAAAAGACACTGGCGACCGGGCCGCGCCCGCCGTTGATTGCCCCGATGCGTTTCAACAGTGGATGAGCCCGTTCGCCAATTTACCGTAGGGAATAACGAAATTGCTTGGAACAATTCGCAAAACTCTAGATTCACCACCTCCTTCCGGCACAGTTCAGGTGTGGCATCAGGTCATTGCCCATTCTCCGTTAACGCTAATTGAGCAATGACCATGCCAAAGTTGTAAGTAACTCACCTTTTGGCGTAAGCCTCACCGAATTGTAGATTTGCGCTTGTCAAAGTTAAGCGTACCAGTAACGGCTGCCAAGAAAATAGGCAATTGGGTCTGTTTAGAAGGCGTTGAATAAAACGATTTCAATTTTGTCCATACAATTGCCAGGTGATTGTTCCAAGGAGGACCCTATATGAATTGGTTGCGGGCCAGCGTTTTCCGAATGCCACTATTATTCTTACTAATTCTCTCTGGTTCGATTTCTCCGAGCCTTTTAAGAGCGGATGACTGGCCGCAATGGCTGGGCCCGAACCGGGATGGAATCTGGCGCGAAAAAGGGATTCTGGCCAGATTTCCCGAGAAAGGGCCGAAAGTCCGTTGGCGAACGACAATTGGCGGCGGCTATGCGGGACCGGCGGTTGCAGGAAATCGGATTTACATCACCGATCGCATTCTCGGGCCAGATGTCCGCAATCCCGATAATCCGTTTGGTCGGCGACCGGTTGTGGGCACGGAACGAGTCGTGTGCCTGAATGACCAGAATGGTGAAATTGTGTGGAAACATGAATACGAATGCATTTACGAAATTGCTTATCCGGCCGGGCCGCGAACCACTCCTTTGGTTCATGAAGGAAAAGTATATGCCCTGGGAGCGATGGGCCACTTGGTCTGTTTGGATACGGCAAGCGGAAAAGTAATCTGGGCGAAAAATCTCCCCAAAGATTTTGACATTCCCGTGCCCATTTGGGGATTTGCGGGGCATCCACTATTGGACGGCGATAAGCTCATTTGCCTTGTAGGAGGCCAAGGTAGTGTCGTGGTAGCGTTCCAGAAAAATACGGGCAAGGAGTTGTGGCGCGCGCTTTCCGCCAGGGAACCGGGCTATTGTCCGCCGATGATCTTTGCAATCGGCGGTAAGCGCCACCTTGTAATTTGGCATCCCGAGGCCGTGACCGGTCTGGATCCGGAAACCGGCAAAGGGTATTGGACCCAACCGTTCCCGCTTCGCGCCGGGTTGTCCATTCCCACACCCCGCTTGTCCGGAGAATACTTGTTTGTTACCGCTTTTTATAACGGACCGATGATGTTGAAGCTGGATGGGGAAAAGCCAACCCCGACGGTCGCTTGGAAAGGAAAAATGGAAAGCGAGCAACCTCGATTAACCACCGGCCTGCACAGCATTATGGCCACTCCCTTCATAAAGGACGGCCATATTTACGGTGTATGCAGCTATGGCCAGTTACGCTGTCTGAAGATGAAAACGGGGGAAAGGCTCTGGGAAACGATGAAAGCCACGTCCGGGGGACCGCTGGAACGGTGGTCCAACGCCTTTATTGTGGCTCATGAAGACCGGTTTTTTCTTTTCAATGAAAAGGGCGATTTAATTATCGCTAACCTGACTCCCGAGGACTATGAAGAAATCAGCCGAGCGCATCTTCTGGATGCCACCAATCGAATGGCGGCGGGGCAACGGCAAAATAAGGACTCCGTATTGTGGTCCCATCCGGCTTTTGCTCACCGATCGGTGTACGCGCGTAATGACAAAGAAATCGTGTGCATTTCGCTGGCGCGGGAAGAATACCCATGATGCATGGAAAAATCGAAAGAGCTTCTCCAGTTTTGTCGTTTTGTTAAGCCTGGTCGTCGTTTAAACCGTTAAATCCTTCTTTAACGACTAAATCGTGATAACGCATTTCATCGAAGAAACCAATTTTTGAACCAGCAACGATGCCCGGTCGATAGGTCCAGTGGCCCTTTCCTTGGTTGCTACAAAAACCAACTCAAACGAACATTTTTGCCTAGCACTCAGCGAAAAGGAGTTTGCGGTGGAAAAACAATCTCGGACAAACAAGAACGGTCGCTGGACGTGGGAACGAATAATTCTTGCAACCCTGCTGATGGCAATGGCACCGATCTTGACCAGGGCGCAAGAAGTTGCCGCGCCGGGGAATAACGGGGGCAAAGCGATCGAAATCGCCGCTGCTTCGCCGGAGAAAGATTCGCAATCGACCGCCGGCCCGGCGCCGGCGCCCGCTGATTCTTCCAATCCGTGGTTGAAGATTCCGCCGATTTATAAGACTCCCAGGACAGGAAATTTTGCTATTGCTCCGAGCGGTCCGGGATATTATTCCCTGGAAGCCATGATAATGGGAAATTATCGGGATAAGCCTCCGGTTATGCCGTGGCCCCCTACCAGTGCTGACGCAGGATCCTTCTTTGACAATGATTTTCGGTACTTGGAAAAGCCGGACAACACGCAGCACGATTTCTTGGATTTTTTGAAGCGCTGCCACCCAACGTGCGACTGGTTACTCTCAATTGGCGGCGAGGAGCGGTTTCGCTGGGCACATGAATTGGACAGCCGGCTTTCCGGCAAAGACAACAATTATCAGCTCTTGCGGTCTCGTGTGTACGCTGATTTATGGTTTCAGGACTTCTTCCGGGTCTATGCGGAGTTTATTGATGCCCGGTCGTATAATCAGAACCTGGCTCCACTGGCGATCGATGTCAATCACTCCGATTTACTCAATCTGTTTGGTGAATTAAAAGTCTACGAATTGGACGGCACTCCGATCTACATCCGCGTGGGCCGCCAGGAACTGTTGTACGGATCGGAGCGATTAATTTCTCCATTGGACTGGGTGAATACCCGCCGGACCTTCCAGGGCGTGAAGGGCTATTACCACAGCGAGAAATTGGATGTTGACTTATTCTGGGTCCAGCCAATAATCATTGATCCCATCCATTTCGACTCGCCGGACGACGGCCAACATCTGGCAGGGGCATGGACCACTTACCGGCCGCAGAAAGGCCAGGCGATCGACCTGTATTATCTCTACCTGGATAATACGCGGCCAGTCGCGATTGGTAGCGGTGGAGCCAGGGGAGGATTCAACGTCAACACTTTTGGCACGCGTTACGCAGGGGACAAATGCCAATTCTTGTGGGACTTCGAAGGCATGTTGCAATTTGGAGATTGGTCTAATCTGGAATCCATTTCTGGAGCGTATACGACCGGGTTGGGTTATAATTTTGCCGACATGCCGTTGAACCCTACCTTTTGGGTATATTGGGACTGGGCGAAGGGCGACCATAATCCGGGTATTCAACGACATACCACATTTAATCAGCTATTTCCCTTTGGCCATTATTACTTCGGGTTTATTGACGTCGTCGGCCGCCAAAACATTCAAGACTTTAATCTTCACTGCTACTTCTACCCGACCAATTGGGTAACGACGGGCGTGCAGTACCACATGTTCCGGCTGGAAAGTGCTCGCGATGCTCTTTATAACGCCGCCGGGGCTCCCATCCGTAGAGATCCCACCGGGAACTCCGGCAGCGACGTCGGCGATGAGGTCGATTTCACGACCAATTTCCATTTGGACATGCATAACGATGTTCTCGTGGGATACTCCAAACTCTACGCCGGAGAATTCATCAAGCGAACGGGCAGCCCCCGGTCCCCGGAGTACTTCTACCTCCAATACAGTTTCCGGTGGTAGAGAAAAAGAATTCCAAAAAAAAGCTTGCAATTCGAATACCCTCCCAATTACACTCAATAAAGGGAACTATTCGACCAATCCCAAACCATACTAGACGTGCATTTCCTGACAGGTTGACTATAGAAAGCCCGCTTCGGAAGGGAGCATGTCATGCCAACGGTTCGCGACATTCTAGCTGTGAAGGGATCGCAAGTGTTGTCCATCGGCCCGCACGCCACCGTTCTAGATGCGGCCATGGTCATGAACGAACACAAGATCGGCAGTCTTGTCGTCATGGATGAAGGGTATCTGATCGGGATTATCACCGAACGCGATATTCTCCAGCGGGTAGTCGTCCCCCGGCGCGATCCCGGCCAAACAGCCATACCGGAAGTCATGACAACCGAAGTTGTCTGTTGCCAGCCGCATACGCCCTTGGAAGAAGCGAAAGGGGTTCTCAAGAATCGTCGGATTCGGCATTTACCGGTAGTTGATGAAATGAAACGACTTTGCGGCATGATTTCGATCGGGGATCTCAATGCCCATGATGCCCATGACCACGAACTTACCATTCACATCCTGGAAGAGTATATCCACGGGAGAGTTTGATGGCGGATGGCCGAGTTTATGACTTCATTGCCGCAAAGAGCTTATTAAGACTTTCTTTGGCGTCCCCGAAAAGCATCATGCATTTGGGATTGTAATAGAGATCGTTGTCCACGCCGGCGAAACCAGGACGCAGGCTGCGCTTGAGGACAATGATGGATTTGGCGCGCTCCACTTCGAGAATCGGCATGCCGTAAAGTGGGCTACTCTTGTTAGTCTTGGCCGCAGGATTGGTCACATCATTTGCGCCGACTACCAGAGCAATATCAGCTTCTCCAAAGTAAGGATTGATTTGTTCCATCTCATACAACAAATCGTAGGACACGTTGGCCTCCGCGAGAAGCACGTTCATGTGTCCCGGCATGCGGCCAGCGACGGGGTGAATGGCGTACTTGATATCGATGCCGCGCTTCATCAATAACTTGGCCAGATCGCTGACAGCATATTGCGCCTGAGCCACAGCCATGCCGTAGCCGGGAACGACGATCACAGAGCGGGCACTTTCAAAAAGAACACTAAGTTCCTCAGGCGTAATGCTGCGAACGGTTCCCTTGGCTTCGGCCGCAGGCCCTGCTTCCTCTTTTGCAATCTTGCCGAAGGCTCCGAACAGGACGTTTAGCGCGGATCGGTTCATGGCCCGGCACATTAGAAGAGAAAGCAAGAAACCGGAAGTACCATCCAACGAACCGGTAATGATCTGGATCTTGTTCATGAGTACAAATCCCATCGCGGCATCGGCCAGACCCCCGTAGGAGTTCAACAAGGCGATAACTACAGGCATGTCGGCGGCACCAATGGGAATGACCAGCAAGAAACCGAATAGCAATGCCAGGGAGACCATGAAAAAGAACAAACCCATTGCAGTCGGCACGAAAATCAGATAGATAAGCGTTCCCGCAATTAAGGCCAGCAACAAGAAATTGGAGATATTCTGGAATTTGTAGGTAATGGGAGCTCCCGGAAGGAGTTCTTGCAGCTTGGCCGCGGCCATGAGACTTCCCGTAAAGGTTAAGCCGCCGATCACGACTTCGAACCCGAGGGGTGTCATTTTCAGGCCATTCAATTCAGCCCACTGGCGCAGATATTCCGAAATTCCCACCAATGTCGCAGCCAACGCCCCCAGCGAATGCGACAAGGCCGTGCGTTGCGGAACCGCGGTCATCGGTATCTTTAGCCCCATCGTGCCGCCAACAATTGAACCTATAATCAGACCGATAATGATCCAGGTATAGTCTTTGATTTCCTCGTTGAAAAGCGTTCCGACAATGGCCACAAGCATGCCAAATTCAGCGAGAAACATGCCTTTGCGGGCGTGTTTCGGGGAACTCAGTCCCTTCAAACCCAAAATAAAGAGCACCCCGGAAAGAATGTACAAATACCGCAGTACTTCCTTGGCCGGAATGGCGCGAACTTCTTCCAACCAAACAATGAAAATTCCCAGGACGACCAACGCTCCCAACGCTATCAGCCAGAAGGTTCGTTTTTGATACCATGGTCCTTGGGCGCTCTGGTCCTTTGCACTCTTGAACATTTTGAGCATGCGATCGGTAATAAGGAATCCACCAACCACGTTGGTCGATGAGCAGGCAACCGCAAGAAAACCTAGGAGCGTGCTCAAATTTAATTCTTTTCCGAAAACCTCGATGACAGGTGCATCTTCGTAATTTGCTCCTGCGACTACCAGAGACCCGATGAGCGATATTCCCGATATTGCGTTGGTGGCGGACATGAGGGGCGTGTGTAACAATGGGGGAATACGAGTGATAACGTGATAGCCCAGAAAACCGGCAAGAATGAAGATATAAAGCCCCACTTCATGGTTCGGCGTTGTATTTGGATCCATTAAGGGGACCTCCGGCGGTTGGAATTAACCCGAATTGGCGAAAAAGATTCTCTCCAAGCAATTACGGAAATAAGTTCCCGCTATTAAAAAGCTTTATCATTTGCCATAATTTGGCCTTTAACGACCTCGTTGACCATCTTTCCCTCATATGTTACCAGGGGCGCTCGCGTCAATTCGTCACTGAGGTCGAATTGCAGCTTGCCGTCCTTGACCAGATGGGCGAGGAAGTTGGTGATGACTCGAGCATACATCTGACTGGCATGAAAGGGCACGGTACTGGGAAGATTCAGGGGACCAAAAATTGTAACACCATGCCGCACGACTTCCTGGCCGGGCTGCGTGAGGGTGCAATTGCCGCCTTGCTCCGCAGCGAGATCGACAATGATAGATCCCGTCCGCATGGCCTGGACCATATCCTCCGTAATGAGAACAGGTGCGCGCTGGCCAGGGACAAGAGCAGTGGTGATGACGACATCGGCACCGGCCACGCACTGCAACATCATTTCGCGTTGGCGTTTGTAGAACTCTTCCGATTGTGCCTTTGCATAACCGGTCTTTGCCTCGACGTCGGTTGTTTCGAGTGCAAGTTCGAGGAACTTGGCGCCCAAACTCTCCACTTGCTCTTTGACCGCCGGCCGCGTGTCGAAGGCTTCCACGACCGCCCCAAGCCGTTTGGCCGTGCCAATGGCTTGTAGACCAGCCACGCCCGCACCAATAATAAAAACGCGCGCCGGCGTTACAGTCCCAGCGGCAGCCATGAGCAATGGGAAAAATCTAGGCAAGTTCTGGGCGGCAATCAAAACTGCCTTGTAGCCCGAAACGGTGCTCATGGCGCTCAGGGCATCCATTGCCTGTGCTCGCGTAATTCGCGGAATTAGTTCCAGGGCAAATGCGGCAATCTTACGTCCCGCCAAGGCCCGGATTCCTTCCACATTGGCATAGGGCTGAAGAAAGCTGATGAGCGCAGCACTCGGTTTCATTTGATCGATTTCCGTCAGAGCCGGCGGCTGGACCTTCAGGAGAACATCTCCCTGGGCTATTACGTCCATTTCAATATCGGCTCCCGACTTCTGATAAGCCGAGTCCAGGAATCCGGCGGATGACCCCGCACCTTTTTGAACGAGAACCTTCATGCCAAGCTTGATAAGTTGCGAAACTAGATCAGGAACCAGTGCAACACGCCTTTCGCCGGGAACTGTCTCTTTCGGGACACTGACAAACATAGGCACCTGAAGGGAGCACGATTCGCAAGCGAAACCCGGAACTGGCAATCATTGTACGGACGGAACTTCCCAGTGGCTTGGAACTCGTGACCGGAATCGACTTTCCCGGCGTGGTCCTTTTTTTGCTGGAAATATGCAAATTTGGGTGTAAAATCGAAATCGGTAGTCATTTCCGCGATCCGATTTCAAGAACGGGTTTTGAGAGAACAGGTCACGAGTTCTGTTAAAGGAGGGAATGCGATGAGAGATTTCGTGCTTCATTTGACGCATCGACCCGGAGAACTGGCCAGGGTCGCGAACGCTCTGTCGCGAAAGGGGGTTAATCTCAAATCGGTGGCTGGGATGGGGATAAACAGCCAGGGCGTGTTGCGCATTCTACCCGATGACATCGAAGCAGCGCGATCGGCTTTTCAGGAGAGCAACATCCGGTTTGAGGAGAGTGAGCTAGTCACGGTACTCTTGGAAAACAAAGCCGGAGAACTTGCGGACGTAGCCGCGAAGCTGGCCAATGCCGGTTTGAATTTGCAAGCCGTCTACGTCGTCGGTCTCGAAGGGGATCTCGTGGAATTGGCATTTGCCGTGGATGATGTACGCAAAGCGAAAAAAGCTTTGGAATAAAACCGTTTTCCCGGCTAACTTAGACCATATTTCTTGAGTCGGCTCACCAAAGTGCTGCGGGCCAGTCCCAAGGCGCGCGCGGCTTCGGCCTTGTTGCCGTCCGCAGCCGCCAAGGCTCGAACCAACCGTTCCTGCTCGCGCCGGGAAAACTCTTCGCGGTCGGCCTGCATCAAGCCGGAAGAGGAAATGTCCGGCGCATCACAATTGGCCGCACCCAATAATTTGGAAATTTGCCAATCGGCTTTTTCCTGGGTGAATTCGGGAGGGAGCTCGGCCGGGGTAATGGTGGAGCCGTCAACAACCACGACCGCACGTTCGATTACGTTTTCGAGTTCCCGAATATTTCCGGGCCAGGCATAGCTTTTCAACAGGATCATGGCATCGTCATCGATATGGGTCACCGCCTTGTGGCTGCGCTCGGCAAAATGCTTGAGAAAATGCAGCGCTAGTTCCGAAATGTCCTCGGCACGCTGGCGCAAAGGCGGCACGGTCAAGGGAATGACCTTGAGGCGGAAATACAGGTCCTTGCGGAATCGGTCTTTGCGAATCAGTTCCTCAAGGTTTTGATGCGTGGCGGTAATGACTCGAACATCCACTTCGACGGGCTCACTGGAGCCGACGCGTTCAAAAGATTTTTCCTGCAAAACGCGGAGAAGTTTGGTTTGGACCTCCAGACTGACATCACCGATTTCATCCAAAAAAAGTGTGCCGCCGTTCGCCATTTCGAATCGGCCGATTTTATCCTTATGTGCCCCGGTAAAAGCACCTTTGACGTGACCAAATAACTCGCTTTCCAGCAACGTGGGCGAAAGTGCGGCACAGTGAACCTTGACATAGGGTTTACCGGCACGCGGGCTATTTTCGTGCACCGCGCGGGCCAGGAGTTCCTTGCCTGTTCCACTTTCACCGGTAATGAGAACCGCAGACGGGCTCATAGCAGCCCTTCGGATCATATCCAATAGATGGCGCATGGCCCGGCTGGACCCAATGATGCCATGCGCGGAAGAGGTTGACTTGTTTGCAGCGCCAGAAAGCAAATCCGGATCCGATCCATTTCGGCCGGAGACAGGATCGGTCGCGCTTTGGCGCATGAGCTGGCTTTGCAACACCAGAATCCGGCGCTGTTGTTCCGAGATTTTTTCCACCTTGTTATGGAGATCGCGGTTGAGGAATTCAATGGTACGATGTCCATTCGCGCTTGCCAATGCCAAGGCCGTGAACTGGGCAAAAGCCCCCAGAATGTTAAAATCCCCCGGTCCATACCAGCCCAGCTCCTTGGGACCCAATATCAGGAACGCCAACATTTTGTCTTCGTGTGAAAGTGCGTAGCCCACTTCCCCGCGCAATAACTTCAGTTGCCGAATGGCAGGGTCGGTATCCATCCCCGAGCGAGTCGTCAATCGTTTGCCGGATTGCAGACCTTCCACCAAAGGGCAACCGGAAGTTAATTCAAGCAGAGGCGGCGGACTGTTGCCGCGGTGGCTGACCAATCGGTAAATCGGCGGGTCGCCGTCCGCGAGGTATATCGCTCCATAGGTGACATTCATCAACTCGGAAGAGGTATCCAGCAGTCGCCGTGCCAAGGTTGGGGGATCGACCAGTTGCTCGATGGCTTCGCCCAAGCGTTGCAGCGTCATATCCAGCTGGTATTTTTGTCGGTCAAACCGGCGATCGAGGGCTTTCTTGAACCGACTGCGCACGATGTCGAGAACCAGCAACAATACCAGGGCGGTGGCGCTGACAAACAGGGCCTGCTTCAACGACGGTTCTTTGACGACGCTTACCAGCATGCCCACGATTACCACCGCGTAATACACCAAGCCGGCGAGGAAACTGATGACGAAATAGACCATTCCCGACGACACTAGCTGATCCACTTGCATCAGCCGATAGCGGGTAATACTAACCGCAAATGCTACGGTAAAACAAACCGATACGGCAAACATCGGCCAGGTGGCAGCGCCCGTGCCGAAATCATCCCGTTCCCAGAACAGCAAGTACAGTGTATAGCTGATCGGGACCAGAGCCACTACGGCTCCAAGAAGGATCCATTTGACCTGGTTCCGCTCGGTCGCATCGACTGCAGTCTGGTAGCTGTGGATCAGCCAAAACACGCTGGCCAGATACCATATGGCCGAGATTTTCAGCGTAAGAGACGCACCACCGGAAAAAATGTCCCATGCGGCCGAAGTGACTTCCGGCGTTTCGTCGCGAACAGCTCGCAAATGAAAATAACCCGCCACAATTACCAGCAAAAAAATCGCCGGAATTCCATAAATGATCAGCTTACTCCAATGAGGGTGTTGTAACAGGACCTTTTTGACTCGGGGAAAGATCATATAAAAATGGAGTGTAACTGCAGGCAAGAGCACTGCACAAACCATAAATGGCATTATCAGCACAGGCTCTGTGGCAATTCGCGCCCAGTGATAACCGCCCATGTATGCTACAACGGTGACACAGCACAGAAGAAAGAACTGACTAGCCGATCGATCTCCTGGACGTTTCCAAATAACCAACGCGCCGATACCAAACAGGCCCAATTTGAGGACAAACCACAGAATAGAAGGCCCCAACTCATGCAAGGGCAGCCGACCTATTTTGGACCAAACTTCCCTCAGTTGATCATTCCCAGCCACTCTGAACCGAACCAGGACAAATTTTTCACCCTCCGAATTTTGCTTAAGTATCGTTTCCCCTTTGAAATTTACCAGACTCCAGTCTTGGTTCTCCTCCTGGCGCTTTTGCAGACCCAAGGCTTGTTCATCCAACGAGCGGCTGCGTAGATTTAGTTCTCGAAGAAGCAGTACTTGAGCCCAGCATTCGCTTTTTTTTTCGGGGAACTGAAAATTGCCCACTTGAACCAGCGTATCGCCGGCAGCAGGCAATTGGTCAGTCAAAGAAGCATGAACTCTTTTAACTGTTGGGGAGAAAGCGCAGCGAATGCCAATATCCGGAGTAAATGGCACATACAAGATGATTCCAATCGCATAAACGCCGACAAGACCACCAGCGAGAATCAAGATTAGCTTGTGCCAGGACACCAAGCGACTGCTATTGAAAAATCGCACCCCACAATCCTCGATTTGAACTGCGCCGAACCTTCGGCACCGATGCGCAATGTCCATCCAGGATTAAGTTTACTGAAACCGTGACGAGTAACAAGAATTGCGGATCAGAATGGAGAATTGGAATCAATAGCGCCGATTTCTGAATCACGAATCAAGTTTGTAAGCCCCAACTTTTGCTTGGCCTAAATGATTCAATTGCGAATAGATAGTTTATAAGTTATTTCCCTAATTGGATTTAAAAAAATGTCTAACAAATCTCCTGGCTGTGAAGTTTCTAAATAGCGGCAAGTTTTTCAAGAGCCATCTCTATTGCAAGTTGCAATCAATGCGCGCCGAGCTCTCGGCGCACCAGCGCCGATGAGTGACTAAATTTCGTTGAATTTGCAGCAAACACTCACCACAAGATTGAGCGTTCAGTAGATGGGGTTGCTATAAAATGCCTAGAATCTTATACTTGGGGCAAACCGTAGTGGAATGCCAGAAAAGCAGCTCAATTCAGACGATTTGGTACGCTGAATGCGATAGGAACGAATAGATTGCACACAGAATTCCAAATCTAAACCGGGAGCGTGAGAGTGAAGGCATCACTGGAATGGCTTGCCAGTACAGGAGCCAAATTCAGTGCTGGCTCAGGGAAGACAGGAGTTGCCCATCTAAGGCACTATTCGGCAACATTTCGAGAATGGGGATCAGGTCCTCCCTTGGTATTACTGCCTGGTTTGGCGGGTGGGTTCGAATTACTGGGCCCTTTGGCTCGGTTGTTGGCCGAACATTTCCGAGTCGTCAGTTACCAACTTCGCGGTGAGGAGGACTGTTTTGCTTTGCGCCGGCGCTTTGGCCTCCTTGACTTGGTGGATGATCTGGCGGAGTTCCTTGATTGGCATGGGTTGGAAAGCCCGACTCTCTTTGGTGTTTCCTTCGGCGGTCTACTGGCCTTGGAATACGCCGCTCGGTTTCCTTGTGGCTTGGACCATTTGATCATACAGGGGGCCGGATGCCGATTCGAACGTGGTTTGATTGAGCGCGTTGCCGCAATGGTTCTAACCCGCTATCCCTTGCCACCGGATAGTCCGTTTGTGAATCAGTTCTTCAATCTTCTTTTTGGGGGCCGGCAAAAGCCCGGGGCACTTTTTCATTTTGTCACCCAACAGTGCTGGCAAACGGACCAAGGTGTCATGGCCCACCGATTCCATTTGGTGGAGCAATTTAACATGGGGAATCGATTGGAACGGATTCAAGTACCGACCTTGGTCTTGGTTGGGGACCGAGACTTGCTGGTTTCCGACAGGAGCCTGGACCATCTTTGCCAGGGAATCCGGCACAGTGCATTGATCCGACTAAACGGCTGCGGCCACCTGGCATTTGTGATGGAACCGCAAAGGGTGGCAGACGCGGTGCAACGATTTCTGCAATGAGATTCCCGCACCCCCGTGGACGTACATTGTTACTGCCGTTTTTCCGCCTTTGGATAAGCGCTGGGATCGAATTCTCCTCGATAGGGAAGTGGATCACGACCGTCGTTGTAACGGCGGTAGCGGGCATAGCGCAATTCAAAGGAGCCGTATTTATCAAATGTCTCCTCTCCGCTGGAAAAACCCGCCTTGCCGGCCCAATGCATCATCGCTAGCCACATACGGTCGGGAGGCAATATACTTCTCAAGGTATTCCCGGATTCATATTTCGGCGCAAAATGCATAAAGTTCTCGTGCCACGGTAAGGTTTGCAAGGCACATACCAGAAATCCGGAAACCAGGTAGCCGGTAAGAATACCGAAAAGCGCTCCCCCTGGCCTTTGCAGATGGGGAATAAACTCGATTTCCGTATGAGCCAGCGAATTGGTCAGAGTCCGCAACATCGCCAGCGTCAAGCTGAAAATTAGGACCATGCTCATGATGTCTTCATATCCCCCGATGTCCAACTGGGATGCTAACGGCTCAAAAAAATTGAACGCGACCAATCCCGCACCAACCACGTTGCAGCACATTACAAACGCGGTAAAAAGTCCCTCGACAAAATAGGCATAGCCCATCAGCAACATGATCACGACGGTTAGAAATGCTAACATATCTTCCCCATAAGCCAGTCGACTATTTGCACACTCTCAATAATTCCTGAATCGAGGTTCTGCCTTGAATAACCTGACGCAAACCGTCCTCCTGAAGATATTTCATGCCACCTTTTACCGCTTCTTGTTTAATGGCGTTCAAATTGGGATTTTCACGAATTAGTTCTCGAATGCGATCACTGATGACCAACAACTCGAAGATGCCAGTTCGTCCGCGATAACCGGTTCCGCCGCAATGCTGGCACGGTTCGGGTTCTCCGGTCGCTTGTTGAGCGTGTTTCCTCTCTTCCGCGTCGGGCGGTCGAAAAAAGAACTTGATTTTGTCGGTCGGAAGATTGGCTTTCCGCAACATTTCCGGGTTGGGCTTATAGCGGACTTTGCATTTGGGGCAGAGCACCCGTACCAGGCGTTGGCTTAAGACCGCACTAATGGCGCTGGACAGCGTTGCCGGCTGGACCCCTAGGTCGAGCAGGCGAATAATGGCGGTAACCGAATCGTTGGCGTGGAGCGTAGTAAAAACCATGTGGCCTGTTTGCGCCGCCTGGCACGCGATTTCCGCGGTTTCCGCATCGCGTACTTCGCCCACCATGATAACGTCCGGATCCTGGCGGAGGATACTGCGCAATTCCGACGCAAAGGTTTTTCCGGCCTTGATATTTACTTCAATCTGGGTGACGTTGGGCACCTGACATTCCACGGGATTCTCGATCGTGATTACATTTTTTTGAAAACGATCGATTTCGTTCAGGCTCGAATACAGAGTGGTACTCTTGCCGGCGCCGGTAGGTCCGCAAACGACCAGCATGCCGTGGGGCTGGGTGACGATACTGTAAACCTGCTCGTGCATGCGGTCGCGCATGCCGAGTTGGGCCAAGTCCATGATCTGCTGGCCCCGGTCAAAAATACGCATGACCAATTTTTCCCCGGCAACGCTGCCTGCGGTGGCGGTTCGGAAGTCCACGGTACGATCTTCCACGTTGGCTGAAAAGCTACCGTCTTGCGGTTTGCGTTTTTCAACGATATCCATGTCGGCAAGAACTTTGAAGATATTAATCACGGCTTCGCCCATGTGGCGATTAAAGGGGTCTGTCGTTTGTAGAATGCCGTCGATGCGGAAGCGCACCGCCATTTGATTGCGCGTCGGTTCCATGTGAATATCCGTGGCGCGGAGTTGAATGGCTTCATAAACCATTTCCAGAGCGGCTTTGTAGCCTTTCGAGCCGGCGGCGCGCGCAACCCTTGTGGGATCTTCCTGTGCATCGTGGTAACTCTTGCCGATAAACCGTACCGGCGGCCCGGTTTCTTCGGATTTTTCTTCGTCCAAACCCAGATTCAATTTCAAATACTTCTGGGCCATTAACTTCAAATGGCGTTCCGTAAAGACCTTTTGCTCCTGCGGCACTTTTGCGTTTCGCATTCCGACGAAAATAAGGGTTGGGGTAAGGTAGAGGCTAAGAAAGATGGGCCAGGAAAGCACATACCAGGGGAGAAGCCACACGACAAGTAACCCCATGGCGCCGGCCGCAAACATGACAGGATTCCAGAAATCCAGAGACAATCCCACGTCCCGGCAATCCTGATCGACCCACCAGCAAGTGCGGACCCACAGGAGGAAAACCAGCAAAACGCCAAGAATTTTCAGGATGCTGAAGTAGAAGCCTTCCCCGCGAAAGGTGGAAACCCCGAAAAAAAAAGTACCAAGCATTGAGTACTGAGATAAATTCGGGAAAACCATCAACCAATCTCCCGGAGCGGATGAGGCTTCATGCAACTCAGGACTCAATGCTCAGTACTCGTTGTACTTATTCCTTCATTACAGAATACCCGGTGTTGCCACCTTGATGCCCTTGAGTTCCATTTTCAGTTGCTCGGGATTCGGGGCGACTTCCAGGGCGGCTGCCCGATCTACGAAACCATTGACCACCAGTTGCCTTAAGCTTTCGGTGAAATCAAGCATCCCTTCCAGAAAACCAATCCGGATCGCATCGGGCAGTTTCTTGTCTTCGCCCTTGATAATCAGCTCCCGGATTGTCGGATTCAGGATCATGATTTCATTGGTGGGAACCCGGTGAACTCCCGGTTTAATGCTCGGCAAGAGTTTCTGCGCAACGATCGACTTCAGATTAAAGGCCAAGCTTTGCCTCATCGCGGGATGCATGTCCGCGGGGAACAAATCCAGAATGCGACCTAGCGTGCTGGGAGCGCTATTCGCATGGATCGTTCCGAACACCAGGTGGCCGGTTTCAGCAGCGTTGATGCCCGCTTCAAATGTTTCCCGGTCCCGCATTTCGCCCACCAGAATTACGTCCGGATCCTCGCGGACGGCATGTTTTAATGCCGTGGGCCAATCCGAAACATCGAGGCCGACCTCGCGCTGGTTTATCACCGCTTTGTTGTCGGTGAACGTATATTCAATGGGATCCTCGATCGTCAGAATATGAAGCCGTTCGCGTGCGTTGAGGTAATCGAGCATCGAAGCAATGGTCGTACTTTTGCCGCTTCCCGTGACTCCCGCCAAAATAATCATGCCCTGATCGAATTTGCACAGCTTTTCGACGCTTGGGGGTAAATGGAGTTGTTCAAAGGTCGGCACGACATTATTGACACGTCGCGCCACGAGGCTCATCTTGCCCCGTTGTCGGAAGAGATTGACTCGGAACCGGCATTCATCATCGCCGACGACATAGGCATAGTCGCACCCCCCAGTTTCCTCCAGGATCTTGTTAAGCCGGGGAGTTAGGGTGGGGAACATTAGCCGTTCCATGTCTTCTTCAGTCAGGGGCTTCATTTCCATGGTCCGGATGATCCCCCGCAACCGCATCATGGGTGGCAAACCTACTTTCAAGTGCAAGTCGGAACCCTCATGTTTCATGACCATTCGGAAGAGCTTATTCACTTCCAGTTCACGTTTCGGTTGCGCGAGCGATTTTGGTTCGAGATGCAGTTCCACGTCAGCAGTTGCCATTTCCAGCTCCAAGGATCAAGAAAAAAGTAAACAGTTTGAATTTATCAACCGTTTCAAATTCGTACCGGAATTCCCCGCTGTGCCAGGTAGTTTTTGGTCGTCGCAATGCCAAACTCATTGTAATGAAAAATACTGGCCGCCAAAGCCGCATCCGCGCCGGCCACGGTAAACGCCTGGAATAGATGCTCCGGACAGCCGGCCCCGCCGCTCGCTACTACAGGAATGCGCACTGCCCCGGCAACCGCCCGGGTCATCGGCAGATCGTAACCGGCCTTGGTCCCGTCCGCATCCATCGAGGTCAGCACAATTTCCCCGGCTCCGAGCTCCTCCACGCGCTTGGCCCAGGCGACAGCTTGCAGGCCCGTCGGTACGCGGCCGCCGTTGACATGAACCGCCCAGATTTCTTTGCCGTTTTTCCGAACGCGACGGGGATCGATATTAACCACGGTGGCGCAACGCCCGAACTTCCGGGCGAGCGTGGTAATTAGCTCCGGTGTGCGGACAGCGGCGGAATTGATGCTTATTTTTTCCGCACCCGCTTGAATCAGCCGACTGGCGTCCTCCAGCGTCCGGATTCCTCCCCCCACCGTAAATGGCATAAATATCTGTTCGGAAACCCGGCGCACTACGTCCAGCAAAATGTTGCGGCCTTCATGGCTGGCGCTGATGTCCAGAAACACCAGCTCATCGGCGCCCTCGGCTTCGTACCGGCATGCCACTTCCACAGGGTCGCCAGCGTCCTGCAAATTCAAGAAGTTGATCCCTTTGACCACTCGACCCCGATCCACGTCGAGACAGGGAATAATCCGCCTGGTCAGCATCGAAGGTCTTTATCTCTCCAAACATTTTTGGTTACCAGATAATTCGACCCTTGATTCCAATTTACGGCCGGCAAAGCGAGCGGTCAACAGAAGGATGTTGCTACTTCCGAATCGGCCAAAACCGTTTCCAGAAAAAGCTAAGCTTGAAAATGCTGAACTAGCAACTATTTGATGGAGAATCGATCTTGGGAACGTCCTCCGCGTTTTGGAAAATGATTTTAGTGCCATCCCTGATTGGATATGTCGCGTTTTCCGTCTGTATTGGCCGCTTCTTGGGAATGGACGAGGTCTTTTTCAAATCCGCCGGCCGGGAGTGGGCCCAATCCGGCCGGTTTGCCTCCCCCGAACTAACAGGCTTGAAATTCCTCCAGGACGTGGACCCGCCCATCGAGGATGTTTGGTTCGTCCACCCTCCCGCGTATCCTTTTCTCTTCGGGGTTTTCATTAAATGGGTCGGCTTCGGTCCGTGGCAGTGCGTTCTTTTTGATGCGCTCATTCACGCCTTCCTGGCATTATTAACCTTCTTGACGGCAAGAAAATTGAGCCGCGATTTACCGGATGGCTGGTGCCTCGGCATTGCCCTGGCGGTTTTGCCGATCGGTTATTTTTGCCGCCCGGATGAATTGGCGCTGTGTCTCGGCATGCTCGCCGTGTTGATGGTTTTGCATGAATCGTTGCATTGGCCGCACGTCGTATTGTCGGGCATACTGATCGGGTTGAGTGCGGCGGCAAGTGCCGGAGCAGCAGTTGTCACCGGCCTGATCGCTTTGACGCTGTTGGCCTTTGGCTGCCGGTCCGTTGGCCGATCCGTGCATTTCAGTTACGTTTGGGGGCTCAGCGCTCTAATATCATTGGGATTGGCTCTTGCGCCCATCTTGGTTTCTCATCCTGGAGCTTATCGGCAATATTTCGCTCATGCGGCCGATCATGTGGGGCGGGGCAATTTCCTCGTGAGCTTTTTCACCAACTGGGAAACCGAACAATTCCACCGGAGCATTTCTCTTGCCTGTCTATCCCTCGCGTTCGTAAGCCTCTTTTGTGCAGGCAGTATTCTGCCGTGGAATCGATGGTTGCGACTATGGCTGGCCCCGCTTATTGGCATCGGCGTTTTGGCTGTTTTTTTACCCGACAAGGTCTACTATCTCTGGTTCCTGGGCCCCTGGATGATGGCGGCTGGCGCTGCTACCGGGCGCACAATCCGCCTCAACTTGCCGCCCCTTGTCTTGAAAGCGACGACCGTTTGGGTCATCGCATTTTATGCGATTGCGATCGCCCCCTTTCTTAAGAACGTATTCATCATGGTTAGCCTCCCCGAATCCCAGTCCCTCGAGACCAATGCCCGAATCATCCGGGAAATAATTCCCGGTGGCAGCACAGTTTTGACCGATGATTATTGGTGGGTTTTGGCGCCTGATTGCCGGGTATATGACCGGTACTTTTCTCGTCCTGCGCCGGAAACGCTTGACTATATCATATTGATGGGCAACGGGTCGGGCGATTCCCATGTCGTTGGGGCAATTCCAGAAGACCTCGCCGGCTATGTAGCAGAACATTTTCGACCGATTCACAACAACATCAATACGGAACCGCTTTGTCTCTTGGGCAAGGCAATTCCCAATACGGCTTATGGTTTTGGCACGATGGTATTGCAGCGCTACGGGCACGAATCGAACCTCCCCGTTCTATCGGTTTCACGCCGGGCCCCCCGATAAACATTGACCTGACACTGCTCCGTATCTCATGCGCGTGCACAGGCACGGCTCTTCGCGCAACGCTCACGAACCGAACAACTTAGCGCGCTTTTTGGGTCTGTGTCTCACGCTACGGTGAGACACGGAGCCTGACTCTCATGTCACTCACAAACGCGGCCGGAATTCCACTCCCAGTCGTGCCCTGCCGCCTTGTGCGGCAGGACGGAGAATTTGCCCGGCTATGGGTCTCCACGGCCGAACCCGCTCAACGAATCGGACCGCAATTGTCCGAAAAACGATACCCGCCGTTCACCAGGAGATATGATTCAACCTTGGGTGGCACGCCCTGAGTCTTCGAAGGGCGTGATTCGCTGGACTTTGTGATGCCGGCACGCCCTTCGAAGACTCAGGGCGTGCCACCCAAGAACACTGTATTTTCAACCATGCCCACCAGGAAACGAATGTCACGATGCAACCTGCCATTTGCCATTTGCTTGCGACAGATCGTTTCCGAACCGCTCGGGCACCCCCCCTTCCCCACATGCCCATCGTGTCGCGTCATTACAAGCACTTTGGACAGTTTCTCAAAGGCAGTGTACAAGGCGGTGGACAAACAGGGACAATTGCATGCCTCACACTAACGAAGTCTCTGCGCATCTAAGTCAGTTACTCGCAAGCACTTATGGCAGAGACGAACTTTCGGCGTTCGGCTCCGAATTTTCCGGTCCAAAACAATGCACGTGAGAAAGTGTCCGGCCGCTCTGTGCCGCGCCAAGCAAAACAAGCATTTAGCGCGACATCGAAGTGTTAAGAAAACGCCGGAAAAATGGGGAATTTTGGCGACTTTGCAAGTCGGATGGGAGGACCGGTCCGTGGTGCATGCAGGTCATCGGTGTGCAGCGGGCAGGTGCGTCGGCGTGCAACACAGAATCAAAAACCGGCTATTTTGCACCAGAAAAGTGTTCGTCACAAGCACTCCGCGTCAAGCGGGTGTTACAGCAAGGAGGAATGAAACACAAAAAACGTCGTGTTTTGCCGGGCGGAAAGCTGGTGAGTGACACCTTGTGTATGTAAAGCGACACGATGGCGAGAGGAATAGAATTCTGGAGTGGATCGGCCAAATTGATGCCGCAAGCGCTACCTTTCGCCCGTGTGCGTTCGGCGCACACGGTTTTCACATCTCTCGTGCACCGGCACCCATCGTAACGGTCAGCGCCTACGAGAGTCCGGTCGAAGCGGCATTGCCTGGATTTCTTTCGGGCCGCAAAAATATGTCGCAGGGGGTGCCCTGGGGACTGGGCGCAACTTAAATCAATTCCTTGATCGCCTTGTATTCCACCAGATGTTGCGGCCTGCCCGTGGGATCGGTAAGAGTGGTCAGTTCGGGATTGATGCCAAGGTTTTGATATAGCGTCGCGATGATCTCCTGGAAGTGCACGGGACGCTCCTTGGCAAATTCACCCAGCCGGTTGGTGGCGCCGATAGCCTGGCCCGTTCGCATGCCGCCGCCCGCAAGGAGCGCGCAACTGACTTGCGGCCAATGGTCGCGGCCGGCGCCCTTGTTGATGCGCGGTGTTCGGCCGAATTCGCCCCAGGCAATCACGTTGACATCGTCCAGCATGCCGCGGAGCTCCAGATCCTCCACGAGCGCGCTGAAACCCTGGTCCAGCTTCGAGCCATGATCGCGCACCAGATCGAAATTCTTGCCGTGGCTGTCCCACCGGCCGTACGAGAGCGTTACGACGCGAACGCCGGCTTCCACCAGGCGCCGGGCCATCAGCAACTGGTCGTTGACGGTCGGCGCGCCGTCAAATTGGAAGTTGTACGGCTTGCCGTCCCCATAACGGGCCCGAACTTTTTCCGGCTCCTTCGTAATATCCAGCGCGTCGAGAAGCTTGCTCGAAGTCAACACGCCCAGCGCTCGTTCGCCGATGGCGTCCATACCCTTCATCATGCCGGATGTATCCAAATCCCGGCGCACCGTGTCGAAACTCGATAGCAAGCGTCGCCGATCATTGAGTTGGTCCAGCGTAATGCCCGTCAGTTTCAGATTGGCCATTCCCGGTCCATCCGGCTTGAAGCAGGCATAAGATGGTCCCAGAAAGCCCGGTCGGCCGGGATCCGACCATGGCATGTGTTTGGTGGGTGCGGCCAAACCCACGAACGGCGGCACCGAAGGATCAATTGGTCCCAGCACTTTGGCAGCCACCGAACCGATGCTCGGCCGCCCGCCAACGGAAGGCAGCGAGCGATTCGGCCAGCCGCTCATGCACTGGTACGCATCGTGCCCGCCTGTCGCGCCCACCACCGAACGAATCACCGCGCACCGGTCCATGATCGATGCGATCTTGGCAAACACCTCGCAAATTTGGATGCCGGCAACCCGGGTGGCAATCGGTTTGAATTCGCCGCGGATTTCGGCAGGTGCTTCGGTCTTGATCTCCCACATATCCTGATGAGGCGGGCCGCCCCCAAGGAAGATATTGATGACCGATTTGTGCCGGGATGAACTGCCGGCCTGTGCCTCGGAGCGAAAAATGTTCGCCAGGGTCAGGGCGCCGAACGGAAGCCCTAATGCGCCGATTTGCAGGAAGCTTCGGCGGGCAATTCCGTCGCAGAACCGGTTGTTTTGGCCGAAAATCGTCAACATGGTCGGAAATCCCTTTGCTGGCTGGCGGGAAAAAATCACTCCCCGTTTTTCGATAGCCCCTCGAATAGGAATCGAATCATCCCGGCAAAAATCCGCGACCAATTCCTCCTTTGAAGCCTACTTTAGGCTATATTCCAAATTCCTGCATGTCAATATTCCGTTGAACTAAACCGCTCCGCGGTGGTCGCAGTTCGTTTATCCTTTTCTTCTTTCTGCAGTCGGGTCTCACTTCAGTTTCGCCGCTGTTATTGAGAGCATGTGGGGGCGCCTTTTGCTCTGGGGGTCA
>Ga0306920_100000970_pt1 | contig 35085 bp, 32 predicted proteins | sample flu12Cox44000170_FD_204666 | JGI IMG/M metagenome (GOLD analysis project Ga0306920, IMG submission 204666) | Lab enrichment of tropical soil microbial communities from Luquillo Experimental Forest, Puerto Rico - flux4day.12C.oxic.44.000.170 (v2)... | ecosystem: Environmental > Terrestrial >...
CTCGATCTCCAGGATGCGGTCGAGGTCGAACGCGTTGCGGCCGAGGACCTCGGGTAGCGCGATCCGGCAACGCTCGGTCTTATGCAGCCTGGCATACGGGTTGATACCGCGGATGCGCCCTTCCAGCTCGTTCAGGTCAGCGGCGCCAACGAGATCGGTCTTGTTGAGCAGGATGACATCGGCAAAGGCGATTTGATTCTTCGCCTCGGGAGCATCTTTCAGCCGTTCCTGCAGCCACTTGGCATCGGCGATCGTCACGACGGCATCGAGCCTGGCCTTGCGCCCGATATTCTCGTCCATGAAGAACGTCTGCGCCACCGGGGCGGGATCGGCAAGGCCGGTGGTCTCGACAATGATGGCGTCGAATTTTCCCTTGCGCCGCATCAGCCCGTCGATGATGCGCACGAGGTCCCCACGCACGGTGCAGCAGATGCAACCGTTATTCATCTCGAACACCTCCTCCTCAGCGCCGACCACGAGATCGTTGTCAATGCCGATCTCGCCGAACTCGTTCACGATCACGGCGTATCGCTTGCCGTGCGGCTCCGAGAGAATGCGGTTGAGCAGGGTCGTCTTGCCGGCGCCGAGATAGCCGGTCAGCACGGTGACGGGGATCTTCTCCGACATGCATGGCTCCGTTTGGGCCCCGTATATAGGCATGCATCGCCGGATGCCATCCCGCTGAGACGCGGGTACGTCATTCCGGGCGCCAGGAAGTGCTGGCCCGGAATCACGTGCAAGATGATCCGAATTTCTTAGATTAGCTCATCAACCCGTTGGCAAGCTGCCGCAGGTTGTGGCGGACGAGATCGATATAGGTCGTCGCATCACCGCTCGCGTCGGTCAGCGCGTCGGAATAGAGCGTGCCGCCGACCTTGGCGCCGGTTTCGTCTGCGATCTGCCGCACCAGTCGCGGGTCCGTGACGTTCTCCAGAAACACCGCGGCAGCCTTCTGCTGTCTGACCGCGCTGATGATGGCGGCGACGTCCTTGGCGGACGCCTCGGCTTCCGTGGATACGCCCTGCGGAGCGGTGAAACGGATGCCATAGGCGCTCTCGAAATACCCGAAAGCGTTGTGGCTGGTGACGACACGGCGCCGCTCGGGCGGAACCTTGGCAAGCGTTTCCCGCACCTCGCGGTCAAGCGCGTCGAGCTTTGCGAGATAGGCCGCGGCATTCGCTTCATAGCCGGCCTTACCGGCGGGATCGATCGCGATCAGTGCATCACGGATATTGCCGACGTAAATCTTGCTGTTCGCAACCGACTGCCAGGCGTGCGGGTCCGCTCGCCCATGGTCATGGTCGTGGGCATCGGCTCGCTCGAGCGGCCTGATGCCGGCGGTTGCGACAACGATCGGGGCTTTGGTGCCGGAGGCCTTCACCAGCCGTTCCAGCCAACCCTCGAAGCCGAGCCCGTTGACGAATACGACCGCCGCATCCGCCACTTTTTTGGCATCGGCAGGCGATGGCGCATAGACATGGGCGTTGCCGTTCGGCCCAACGAGGGTTGCGATGTCGAGGCGGTCACCGCCGACATTCCGGACGAGATCGCCAAGAATGGAGAAGGTGGCGATGACCTTGAGCCTGCCGCCCGAAGCCCCTTGCCCGAAGGCGCGAGTCGATGCGCCAAGCCCAACCGCAAGCACGGATGCAGTGAGGGCCATTGTTTCTCGCCGCGTGGGCATGCCAGGTCTCCGTGGCAACCTCATGCCTCGAGATGGCGACCTGGAAAAAGCTGCCGCAGCAGACCGCCGACGCGGCCAAACAGCAGCGAGGCCACATAGAACGCGCCCGCGACCAGAATGACCGCCGGGCCGGACGCAACCCCAGCATGGAACGAAAGCAGCAGTCCGGCATAGCCCGAAACAATGCCGCTCACCGTCGCAATGGTGATCATCAGGGTGATGTCGCGCGCCCAGAATCGGCCGATGGCGGCCGGCAGCATCATGATCCCGACAGCGAGCAGCGTACCGAGCGCGTGAAACCCGCTTACCAGGGTGATCACAACGAGCGCCAGAAAGGCGAGATGCGCCGGGCCGCCGGCGCGACTCACCGAGCGCATGAATCCGGGGTCGACGCACTCGATCACCAACGGGCGGTAGATCAGCGCCAGCACCACAAGGCTGATGGTGGCGTTCGCCGCAATAAGCAGCAAGGTCTCGTCGTCAAGCGCGAGCACATTGCCGAACAGCACGTGCAGAAGGTCGACATTGGTGCCCTTGATCGAGACGATGGTCACGCCGAGCGCGAGCGAAAGCAGGTAGAATGTGGCGAGCGCCGCATCCTCCTTGAGTTCGGTCGCGCGCGCGACGAGACCGGTGAGCAGCGCAACGACAAATCCGGCAATCAAGCCGCCCGCTGTCATGGCAAACAAACTGAGACCGGAGAGCAGAAAGCCGACCGCAGCACCGGGCAGGATGGCGTGCGCCATGGCGTCGCCGACCAGGCTCATTCGCCGCAGCATCAGGAACACACCGATGGGACCGGCGCCCAGCGCGAGCGCGAGCGCGCCCGCGAGGGCGCGGCGCATGAACGCGAACTCAATGAACGGCGCAACGAAGAAGTCGTACGCGATCACGCTGCGCGCCCGCCTTACGCCACGACCTCGGCCACGCATTCGTGTGCGTGCTCGTCGAAGGCCTCGCACATTCGCCGTGCCAGCAGCAGGTTCTCCGGCGTAAGAACGCTCGGCGTGCGGCCCCAGGCAACCGGCTCGCGTGCGAGCAGCAGCGTCTCCGGAAAATTCGCCCGCACGAATTCGATGTCGTGCATGGCGGTGAGCACGGTGCGTTCCTCGCCGTGCCAGCGCTGCACCAGATCGAACAGATCGGCCGAGGTCTTGGCATCGACCGCATTGAACGGCTCGTCCAGCACGATGACCCGTGCGTCCTGCAGCAGGAGGCGCGCGAACAGCATGCGCTGCATCTGGCCGCCGGACAGGGTGGAAATGGCGCGATCCTCGAACCCGGTGAGGCCGACGGCGGCGATGGCCTGCTCGATAAAAGCGCGCGCCTTGCCACCGATGCCGCCGAACGCGCCCGTGCGGCGCCAAAGCCCCATGGCCACGAGATCGTAGACGTTGATCGGGAACGAGCGGTCGATCTCGGCCGCCTGCGGCAGGTAGGCGATGTCCTGGGGAGAAATCCCGTCGCGGTCAATGCGGCCCGCCAACGGCTTGAGCGCGCCGACAATGCCTTTGAACAACGTCGATTTGCCGGCGCCGTTGGGGCCCACTACCGCCACCAGCGCGCCAGCATTCACCTCGCCGTCGAGGTGGTGGACCGCGGGATGGCGGTCATAGCCAAGTGTGACGTTGCGAAACTGCAGGGCGCAGGCCATCAAGTCGCTCTCATCGCCCAGAGCACGGCCGCCCACAGCACCCCGATCAGGACGCCGCTCAGGAGAAGCCTCTCAACCACGGAGAGACGCAGAATCGACGGCGCGATCGAAGCCGGCGGATGTCCGCGCCCGGGGTGACCATGCTGGTGGGGAAATTGGGTGGGCATGATGGGATCGGCGCGTTGAAGCGGATTTTGTTATAATATAACATTTCCTGTTGTCCAGAGTGAGGCGGGGAGGATGCGGGGACTGCCCGTTCTGCGGGATGGCCCGGTGGTGGGCCGAGGTAGGTTCGGGCGAGACCCAAGCGCGCCCCCTGCGCGATGTTGGGTCTCGTGAAGAACTCGGTCCAACTACGGCTTTGGGGGGGTCCCAGTCAGGCCGAGCTTGGCAAAGAGCTGCAGATCGCGGTCGCGCTCCGGATTTGGCGTGGTGAGGAGCCTCGGTCCGTAGAAGATGGAATTGGCCCCGGCAAGGAAGCAGAGCGCCTGTGTCTCCTCGCTCATGTCCTCGCGCCCGGCGGAAAGCCGCACCATCGATCTCGGCAGCACGATGCGCGCGACCGCGACGGTACGGACGAAGTCGATCGGCTCAACGCATCCGGTGTGCGCCAGCGGCGTCCCTTCGACCCTGACCAGCATGTTGATCGGCACGCTCTCCGGATGCATGGGGAGATTTGCCAGCGTCACGATCAGTCCAGCGCGGTCATCGACGCTCTCGCCCATTCCAATGATGCCGCCGCAGCACACGTGAATGCCCGCGGCACGCACGTGCTCGAGCGTATCGAGGCGATCCTGGTAGACTCGCGTGCTGATGATGGACCCGTAGTAGTCAGGCGAGGTGTCGAGGTTGTGGTTATAGTAGTCGAGACCTGCGGTCTTCAGGCGCAGCGCCTGCGCGCGCGTGAGCATGCCGAGCGTCGCACAGCTTTCGAGGCCGAGCGCCTTGATGCGCTCAACCATGTCGCAGACCCGGTCAAGGTCGCGGTCCTTGGGCTCGCGCCAGGCCGCGCCCATGCAGAAGCGGCTCGCGCCGGCCTCCTTTGCCGCGCGCGCCTCCTCGACCACGGCCGCAAGCGGCATCAGCTTTTCCGCCTTCACGCCGGTGTCGAAATGAGCGCTCTGTGGACAATAGGCGCAGTCTTCCGGGCAGCCGCCGGTCTTGATCGACAGGAGCGTGGAAATCTGCACCTCGCTGGGATCGAAATGCGTCCGATGAATGCGCTGCGCGTGAAAGATCAGGTCCGGGAACGGCAGCGCGAAGAGCGAGCACACCTCCTCGCACGTCCAATCGTGGCGGACAGCGCCGAAGGCGGGTACAACGTTGCACCCGCTCTCAAGCAATGGGGCGCCGGACGAGGGCCATGGGGTGGGCGCGAGCCGAGGGTCCATGCCGCACCTTGGCGAGCAGCCCTTACAAATGCAACATTGCTGAGCTGAGTTGGGTTCGATGCTCGCAAAGGAGGTCAGAACATGCTGATTGAACCGGTATGGCTGCCGCTGCTCGCGGTTTGCGTCCTGGGCTTTGTCTGGCTGGTCGTGCTCTGGGGGTCGCGATATTTCGGACCGCTATAGGCGGCTGCATCCCTACTCGGCCGCAACCCGCGCTGCCGACGTAACTGGCTCAATCCTGGCCGCACAATACTTGAACTCCGGGATTTTGCCGAACGGGTCGAGCGCGGGATTGGTCAAAAGGTTCGCCGCCGCTTCCACGAAGGCAAACGGTATGAAGACGACGCCATCCGGGACGGCGTCGTCCTGGCGCACGGCAAGCTCGATCGAGCCGCGGCGGGTGGAGACCCGCACCAGGTCGCCGGGCTCGACCCCGAGACGGCCGAGAGTGCCGCGCGAGACGTTCGCGACCGCGGCCGGCTCCAATGCATCGAGCGTCGCCGCGCGCCGGCTCATGGCTCCCGTGTGCCAATGCTCGAGCTGCCGGCCGGTCGTGAGCACGAAAGGAAATTCGGCATCTGGCCGCTCGTCGGGCGGCAGGATCCTTGCCGGCACAAGCTTGCCGCGCCCGTCCTGGGTGGGAAAGCGGTCCGCAAACACTACGTCGCGGCCGGGCTTGTCCGGCGCGTCCGACGGATAGGTGACGGCACTCTCCTTCTCGACGCGGTCCCAGGCGATGTTGTCGAGAGCGGGCATCAAGGATGCCATCTCGGTGTAGATCTCGCTTGGATGGCGGTAGCTCCAATCGAGCCCAATGCGGCGAGCGATCTCCTGCGTGATCCACCAGTCAAGCTTCGCCTCGCCGGGCAGAGGAAGCGCGGCCCGCCCCATCTGCACCTGACGATTGGTATTGGTGACGGTCCCGTCCTTCTCCGGCCAGGCGGAGGCGGGCAGGATGACGTCGGCATGGAAGGCGGTCTCGGTGAGAAACAGATCCTGCACCACCAGATGCTCGAGATGCGCGAGCGCCTCGCGCGCATGATTGAGGTCGGGATCCGACATCGCGGGATTCTCGCCCAGGATGTACATGCCCTTGACCACGCCCGCGTGCACCGCCTGCATGATCTCGACCACGGTGAGGCCGCGCTTGGGATCGAGCTTAGTGCCCCAGGCTTTTTCCACGGCAGCGCGGATGGCCGGATTGTCGACCGACCGATAATCCGGGAAGAACATCGGGATGAGGCCGGCATCGGAGGCGCCCTGCACGTTGTTCTGGCCCCGCAACGGGTGCAGCCCGGTGCCGGGGCGCCCGACCTGACCGCAGATCAGCGCAAGCGCGATGAGGCAGCGCGCATTGTCGGTACCGTGGACATGCTGCGACACGCCCATTCCCCAGAATATGATGGCTGAGCGCGCACGCGCATAGCTGCGCGCGACCGCGCGCAGGGTCTCGACGGGGATGCCGCAGATGACCGCCATCTCCTCCGGCGTGAAATCCCTGATGTGCTCGGCAAAGGCTTTGAAATTGGCGGTCTGCGCCTCGACGTATTGCCGGTCGTAGAGGCCTTCGCTGACAATCACGTTGAGAATGCCGTTAAGCATCGCAACGTCGGTGCCGGGCTTGAACTGCAGCATGTGCGTGGCATGCCGTTTGAGCGCCTGCCCGCGTGGATCCATGACAATGAGCTGCGCGCCGCGCTTGGCGGCCTGCTTGAAGAAGGTCGCCGCAACTGGATGGTTCTCGGTGGGGTTGGCGCCGATGACAATAATGACGTCGGAATTCTTGCACTCGTTGAAGGTGGCGGTGACCGCCGCCGATCCTATCGTCTCCAGGAGCGCGGCGACGGAAGAGGCATGGCACAGGCGGGTGCAGTGATCGACATTGTTGGTGCCGAAACCGGCACGCACCAGCTTCTGAAACAGATAAGCCTCTTCGTTGGTGCATTTGGCGGACCCGAAGCCAGCGAGCGCCCGCGAACCATCGCGATCGCGAATTGTCCTGAGCCCGCTGGCAGCCCGATCAAGCGCCTCCTCCCAGGTCGCGGGCCGGAAGTGCGTCCACGGATTGGCCGGGTCGACCCGGTCATGCGCGTCCTTGCGCACACCATCCTTGCGGATCAGCGGCTCGGTGAGACGATGCGGGTGGTGCACGTAGTCGAAGCCGAAGCGGCCCTTGACGCAAAGCCGGTTCTGGTTCGCCGGCCCGTTCCGGCCGCTTACGTAAGCGAGCCGGTCGTCCTTGATGTGATAGGTGAGCTGGCACCCCACCCCGCAGTATGGACACACACTGTCCACCTCGCGGTCGGGATAGACGGTGCGCACATTGGCCTCGTCCAGCAAGGTGGCAGGCATCAGCGCGCCGGTCGGGCAGGCCTGCACGCACTCCCCGCAGGCCACGCAGGTGGAGGCCCCCATCGGGTCGTCGAAGTCGAACACGATCTTCTCCGCGAAGCCCCGGCCCGCCATGCCGATCACGTCATTGACCTGCACCTCGCGGCAGGCGCGCACGCACAGATTGCAGTGGATGCAGGCATCGAGATTGACCGCCATGGCGGGATGGCTGCGATCGGGCGAGGGTTGCCTGCGGCGCGGGAAGCGGCTCGCCGCGACCTGCTGGCGACCGGCCGTCTTCCAGAACTCGGATTGCGGATCGTGCGCAATCTCTTTCGGGGGCTGGTCAGTAACGAGGAGCTCGGTCACCATGCGGCGAGCGCTCCGGGCGCGCTCGCTCTGGGTATCGACCTTCATTCCGGGAGTGGGTGTCCGGATGCAGCTCGCCGCCAGCACGCGCTCGCCCTCGATCTCGACCATGCACACGCGGCAATTGCCGTCCGGGCGATATCCTGGCTTGGGCGAATAGCAGAGGTGCGGCAGCTTGATGTCGTAGCGTCGCGCAGTGCGGAAAATGGTCTCGCCCTCGGGAGCTTCGACCTCACGGCCGTCGAGGACAAAGCGAATAAGGTTCGCACCCTTGCCGTTGCTCGTACTCATTAGTTCACCTGTTGCGCATAAGATAATGAGCCCAGGATGTCATTGCATTATCACCAGGCGCCGAGCGGCTGATCGAGGTCCTCACGGAAATAGCGAAACACGCTGGCCATCGGGTTGGGCGCTGCCTGGCCCAGCCCACAGATCGAGGCATCCCGCATCGCCGCGGACAGCTCGTTCAACAACGCCTCGTCCCAGCTTGCGTTCGCCATCAGCATGACCGCCTTTTCCGTCCCAACCCGGCAGGGCGTGCACTGGCCACAGCTCTCGTCCTCGAAGAAGCGCATGAGGTTGAGCGCCACCGCCTTCATGTCGTCCTTGTCGGAGAGAACGACCACCGCGTGCGAGCCGACGAAGCAGCCGTGTGGCTCCAGAGTTCCGAAGTCGAGCGGCAGGTCGGCCATTGAAGCCGGCAAGATGCCGCCCGACGCGCCTCCGGGCAGATAGCCCTTGAAACGATGGCCGGAAAGCATGCCGCCGCAATATTCCTCGATCAGCTCGCGTGCGCTGACGCCTGCGGGCGCCAGCACCACGCCTGGCTTGTTGATGCGTCCCGATACGGAGAAGCTGCGCAGCCCCTTGCGCCCGCGGCGGCCGTGGGAGCCAAACCAGTCGGCCCCCTTCTCGACGATGTCACGCACCCAGTAGAGCGTCTCGACATTCTGCTCGAGGGTGGGCCGCCCAAACAGCCCGACCTGTGCCACATAGGGCGGGCGGTGACGCGGCAAGCCCCGCTTGCCTTCGATGGATTCGATCATCGCGGACTCTTCGCCGCAGATATAGGCGCCCGCACCGCGCCGCAGGTGAATGCGCGCCTCGCCGGCCATGCCCGCAGCCTCGACCTTCGCGAGCTCACCGGCCAGCATGAGCCGCACCTCGGGATATTCATCACGAATGTAGAGATAAATATCGCGCGCCTCGACCACCCAGGCGGCGATCAGCATGCCTTCAATGAAACGATGCGGATCGCGCTCGAGATAGTACCGGTCCTTGAAAGTTCCCGGCTCGCCTTCGTCTGCATTCACCGCCACAAGGCGAGGCGCGGGCTCCGCCCGCACGATGGACCATTTGCGTCCGGTCGGGAACCCCGCGCCGCCGAGCCCGCGCAGCCCGGCATCGCTGACCGCCTTGATCAGGTCGTCGCGCTTGCGTGTCCCCGACTGGCAGTCCTTCAGCAGCCGATAACCGCCGCTGCGCAGATAGACGTCGAGGGTCTGCTCCGTTGGGTACGGATGCGGGTGCGCGCCGTGGGCGACGGCGGCGGCGACACTGTCGTTGCTCGCATGCGTCAGCTGCAGATGGCCGACGGCACACACCGGAGCATGATCGCAGGCGCCCATGCACGGCGCACGCAACACCCTTACTTGCGGACCGAGCCTGCCCGGAAGCTCGCGCAGGAGATGCTCCGAGCCTGCCATGGCGCAGGAGAGCGAGTCGCAAACGCGGATGGTGACGGCGGGCGGGGGCGCTTCGCCCTCCTTCACGACATCGAAATGGGCATAGAAAGTCGCGACCTCGTATACCTCGGTCAAAGCGAGCTTCATCTCCTGCGCCAGTGCAGCAAGGTGTGCCGCAGAGAGGTGTCCGTACCGGTCCTGGATAAGATGCAGATGCTCGATGAGCAGGTCGCGCCGGCGCTCGCGCCCGCCGAGCAACGCGCGCACCTCATCGAGGGCGCGCGGATCAATCTGACGGCCCTTGGGCGTGCGCGGCGGCCGACGCCTGCCGCTTGCGGGCTTGTTATCGACCAGGGTCACGACGCCCTTTCCATCAGAACAACCCGACGATGCGCCCGTCCTCGCCCAGGTCGATGGAGTTCGCGGCAGGAACCTTCGGCAGGCCCGGCATGGTCATGATCTCCCCGCAAATGGCTACCACGAACTCGGCGCCGGCGGAAAGCCGCACCTCGCGCACGGGAATTACATGATCGGTCGGCGCGCCCTTCACGTCCGCATTGGTCGTGAAGCTGTATTGCGTCTTGGCGATGCAGACCGGGAGCTTGCCATAGCCCATCTGCTCGAACTGCGCGAGCTGCTCGCGCACCGGCCTCTCCGCCGCGATGTCCCTGGCACGATAGATTTCCTTGGCGATGGTGCGGATTTTCTCGATGAGCGGCATCTCGTCGGGGTAGAGCAGCTTGAGCTTGCTCCTGCCGCTGTCGGCCACCTTGACCACCGCGCGCGCAACATCGCCCGCGCCCTTGCCGCCTTCGGCCCAGTGATCGGCCATCAATGCCTCGACGCCGAGCCTGGCACAGGCAGCTTTCACCAGCGCCATCTCCGCCTCCGTATCGGCGCTGAAGCGGTTGATGGAGACCACAGGGACGATGCCGAATTTTTGTATGTTCTCGATGTGGCGCGCGAGATTGGCAATCCCGGCTTCCAGCGCCTGCAGGTTTTCGCGCTTGAGATCCTCCTTCTTGACGCCGCCATGCATTTTCAGGGCGCGAATGGTGGCAACCAGCACGGCGCAATCGGGCGCCAACCCGGTCTTGCGGCACTTGATGTCGAGGAATTTCTCGCCACCGAGATCGGAGCCGAAGCCGCACTCGGTGACGACGTAGTCGCAGAGCTTTAATGCCGTGGTGGTGGCGAGCACGGAGTTGCAGCCGTGCGCGATATTGGCGAATGGCCCGCCGTGAACGAAGGCAGGAGTGCCTTCGAGCGTCTGGACCAGATTCGGAGCCAGCGCATCCTTCAACAGCGCCGCCATCGGGCCCTCGGCCTTGAGCTCGCCCGCGCGTACCGGCTTGCGCTCGCGCGAGTAGCCTATGACGATGTTGGAGAGGCGCCTGCGCAGGTCGGCGAGATCAGTGGCGAGACAGAAGATCGCCATAACCTCCGAGGCGACCGTGATGTCAAAGCCGGCCTCGCGCGGGAACCCGTTGGCGACGCCGCCGAGCGAGCAAACGATCGACCGCAGCGCGCGGTCATTCATGTCGAGTGCGCGTCGCCAGGTGATGCGGCGCGAATCGAGCGCAGGCGGATTACCCCAGTAGATGTGATTGTCGATCAAGGCCGCGAGCAGATTGTTGGCGGTGCCAATGGCATGCAGATCGCCGGTGAAATGGAGATTGATATCCTCCATGGGCACCACCTGGGCATAGCCGCCGCCGGCGGCGCCGCCCTTCATGCCGAAACAGGGGCCGAGCGAAGGCTCTCGGATGCAAAGCATCGCCTTCTTGCCGATGTGATTGAGCGCATCGGTGAGGCCGACCGTGGTCGTCGTTTTGCCTTCGCCCGCCGGCGTGGGCGTGATCGCGGAAACGAGTATAAGCTTGCCGTTGGGCCGGCTCTTGAGCGACTTGATGAAATTCATCGATAGCTTGGCCTTGTAGTGGCCATAGGGTTCGAGATTCTCCGGGGCAATGCCCAACTTCTCGCGCGCGATCTCCATGATCGGGCGCATCCTGGCGGCCTGCGCGATCTCGATGTCCGACCTCGGATTGGCATGCTGCGCGGCCAGGATGGGTGCTTTCGCTGCGGTGGCGGTGGTCGGATTCATGCGAGCCTCTTGCCGGGGGTGAGCTTTGCTGTGCCGGCGAACTCGCCGGCGGCGATCTTCGGAGCATCGGAAGGCTGCACGCGCATCACTCTGATGCGGCCATCGGCGCAGACGACGGTGAAACCTTCGGCGTCTACTTGCACGACCTCGCCCATCTTGCCGGCGATTCCTTTCGGATCCTTGGCTGGCAAAGGCCTGGCCTCGAAAATCTTGACTGTCCTGCCATCGAGCGTCGTCCAGGCGCCGGGGGCCGGATTGCAGCCGCGGATCAGCCGGTCGATCTGCACCCAGGGCTTGCCCCAGTCGATGCGGGCATTGTCCGCTCCGCAGCGTCCCTCATATGAGGCCTGGGCATCGTCTTGCTTGATGCGCGGCGCCTTGCCCGCCTTGACGAGATCGACGGCCTCCAGCATGGCCTCCACCCCCATCGGGAAGAGGCGGTCAAAATAGACGCTGCCGAGGCTGTCGCTCGGGCCGATATGCGTCTTCTTCTGCAGGAGAATGTCACCAGTATCGAGACCGTTGTCCGGCCAGAAGATGGAAAGGCCGGTCTCGCTATCGCCCTGAATGATCGGCCAGTTGATGGCACTCGGTCCGCGATAACGCGGCAGCAGCGACGGGTGATATTGAATCGAGCCTCTGGTCGGAATGTTGAGAAACTCCTCCGGCACGAACAGCGTCACGAAGGCCATGACCTGAAGGTCGGGCGTGAGGGCGCGGAATTCGTCCCACACTTCCGGCTTGCGGTAGGAGGCAGGCTGATACACCGGCAGCTTGGCCGCGAGCGCAGCTTCCTTGAGCGGATCGGCCTTCGCGCCCGCCTTCTCCGGGGCGACGTAGACGGCAATCACGTCCTCACCGCGCTTGAGCAGCGCCTCGAGCACCGCCTTGCCGAAAGCCTGCTGCCCATGCACCACAATACGCATTCGGTATCCTCAATCATCGCGACCGTCGTGACGCGGGCATCCAGTAGTCCGCGACGGTTAGTGGGTCCCCGCTTGCGCCGGGACGATTATTGGCTAGGCGGCCTCGGCGCGCGCTCCTTTGTCCGTCGCGCTGACCGCGCCGGAAGCCTTGATCTCGGCAATTTCTTTCTCGGTGAAGCGCAGCTCCTTGTGCAGGATCTCGTCGGTGTGCTCGCCCAGAAGCGGCGCGCGCTTCACCTCGGTGATGGAATCCGACATCTTCACCGGATTGCCGACGGTAAGATACTTGCCTCGCACGGGGTGATCGACCTCAACCACGGTTCCCGTCTTGCGCAGCGACGGCTCCTCGGCAATCTCCTTCATGGAGAGAATGGGACCAACCGGGATGTCGCGCGCGTTGCAGATTTCCATCACCTCGAACTTGGTCTTGGTCATGGTCCATTGCTCGATGGTGGCAAAGATGTGCCTGAGCCGCGGCAGCCGGGCCGCGGGCTTGGCGTAGTCGGGATCGGTCTTCCATTCCGGCTTGCCGATGAGATCGCAGATTTCGCCCCAGACCGGCGCCTGGGTGATGAAGTAGATGTAGGAGTCGGGGTCCGTCTCCCAGCCTTTGCATTTGAGAATCCAGCCGGGCTGTCCGCCGCCGGAATCGTTGCCGGCACGCGGCACAGCGGATCCGAATGCAATGCCCTCGCCGTGCTGGCTGTACTCGGTGAGCGGACCGTGCGCCAGGCGTTGCTGATCGCGCAGCTTGACGCGCGCTAGATTGAGCACGCCATCCTGCATGGCTGCGAGCACGCGCTGGCCGCGGCCGGTTCGCATGCGCTGATAGAGCGCGCTGACGATGCCGAAGGCGAGATGAAGGCCGGTGCCGGAATCGCCGATCTGCGCACCGGTCACGAGCGGTGGACCTTCACGAAAGCCGGTCGTCGACGCTGCGCCGCCAGCGCACTGCGCCACGTTCTCATAGACTTTGCAGTCCTCATACGGTCCGGGACCGAAGCCCTTGACCGAGGCGACAATCATGCGCGGATTGGTCTTGTGGATGTATTCCCAGGTCATCCCCATGCGATCGAGCGCACCAGGCGCAAAATTCTCAACCAGGACGTCGCAATGGCGGATCAGCCGTTCGAGGATCTCCTTTCCTTTCGTGTGCTTGGAGTCGATGGTGATGGAACGCTTGTTACCGTTGAGCATCGTGAAATAGAGGCTGTCCGCGTCCTTCACGTCGCGCAGCTGACCGCGCGTGATATCGCCCACCCCGGGACGCTCCACCTTGATCACGTCCGCCCCCATATAAGCGAGCAATTGCGTGCAGGTCGGGCCGGACTGCACATGTGTGAAGTCGAGGACGCGCACGCCCTCGAGCGCCTTGCCTGCCTGACCCCAGGGCTTGGTCGAAGGTTTCGGCAAAGGCCGGCCCGCGCCGGCGGGCGGCCCTTTCGACTTGAGCTTCACCACCTTTTTTGCCGCGATAGCTGGTTTGGACACTGCTCTTTTTGGTCCTTTGTTTCTCATGCTCGCGCCTCTTATTTCTTGCGAACCACGCTTTGCGGGTTGAGATTGCCGATTCTGCCGCTCTCGCTGCCGGCCGCCGGGTCGATCACAGCGTTGATCAGTGTTGGCTGACGGGAGTCCATGGCCTTGTTCACGGCGCGGCTCAGCTCGTCCGGAGTCGTCACATGCGCGCCAACTCCGCCAAACGCTTCAATGATACGATCGTAACGCGCGTCCTTGACGAAGACGGTGGTCGCAGGATCAGGCCCGCCGGTCGGATTGGCATCCGTCCCGCGGTAGATACCGTTGTTGTTGAACACGACGATACAGACCGGGAGCTTGTAGCGGCAAATCGTTTCCACCTCCATGCCGGAGAAGCCGAAGGCGCTGTCGCCTTCCACTGCGAGCACGGGCTCGCCGGTCTCCACCGCGGCACCAATGGCAAAGCCCATGCCGATGCCCATGATGCCCCACGTTCCAACGTCCAGGCGCTTGCGGGGCCGGTACATGTCGATGACGCCGCGCGCGAGGTCGAGTGTGTTGGCGCCTTCATTGACGAGAATCGCGTCGGGCCGCTCCTTGATGATGGTGCGCAGCGCACCAAGTGCGCTGTGAAAGTCCATGGGCGCGGAATTCTTCATCAACCTTGGCGCCATCTTGGCAATGTTCTCTGCCTTGCGCGCGTCAATGGCGCCGGTCCACACGACTGGCGGCGCAGGCCAGCTGCCATCAATGCCTTCGAGCAGGGCCGACACGCAGGAGCCGATATCGCCAACCAGCGGAGCGACAGTGTGCACATTGCTGTCCATCTCCTTGGGATCGATATCGATCTGCACGAATTTCTTCGATCCAGGCTCACCCCAGGTCTTCCCCTTGCCGTGCGACAAGAGCCAGTTGAGGCGCGCGCCGATCAGCAGGACCATGTCCGCATCCTTGAGCACCGTCGAGCGCGCCGCCCCAGCCGATTGTGGATGGGTGTCGGGCAGGAGACCCTTCGCCATGCTCATGCACAGGAAAGGAATGCGGGTCTTTTCGACCAGCTCGCGGATCGCCTCGTCCGCCTGCGCGTAGGCAGCCCCTTTGCCAAGGATGATCAGCGGGCGCTTGGCGCTCTTGAGCACATCGAGCGCGCGCTTTACCGCGGCTGCAGCCGGAATCTGGGCCGGTGCCGGATCGATGACCTTCACCAGCGACCTGGCCCCGGCATTCGCATCCATCACCTGTGAGAACAGCTTCGCCGGCAGATCGAGATAGACGCCGCCTGGACGGCCTGACACCGCGGCGCGGATCGCGCGCGCCACGCCAATGCCGATGTCGGCGGCATGCAGCACCCGGAACGCTGCTTTGCACAGGGGCCTCGCGATCGCGAGCTGATCCATCTCCTCGTAATCGCCCTGCTGCAGGTCAACGACCTCGCGCTCGGACGAGCCGCTGATCAGGATCATGGGGAAGCAGTTCGTGGTGGCATTGGCGAGCGCGGTGAGGCCATTGAGAAAGCCGGGAGCCGACACGGTGAGGCAAATGCCGGGCTTCTTGGTCAGGAACCCGGCGATAGCGGCTGCATTGCCCGCGTTCTGCTCATGCCGGAACGAGATCACGCGGATGCCCGCTGCCTGCGCCATGCGGCCGAGATCCGTAATCGGAATGCCCGGCACGCCATAGATCGTATTGACGCCGTTGAGCTTGAGCGCATCGATGACGAGGTGAAATCCGTCAGTCAATTCCTGCTGTGTTTCACCTGCCAGGCCCGTCTGCTTCTCCTTTACAGCTGCCTCAGCCATGGCAACACTCCCTTTGTCTTTTTTGTCCTTCAATCCAGGTAATCGGCATATTTGGCGACGTGCCGGGCAAGGCCAAGCGCGTGATCCCGCACGAGGTCCTCGGCACGTTTGGTATCGCGCTTCTCCAAGGCCTCGATGATGGACATGTGATCGCGAATCGAGCGCGCAGCGCGATCCTGCTCGCCGATGGTCCGGCGGCGGATCATGCGCATATGCGCAAACAGGTTCTCCGCGAGCGAGATCAGCGTTCCATTGCGGCTCAGGCGAATAATCGCCTGGTGAAACTCGATATTGACCTCGGAATATTCGTCCAGCCTGGCGTGCAGCTGTCCGTTCTCGAAGGTCGCAAACATGGTGCGCAGGGACGCGATCTCGCCGTCCTCCGCATTCTCGGTGAGCAGCCGCGCCGCCATGCTTTCGAGCGCGGCCCAGGCGGTGATCAGCTCCACGACCTCGCGCCTGGTCTTGCGCACGATGAAAATGCCACGCCGGGGGACTGCGCGTACGAACCCCTCGCGCTCGAGTTGGGCCATGGCCTCGCGTACGGGAGTGCGGCTGACGCCAAGATCGGATGCCAGCTGGCGCTCATCGAGCCTGATGTCGGCCCGATGGCGGTACACGTCCATTGCGACGATCGCATCCTTGAGCGCGGTATAGGCGCGACCCTTGAAGCTTTCCGGGCTGACGATGGGCTGCAGCCGCGGCGATATGGCTGCGACTCGCGCGTTCGACTGCGGCTCAGGTGAGCGCCGGGCAATGGAAGAACGGGCAGCACTCATGTCTGGTATACAATATGCCACGACGGCCGTCGGCGCAACGGCCGACTCACACCCCGATCAAGCAGATCGGCCCGAATGACGCGAAAACTTTCCGGCCGCGACTGTGAACCGCTTCACATGGCCTCTTGCCCGGGCGCGCTAGAACGCCTTTCACGCTGCAAGGAGGTTAGCCGTGCAAAGTTCCATTTACATTCCATCCAAGGTCGGCAAAGAGATCCCTTCCATTCGCGTTTCAGCCGATCTCACCGCGGTCGCTCTGTTCTGTCTTCTGGGAGTGATGATCTCGGTGACCGTGATCAGCTGTTTCGGCATCGAGGCGGTCGGGGTCGCGCTCGCGCAGCTGGGCTGACGCCTCGGCCATCAGCCTTCCACCGGGGCAGCGCGGGTGTGTTGTTAGCGCTTGGCGAGATGCCTGATGCGCAATGGCCGCAGCACGAGAAGGGCCATTACCGCCGCGAGGATGTTGAGGATCGCCGCAAGAATGAACACGGCCGTCCAGCTCTTGCCCGTGGCATCATAAAGGACGTTGCCGAGCGGCACCAGGAGCGCCGCCGTACCCTTGGCGGTGTAAAGCATGCCGTAGTTGGTGGTGGCGAATTTCCGGCCAAACATGTCGGTGCAGGTCGCCGGAAAAAGGGAATAGATCTCGCCCCAGGCAAAGAATACGAGTCCTGACAGAATCACGAACATGAGCGGGTTGGTTGCGTTGAGCAGCAGGGCATAGATGCCGATGCCCTCGAGCATGAAAGCAACGAACATCGTATTCTCGCGGCCGATCTGGTCGGAGACCCAGCCAAAGAACGGCCGGGTCAGACCGTTGAGCACGCGATCGATGGTGAGTGCGAATGTGAGGGCAGGCAGCGTCAGCCCGAGAATCGAGACCGGTACGCTGTCGATCTTAAAATCTTTGGCGATCGGTCCAAGCTGGGCGGTCGCCATGAGGCCGCCGGTTCCGACCATGACGAACATGACATACATGACCCAGAACGGCGGCGAGGTCAGAACCTCGGCCGGGCCATAGTCCCGCCGGCTCTGCTGCACTGCCGGCGCGGCCGGGGCAGGCACCTCCGTCGGCCCGGGCGCGCGCAGGAACAAAGAGAAGATCACCACGACGAGGCCCTGAGCGAGCCCGAACCAGAGGAATGCAGCCTCGTAACCGCTGCTCGCGATCATGTTTGCGATCGGCACCACGGTAAGCGCCGATCCCGCACCGAAACCTGCCGCCGTTAAGCCTGCAGCGAGCCCGCGCCGATCCGGGAACCATTTCAGCGCGTTGCCGACCGACGCCCCGTAAATGACACCAGCGCCGATGCCGCCGATGGCAGCAGCCAGGTAGAGCAGTGGAAGCGAGCTTGCGTAGGCGTTCATGACCCAGGCGATTGCGACCAGTACGCCGCTGCTGCCGACCATCACGCGCGGTCCGAATTTGTCGATCAGGTAACCTTCCAACGGCACCAGCCATGTCTCCGTCAGAACGAAGATCGTGAAGGCCACCTGAATTGCCGCGCGACCCCAGTTGTATTTTTGATCGATCGGATTGACGAACAGGGTCCAGCCATACTGGAGGTTGGCGATCATCACCATGCAGATGATGCCGAAGATCAACTGCCACCATCTGGTTGCTTCGAATGAGCTTGCCGCAGTTCGCAACGCGCTGCTCGTGGTGGTCATTTCTCTCCCCCGCAAGATTGGTTTTTTGTTTTGGTATACCACATTCCAGCCTCACGTTACTATGCTTTTTGGTCCCGCCCCGCGACGGGCGCCTGGACTTCACCGCTGCGCTCGTTCAACGCTCGAAAGCGCGCCCCTGCATGGGAGGATTTCAATGGCCCACAAGGTCAGTCATGCACTGACCCGCAATCTGATGGTGGGCCTTGCACTTTTCCTGTCCAGCTCGCACCCATTATCAGCTCAGGAGCGGATCATGTTCAGGGCCGGCATCTCGGACCCGGTCAATACCGTGCTCGCCTGGTACATGGCGCGAGATGCCGGGCTTTACGCGGCGTACGGGCTGCAGGTCGAGATCGCGAACATGAACGGCGGCAGTCGCGGCGCCGCGGAGCTGCAAGCGGGCCGGCTCGACGCCATGCATGTGGGATTATCCTCGGTGATCCGGGTCAACCGCACCGGCGGCGATATCCGGGCCATCGGCTCGCTCAGCAACGTGGTCCGCTTCACATTCTTCTCCGCACCCGGGGTGCGAGCTTCTGCCGACCTCAAGGGCGGCGTCATCGGCGTGAGCACGTTCGGCTCCGAAAGCGATACCACGGTCACGCTCGCCCTGGCGCGGCTGGGGCTCACGCGCGATGACGTGACGTTGCGGGAATATGGCGGCGGCATGCGGCGGCTCGCGGCAGTGAAGTCGGGCGAGATCAAGGCCACCCCCATCAACGAGCCGATCGCGAGCCTTGCGCGCGAGCAAGGCGTCAACGTGCTGGTCGACCTCGTACCGGAGCAAATCCCATGGGTGTTCAGCTCGATCGTCGTTCGGCGCGGCGATATCACGCAACGTCCGGATGTGCTCATGCACTTTCTCAAGGCGACCATCGAAGGGAATTATCTCGCGCTGGGCGATGCTGCGCGTGCCAAGGAGGTCTTGGCCAAGGAGCTGAAGATAACGGATACGAGGATACTCGAGATCACCTATGCGGACTTCAAGGCCCAATCCCCGGCGAACCTTGAGATATCGGTGCCGGGCGCGAAGAACATATTGGCACAGCTCTCCGGACGCAGTGGGCAGGTGACGGATTATGTCGATACGAGTCTGCTTGAGGCACTCGGCAATGAAGGTTTTTTTGCCGCGATGGCGCGAAAGTATCGATTCTGATCATTGCAGGATGGGCGGATAGGTCACGATCGACCTGAGGTCGATCACTGGTTTGGCAAGCTTCGCGAGGTCAGGCCGCGGGCGAGCGAGCTGGGGGATGCGGGCGAAGGCCTGCTCCATGGCCGTCGCCGTGTCCAACAGGTCACGATCGCCGCGAAAACGACCGATCACCTGCAGCCCGAACGGCATTCCATGCTCATCGACGCCGCAGGGCAGCGAGATCGCGGGATTGGTGACAAGCGTAATGACATAGGTCAGCGCCAACCAGTGATAATAGTTGCGCAATCGCGTGCCTTCGAGCGTCTCGAGATAGAGCTCACTCCAGGGGAACGGCGATACCGGCGTGGTTGGCGACAATACGATATCGTAATCGCGCAGGCGTTCCTGGAAGCGGCGGAAGATGCGGGTCTGCTCGGCGTGCGCCCAGGCCATGTCCGCAAGCGTCATCCTCGCCGCCATCTCGTAGTTGGAACGCACATTGGGGCCGAGCGAATTGGGGTCCTTCTCGTAGGCGTCGCGGTAACGGTCGACATAGCTCTGCGCACGCACGACGTCGAAGCAGCGGTGGGCCTCGCCAAAATCGAAGCTGACCTCGTCGCAGGCGCGGAACAGGTGCCGCATGGCCCCGATCCGGCTGCGGAACACGCGGCGGATGTCGGCAGCCACTGGGCATTGGCCGAAATCCTCGGTGACCGCCGCGCGCAGGGCGCCGAGATCTGTCGGGCGCGCCTTCGCAACTGCCTCGGCATCGAGCGGAAAGGCCAACGGCTCGCGATCGTCCATTCCGATCTGGGCCGAGAACAGGAGGCGAAGGTCGCCGACATCGCGCGCGAGCGGCCCCAGAACCGAGATGGGTGTCCATCCCAGTGGCCGGCCATCCGCGGGCACAACGCCAGGCGAGGGCCGGAAGCCGACCACGCCGCAGACCGCCGCCGGAATCCGCAGGGAGCCACCGGTATCGGAACCGGTGCAGACCGGTAGCATGTCGCAGGCGAGCGCAACCGCGGCACCGCCCGATGAGCCGCCAGCGTTGAGCCGCGGGTCGAACGGGTTGCCGGTCGCACCCCAGACCACGTTGCGCGTGTTCGCCCCCGCCCCGAACTCGGGCACGTTGGTCTTGGCAACAATGATTGCGCCTGCTCTGCGCACGAGCGCCACCATTGCCGCATCCTTCTCCGGCACGAAGCCGCGATAGAGCGGCGAGCCATAGGTGGTGAGCAGACCCGCCGTCTCGTGCAGATCCTTGATTCCGGTCGGCAGCCCATGCAGGGGTCCCAGCCGTTCACCCTTGCGCGCATCCGCCTCTGCGCGGGCCGCGCCCCTGCGCGCATGCTCGAAGTCGGTCGCCGCGATCGCGTTCACCGCCGGATTGAGCGATTCGATGCGACCGATCGCTGCCTCCAGAAGCTCGACCGGCGAGATTTCCTTGCTGCCGATCCGCCGTCGCAGCTCGACAGACGACAGCGCCAGGAGCTCATCCGAATGGGACATAAACGCTCACCTCTTCGCTTGGTCTCACTGCAAGCGCTCCATCAGGCCCTGCAGCAGCCTGGTGCGGGGCTCAATGGACGAGTACAGGAGATGCTCGTCATTGGTATGAGCGCCATCGCCGTCGACGCCCAGGCCATCGAGGGTCGGCAGCCCCATATCAACTGTGAAATTGCCGTCCGACCCGCCGCCGACGGGCGCCGCGCTTTCGAGCTTGAAGCCAATTTCGTTCGCGATCGCTGCGGCCTGATCGAAGAGGAGATCGACAAGCCGGTTGCGCGCGAATGGCGGCCGTGTGACCTTACCTGTTACCGCAGTCTCGATGCCCATCCTTGAGGATTTCAGCCCCAGGATCCTGGCCTCCAGTTCGCTCGCAGCAGCGCGGTCGCGAAACCGCAGATCAACCTCGATCACGCAGTCCTCCGCCACCGTATTCCTTGCGGTGCCGCCGTCGATCAGCCCGACATTGGTCGTGATCCCACGCGCAGGATCCCTCAGCCGCTCGATCTCCAGCACAAGCTCGGCCATGGCCGCGATGGCACTGCGCCCTTTGTCCGGATTGCTGCCGGCATGCGCCGGCCGACCGCGGGTGCGGACGATGAATGCACCGACGCCTTTGCGCGCGGTTACGATCTTGCCGCCATCGCGCGCGGGCTCGGTGACAAGGACATAGCGATGGCCGCGCGCCTCCCGCTCAATGACCGCGCGCGATGCCGGGCTGCTCACCTCCTCGTCGGGCGTGAACAGAAACGTGATCGGCAGCGGCGTGCGACGCCGGGAACGCGCAATCCGTTGCCAGGCTGCCACGGCGAGCATCAGCCCGCCTTTCATGTCGTAGATGCCAGGCCCGTAGATACGGTCCCCATCGCGCCGCCAGCTCAGCCTGTCTGCAAGAGTGCCGACAGGATGCACTGTATCCATGTGGCTCAATATGAGGATGCCCGGCTCCTCGCGCGTCGGATCGCAGCGCACGCGCAGGATGTCGCCAAGCGTATCGGTCGTCGGCCGACGGTCGCAGGCTGCACCGGTGCCATGGAAGAATCGCGCAATCGCCTCGAGCACAGCATTGACGCCCGCAACGTTGCGCGAGGGGCTTTCGATCTCGACGATGCTGCGGATGTCCTGAAGGATTGCGTCGCTGTCGACCTGATCGTGGAGAAAGGACGACATGGCTCGCCGCTCAGGACAAGTCCATGGCCGAGACGCCCCCGTCCACGAACAGGTTGGCGCCGTAAACGAAGGACGAGTCCTCGCATGCCAGGAACAGCACGGCGCTTGCCGCTTCCTTGGGGTCGCCGGGCCTGCTCGGCATGTTCGGCACTCGCCGCGACGGATCGAACTCATCCTTTCCCACCGGCGAGCCGATCTTGTTCGGAACGATCGCGTTCACGCGAATTCCGTGCGGTGCAAGCTGCGCCGCCATGGCGCGGGTCAGGTTGGCGACGCCGCCTTTGGCGGCCGAATAAGCGATGGCGCGGCTGCGTCCCATAAATCCGGAGGTCGAGCCGATATTGACGATCCGCCCGCCGGATGATTGCGCCGCCATCTGTTTTGCCACGTGCTGGCTCATCAGGAACTGGCTCTTGAGCGTGACTGCCAGCACGCGATCCCACTCCTCCTCAGTGATGTCGAAGATGTGCTTGTTGTCGGAGATCGCCACGTTATTGACCAGAATATCGATGTGTCCGAAGCTCCTGACCACCGCCGGCACCAAGGCTGCGACCTCCGCTCCGCGCGACACATCGGCGATGAACAGCTCGCATATCCCCCCTCCGAGCTTGATGGCCTCAACGACACGGGTCCCGCGCGGCCTGTCGACATCGACCACGGCAACGCTGGCGCCTTCCGCCGCGAATAGCCTGGCGACCTCCTCTCCGATATTGCGACCGGCGCCCGTGACGATCGCGACCTGATCCTTAAGCTTCATCACCCTGCCCTGCTGCGGGGCCCAGTCATAACGCGGGACAGGCGTGCAGCAAACAGGGACCCTCGCGGGCGCGCCGCGAACGTGTTAAAAAACAGCCTCCAGAATCGGGCTTCTTGCAATGACCGCGCCGCTGAGGACCGCCGAGAGCACCACTGCCAGTGCCGCGTTGATGCACGATCTCGGCCTGCGCGCCAGGCAGGCCGCGCGTGTTCTTGCGCTCGCGCCCACCGCTCAGAAAAACGAGGCGCTTGCCGCCATGGCGCAGGAGTGCCGCGCGCGCAGAGCGGATATCCTCGCCGCCAATTCCCAGGATCTTGCGGAAGCCAGGGCATCCGGCGCCGGCGCTGCCTTCGTCGATCGCCTTGCGCTCGACGACAAGCGCATTGCCGGCATGGCCGAGGCGCTCGAAGTGGTGCGCGATCTCGACGATCCCGTCGGCGCGGTGATGCAAAGCTGGACACGGCCCAACGGCATGAGCATTGAGCGCGTGCGCGTGCCGCTGGGGGTCATCGGCATCATCTACGAGAGCCGCCCGAACGTGACTGCCGACGCTGCGGCCCTTTCGCTGAAGTCAGGCAATGCCGCCATCCTGCGCGGCGGCTCCGAGAGTCACCGGACCAACCGGGCGATTCATGTTGCTTTGACCGCTGCCCTTGCCCGGTCAACCCTGCCGGAAGCAGCGATCCAGCTGGTGCCCACGCGCGAGCGCGCCGCTGTCGGCATGATGCTTGCCGGCCTTGACGGCACGATTGACGTGATTGTGCCCCGCGGCGGAAAGAGCCTGGTCGCGCGCGTGCAGGAGGAAGCGCGCGTGCCGGTCTTCGCCCATCTCGAGGGCATCTGCCACGTTTACGTGGATCGGAGTGCAAAACTCGCTATGGCCAAGGCGATCGTGCTTAACGCCAAGATGCGGCGCACCGGCGTGTGCGGCGCCGCCGAGACGTTGCTCGTCGACGTGGCGGCGGCTCAATCGCATCTTGCTCCGCTTGTCACCATGCTGCTGGATGCGGGCTGCGAGGTGCGTGGCGACGAAGCCGTTCGCCGAGTGGATGCGCGCGTGAAGGCTGCCGCCGAGCAGGACTGGTCCACGGAGTACCTCGATGCCGTGATCTCGGCCAGGGTCGTTGAAGGGCTGGAGGCGGCCATTGCCCATATCGAGCGCTATGGGTCGCATCACACCGATGCGATCGTGACCGAGGATGCGGCGCGTGCAGAAAGATTCCTTCGCGAGGTCGATTCGGCGATCGTGCTGCACAATGCCTCAACACAGTTCGCCGACGGCGGTGAGTTTGGCTTTGGAGCGGAGATCGGGATCGCGACGGGCCGTTTCCACGCGCGCGGCCCGGTCGGCCTCGAGCAGCTCACCAGCTTCAAGTACCGCGTGCGCGGCTCGGGACAGACCAGGCCGTGAGCAGCCCCTGCCATCTCCGCGCCCGCGCGAGCGCTCGAGACCCGGTGTCTTTCCGCACTCGCCGCAGATGACGCAGGCCTCCATCTGCGGATCCTCGTCGAGGCCGGTGAAAGGTCAGCGCCGCGCCCGCGGCAATGTCCGCCTGCCCCCGCACGGCGCGGGGATGCGAATTGGATTGTTCGGCGGCACCTTCGATCCGCCGCATGACGCCCACCTCGGCGCTTGTCTGATCGCAATGAAGAGGCTTGCCCTTGACCGCGTCTGGTGGCTGGTGACGCCCGGCAATCCGCTCAAGAACACGCGTGGCCTCGCCTCGCTCGAGGAGCGTATCGCCGCTGCGCGCGCCCTTGCGCGCCGCCATCCGCGGATCGAGGTGCTGGGGCTCGAGGCGCAGATCGGGACGCGCTACACGTTTGAGACGATCGCGTATCTCCGCGATCATTGTCCGGGCGTGCGCTTTGTCTGGATCATGGGAGCAGACAACCTGCGCAGCTTTCATCGTTGGCAGCGGTGGCGCGACATCGCAGCGATGGTCCCCATCGCGGTAGTCGATCGGCTGGGACCTAGTCTTTATGCGAGCGCGAGCGCGGCCGGGCAGGCCCTGGCGCGCTCCCGAATACCCGAGCAGTCCGCAAAATCACTCCTCAACCGGGGTGCCCCCGCATGGGTCTACTTGCATGGCCTAAAGTCCCCATTGTCCTCGACGGCCTTGCGGGCGGCACGGGCCATGTCACAAGGCCATTCAGGAAAACCTGTCGCGTCCGCGACAAACAGTGGTGCTAAACTGCCACAGGATGGGAATAGTGGAACATCACCCCGTTGAAAGGGTTGGGCGGGCATGCCTATCTTAGCTCGTGCCGCGCTTGCGCGGCGCGATGCAGCGAAAGGAAAGGAACCTGCCAATACCTGCAATTGCTCGGCCAAGCGTCCCACGCAAAGCCGAATCAGTCTCCCGGCAGCGACCCGCGGCAGAGGAGACCCTTCACCTCGTTCTCGCCAGCCTGGATGATATGAAGGCCGAGGACACCGTCACCATCGATCTTTCCGTCAAGTCAACGATCGCCGACCGCATGGTTGTAACCTCGGGCAGGTCGCAGCGCCATGTCGGCTCGATTGCGGATCGCGTGCTCAAGGATCTAGCGCGTGCGGGCCTGCGCGGGGCGAGAGTCGAGGGCATCCGTCATTGCGACTGGGTGCTGATCGATGCCGGCGATGTCATCGTCCACGTCTTTCGGCCGGAGGTTCGCGCCTTCTACAATCTTGAGAAGATGTGGGCATCTGCACCTCAGAAGCGCCGAGCAAGCTGAGTTGCCGCCGGAATTTTGGCTTGAGGCGGCCGACAATCCATGCCTATCGTGACGGATGCGGATTGTGATTGCCGCCGTGGGCAGGCTCAAGCAGGGGCCTGAACGCGAGCTTGCGGAACGCTATCGAAAACGCGCGGCAGACATCGGCCGTAGCGCCGGAGTGAGCGATTTCGATATCATCGAGATCAAGGACAGTCGTGCCGCCGATGCTGCACGTCGGGTGCTCGAAGAATCGATTGCTGTCGCCAATGTCATTCCGGACGACGCGGTCATTGTCATGCTCGACGCACAAGGCGAGAGCATGAGCAGCGCCTCGTTTGCCGGCCGGCTGCAGGGCTGGCGGGCCCAGAACAGGCCCGCGGTCGCCTTCGTGATCGGAGGCGACGACGGTCTGGCGCCGACGATTCGCGAGAAGTCGTCGCTTGCGATCGCATTCGGGGCGGCCACCTGGCCGCATCAGCTGGTTCGTATCATGCTGCTGGAGCAGCTTTATCGCGCCATTACGATTCTGGCCGGCCACCCCTACCATCGAAGCTGATTGCCGCCAACCGCAAGGGCTGCGCTAGGCCGAAACGCGGATCGAGAGTTCTACTGCAGACAATTACCTTTCTTCTTAGTCTTAATGCGGCGCCAATCATGTTGCCTATTGCAGGAATGGACCCGATCTTGCTTACAGCATCCTGATGCTGCGCGCGATGTCCCTTGTCACGGTGTTGTTGCTGGCCGCGACGCCGGGATGGTCAGTGTTTGTCGCCGCTTTTGCGCAGGCTCCCCTCCCGCAACCGCATGCTCCTCCTGCCGCCGAGGACAATCGGACTGCCGCCCCGCCAGTGAGCCTCGAGAGCCTCAAGCGGCGCGACAAGGAGCTTGAAGCGCTGCGCGTCGAGCAGCGCAAGACGCTCGAGAAGGAGGCGAGACTCAAACGCGAGATCGAGGCAATCGGCGACGACCGCCGCAAATTCAACCTGCAGATCATCGAGACCGCATCGCGCGTTGCCGCGGTCGAGGAGCGCATAGAGCGAACCCAAGAGCGATTGGCGCCCCTCGATGACAGCGAGCAGGCGCTGCGCATCTCCTTGCGCCAGCGTCACAACAGCATCTCGGAGGTGCTTGCCGCATTGGAACGAATTGGCCGGCAAGCGCCGCCCGCGCTTATCATCCGCGCTGAGGACGCGCTGCGCTCGGTGCGCTCGGCCATGGTGCTGGGAGCGGTGCTTCCGGAATTGCGGCAGCAGGCTGACGTGCTTTCGGTCGATCTCGCCGAGCTCGTGCGGTTGCGCAGGCAGATCGCCCAGGAACGCGACACGCTTGCCCGTGATCTGCTCGTGCTCGCAGATGAGCGACAGCGGCTGACGCTGCTCATCGAGGAACGCCAGAAGCGCCAGGGGCAGGCAGAGAGCGCCCTTGGCGGCGAGCGCCAGCGCGCGCACCAGCTTGCCCGGCAGGCCGAGAACCTCACTCAACTGATCGATCAGCTTGAGCAGGGTCTCGACGCGACTGCGCGTGCCGCCCGGACGGCAGCGCATGGTAGCGAGGCCCGCAAAGCCCTCGACCTGAGGCCGGATCTTGCGGCGCTCAAGGATCCCGGCCGCCTCACCCCCGCAATCGCCTTTGCTTCCGCCAAGGGGATGCTTCCGCTACCGGCAGCCGGCGCGAGAATCCGGGAATTCGGGGCACCCGATGGGCGGGGCGGCAGTGAAAAGGGCCTGTCGATCGCAACTCGCCCCGGCGGTCAAATCACGGCTCCGTGTGACGGCTGGGTGGTTTATGCCGGCTCGTTCCGCAATTATGGCCAACTCTTGATCCTTAATGCGGGCGGCGGCTATCATGTCCTACTCGCTGGGATGGAACGGATATCCGTTGACCAGGGGCAATTCGTGGTGACGGGTGAACCGGTCGCGAGCATGGGTGGCGGAACCCAACCAATCGGTGCGTTAACGGGCACTGCCAGCCAACCCGTACTATATGTGGAATTCCGCAAGGACGGTGTGCCCGTCGATCCAGGCCCATGGTGGGCCGCAAATGAAGGCCAGAAGGTTCGCGGATGATGCGCAAAACTTCACTGATGCTCCTTGGCGCTGCGGCAGGCGTCGCACTGACGCTGGTCGCCACCCAGCCCCGACTGTTCCTGGACGGTGCGCGCGCGCAAGCCGCGGCCGCTGATACCTACCGTCAACTGAGCCTGTTCGGCGATGTCTTCGAGCGGGTGCGCGCCGACTACGTCGAGAAGCCCGATGACGGCAAGCTGATCGAGTCGGCCATCAACGGCATGCTGGCCGGGCTCGACCCGCATTCGAGCTACATGGATTCCAAGAGCTTCCGCGACATGCAGGTGCAGACGCGGGGTGAGTTCGGCGGCCTCGGCATCGAAGTGACGATGGAGGAAGGTCTCATCAAGGTCGTCGCGCCCATCGACGAGACCCCGGCGGCCAAGGCCGGCATCATGGCAAACGACATCATCACGCATCTCGATGACGAGCCGGTGCAGGGGCTCACGCTCAACCAGGCCGTCGAGAAGATGCGTGGGCCGGTGAATACCAAGATCAAGCTCAAGATCATGCGCAAGGGCCAGGACAAGCCGCTCGAGATTGCGATCACGCGCGACATCATCCGCGTGCGCTCGGTGCGTTCGCGGCTGGAAGGGGACGATGTAGGCTTCATTCGCGTTACGCAGTTTAACGAGCAGACCACGGACGGCCTGAAGAAGGCGATCGCCGATCTGACGGCACAGACCGGCGATAAGCTCAAGGGCTTCATCGTCGATCTTCGCAACAATCCCGGCGGGCTGCTCGATCAGGCGATCTCGGTCTCCGACGCCTTCCTGGAAAAGGGCGAGATCGTGTCGACCCGCGGCCGCAATGCCGAGGAAACGCAACGATTTAACGCACGGGCGGGCGACCTCACCAAGGGCAAGCCCCTGATCGTTCTGATCAACGGCGGATCGGCCTCCGCCTCCGAGATCGTTGCCGGCGCGCTCCAGGATCATCGCCGCGCCACCGTCATCGGCACCCGCTCCTTCGGCAAGGGCTCGGTGCAAACCATTATTCCGCTCGGGTCGGGTAATGGCGCGTTGCGGCTGACCACGGCCCGCTACTTCACCCCGTCAGGCCGCTCCATCCAGGCCAAGGGCATCTCACCGGATATCGAGGTGCTTCAGGAGGTGCCCGACGAGCTCAAGGCGCGCACCGATACGCGCGGCGAGGCGTCGCTGCGGGGGCATCTCAAGGCGGAAGGCGACGAGCAGACCGGCTCCCAGTCCTATATTCCGCCGGACCCGAAAGACGACAAGGCGCTCCATACCGCGCTTGATCTCATTCGCGGCATTCAGAAAAACTCTGCGTACCCGCCAAATCCGAAAGCGGTGGTCCCGAACTGAGACAAAACAGCACGTTCGTGAGCAGCGGGGGCGGCAGTTGCCGCCCTTTTTTTGTCCTGCGCTCGCTCCGGCGCGAAGCCTTCATCTGCTCGCATCGACTGGGCATCGGGAGCAGCACGGTAAACGAAGGGTTAACGTTTCTGAATGCTAGTCTTGGTGCATGATTCGCACGGGGACGGGCCATGAGCGCGGATGAACTGAGCGCCCCCTTGGGGCAGAGGACTGGTGCCATGCGGCGCAGACGCCGCATGGGCCTGCTCCGGCTCGCGCTTGCCGGGACGGTTACTCTCGCGGTCGCGATCGCGGTGGCGGTGTGGGCGGCGACAACGAGATATGCCGGCGCCCCGGTCGCCATTGCGCCGACCGCACCGATGCTGTCGAGCTCCGCAATCAGGCCCGAATCGAGCAGAGCGAACAATCCCGTCGCCGACGAGTCCCGCAACCCTGCGCTGCAACGGTCTGCCGAAACGACTGGTGCGATCGCACCGCCAGGCAGGACCATTACTATCATCGACGGAACGAGCGGACAGCGGCGAGACATCGTGATCCCTGAGGCGCCCGCGCTCGACGACCCAGCATCCGAGCGCCCGCTTCGCGGCGCCGGCGTCAGGATCGACCCGAGCGCGTTGGGCAGCTCCCCGGCCCGCCGCTGACCTCCGAGCGTTGAGTTCGGCAAGCGTCGATTTCTTGACTGCCCAGCGCGGTATGGTCATTTCGGACAGCGTGAGCTACTAACCACCGCGGGGATACGACCACTCAGCTTCATTTGATCCGCATGGCCCGATTTGAGTCGCTGCCGTATCGAGCATGTGCTGGCCTCGCCGTCTTCAATCGGGAGGGCCTCGTGTTCATCGGCCGCCGCATCGATGGTCCCGAGCACGTGGATGAGACGCATGCCTGGCAGATGCCGCAGGGCGGCATCGATGCCGGCGAGGATCCCTGGCCGGCCGCGCTGCGCGAGCTCTACGAGGAGACCAACATCCGCTCCATCGAGCGGCTGGGTGAGATCGAGGAATGGCTCACATACGACATTCCGCGTGCGATCGTGGGGCGCGCCTGGGGCGGAAAATACCGCGGGCAAACGCAGAAATGGTACGCGCTGCGGTTCGTGGGCGATCAGGGCGAGATCGACATTGCCCATCCGGCCGGCGGGCATGACCCCGAATTCGTGGAGTGGCGCTGGGAGCCGATCGAGAACCTGCCCACGATGATCGTGCCGTTCAAGCGACCGGTGTATGAGCGGGTGGTGCACGAGTTTGCGCGGTTCGCGTCAGGCGCGCTGATTCCGGGTCGCGAGCGCGGCAAGGAAACTCGGAATCCATAGCCGGGCTGGGTGTTGATGCTATCGGCCGAGCGCTCCCTGCAGGGTCCGCAATTGATCGAGCCGGCGGGCGAGCTTGTCGCGCTGCCAGTCGTCCTTGCTGTCGGCGACGTCCTCCTGCGTGTCCTTGATGGCCTCGGCGAGCGTGGCGACATCGAATTCCTCGAGCGGCACCGCGCTGTCGGCGAGCACGGTGAGGCCTGCGGGGCCGACCTCCGCGAAGCCGCCGTTGATCACGATCTTGGTCTGCTCGCCTGCCTGGCCATGGATGAGGATGATTCCGGGCCGCAGCGTGCTGACGATGGGGGCATGCTGCGCGAGCACACCGAAATCGCCTTCGGCGCCGGGCAAGTCGACCTGGATGACCTCGCTTGAGAACAGGAGCTTCTCTGGCGAGACGAGATCGAAATGAAAGGTGGCCATGACTCGGATGTCAGATGCCGGATGTCAGATGTCAGAAACGAATCTTTGAGCCTCTGACAGCTGTCATCTGGTACCTGTCCTCTGATTACGCCGCTTCCGCGGCCAGCCGCTTGCCCTTCTCGACGGCCTGCTCGATGGTGCCGACCATGTAGAAGGCGGCTTCCGGCAGGTAGTCGTATTTCCCTTCGCATAGGCCCTTGAAGCCGCGAATGGTGTCGGCAAGCTCGACGAACACCCCGGGCGCGCCGGTGAAGACCTCCGCCACATGGAACGGCTGCGACAGAAAGCGCTCGATCTTGCGGGCGCGGGCAACCGTGAGCTTGTCCTCCTCCGAAAGCTCATCCATGCCGAGAATGGCGATGATATCCTGGAGCGCCTTGTAGCGCTGCAGGATCTGCTGGACCTGGCGGGCGACATTGTAGTGCTCCTCGCCCACCACCATGGGGGAGAGCATGCGTGAGGTCGAATCGAGCGGGTCCACGGCCGGATAAATCCCCTTCTCCGCGATCGACCGCGACAGCACGGTAGTGGCATCGAGATGGGCAAATGAGGTTGCCGGCGCAGGGTCGGTGAGATCGTCGGCGGGGACGTAGATCGCCTGCACCGAGGTGACCGATCCCTTGGTGGTCGTGGTGATGCGCTCCTGCAGCGCGCCCATGTCGGTTGCAAGCGTCGGCTGATAGCCCACCGCAGAGGGAATGCGACCGAGCAGGGCGGAGACCTCCGAGCCCGCCTGGGTGAAGCGGAAGATGTTGTCGACGAAGAACAAGACGTCCTGGCCCTGGTCGCGGAAATATTCGGCCACGGTGAGACCGGAGAGGCCCACGCGTGCGCGCGCGCCGGGTGGCTCGTTCATCTGGCCATAGACCAGCGCACATTTCGAGCCGGCCGCCGAGCCGTTGTTCTTCTGTGGATCCTTGTTGACGCCGGATTCGATCATCTCGTGATAGAGATCGTTGCCCTCGCGCGTGCGCTCGCCGACCCCTGCGAACACCGAATAGCCGCCGTGCGCCTTGGCCACGTTGTTGATGAGCTCCATGATGATGACGGTCTTGCCGACGCCAGCCCCGCCGAACAGTCCGATCTTGCCGCCCTTGGCATAGGGTGCGAGCAGGTCGACAACCTTGATGCCGGTAATGAGGATCTGTGATTCCGTCGACTGCTCGGTATAGGCGGGAGCGTTCTGGTGGATGGCGCGGGTCTCCGTGTGCGGCACCGGGCCGGCCTCATCAACGGGATCGCCGACGACATTGATGATCCTTCCGAGCGTGCCGTCGCCGACCGGCACCGCAATGGGCCCACCGGTATCGGTGACCTCCTGCCCGCGCACCAGACCCTCGCTGGTGTCCATCGCCACCGTGCGCACGGTCGATTCCCCGAGATGCTGGGCAACCTCGAGCACCAGGCGGTTGCCGCGGTTCTCGGTCTCGAGCGCATTGAGGATCGCGGGCAGGTGCCCCTCGAACTGCACGTCGACGACAGCGCCGATTACCTGAGTGATATGTCCGGTTGCGTTGGGCATGCTTGGTCCTGGTTGGCTCCCTTTCATGCGTGAATTAGGTCGAGCCGTTGCTCGATGCGGTCGAGACGTCCTTCGATCCTGTCGATTCGCCCCGTCTAGCTTGCGATCTGCGCCTGAAGATGGCCGATCTGAGCCATCACATGCCCCATCGTGGTTTCGAACGAAGTGACACGAGACTTGAGCTCAGTTACGTCCCTTTCAACCTTATCCACCACCCGTCGGATGTGCCGCAGGTGCTCAAGGACAATGTTGCTCGGCTCGTCAGCCATACTGCTAATCTAGTTGGGATGCTGACAGAAAGCACGCGCCATTACACTGCCTCGGCGCCGGAGATGATCTCGATCAGCTCCTTGGTGATCATCGCCTGACGGGTGCGGTTGTAGCTCAGGGTCTGCTTGCGGATCATCTCGCCCGCGTTGCGGGTGGCATTGTCCATCGCCGTCATCTGCGCGCCGTAGAACGACGCCGCATTCTCCAGGAGCGCGCGGAAGATCTGCACCGCCACGTTGCGGGGCAGAAGCTCGGTCAGGATCTCGTCCTCGTCCGGCTCGTATTCGTAGGCCGTGCCCGCAACCTCGCCGCCGTCGGCTTTCTCGAACTCGGGTGGAATGATCCGGGTCGAGGTGGGGATCTGAGCAATGACCGACTTGAAACGCGAGAAGATGAGCGTACAGACATCGAACGCACCGGCGTCGAAGAGCCGCAGAATCCTCTCGGCAATGTCCTCGGCGTGCTGGAAGGCAAGCGTGCGCACCGCCCGCAGCTCCACATGCTCGACGATCTGCTTCTCGTATTGCCGCCGCAGCTGCTCATAGCCCTTGCGGCCAACACAGAAGAACTTGACCTCCTTGCCCTGCGCCACGAGCGCATTCGCCCGCTCGCGCGCAAGCCGGACGATGGCCGAGTTGAAGGGGCCGCACAGGCCACGCTCGGCGGTGCACACCAGCAGGAGATGCGTGGTGTCGCGCCCGGTCCCCGACAGCAGTCGCGGCGCCGAGCCGATGTCTGCGACGGCGTGGGCGATATTGCCCAGCACCTTGGCCATATGTCCGGCATAGGGACGCGCCGCCTCGGCCGCCGCCTGCGCACGGCGCAGCTTCGAGGCCGCCACCATCTGCATGGCCTTGGTAATCTTCTGGGTCGCCTTGGTGGCGGCGATGCGAACCCGCATGTCCTTGAGGCTGGGCATCTCAGTTGTCAGAAGTCAGATGTCGGATGTCAGATCAGGTTCGCGCAACCATCTTCTGTCATCTGTCCTCTGACATCTGTCCTCCGTCAAGCGAACGTCCTTGCATATTGATCGACCACCGCCTTGAGCTTGCCCGCGGTAGCATCGTCGAGATCCCGCGTCTCACGGATCGCATCGAGAATATCGGCATGCTGCGTGCGCAGAAGGCTGAGCAGCCCGTGCTCGAAAGGGCGCACGCGATCGACGGGAATCGGATCGAGATAGCCGTTGACCCCGGCATAGATCACGACCACCTGCTCCTCCATCTTGAGCGGGGAGAACTGCGGCTGCTTGAGCAGCTCGGTAAGCCGCGAGCCGCGATTGAGAAGGCGCTGCGTGGTCGCGTCGAGGTCGGAGCCGAACTGAGCGAAGGCCGCCATCTCTCGGTATTGCGCAAGCTCCCCCTTGATGCGGCCGGCAACCTTCTTCATCGCCTTGGTCTGCGCCGAGGATCCCACGCGCGAGACCGAAAGCCCGACATTCACCGCCGGCCGGATGCCCTGGTAGAACAGATCGGTCTCGAGGAAGATCTGCCCGTCGGTGATCGAGATCACGTTGGTCGGGATGTAGGCAGACACGTCGTTGGCCTGCGTCTCGATCACGGGCAGTGCGGTGAGCGAGCCCGCCTTGTTGGCGTCGTTCATCTTGGCGGCGCGCTCGAGCAGCCGCGAGTGGAGATAGAACACGTCCCCGGGATAGGCCTCGCGCCCAGGCGGCCGTCGCAGCAAGAGCGACATCTGGCGGTAGGCAACAGCCTGCTTCGAGAGATCATCGTAGATGATGACCGCGTGCATGCCGTTATCGCGGAAATATTCGCCCATGGTGCAGCCGGCAAACGGCGCAAGATACTGCATGGGCGCAGGGTCGGAGGCGGTCGCCGCCACAATGATGGAATAGTCGAGCGCGCCGTTCTCCTCCAGCACCTTGGTGAACTGCACGACGGTCGAGCGCTTCTGCCCCACCGCCACATAGACGCAATACAGCTTGATCTTCTCGTCGTTGCTTTCGTTGAGCGGCTTCTGATTGAGAATGGTGTCGAGCGCGATCGCGGTCTTGCCGGTCTGGCGGTCGCCGATGATCAGCTCGCGCTGGCCGCGGCCGATGGGGATGAGGGCGTCGATGGCCTTGAGCCCGGTCGCCATCGGCTCATGCACCGACTTGCGCGGGATGATGCCGGGCGCCTTGACGTCGACAAGGCGCCGCTCGCTGGCGTGGATGGCGCCCTTGCCATCGAGCGGGTTGCCGAGCGCATCGACCACGCGGCCGAGCAGGCCCTTGCCCACCGGCACGTCCACGATCGCCTGCGTGCGCTTGACGGTCTGGCCTTCCTTGATCTCCCTATCGTTGCCGAAGATCACCACGCCGACATTGTCGGTCTCCAGGTTGAGCGCCATGCCGCGCACGCCGTTCTCGAACTCGACCATCTCGCCGGCCTGCACGTTATCGAGCCCGTAAACGCGCGCGATGCCGTCGCCGACCGAGAGCACCTGCCCGACCTCGGTCACCTCCGCCTCACGGCCGAAGTTTCTGATCTGCTCCTTGAGGATGGCCGAAATCTCGGCAGCGCGGATATCCATCAGGAAACCTCTTTCATCGCGTGCTTCATCAGGTTGAGCTTGGTGCGCAGTGAGCTGTCCACCATGCGCGATCCGAGCTTGACCACCAGTCCTCCGATCAGCGCCGGATCCACCTTCACGTCGACCACGACGTCCTTGCCGGTGACCGCGTTGAGCGCCTCCTTGATGGCCGCGAGGTGGCGCTCGCCCGGCGGCTGCGCAAGCGTGACCTGCGCCGAAACCTCGCCGCGGTGGCGTGCCACCAGCGCGCGGTAGGCCTTGATGATGTCGCGCACCGCGAACAGGCGACGGTTGGCGGCGACCGTGAGCAGGAACTGCGCCGAGAGCCCACGCAGGCCGGCAAGATCAAGGACGGCAGCGAGCGCGCGGCCCTGCTCCTCGGAGGAGAAGACGGGGCTGCGCACAAGGCGCGCAAGATCGGCGCTCTGCGCGATGAGCGCATCGAAGGCGTTGAGGTCCGCGTTGACGGTGTCA
>Ga0306920_100000971_pt1 | contig 35075 bp, 43 predicted proteins | sample flu12Cox44000170_FD_204666 | JGI IMG/M metagenome (GOLD analysis project Ga0306920, IMG submission 204666) | Lab enrichment of tropical soil microbial communities from Luquillo Experimental Forest, Puerto Rico - flux4day.12C.oxic.44.000.170 (v2)... | ecosystem: Environmental > Terrestrial >...
TCCAAACTGCTGCGATAGCCCACGTTGCCACGCGTGCCAGCGCTATCACGGCAACGATGGCAAGAATCCCGCCCACAACGTCGCCGTAACCAGTTGGCACTGTCCAACTTTTCGACAGCGATGCTGAAACGACTCCGGGCACGAGAAAGCTAAAGCCCAGGAATCTGAAAAACATGTGTGGTGTTACGAGACAAAGCAGCGCCAAGCGGAGGTTAACAGTGCGCAACCACGGCCATGCAAAGAGCCACGCAACCACAACAGAGCTGACGAAGAAGGCTAACGCGCTGAGTCCAAAGATCGCATTCGTGTTCACAACTGACCATTATTATGCACGACACAAACCTAACGAGACAGAGATAAGCCGTGGCAGGCTGCTGTGGCAAATACGCTGACTGTGCTTGGCAATGGGGACGTTGGCTTCATCGATTGGTTAGATGGGTCAGCCTCCGTAGAGCTTTCGTATGTCATCTTTCTTGGTGTGGTCAACGGAAGGGCGCCCGTAAGCGGCGAGTGAGGAGAACGCAACGATGAGAACGATGATACCCGCAGCGATCAGCCAAGGACAGCCCTTTATACGCAACGCGCCTGCCATTGCAGCGGGCGACAGTCATCTTTTTCTGTGTCCGACCATTTCACCGCGCAACGTGCGGCGATCGACGCGGGTGAGGTTCTTTTCCATTGCCGGTGTGAGCAATGAGATGTGCGGGATTTCGCAGAGATATTCGGCGATGAACCAGACCGGTTTCTCTGTGGTCATCCAGTTTTTATCATCAAATCGCGACAGGTTCACCGGACGCGAGTACCTCCGCAGGGTGCGTTCGCCGCGCAGGTTGAAGTAGATGTTGAAATAGCTCATGGCCAGTTCGCGCAGGCTGCGATATACCGGCTCGCGATAACGGCAGCCGGTGAAATTCGATTTCGCTACCGCGCCCCAGTGTCCGCGGACTTTGAAAATCGCAACCACATGATCAGTGTCCTGTTCCGCTTCCAAATCGAAGATCAATGATGGAAATCCCAAAACGCGGAGTGCAGCCGCGCCGAAAATTCCGCCTTCGAGACATGACGCGGTGCGATCGTGCAGGACTTTTTTCGGCGAGCGCGCAGTGAAGCTCAGATTGTAAGGCAAATCATCGAGAAATCTCTGTATGCCGGCCGGCGTTTTCAACGCGCGCAACTTGCGCAGCTCTGATGGCGTGAAACCGAAATCGTCACTGTTTCGCATGAAGGAAACTCCAATTATTCAACATTCAAGCTCGAGACGGATATCGAATATCGCACTAAGCCGTCACCTCGCATGGTGTCATGTTGAGCGAAGCGAAACATCTCAGATTATTACATAGGAAGCTGAAAGAGATTCCAGAGATCCTTCGCTTCCCTCAGGATGACAATTTGTCATTGGAGCTTCGTGCTTAGGATTTGGAGCTTTCGGCTACAAGCCGATGGGATGCCTCGCGTCAAACCCGCGCGGTGGCCGGTAAACGCTTTGCCAGCGCGGCGCCCATTTGCCGGTGTAATGATCGTACGGGGTGGTGTCGAGCCGAAGCCCGGCAATGACAGCGAAGGTGTGACCATTGCGCGCGTAAATGGTGATCCATTTGCCAGGGCCGCGTTCGCCGTAGCTGCGGAACTCGGTTGAGCTGATCGGCGAAGGGAGTAGCCCAGCCGCACCGAGAACATACGAGATCGTGCCGGAACAATCGTAAGCACGGTCATCGAAAGATTTGTGACCACCGCCGTACCGATACGGCTTGGAGCGCAGTTGATTGGCCGCCCAGATCGCTCGTTTCACCGCGAGCGGCGCATGTTTCGGCGCAGCCGCGCGGCCGAAACGAAGACGCGCCATGTTTCCCGAAGTTATTGGCCCGGCATCCGGGAAGGGATCAGCCGATACCGGCGGAACGATGAAGATCAAAACTGCAATACCGAGCAGGATTTGACGACTAACTGAATCGATAAACTCCTCCGGGGCGCTCTTCTACAGAGTGAAAGCGGCAGTTGAAAGGAAAAAATTCAGAAATTCTTGGCGCGCCGGCTGCCCAAGCCGTCGTTCCTTGGTGATTAATCTTGTGGTAAACTCGCGGCATGATCCGCGCAGTCGCGTTGCCGGTCACAATTCTGGCTACAGCGATTATCACACTCGCCGCCGATCCATCTGCGAAGAAGAAATCCGACGAGCCCGATGCGTTCGATATCGAGCCGCCGATACTAAAGCAAAATCTTTCGGATGAACCATTGACGACGGCGGGCACGCCTGACGCGGAGATAGCGCGTTTGGAAAAACAATTGGACCGCGCAAAAAGAACTGCAGACGGCGCAGAACGCCTCTATAAAATTGGCGTGCTCGCAAGGGTGGAAGTGGAGCAACGCTCGTTGAGGGTTGTCCGAACTGAATCGGATCTCGCCACTGCGCGGGTCACACAAGCCAAAGAAAAAGTCGCCGAGGAAGAATCTCGCGTTGCGTCTGGTGAAAACGCGAAAGATGAGCTCGATGCAGCCAAAGCGACGCTGGCGCAATTAACCGAGGCCGCGCAGGTCGCAATGGCAAAACGTGAGCGCGCCGAGCTTGAAGCTGCCGAAGCAAACGTCCGTCGCCAGCAAAAACTTCTGAAGCTCGGCAGCGCAAACGAATCAGACGTGACGCGCGCCGAAGAAAAACTCGCCGAACTTAGAGCGCCAAAAAATTAGCTCGCACAAAGTCCACAACGGTCACTGAGAGAATTTCCGACAATGACTTTGTGCCTCCGTGTTCTTTGTGTGAGGCAATTGTCGCCACCACTCAGTATCCCGCGGCTTGGCCGTCTTTGCGCGATTCGCTTGCGCCGACATAGACGCGTTGCCCGCCGTGCATTTCCACTTTGATCGCTTGATAACCGCCGTAACCGCCGACATCGAAGCGAACGTCGTGACCTTTCTTCCGCAGTTCGCGCACAGTTTCGTACGGAATGCCGCTCTCGACTTCGACGTAACCGCCTGACCCAGTCATTTTTTCTCCGGTCGGTTCGTTATCGCCTTCGTGTTGCCAGCGCGACGCGTCGCCGGCCTCCTGCACGTTCAAACCGAAATCGATCTGGTTCGTGAGCACCTGGACGTGCCCTTGCGGTTGCATGCCGCCGCCCATGACGCCGACTGCTTCCCACGGTTTACCGTCTTTCATCACGAATCCCGGAATGATGGTGTGGAACGGCCGTTTTCCAGGCGCGTACACATTCGCGTGGTGCGGATCCATCGAGAAAAGTTCGCCCCGATCCTGAAACATAAATCCGAGCCCGGGCACCACAATCCCGCTGCCCATCCCGCGATAATTGCTCTGGATCAGCGAGACCATGTTGCCTTCGTCGTCCGCAGCGCAGAGATAAATCGTGTCGCCTCGATCGAGCGCGGGATTTCCAGCTTCGACAATTTTTGCGGCGTGATTCGGATCGATCAATTTCCGCCGCTCCGCGGCGTAACTTTTCGAAAGTAAACCGGCGAGCGGAATTTTCGCGAACGCAGGGTCGACATAAAACTTCGCGCGATCAGCCCACGCGATTTTTTTCGCTTCGATCATGGTGTGCAATGTCTCGGGCGAATTGCGTCCCATCGCGCGCAGATCGAATCCTTCAAGGATATTCAAAATTTGTAGCGCAGCGATGCCCTGACCGTTCGGCGGTAACTCGAACACATCGTAACCGCGATAATTCACAGAGACCGGCTCAACCCATGTTGACGTGTGCTTCTCGAAATCAATTTTTCGCAGGAAACCGCCATTGGCCCGCATGAACGCGTCGATTTTGTCCGCGATCTCGCCTTTGTAAAAAGCGTCGCGACCTTTTTGGCCGATGAGCCGCAAAGTTTTCGCCAGCGCAGGATTTTTGAAAATGTCTCCCTTTGCAGGAGTGCGACCTTTGCCGTCGAGCGTGTAGGTTTCTAGAAACGCGCCGGGCAAACCTTTGTAAAGCCGCGGACCGAACGCCCAGTAATACGCAATCAATTCCGTAACCGGAAAACCTTCTTCGGCATACCGGATCGCAGGCGCGAGATCATCGCTCAATTTCAGTTTCCCGAATTTTTTGTGCAACTCCGCCCATGCGTCCACTGTTCCAGGCACGCTGATTGGCAACATGCCGAGCGGAGGAATGGTATCGCGATGCAGCTTCACCAGCTCGGCCTTCATCTGATCATAACTCAAACCCAGCGGCGAACGTCCGCTCCCGTTGATTCCATAGAGTTTGTTCTCCTTGGCGCTGTAAACGATTGCGAAAAGATCGCCGCCGATCCCGTTCGAGACTGGTTCCATCAACCCCAGGCTTGCGTTTACCGCGATTGCCGCGTCCACGGCGCTGCCGCCGTGTTTCAAAATCTCGACGCCGACCTGCGTCGCCGCAGGCACGGTGGTGCAAACCATTCCATGCCGCGCCAGAACTTCCGATCGCGTGGCGAAATTCTTTCCTGTGATACGATCGATTTGCGCGTCGAGCCGAAGACCAACAATTAACAGAGCCAACAGTGCCAAAGTTGGTGACTTGATCTCGCGCATAAGCCACATTAACGCCTTCCTTTCAAACAGGGCACTTGAATTTTGTTCTGCAATTGTATTTGATTACTGGACGGGAATGAGAATGTCTTCCGATGACCAAAAAGCAATCGGTGTGGTACTGGTTTGCTTGGGATTTCTTTTCTTTCTGATCGGTCTCGCTGCGCGACTGAAAGAGAGTTTTCATTCCCGCGCCGAAATCTCGACCGTGGGCTTCACAGCCGCCGCGATCGCGGCTGGATTAGGCGTGATCCTGGTTCTGTTTTCCTGGCGAAAGACGCAAGGCTGAGTTCGTAAGGAATCGGGACGAAAGAAAGAAGCTAAGAGGACGTTTTGCGACTCCTATAATCGCCTTCGGAGACGCCGAAACACCTCTTGGTTTTCTCCGTTGGCTTCCTTTTAAAAATCTCTCCCATGAAAAAACGGCGGCGAGCCTTCTCCAAGCCGCCGCCGTTCCCTTATCGCTCCCCAAAGAATGGAGATTATTCCTGCATTGCGTTTTGAAGCTCTTTGTGGGCGTTCATCATGTCCTGATGCGCCTTTTGGATCGCATCGAGTTTCGCCTGCTGATCGGAGTTCAGCAGCGGCCGAATTTGCGACAGTGTGCTGCTCATCACCGTCTGCATCTTCTGCATCGCCTCCTGATGAATGGCGGCGATTTGCGGTTTAGCCGCATCAAGGATCGGCTGAACCTTCGTCTGTTGATCAGCGGTCAGGTTTAGCTTGTTGGTAATCCCCTTCAGGCCGAACGCGTGGCCGTGCCACTGTCCAGCGCCGCCAGGGCAGGGTCCAGCGCCACTAGGGCCAGGTTGTGCCTGTACAACGACAAAGCCGCCAAGCGCGATCGCACCGGCGGCCGCAACTGCTAATAGATTTCGTTTCATAGTTTGTTTCATTGTTGTTTTGCTGTGCGCTCTTCGCGCTTTTCCAGATATGACCGGATGCGATGAACAGCGGTTACAAAATTTCTATTTATTAACCAATGGCCGCGACACGAACGCCTGCCATATTTGCTCCGGCGGTTTGGAGACCGCCGCTCCTTGCTAAAATTGTAACCAAAGCGCGCCTCTGCCGGTCATTGCTACCAGAGTGGATGCGCTCTCGAATACATGGATGATTCTCACGCAAGCGCGCTGGTTCAGGCTGCGCTTCGGCATGATGATGAAGCAGCTCGCGCGCTGGTGCAGCAGCTTTATCCGTTGGTGGCTAAAATCGTCCGCGCGCATCGACCACGCCGAACCGCGGAAGAGGACCTTTGCCAAATGATTTTCATCAAAGTTTTTCAAAAATTATCGCAATTCTCCGGCAAAGTGCCGCTGGAACACTGGGTCTCGCGCATCGCGGTGAATACTTGCCTGAATCAAATCGAGTCGGAGAGAGTGCGCCCTGAGTTGCGTCACGCCGATTTGACCGAAGAGGAACGCGCTGTGGTTGAGAACCTCGCCACCTCCTCCGAAGAGCTGGCGCCGGACCAGCGTCTCGCGTCGCGCCAACTGGTCGAGCACCTGCTTGCCGCGCTCAAACCGGTCGAGCGGCTGGCGATTGATTTGCTATATTTGCAGGGGCGTTCCGTGGATGAAATCCGTAAGATCACCGGCTGGAGCGCGGCGCTGATTAAGGTGCGGGCATTTCGAGCGCGACAAAAAATGAAAGATCAATTAGCCAGAATCAAAGAGAAACCATGAAGGATCACAAAATCGATCGGTTGTTGCGATCGGCGGCACAGGTGCGCGAAGAGGCGCCGTCCTCAATGCCGTTCGGCTTCGATACTCGTGTGATCGCGCTCTGGCACGCTGCGCTGCCCACGGCGAATGGTGTGGCCTCGCTAGTCCGGCGTGTAGCACTGTTGTCCATGGCTGTGATCGTCATCTCCACGATCGCGGCCGTCCGTGAAGCAAATCAAAGCCGCGAAATCGGTGAATCTTTTGCGAATGAATTCGCCATCGCGGACACGGCCATTCAAGATGAATTCTCGCAATGAACCAGGCATTGAAATGGAAACTGATTGCGGGGTTCATTCTTGTTTTTGTCGCCGGCGGAATCAGCGGCGCGTTCCTCGGAGGGTTGTATGCCCGGCATCTGTTCTTTGGATTTCATCAGCCTGCGCAGATCGGCGCGCGCATGAAGGATAGGCTCCGCGCGGAGCTCAACCTGACGCCAGAACAAGTCACCAAAATTTCGCCGATCATCGACAACACAGCAGTGCAACTCAGAGAGATTCGGCGGGAGACCGCCCGGCGTGTTCATGAGACCATCGCTCAGGCGCACCAGCAGATGGCTGCCAATCTCACAGACGAACAGCGCCAAAAACTTCAGCAAATTGAAGAGCGACATCGGCGCTGGCGCCATGGTCGCTTTCACGAATCGCCGTCGGCCAGTCCGTAAGGCTGTAGCCGCCTCGCTGTGTCGAGGCGTTGATCGTGTTCGGCCCCGGCACGGCGACACAGCGCCGTGGCTACATCGCTTCCATGATTTCGCGAAGCAGTCGCGGCCCGCGATAAACGAACCCGGTGTAAAGCTGAATGAACTGTGCGCCAGCCTGAAATTTCTCCTGCGCCGATTCTGCGTCGAAAATTCCACCGGAAGCGATGACGGGAATTGTGGATTTTCCAACAATCTCGCGCACCAGCGCTGTCGATTTTTCCCGCAGCGGCGCTCCGCTCAAGCCGCCTTTCTCGTCGAGCGCCGGCGGGATTGATGAATGATCGAGTGTTGTGTTCGTCGCAATGACGCCTGCCACTGCGTTTTCTTCACACACCGCCAGCACCGCTTCCAGTTCAGTCGGTGAGAGGTCCGGCGAAATTTTCACCAAGACCGGTTTGGGGGCTGCGCCGGGCTCGCGGCCGATCGCCTGCAACAATTCCGAGAGCCTTTGCGGTTCCTGTAACTCGCGCAAGCCGGGCGTATTGGGTGAGCTGACATTCAGCGCGAGGTAATCGGCAAAATCCCGAAGCAACCGAAACGAGTAGAGGTAATCGTCTGTCGCGTGTTCGAGCGGCGTAGCCCGGGATTTGCCAATGTTGATCCCGACTGGAACCGCCGGCCATCGTCCACTCCTGCGTAGGTGGTGCAGTCGCTCCGCGATCGTGTCCGCACCGTCGTTGTTAAAGCCAAGGCGATTGATCAACGCTTGCTGCTCGGGCAATCGAAAAATGCGCGGCTTGGGATTTCCCGGCTGCGCTTTCGCAGTCACGGTCCCGATCTCGATGAAGCCGAAACCGATCGCCGCCCATGCAGGAATAGCAACGCCGTTTTTATCCAATCCGGCCGCAAGTCCGATTGGATTTGGAAAGTTGAGACCGAAGAGCGTCTTTGGTTTTGATAGCGGCTGGGGAAATCGGAGCACGCGCAGCGCGAGATCAAAATTCGATGCCTGCCTCAGCAGCGCGATTGTGAAATGGTGCGCTGTTTCAGGGTCAAGCGAAAACAACAGCGGCCTAACGAACGTCTCATACGCTCCGCGCTGCCTCCTCATTTCTCATTAACACCCGGCTTAAGCCGGGTGCCTGCACAGGCAAGTACGTGAAGCCGTTTAAACGGCTTCTCCTCACCCGGTCCCGCGATCACCGGACTCAAGTCCGGTGTTAATGAGAGTTTTCTCGGCGCAAGGTCATTCATGTGACTGGCCTGAGCACATGCATTCATTTGCCGATGCAAAACTGGCTGAACACGGAGTCAAGAATCTGTTCCACATCGACCACGCCGATTACTTCCCCCACCGCTCGCAATCCCTGATCAAGATCAACCGCAACGTACTCCTGCGATATCCCCTGGCCCAATGCTGAGCGCGCCCGATCACATGATTCCAAGGCGCGGCGCAAGCAATCGCGATGGCGCGTGTTGATCGCGACTGCGCTTTCTGGCCTGAGATTTTGCTGCCTGATTCGCGACAGAATTTTCTTTTGTAGCTCCGGCAGACCTTCTCCGGTTACGCACGAAATCCGCAACGCTGGGAAATTTTTCCAGTCATTGTCCTCGGGCAAATCGCTTTTGTTTAAAATCACAATTTCGCTCGCATCGTCGGCTCGCCCGTTGAACTCCGAAGGTTTTCGTGAGTTGAAATGCGCCGGCTTGGGCGCGTTGCCATCGGCGATGTGAAGACGCAGGTCTGCGAGTTGCAGCGATTTTTCCGTGCGCGCGATTCCTTCGCTCTCCAGTTCGCTTTCGGAAGAGCGGAGCCCGGCAGTATCGAACAACCGTATGGGCACACCATCCAGGTTGACCGTTTCTTCGATCGTGTCCCGCGTCGTGCCGTGGATGTCGCTGACGATTACTCGATCGTAGCCAAGCAGCCGATTGAGCAAACTCGACTTGCCCGCATTGGTCGCTCCGTAAATCACCACGCGCACGCCCTCGCGCAAAACGCGGCCCTGATCCGCCGTGGCGAGCAACTCACCAATCTCTTCGCGGACGGCATCGAGCCGGGCACACAACATTTCGCCTTCATCCGGGGCTATCCCCTCCTCGGGAAAGTCGATTGACGCGTTAATGTGCGCCAGCAGTGCGATCAACTTATCCCGGATCCACCTGATTTGATCACCGAGTCTGCCTTCGAGTTGTTCACTGGCCGATCGGAGCGCGAGATCTGTGCGGGCGCGAATCAAATCGATCACGGCCTCCGCTTGGGTGAGGTCCATTTTGCCGTTCAGGAACGCGCGCTCAGTAAATTCGCCGGGCCGCGCCGCCCTTGCCCCTGCGCGCAAACAAGCTTCAAGAACTTTCGCGGTAACGAGCGTGCCGCCGTGGCAACTGATCTCGACCAAATCTTCTCCAGTGTAACTCGCCGGCGCGCGATGGACCGAGACCACCGCTTGATCGATCAATTGATTTTCTGCGCTGAAAATCTCGCCCAGGTATTGCACGTGTGGTTCAAATTGCGACGGCTCTTCTTTGCCGCGAAAAATCTTGTTCGCGATTTCAATCGCATTCGCGCCGGAAACTCGGACCAGAGCGATGGCGCCTTCACCGGGCGGCGTCGAGATCGCGGCGATTGTGTCGGAAACAGTCATGATTCTCGAACTGAAACTGTAGGGCAACCGCTCCGGTTGCCAACTTCGGGAGCTTTCGATTGAGATCTTCGCCTCGCGCTATTGTGCGCGTCGCACTTCCCTGAAAGCTGCGATTAATCTCTTATTCTCCTCCATCGTGCCGACGGTGACGCGGACCCATTCGCGTAAGCCATAGCCTTTGAGGGGGCGCACGATGATTTTCCGTCGCAGCAGTTTCTCGAAGAGCGCACAGCCATCGCCCACGTTTACCATCACAAAATTGGCGACGGCCGGCACGAAAGGGATCTGCATTTCGGAAAATTGTTCCTGCAAATAAGCGCGGCCTTCGTCGATCACGCGCTTCGTCTCGCGCAGGTGCGCGTCGTCCTCAAGCGCCGCGAGCGCGCCTGCTTGCGCGATGCTGTTCACATTGAATGGCTGCCTTGTCTTGTGAAGGATCTCGATCAAATCCGCTGTCGCGACGCCGTAACCGATCCGCAGACCAGCCAGTCCATGAATTTTCGAAAACGTGCGCAGCACCACCACGCTTCGTCCTTCGCGAACGTACTGCAGCGTGTCGGGAGGATCGGCGAGGAACTCAAAATATGCTTCGTCGAAAACGACAACGATGTTCTTGGGAACGCGCGACATGAAGCTGTCGATGGCACGCTGCGAAATCAAGGTGCCAGTGGGATTGTTTGGATTAGGAACGAAAATCAGGCGCGTTTTCGGTGTAATCGCATCCAATGCCGCGCTTAGGTCCTGTTGAAAATTCGGAGACGGCAATTCGATGGTGCGCGCAGCGAAAGCGGCGGCGAGCAGCTTGTAGATAATAAATGCATACTGAAAAGTAATTACCTCATCGCCCGGATTCAGAAACGCGTGACCGAGGAATTCGATCACCTCATTTGAGCCATTGCCGAGAATCACGTTCTCTGGCGCGAGATGTAGCTTGGCTGCGACTGCTTTGCATAAATAAAAGCCGCTGCCGTCCGGATACAGATGCGCATTGCTGAGCGCTCCGCGCATCGCCTCGATCGCCTTGGGAGAAGGGCCCAGTGGGTTCTCGTTCGAGGCCAGCTTGATGATTGCGTCCGGCTCTGTGCCGAGCTCGCGTGCTGTTTCTTCAACTGGTTTTCCCGGCTCGTAAACCGTGATCTCCCGCAGTTGCGGATTGGCCAGGTCCCAGATTGAAGTCATTTGCGGGAGATTAAATAAAAGTCGCCAAGTTTCCAACCGCGCTGCTTTCGGTTCTCATATTCTTGCTCTTCCTCTCGCTCGTGCTCATGCTCTCCGTCCTCCGAGGTTCATGTGAACAAAATCGAAACTCTATCACTGTCTGTCGTCACGGCGATTCTGCTGCTGCCAACGATGCTGACAAGTTCCGGCAAAAAAACTCAGGGCGGCAAAGAGAAGACCGTTCAAAAAAGCGAGGACGATTTTTTAGATAAGTCCGCCGCGCGAGTTTACGCGGACAAATCCATACGGAGCTTTCAGCGCCGGAACTTGCAAAGGTGGCGCAGCAGGAGGGCATTAGCGTGGAGGAGTTGAAGAAGGAAGAGGATTTTGATCCGTACTTGAATCTCAAGGTCGTTCTCGTCGAAGAAGGCGGCCAACTGAAGGTCGGCTACTTCGAATTCCTGCCGCCGTCCATGCTGGACTGATGCGCATTCTTGCTCTTGCTCATGCTCTTTTTTCAAAGACCTTGTTGACGCGAGCAGAAGTAAGAGAAGCGCATGATGAGCGGCCACGAAATCATTTACCTCGATAACAACGCGACCACGCCGCTCGATCCTGCGGTCGTCGAGGAGATGCTGCCGTTTTTAACGAAGTATTACGGTAATCCTTCCAGCGGCTACGCGTTCGCAGCCACAGCGCGAAAAGCTGTCGATGTGGCGCGTGAACGGCTGGCAGCGTTAGTCGGCTGCGCGCCATCGGAAATAGTTTTTACCAGTGGCGGAACGGAATCCAACAATACGGTCATTCATTCCGCGCTCCAGTTTGAGCCCCACGGGAAATTCGCCACCGGACGAATCCGCCGCGGCGAACATGTCGCGGCAAGCGCCGTGGAACATAGCGCCGTTTTGCGCCCATGCCAGGACCTCGAAAAACACGGCTGCCGCGTGACATTTCTTGGCGTGGATCGACATGGCAATGTCGATCTCGCCGAATTGGAGGCCGCGATTCGCCCCGAGACCGCACTGGTTTCGATGATGTGGGCGAACAACGAAACTGGTGTGCTGTTTCCCGTCCCCAAAATCGCTGAGATTTGTCGCCGGAAAGGTGTGCTCTTCCATACCGATGCTGTGCAGGCGGTCGGAAAAATCCCGATTCGCTTGCGCGAAACGGCGATCAATTTTCTTTCCCTCTCCGCGCACAAATTTCATGGGCCAAAAGGCGTGGGCGCGCTTTATGTAAACGGGCGAACGCGTTTGAGTTCGATGATCGCAGGCGGCGGCCAGGAAAATGGGCGCCGTGGCGGAACCGAAAACGTCGCAGGAATTGTCGGTCTTGGAAAAGCCGCGGAACTGGCTCTCAAGTATCTGACAGAGGGGAAAGGAAGCGTTCGCTCGGTGCGCGATCGCTTTGAAAAAGCGATTCTCGAATCCGTCAGCGGCGCATCCGTGAATGGCGCTGGCGCGCTGCGGATCTCGAACACGTCGAGTCTTTCGTTTGAAGGAATCGAATCGTCCAACGCGCTCTTGCTGCTGGATCGACATGGTATTTGTTGCTCGGCTGGATCGGCCTGCCGAACGGGCTCGCATGAGGCGTCGCATGTGTTGCGCGCGATGAATCCGAACGCCGACGGCGCCCGGCGCAGTCTGCGTTTTTCTTTTGGCCGATTTAACACCGAAGCGGAAATCGATCGCGCTATTGAAATTGTTCCAAAAGTGGTCGAAAAACTGCGTGCTACCGCGGTACCAAGAGCAATTGCCGCCGTGACCTGATTTTGCAATCGCTGATGGAGACGCGACAAGACCCGGCGGCTTTACTCTACGAGCACGTCGGCATAGGTCTGCGCCGAAGCGATCTCGATCCCGATCCGATCAAACAATTTGCAAACTGGTTCACTGCCGCAATCGAAGCGGGCGTTCGGGACGTTAACGCGATGAGCCTCGCCACGGTTGGACCGGATGCCCGGCCCTCAGTGCGCATCGTTTTGTTGAAAAGCTTCGACCAGGATGGGTTCGTCTTTTTTACCAATTACGAGAGCGGAAAAGGCAAGCAACTCGAGGCCAATCCGTACGCGGCGCTGGCGTTCTACTGGATTGAATTGGACCGGCAAATCCGCATTAGTGGGAAGGTCAAAAAAACCTCACGCAAAGAATCGCAGACATATTTTCATTCGCGTCCTGTGGGCAGCCAACTGAGCGCCTGGGCGTCGCGTCAAAGCGAGATAATCGACGCCCGTCGCGTGCTCGACGCGCGCATGGCAGAAATGACCGAGCGCTTCCAAAACAAGCCCGTTCCGCTGCCGCCGCACTGGGGCGGTTATCGGCTTAAACCAGATACGATGGAATTCTGGCAAGGCCGCCCTAACCGCTTGCACGACCGGTTTCGTTACGCGCGACAGCAGGATAGCAACTGGCTGATCGAGCGGCTCGCGCCGTGAGAAATGACGAAGGAATGAAGAAATCCGAATTTCGAAAACCCCATCGATTCACGAGTTTCGTCATTTGAGCATTTGGAGTTCCTTCGTCATTTAAAGAGCACCACTCGTGAAGAATCCCGCTAGTCAGATTGAGATCACTCGTGGCGACATTACGAAGCTCGAGGTCGATGCCGTTGTAAATGCCGCGAACACGACGCTCCTCGGCGGAGGAGGAGTGGACGGTGCTATTCATCGTGCTGCCGGACATGAATTGGTCGCCGAATGCCGAACGCTCGGCGGTTGTGAACTCGGAGAAGCGAAAATCACTCGCGGATATCGTTTGCCAGCGCGCTTCGTCATCCACACCGTCGGGCCGATTTGGCGTGGCGGGAAACATGAGGAAGCTGAGACGCTAGCAAATTGCTATCGAAATTCACTGCGGCTTGCAGCGGAAAACGGAATCAAAACGATCGCGTTTCCGGCGATCAGTTGCGGCGCCTATGGCTATCCGATCGAAGCAGCAGCGCAGATCGCGTTGAAAACCACCCGTGAATTCCTCGCATCCGAGGACAAGATCGACAAAGTCATCTTTGTTCTCTGGGGCGAAGATGTTTACGAGGCCTTCGCCTCGGCGTTGAACCATTAAACCGTGGAATCGTTAAATCGGATCCGTTGTAACGATGTAACGCTTTAACCAATGACGATTCACTAGGTCGAGAAACGCAATCGCGCCTCTTCATGCGATTTCTTTTTGTATGATTAATCCGAACGAAAACGATCTTACGAGGGACGAACCGCAGCGTGAGTCGCGCGAAGAAGAACCTGGCTCAAGTGGGCGTGGGCAGTTTCGTCGAGTAACAAGGAAATTCTCCACGGCGATGAGCCAGACGTGGGATGGAACCAAGGAGAAAGCCGGGCGAGCGCGGGAGCGCACCGAACATTTCATGCGTGCAAATCCCGTGCCGACCATTCTCGGCGCACTGGGGCTCGGAATCGCCATTGGATTGGCGATCCGCTACGCCTCCACCTCCACCAGCGAGCGAAAGACAGAAATCGAAGTGAAATCGCCGCTCGGCAACCTGAACTGGAGCATGCTTTCTCTGCCTTTCCTCTGGCCGCTGTTCAAATCGGCCAGGGAAAAATATGAGAGATCGGCGGATGCGGTGGCCTATGCAATGAAAGACGGCGTTAAGCGGTTGAAAAAGATTGATGTGGATCGCTACGCGAAGCCGATTCGCAAACGCTGGAAAGCGTGGACGCGCTGAGCGTCGCCCGTCAGATCTCAAATTGTAGGACGTCCGTGAGAAACGCCATCAACATTTCGGAAAGCGCGAAGCGCAGGTGAGGGTTGAATGTTGAGCGTTAAGCGTTGAACTTTTCGCTTTCGCATGGGAACGGAAAAGGGAATTGAATTGTTCGCGCTCGTCGGTCTAATCGCTGTTTTGGCCGCGTGCGCATCGCATGCGAACCCGGGCCAGGCATCCGTCGTTGCGCAATCTGGCTTGGGCGGCTCCAAATGGGGTTACTACAGCGGCGATCCGATTCTGAAATGGAATCCAGATGGCCGGACAATGACGGTCATGACTGAATTGAGTTATACGGATCCGCATGGCGTTATCTGGGACGCGCCGGCCGGTTCAGTCACCGATGGAGCATCGATACCGCGCTACCTTTGGTCGCTCATCGGCGGACCGTTCGAAGGCCAATATCGGAACGCTTCCGTGTTGCACGACGTCGCCTACGAAAAACACAATCGCCCATGGCAGGATTGCGACCGAATGTTCTACTATGCCATGCGTTGCAGCGGCGTAAACGCAGCTCAAGCGAAGACCATGTATTACGCCCTCTACAAATTCGGGCACCATTGGAAATTTCCGATCAAACGCGCCAAACCGGTGAAATACCAAGGCGAGCTGGTCGCGAGAGGCGAAGAAATCCCGCGCGCAGTTCCGGTGAACCCTATCCTGATCAATCAAGCACGCGATTGGATCAGCGACACCGACCCCAGTCTCGAGCAGATCGAACAACGCGCGAACACCGAGACGCGATGAATCTGCGGAGCGCACGCGCCTCGCGTGCGAGTGAGCGCGCCCTCGCGATCGCGAATTTTTCCGCTATGGTCTCGCAATCGAATCCGATCGGTTCGAAAAGAAAAATCTGACAGGAGGACATTTATGCTAGGCGAAAAGATTGGCGGAATATCGGGCAAGATTACTTCGCAGCGAGTATTGCCGAACCTTGGCGGGGCTCCCAAAATGGAAACCTCGTTTCAGGCAAACGGATCGTTGCTGGGCATTGACCTAAAGGACACAGGCACCTACTGGACCGTTGTCCGTCCCGACGGAACACACTACGGCGAAGGGCAAGGGGTAATGATTACCAAGGACGGCAAAATGGCGACGTGGACAGGCCATGGTGTCGGGACGATGAAGAAAGACGGGAGCGCGACTTATCGCGGCGCGCTTTATTTTCAAACCATGCCGCCGAAATGGTCCCGGTTGAACAAGGTCGCGGTGCTATTCGAATACGAAGTGGACGCAGAGGGCAACACACAGTCCGACTACTGGGAATGGAAGTAGGTCGGAGCTTGCGTTCGGCCACGCAGGAGTCCGCGCTTTGGACATGATGAAAACGCGATTACTGATGATCGCGGCCGTCGGCCTGTTGCAGTCAGCCTGCAACCGTCAGGCGCCGACGCCGCAGACGCCAAAGACGGACTTGGACAGGTTTCAGGGCACTTGGAGTCTGGTTTCAGCGATGCAGGATGGGAACGCCTTGCCGGAGGACAAGGTGAAGCAGACGACGATCGTCTTTAAGGGGGACACGTTCCGCTTCCTCGGGTCGGCGGAGTACGCCACCAGCAAGGAGGGTACGATCAAGCTCGACGAAAACAAAACACCTAAGGAGATGGACGCCATCTCGACCGAGAAGCAAGTCATGCTCGGCATCTACGCGCTGGAAGAGAACGGTTACAAGGTGTGCTTCGCCCCGCCCGGCAAGCCGCGTCCTACCGAATTCGCATCCATCCCCGGCAGTGGCTACATTCTCCAATCCCGGGAGCGGCAGAAGGAAGCAGTGACCAATCTCCGGCACAGGCAAATTCCCACAGCGAAAAAGTCCGCGATCGCGAGGGCGCCATCGCCTGCACGCGAGACACGTGCGCTCCCCAGAGACGCTTAGCTCACGCGTGGCTCAGAACCATCTTTCTCCAGCGCTACGGCGAGAACTTCATCGACGTTTTCAACCGCGACGAATTTGAGTTTTTGTTTCGCTTCCTCTGGGACATCGACGAGATCTTTTTCATTGAGCTTAGGAATGATGACGGTGGTAATCCCGGCGCGCATTGCGGCCAGACTTTTTTCCTTCAAACCTCCAATCGGCAGAACAAGCCCGCGCAAAGTGATTTCGCCGGTCATAGCGACATCGGGACGAACCGGCCGGTTGCTGAAGAGCGATGCAAGCGCGGTAAACATGGCGATTCCTGCCGATGGTCCGTCTTTGGGCACCGCGCCAGCAGGCACATGCACGTGGATGTCCATTTTTCGAAAATCTTCCGCATTCACGCCCAGTTGACCGTCTCGACTGCGAAGGAGACTGAGCGCGGCTTGCACAGATTCTTTCATCACGTTCCCGATCTGTCCCGTCAGCGTGATATTGCCTTTGCCCGGATAACGCGTCGCTTCGATGTGCAATACTTCGCCACCAGTCGGCGTGTACGCCAGGCCGGTAACCACGCCGGGTTTGCCGGTCTTTAGTTTTGTTTCGCGAACATATTTTGCCGGTCCAAGCATTTCCGCCACGACTTCCGGCGTCACTGTGACGTGCTCCGTTTTCCCGCGCGCGACCTGCGATGCAACGCCACGGCAGACCGATGCGATCTGGCGCTCCAGTTCGCGCACGCCGGCTTCGTGCGTGTAATCGTTAATGATGTGGCGAAGCGCGTCCTCGTGCCATTCGATTTGCTCGGGCTTGAGTCCGTTTTCCTCTAACTGCCGCTTCACGAGATATCGTTTGGCGATCTCGAGTTTCTCGCGCTCGGTGTAACCGGGGATTGAGATTACTTCGATCCGATCGCGTAACGGTTCGGGCACGCCGTCGATGTAGTTAGCTGTGCCGATAAAAATCACATCGGACAGATCAAACGGCACGTCGAGGTAACGATCGACGAACGCGTTGTTTTGCCGCGGATCGAGCACCTCGAGCAACGCGCTGGCCGGGTCGCCACGAAAATCCGCGCCGATCTTGTCGATCTCATCGAGCATGAACACGGGATTGCGCGTGCCGCAGCGGCGCAGTTCTTGAATGATGCGGCCGGGCATCGATCCGATGTAGGTGCGCCGATGACCGCGGATCTCCGCTTCGTCGCGCATGCCGCCCAAGCTGATCCGCACGAATTTGCGGCCGAGCGCGTCGGCAATCGATTGACCCAAGCTCGTCTTGCCTACGCCGGGCGGCCCGAGAAAACATAGGATCGCGCCGTGCCCTTGCGGATTAAGTTTGCGCACGGCCAGATATTCGATCAGCCGTTTCTTAACTTTTTCCAGATCGTAATGGTCGCGATCGAGGATTTGCTGCGCCTGATCGAGATCGAGGTTGTCCTTGCTTAATTTATTCCATGGCAAATCGGCGATGATCTCGATGTAACTGACGATCACCGAGAATTCCGGGCTAGCCGAAGGAATGAAATCGAGGCGCTTCAACTCGCGCTCGGCCTGTTTCATCACCGCGTCCGGCGGCTTCGCTTCCTCGAGCCGCTTGCGCAATTGTTGCGCTTGTTCTTCGCCGCCGCCCTCGGCCTCGCCCAGCTCATGCTGGATCGCCTTGAGCTGCGAACGCAGATACGCGCGCCGTTGCGCATCAGAAAATTGCGAAGCCACATCTTTTTGCAGTCGCTGTTGAATTTCAGCGATCTCGAGCTGCGCCGAGATATGCTTTTGCACAAGGCGCACACGCTTTTCGACATCGAGCTCTTCGAGAATCGCTTGTTTTTGCGCAACATCGACGTTCAAGTTCGGCGCCAGAAAATCGGCGAGCTGTTCGGGATCATCTATGTTCAGGATCATCAAACGCGCCTGCTCCGGCGCATCCGGCGTTAGTTCGAAGAGTTTCGAAGCCGAGTCGCGCAGATTGCGGAAAGTCGCTTGCCATTCCTTACTTTCTGCCGGCGGAATCGAGTTCGGGAGATCGACTTCCGCGCTCAGGAATGGTGAAGTCCCGACAATTTTGCGGAGTGAAAAGCGGCGGAGTCCTTGCGCGATGATGAGCACGTGATCTTCCGACTGCCGGATAAGCTTGAGCACGAGCGCGGCTGTGCCGACCGAGTAGAGGTCTTGCGGCGCCGGGTCTTCCTTTGTTTCATCGCGCTGCGTGAGCAACCCGATCACCTTTGTGCGTGGTAACGTGTCATCGAGGAGTTTAAGCGACGCTGCACGCTGGATATTGAGTGGAATAACCGTACCCGGAAAAACGACGAATCCGCGCACCGGCAAAATCGATAATTCCTCCGGGATACGCGGCATCTGGCTTTGGTCCGTGGGCGCTGCGATCGTGCTCTGCGGTCCCGGTTTGAGTTCGGTGCCTGGCTGCAACGCGCTAATTTGTTTATCGCTCATGGCTCTTTCAGCGGCAGCGAAATCCAGAGCAGACCGTTCCGTTGCTCTGCGTGCGCCTGGTCGATTTCCACTTCGGCCGGCAACGGGACTTCGCGTATGAAGGGACCATAATCGATCTCCATCGCCAGCAATTGCCGGGCGCATTCCTCATCGCCCGACGGCTCCGGCAGTTCGCGGGTGCCGCGTATCACAAGGCGCCGCGGTTCGACCGTGAGGTCGATCACGGACCGATCGACGCCCGCCAGATCAACACAAATCCGAATGCATTTTTCGCACCGATACGCGTTGATGGCCGGCTCCCACGCGTGCGCGGCAAACCTGGAGAACTTCGACCGCGACAGTTCGTAAGTGATATCGTGCAACGCGCCATGCAGCCAGCGTAACTTGATGTTCCTGATTGGATCCATGATGGAAGATTAAACTTCTACCTCGCGCGCTTCGTTTTCAACCGCGCCCCATCGGCCCTATCATTTCGCGCGCTGCTCAGTGGATCCCGACGAGGTCGAATCTTGTTTCGTTTTTCCCAGCCGCACCGGCCCGGCCAAGTTTTGGGCGATTTGCTCGCCATCCCTACTTGGCGATCGAGGACGCAATATTCGGGGTGTCCGGATTTACATCGATCTTTCTTGTCTTCGGGTGAATAACTAAGTCCATATCCTCCATCGGGATCGCACCAAGAAGAACCTGATCTCCCATAACGAGGGCGCCTCCGAAGCCAACGCGGTTTTTGAAGCGGACCTCGACAGGTCTTACGTACGGGATCACACGCTTGCTTCCGTCGGCCAGGGTCACTTCCTTGCGGTCACGTTCTTCCAATCGAAGCTGAAGTCGAACGTGCTCGCGAATGCTCAGGTGAACCGACCCCGTGTCGGCGAGCGCCTCTACTTCCACAGGTTTTAACTCCGGCATACGTGGGTTTGTAAGCGTGATCATAGCTGTGGCGAGCCCCATCTAAAAATTGTACCGAAACGCGCCCGCTCAACAAACGTTTTGGTTTATCCAAGAAGCAGATCACCGTTCAGAGATCACAAATCGCTTCTCAATTACTTGTTTTCCCCGGTCCCCACAAGGCGCGGCCCGGTTTCGCGCCGGTGTGCTCGCCGTCTTTGAGAACCTCCGTACCATTTACGAATACGTGTTTCACACCAACGGCGTATTGGTGCGGTTTTTCATACGTTGCGCGATCCGCAATTGTTGCCGGATCAAAAATAACCACGTCGGCAAACATTCCTTCTTTGAGAAATCCGCGATGATCGAGACCGAGATTGGTGGCAGGAAATCCGCTCAGACGATGAATTGCGTCGCTCATGGGAAGAACTTTTTCGTCGCGCACGTATTTGCCGAGCACGCGCGCAAAATTTCCGTAGGCGCGCGGATGCGGATTCGATTTCAAAAAAACGCCCTCCGGCGCCTGTGACGCCTCGTCCGACCCGAATGAAATCCAAGGCTTGGCCAGTTCCTTCTTGATGTTCTCTTCAGAGATAAAGAAATAAACTGTACCGATCCGCGATTCGTCCTCGGCAATCAAATCCATTGCCGTGTCGATCGGATCTTTGCCGCGCACCTTCGCGACTTCGGCCAGCGTTTTGCCAGTGAGCGGTTTCAATTTTTGTGATTTGAACTGGCTTAGAAGAATGTGTTCCGGGCCGCCCGCAGCGAGATACATGTTTTCCCATTCGTCACTTGGCGTTTGCACCTGCGCTTTGATTTTCTCACGCGTGGCTGGATCACGCAGTCGCTTGAACAACGCCGGATATCCCCCGTCCTCTGTCCAAGGCGGGAGACACGCGTCGAGTCCGGTCCCGCCAGCTGTATAAGTGTACATGTCCGCCGTAATTTTCAGTCCTTCTTTCTGCGCCGTTTCAATTCGCGAAAGAAGATCATCGATCTTGCCCCAATTCGGCTGGCCGAGTGCCTTGATGTGATAAACTTCCGCCGGAATTCCTGCTTCCCGGCTGATCCGAATCAGTTCGTCCACCGCTTCAAGCAATCGATTCCCTTCGCTGCGCATGTGTGAGATGTATTTGCCCTGATATTTCACGGCGACTTTGCACAGCTCGATCAACTCGTCGGTCTTCGCATAAAACGCAGGCGGATAAATCAGCGACGTGCCAATCCCCAGCGCGCCCGCTTCCATTTCTTTGCGAACCAGCTCGCGCATTTGATCGAGCTGTTCTGGCGTCGGCTGTTTGTCTTCGAAACCGATCACGTTCTCACGGATGGTGGTCGCGCCGATGAACGACGCGACATTGCAGGAGATGCCGCGGCGCTGCAGGTAACGCAGATATTCCGCGAGCGTGTTCCATTTGATGTCGTACTTGATGTCGCTCTGCTCGCGCAACATGTGTTCGCGCACGCGGTCGTTCACCGGGCCCATCGATTCGCCTTCGCCCATGATCTCGGTAGTGACACCCTGCCGGATCTCGCTTTGCGACCGGCCATCTTGAATTAGCGACTCGTTCGACCAGGAAAGCATGTTGATGAACCCGGGCGCCACGGCGAGCCCCTTCGCATCGATGATTGTTTTCGCCTTTGCGTTTTTGAAATCGCCGACGCCTGCGATCCGGTCGCCGCGAATCGCAACATCGATATGTCGCGGTTCAGCGCCCGTTCCATCGTAAACCGTGCCGCCCTTGATAATCACGTCGAAGTTCGGCGGCTCCTGCCCGAACACCAAAAGAATTACCAGGAAAACACCAAGGCAAAAAAGAACTCTCCTCATCGGGTAGTGCAAAATGACCGTCTCGCGTCCGGCGTCAAGAAACGAGCGGCAATTTCAGATTCAGTGAAACAGATTCAATAGTATGGTGTTACATCATCCGATGAAAAGAATACCAAAATGCGAAAGCAAACGTTGCAGGCGAAGGCTGTTGCTGTCATTGCTTTGCGCGGGCGTCGTGGCTACGTTTATCAGTGGCTGCGCAGAAGCGCCTCCAGTAACCGCGTATGACGTTGGCTATTGGAATCCGAGCGGCAATTACTGGCGCGACTACGACGGCTACTACCAAGCGTACCCGTTCTCGGATGCGCCTTATGGCCCACGTTACCGCATCGTTGACGACCAGCACGTTTACGAGCCGTTCTACTACGGCGGCGCATACGCGACGGTTGGCGTTCCAGTCGAGTGACGATTGCTAAGCCGCGCAACACGATTGCGTTTTTGCAGCGCAGGAAGAGTCAGTGGCCTGCGCGCGCGCGGCGCGCCGATCGCGCGCCTTACAGGTAGTTGCTGGCGGTTCGAGCAACACACGTGTCGCGTTTTCGTTCCGGGTCACCGAACACACGTGATAGGTCGATGGAAACGGATTTTCATCGCCGTACTCGACGCGAATTTCGGCATCTAAATTAAGCGGAATCATCCTGCGCGCTTTATCGAAAATCTTTAGAAACTTCGCCGCTGTCATGTAGTCGTTCGTAGGATCAGGCGGCACCCAGAGCTGAACGATCGTTTCCTGCCACCGGTTAGTTTGGCCGCCGCAATCAACTGTTTCGAATGAGGCTGCTTTCAATTCTGTAAGATGATAGCCGCGGTGCACGGCGTGACCGTTCAAATCGACAAAGATTAACTGCTTCCCGGGCGCAGCACGCAGTACAGAGATGAATTCATTCGTTTTCATTTCAGTGATCGTCATCGCATCTATCGCGGATTCTGCTGCGACATCCTCCTTCGCCGACGCTCCGGCGGACAAGCGGGACCGTACGCCGTTCGTGTTCATTCGTGTCCATTCGTGTTTACATTGGGATTCGGTTCGTTTTTCTTCGACTGATTCTGCTGCAGCAGACTTTGTCGCGCCTGCGGCGTTCGCCATCCATCCGATGGTCTCTGGCCATCCACCTGCGCAATCCGGCGAGTACGTGACGAACCAGCGGATCGCCTTGCTGCGCCCAGCGATAATGCATCCATTTGCCGTCACGGCGTGCTTCTACTAAACCGCACCGCTTCAGGTGAGCCAGATGCCGCGATACTTTCGGCTGCACCACGCGCAGTGTATCGGTCAGTTCGCAGACGCAGGTCTCGCCACAGGCAAGCAGGTTCAGCAAACGCAACCGTGTCGGATCACATAACGTTTTGAAAAGGAACGCGGCCTCGGCATTTCCAGATGTGGCCATGGCATATACATACGGATAAACGTATATGTGTCAATAAAAGCGCTAACGAATTTTTTGCACAAAGTGCTTTTACTTACGAAGGCTTTCGGAGTTGGAGCGCGATGGGTCACGCATCGTTTTCGGAAACGGGAACACATCTTAAGGAGAGACAGGACCGCCGGTATTCTTACGGTCTCTCCCAGACGGGGTTACACCAGGAGCACAGCCGTGCGGGCCGCGCGGTGCGAATTGTACAATAAAGAAAGATAAAAACTGTCGTTGCGCCTGACGGATCAACAGGCGGGCAGAGTCGCATGCGGCTCCATGACAGAAAAAAGGGAAATTCAGGATTCAAGAAAGGGAATATCTGATGAAAACGACAATGAAATCCAAGCGTCACAATCGAGCATTGCTACTGTCGATCCTTTGTGCAGGCGTCATTACAGCTTTTCTAGGCGGATGTGCAGAGGGACCTTATATGACTGCGTATGACAGCGGTTATTATTATCCAACCACATATTATACGCCGTACTCGTACGGCTATTACTACGGTTACCCGTCTTCGTACTATTACGGGTACGGGCCGGCGACTCGGCGTACTTACGTAAGCTACGGCCTGGGCTACAGCAGTTACTACTATGGATATTGATTTGTGACGCGCGCTTGGGCGACGCATCGCGCCGTCCGGCACATGCCGGACGCGCCGATGCGTTTTTTTGCTTGCATTAGCCTGAGCCGTTCTGCTCAAATGAGCGCCCCGAAAAAAAATGCTTGTGACAGCAATCACCAAAAAATGCCGCGCTTCGGTAGCAACGATCCTCTCGCTGCTGGGCGCGTGCGTGTTCGCCATTTTACTCAGCGGATGCGCCGACTTGTATTACGTGGACACAAATCATACGCCCGAGTCCCGCTACAACACTTATTACGGACCGGATTATTATCCTTACTATCCGTGGCACGCCTACTACGGCGGGGCGTACTATTGACCCACCCAGAATATTTCTCCGCTTATCAGGTCCAGATTCCGGTCAGTGATAAATCGAAAATTCACTGGCGTGAGACGACCTGCCCGGCCTACCGCGGGGGCGCGACGATGTATTGGTAGGGCCAGTTAGTCCGTGCCTGCCCGAAGTGACAGAAACGTTACTTTTGCGACGAAACGCGAGCACTGAGATGTTTGTCTACATTGACATGAATATGGAAACAACAAACTCGCTACGCGGTCGCGCTTCTCGTTTTTTCACTGATCGATACGCCTATAGGGCAGAGCCCAATTATTTATCCGAGCTAATCGCTTTCGGAGTAATTGTGTTCGTTGCCGGCTGGCCGATCGTTTTGTTGGCTATCGCAATGGCGCTGGCCCCGAAATAACCGCAGACTCGGATCGGATTCGATGATAGTCATTTGCCGGGTTGTGAAGGAGCTGGAAGCGCGCCGTATAAAAATTGGCCATCGTCGTCCTGCCGCGGCGACTTCATAAATATTTTTTCAATGTCGCCCGGCGCAGGCCCACTGGGAGCCTTGAACAGATACAATGCGATTCGCACGTCATCGGCATCGCCCGCGTTCAGAATTTTTAACGGAAATGCGTAGGTGAAAGCCTCGCCACTACGAACTTGCCGCTGGCTCTCAGATCCGTTGGTCGATTCGAAAATGGTTGTTGAAGAGCCTGATGGATCACTTTGTTCCCCGGTCACGTTGCCCGCAAACCTGCCTGATTGATGCACGAGTACGCTCACGCGGATCTCCGTCGGATCAGTTTCATCGGGGAAGTACCACCACTCCTTCAGTTCAACCACATTCATAAGAGCTCTGCGGCTCTCCATCAGCGCTCGGTATTGATTGGAGATGGCTAAACGGTGCAGTTTCTCGTAAGCAACGCCACCTGTGACCAGCAGGACCGAAGAGAGCACTATTGAGCCAAGATGGATGCGCAACGCTCCTGCCTTTGGAAATAAGAGAATCGCAATCGAACTCACGGTGACTTGGATGGCGATTAACGTGACGTAAGTCCAAAAGATAAGTCCGCGGAAATCCAATGCGATCCAGTTGCCGCCGCTCGGTCGTAGCAACGCTTGATCCAGGAAATAGATGGGAATTGCCAACAGCCCAAGAAACACACAAACGATCAGATGTTTGCGCCAGACGGATCTCATCACGGTTCTCTCTATCAAATTTCCCGGATGAATACACCTGTCGTTATGAAATTCGACGAACGCTCTGCCACTTGCGCCGACTGCAGCGGTGCTTGAGCTTGCGGCTCGTTAACCGAAATGAACCGCAAGGTCCCCGCCCTTCTCATGAGCGTTATTTTACGGTGTGCTGTGGCCGTTGGCCAAACCATCACCGATCCCGCTGACATCGAGATTTATGTCACGCCGTACTACAATTCCAAAGGTCCCGCTATCGATGTTGGCCCGTTTAGCGGCGGTTTGGCCGCGAAAAGCGAATCGGAGTTCGTCGCGACGATCTCGAAGATGAAGCAGTCATGGGACACCCTCAATTTTCCCGAGGTGTACGTCGCCGCGATTCGCCTGTATGATATGGGTTTCAGGAACGAGTCGATTTACTGGTTTTATTCCGCCCAGTATCGTGGGCGTCTTTTTGCTACTCTGATCGATCGGGACAAGATGGGCAGCATCGGCAATGCAGGGTTCGAACTGTTTCAGGCGCAGAATGCGTTTCAGCAGTTGGTGGGGCCGTACATCAACGGATATGCTTTTGGCGAAATCGATCAGTTGGTCCCGATTATTGAGAAAGTTCAGAAGGAAGGAAACACCGTGCCCGACTTAACAAAGATCTACCCCCGCGTGACGTTCAAGCCGAAATCGGAATGGGCCGCGGGAAACAAGGGGCTGAACGACGGACTAACAAAACTGCTGACGATCCTCAAGAACGAAAAGGCAAGTATCAAACAGCAAAGGATCGAGCGCGGGATGGAGGCCAAATTCTCGAAGCTGCCAAACAAAGAGCTACCAAAAGGGTCAGGGCCCTGATGTGCCGGGTTTACTGACCCCGTTCGGTTCCCTGTAGGAGCTTCATCAACTCATCTTTCCACAACGCCGCAACGGTATGACTACCGTGGCCGCGAGTTTTGTCGCTCATCGGGATCACGACGGCGCGGCCGTGCGGGACACGTTTGATCTCGCGCTCGAGAATCCCGAGCTCGGGCGGATTGATCAGGTCGTCGGCAGAATTGACCGCCACTAGCTGCGCGCGAATCTTTTCCAAATTCGGGCCGGGATCGTAATCGTGTGAAGCTTCGAGCGCGTAGAGCACGTCATTCGCGTCATCGGCTTTGACGATTTGCCCGACAAACTTGTCGAGGACTTCGTCCGTCTTTGTCAGCGTGGGCGCTTCTTTCTGTCGTAACACCGGATTGCCGCTCATGAACCAGAGCATTTGCGCCGCAGTGCGGAGACCTAGCGGCTGGGTTTTGTATTCGCCGCCGTTCCATGCCGGATCGTTGCGAATCGCGTCGATAATCACGCGCCGCCACGCGCGGTTGCGCCCGGAGATTTGAGTCGGCAAACTCGCCAGCGGCATCAGTGCGTCCATGAAATCGGGATGCACCTCGCCCCAAAGCCAGGTGTGCATCCCGCCCATGGAAGTTCCCATCACAAGTCGCGCATGGTTAACGCCGAGCCCTTCTGTGAGCAAGCGATACTGCGCTTCCACCATGTCGAGATATCCGTAGTGTGGAAATTTCGCGCGCAGCCCGTCGCTCGGCTTGCTGGATTTGCCGTGGCCAATGCCGTCCGGGAGGACGATGAAACATTTCGTCGCATCGAGCGGTTGACCTTTCGCGAATAGCTCATCCGCAAATTCCGGCCGCGGCACAAACTGCGCGCCGCTCCCGGTTGTTCCATGCATGATGAGAACTGCGTTGGTCGTTTTGCCCTGCGCGTCTTTCTTCTGTTTCCCGATGGTTCGATAATGGAGACGCAACTCCGGCAACGTTTCGCCCGAGGTAAATTTGAAATCGCGGATGGTGTAATCGCCTTCTGTCGGCGCGGGATAATCGGCGGCAAACAGGGAAGTCGCTGCGAAGCTCGATAAAAAAAGAGCGAAGGTTCGGAGTGTTGGATTCATGTTAATGATTCCGATGGCGTTCGGCTTGGATTTGTTTGAGCAGCTCCATGTGGGTTCGTTCAAGATCATTCGCAAATTTCAATCTTGCGTCCAGAGCGTCGGGATAAATCTCAAACCGCTTTCGCAATCTCTTGGTGACCGGATCGTAAAAGAAGGAAATGTCCTGATCGAGATTCGGCACAATTAGATCGTCGCTTAATTTTTGATAGCGCGCCATGCGACTGAGTCCCCAGCGGATAACCGATTCGTCGTTGCGCAGCGCGGTGAGGGTCTTCAAGTCGAGCAGTTGGATGCCGCCGGCTTGCAGCATCGTGGCAAAGTCGCCTGGGCTGTAGTCGGTCGTAAAAACAAACGGATTGAGCGGCGGCATCTCACCGGTGTCGAGTGCGCGCTGAAACTCCGCAGCTTCTCGTTCTTGTTCCGCGCGGTTAGTTTTGTCGCTCTCAATTCCGTCGCGCAGGGTTCGCTCGATCGACGCCAGGATTCGGTCGCGTCGCTCTGCATCCTGCTGGCGTTGCTGATAATTGTTGAGCCAAAACGCCGCGTAAACGCCGATGAACACCAACAGCAACTCGGCCACCCAACGGCCGAAACGCGCGAGACGCGAACGCTTTTCAGTAGCTTCGGTCATGGTTAAAGCTCCACCTCTTTGGAGGTTTGTTGTGATGCTTAACATCATCAACATCGCAATTCCAGCGAGCGCGCGCAGATTTGCGCTGAATAAACGAAGTTCTACTTTCTCCATTCCAATGGGGTCTCGGGTGAAGCGGAAGAAAACGTCGAAAATGCCTTCAGCAGGCAGTCGTTATTCCCACACTCGTAGTGACCGGCTAATGGCCACCGTGACCTGCATTTTGCTTGCGGGCGTCGTCTGGATCGCGTTTGGCCAAACCCTTCATCACGAGTTCGTGAATTACGACGATGGTTCTTACGTCTATACCAATCCAAGAATAACCAGCGGTCTTACTCTTGATAATGCGAAGTGGGCCTTGTTCATTTCCGCGCTGGCAACTGGCATCCCCTCACGACAATCTCGCACATGCTGGATTGCCAGCTTTATGGACTCCAGCCCTGGGAACATCATCTTACCAACATTCTACTTCACGCTGCGGCAGCTATCCTTTTGTTTCTAGCTCTGTGGCGACTCACCAGCAAGCTGTGGGCGAGTGCGTTTGTCGCGGCGCTCTTTGCCATTCATCCACTCCGGGTGGAATCGGTAGCGTGGGTGGCAGAACGAAAGGATGTACTTAGCGGAGTGTTTTTCATGCTTACGCTTTTAACTTACGCGCGTTACGCGCGCAGCGACCGCTTTTCCCTGGGCCGATACGCAGCGGTGCTGGTTTTCTTTGCGCTGGGGCTCATGTGCAAGCCGACGTTGGTGACAGTGCCGTTTGTGTTACTCCTGTTGGACTACTGGCCGCTCGGTCGATGCAAGGAGCAAAGGGTAAAGGGCAGAGTGCAAAGTGGTCAGTAGTCCGTGGTCTAGTTGCCGAGAAGATCCCATTTTTTATCCTCTCGGCTGCGTCGTGTGTGGCGACTATTCTGGCACAGCGAGAAGCTTTCGCTCCTATCCGCGCAGTCCCTCTGCAGGAGCGCCTTGCCAATGCTGTACTGGCGTATGTCAAATACGTCGGTCAAGCAATCTATCCGGCGCATCTGGCGGTTTTATACCCTTATCCGGAAGGCGGTCTCAACGTCGCGGGAGTGGTCCTCGCCTTGATCTTCTTGTTGGTCGTCTCGGTGATTTTCTTTCTTTGGCGCAGGAGTTATCCGTTCGCATTAACGGGCTGGTTCCGCTTTCTGGGGATGCTGGTTCCCATGATTGGCATAGTGCAGGTCGGCTCGCAACCAATGGTGGACCGTTACACTTACCTGCCTCAGATTGGGCTTTACATTCTGGTGACCTGGGGCGCGATGGAGCTGCTCAAAAGCTGGCAGCACAAACGTGAAGTATTAACCGTTGCTGCCGTACTCATAGCAGGTGCATTGATAACTCGCAGCTATTTCCAAACCGCATATTGGCAAGATAGCGAAACACTGTGGAGGCATACAGCTGCTGTTACCCACGACAATTACATTGCCCAAACAACCTTGGGGGTACGCTGCTCGAGAAAGGGCAACTTAACGACGCGATCGCGCATTACAGAGAGGCTATTGAAATAAAACCGGATGTGCCAGAGGTGCAGAGCAATCTGGGCAATGCGCTCGTGCGAGAGGGAGAAGTAGAGGAAGCTATCGACCACTTACAAAAGGCGCTCCAGATCGATCCCGCCTACGCGGAAGCGTATAACTACATGGGAAACGCTCTCATGAAAAAAGGGCAAGCTGGCGAAGCCATCAGTTACTATCAAAAAGCGATCCAGTTAAACGCCATTTATGCGGATGCTCATAACAATCTTAGGGCGGCTTTTTGGCGAAACGGGCAATTGGACGAAGCGATCGCGCAGTGCAAGGAGTGCGTGGCGATCAAACCCGGATCTGCTGAGACGCAGTTCAATCTCGGTAACGCGCTTGCCCGACAAGGCGACTGGGCCGGTGCAATTGCTTGCTACGAGGCTGCACTCAGCACAGAACGTGACTCTGTAAAGGCTGCCAAAGTTCGCAATAATCTCGGTGGCGCCCTGGAGAGAATCGGAAAAAGCGACGAAGCGTTTGAACAATTCAGCAAAGCCGTGCAAATCAATGAAAGTTATCCCGAGGCGCATTGCAATTTCGCACGAATGCTGGCGCAGCAGGGCCGACGTGATGAAGCGGTTGCTCACTTGAAGGAGGCATTGCGGCTCAGACCCGGATACCGGATACGAACAAGCAAGAAACCAGTTGCGCGAACTGGGCGTGACAACGGCGGAGTGAACCGCCAGGTTTACCCCGGCTTTAGCCATTGGAATCAGTGACAGCTGTGGCGTATTTCGTTGCGCAACAAAATCAGCGTTCCTAAATTAGTCGGCTGAAAAACAACGAATGGAACAATCCCGATCAGTTCAAAATTTGCTCGATTTCGTCGTGCGATCGATCCAAAGGGCGCAGGCCGGCGAATCGCCTTTCTATCATTTGCGATTCGATCGAGTGTTTCCAGATGATTTCTACGCAGCGATGCTCGAGGCAATGCCAATGGGAGACGGCGGCTACCGGGCATTGTCTGGCAAAGCTAAAGTAAGGAATGTGACGGCCGAAGGGAAGCCCACCCGCACCAAGATCGATCTTTTCCCGGAATACATCCGCCACTTGCCTCCGAAAAAACGCGAAGTCTGGGATGTCGCAGGCCGCGTCCTCCGTTCCAAAGAACTGGGAGAAGTTTTCGTCGAGCGACTTGCGCCCGGCTTAAAACGGCGGTTCGGAGCTGATTTTGCGAAGGTGCGATTGTATCCAGTGCCAATCCTGACTCGTGATACTGCCGGATACTTCATTACCGCACATTCGGACACTCTTTGGAAGGGCATCACTGTCCAGTTCTACCTGCCGCCCGACAATTCAACGCCGCATGTCGGCACGATTTTTCACGAGGCATTACCGAATGGCAAGAAGCCGAAAAACGCGCAGATGCTGTTCTCGCCGAATACGGGCTATGCGTTCGCAGTTGCCGATAACACCTGGCATTCGGTCGGTCTGGTGGGACCGGACGTAAAAACGCGCGACAGCATTCTGCTTACTTACTTCGTCGATGCCGGACCGTTGAGATTTTTGCGCAATCGCGGCCGGCGACTGCAAAATGTTTTGCTCAATGAGTTGCGCAATTTGAAGCGCAACTAGGTAACTGCTGTAGCCACGGCCCTGTGGCCGTCTCCCGAGCCGGAGAGGAGCGCAAGTGAACCGCCACAAGCCGGTGGCTACAGCTACCGCGGCAATGGCTGTTCCATATTCGCAAGCGCATACGCAGCAACCGCGACGACAGCTGAGTTTTCCGCCAGTTCTTTCGGGACGATTTTGTCCAGAGTGTCAGCGGCAGAGTGGTGATAATTGAAATAGAAACGACTATCTTGGATCGGACTAAAACAGGGCACGCCGGCTTTTTCCAGCGGCTCGATGTCGGCACCACAGTGTTCGACCAGATTGAGAAGACCCGCGCCCGAGTCCTGCAAAATTGCCGCGACGGGCGAGAGAATTTTTTTCACGTCCGGCTTTCCCTTGATGTTGATGCCCAGCGGATGGCCGGCGCCAAGGTCTGTCTCCATCGCGGCAAAATGATTCGGCCATTCTTTTTCATGATCTTTTGCGTACTGCTTTGACCCGCGCGATCCATTCTCTTCGTTCATCCAGGCGATCACGCGAATGGTGCGCTTCGGTTTGAGACGAAGTTTTTGGATCAGATTCGCGGCTTCCATCGAGACTGCGACGCCTGCGCCATCGTCGATCGCGCCCGTGCCCAGATCCCACGAGTCCAGGTGACCGGAAACGATGATTATTTGCTCGGGGTGTTCGCTGCCTTTGATGTCACCGATGACATTGTAGCTCTCGACCTCGGTTAGTTGCTGCGGCGTGAGAACCAATTTCATTTTCACAAATCCTTGCCGAGCCAAATCGCTGATCAAATCGGCATCCGCTGCAGTGACGGCGCCAGCTGGAATTTTCGGCGCATCATTTGCGTAGTTTGTTTCTCCAGTATGCGGAAGCCGATAATCGGCGCCGCCTACTGACCGAATCAAACACGCTACAGCGCCCTGACGCGCGGCTGCGCTCGGCCCATCGCTCCGATAAACAACTGCTTCGCCATACGCTTCGCCCCCGCGACCTTCCGCGGCCATTTGTTTGTCGAAGGGATAATTGAAGAGCACAATTTTGCCAGCGACTTTCTCACGAGGCATGGATTTCAGTTCGTCAAAATTTCTGACAGCGATTATCTCGGCCGTAATTCCATTTGCGGGCGTCGCAACACTCGCCCCGAGGGCGCACAAAACAATCTTCTGCGTTGTGTTTTGCGCCTGCCCCGGAAATTGAACGAGCGCCGCTGTCTCTTCACCGCGCACCCAATGCGGCACCACCACTTTCTCCAGCTGGACTTGGCAGACGAGCGCCTTCAATTCGCTCGCGACGTATTCCACCGCTTTGGCTGCCTGCGCCGAACCGCTCAGGCGCGGCCCGATATTATTCGCAAGATGCGCCACCTGCCGGTAAGCGTAGTCGCTGTTGAGAGCTGCTTGTTGCAGTCGCTTCAGTTCAGTCAGCCTCTGCGCCGAAAAGACAATCGGTGTTGCAGTGGGCGTCGGCGTAGGCGTCGAGGTCGGCGAGGTTTGTTGAGCAAGGACACTCGTTAGGCACAAGCAGCATAAACCTAAAACTCGCATCCGCGCGTAATCCGTGTTAACCACGGTTTACCTCACCCGCGCCTCGTCGAAATCGATGAGGTCGGGAATCGTGGCGATGTCGTCGCGATGCGCAATGCCGTGCTGCTTTTTCCTTTCTTCGAGCCGCGGCGTGACCGAATCGCGCCATCCAAGTTTCGATATGAAACCGTTCCAGACATAGAGATCGCCTTGGTTCAAGCGGCGGCCCTTTTCGAAACACCATTCCAGAATTTCGTCGTCTGTCCCGCTCTGCTTTACGCGTTCAATCAGATCGCGATGATGCACCCGCAGAAAATTGCAACACATGCCATCCGCCGCTCTGAGCGCGCCGAACTTTTCTCGATAATCTTCGTGGAGCTCCCCGCGTAGATGCAGCCGAATCTTGTCCAGCATCCGCGGGAAATACATCATGCCGTCTGTCATTTCATAACAGCTCTTGGGATAGGTCGTCATAACCAAATGAATCGCATCATTCGTGGCGACGCAATAATTGCGTCAGTTCGCTCCGCCGCTTGTCAGTGCCAGAATCCGTTCTCTTTTCGCGCTGTAATCGAGCGAATGAAACCGCCGGATTTCATCGAGACGCCGCACGCCGTTGAGCGTGTCCAGATAATGCGTGTAACTCGCCGCGAGCTGGCTTGTCTCGAGATAACGGCCCCGCAGGTTTGCGTCGCGAAATGCTTCCGGGCACTGACGGGCGAAAAGATGAAACCGCAGCCAGCGCCGGTCAGCTTTTGAAACGCGCTGAGGTTTTCGGAAAAACGCGACGAACAACAGGAGAACAAGATAGGTATCAACCTGCGCTTGGAGCTCAAGATTCCGCGCAAAATCTTCCGAGGCGATCTCGCGGATTCCCCGTTTGAACTGAAGCGCTGCATGCAGCGCGTGATTGAGTTCTTCGACGAACATGATCAGCGACCGGATATTGCGATCGCCCAAGCCGGCGCGCGGATCGTGTTGTTCGAGCTGTTCAATGAGCCAGTGCGAATAATAAATGCCGACGTAAAGCTGATCCCCCGCGCTCCGGAGAAACGTGCGCGCAAGCTCGCTCAATTCGCACGCGGATTTTCCGGCGAGCGTCGACAATTGCGCGCAGCGCGTCCGGTCAATCAGACATTCCTCCAAATTGATTCCGACCCGCGCGTACGTTCGCTCGAATAATTTCTGGATTTGGCTGAATAGCGTCTGGTTCACAAGCAGCAAAGGGCGCAGGCCTTGCCAGGAACATAGACTTCCAGTCTGTGCGGCCAGCGGAGTTGGACTCCGCTGAAAGGTTCGCAGCCCCGAAAGCTTTCGGGGCTGGCCGCACAGGCAGCATGCCTATGTTCCTTACATCCGAAGAGTGTTGCGTTCACAATGAGAGCGACGGCCGCGCGTCATCATCCAGATTGAGCAACCGATCGGAAAGCTGATTTAGCGCGAGCCGGACGTCGCGGAATCGATCCGCCAGGCCTTCGAACACGTCATCGAGTTCGCAACGACGCGCGACAGCGTGCGAGGCTACAAGTTGATAATTTGTCCGCCCGACTTGCTCGTAGAATTCGATATCCGGTCCGCCGCGCAAGCTGCGCCGCTGTCCCGCGACTGCGGGATGAAAAATGCCGCTGATGAAAAGCGAGTAATTGCCGACATGCGCGCGGAGCAGGAACGCCTGCTCCGGAGTAGCGCGGGTCAGCGCGATCAGCATGTCTGAAATGTATTGCTCGGCGAGATGATGGGTCTCATCTGACATCTGTAATCGACTCGCGTGTGAAAACGTTTCCAGCAACGACGCGACGTAATCGCATAGCTTTCGGTCGGCAATTCCGCCCTGCTGCAGAACGTGCCGGGCAAGAACGTAAAAATAAAACTGCGACGAAATCCGCAAATGTCCGCAGTGATTTAAAATGGCATCGACCAAGCGCGGATGATCGAGAATCGAATCGCGTATCTCGACATCGCTCAACAGATCGACCAGCGAGACCTGATCGGTTTGCGAGCGCGCCAGCGTGCGCACGATGAAGTCGAAATCAGCCGCGGTAAACCGCGCCCGACAATTCGCCCTGATCATCGGGGCTTCATAATGCCCGATGCACGCGCAGATGGCAAGTCAGATTGCAGCTTCTAAAGCTGGCTGAACCAGCAAGCCAGGAAGCGAGGAGCTGGGAGCAACGAGATAGAAAGTAAGGCGACGAGGCTAGAGCGAAAAAGCTATATAGCGACTGAAGCCGCCAGGGCTACGGCGTTGGAGACGGAGATGGCTTTGCTTTCTTCTTATGTTGCTTGGCCGGTTTTGGAACAGGCGAAGGCGCGGCCTTCGGTGCTGCAATCGTTTTTTGAATGTCATTCTTTAACGGAGAATTCTTCAAAACCTTGTTCTCCGTAGCCGTGAGCGTAGTTGATGTGACCGCGACGGCCGTTGACGGCGGCTGAGCGCGATGCCGCCGCGCCAATTCCTGACGGGCCAATCGCAAAATCTCGGCCGCTTGTGCTGTGTGTCCGCGTGAGCTTTCGCAATTGTAAGCCTGCATTAGGAGGTAAAATGCGACATCGTCCTGCCCAACCGTTACGTATGTGTTATTGACGGTGTTTTGGTAGTTAGCACTTACTTTGCCGCCGGATATCGCGCTGGTTAAGGCATTCGCAGCCGCTTTGGCCGACATTTCCTTGTTAGTGCCGATCACCGTCGGTGGTGGCTCAATTTTACATTGTTGTGAGGGCACCCGGAGAGTGCTACGGCGATCACAATGCCAGCGCTTAGTGGAAGTAGTCGTTTCATATGCTCGCTTTGTTTGAGCGCGAGTTTTCAAAACTCCAATGGTCTGTCCACATTTTTTCCCTGGCAAGAAACTGAAAATGCTGTCCGCTCGATCCAGCACCGGTCCCGCCGGGGTTGTCACTTGTTATTCGGCTCCGATTCCCATCAAT
>Ga0306920_100000973_pt1 | contig 35056 bp, 34 predicted proteins | sample flu12Cox44000170_FD_204666 | JGI IMG/M metagenome (GOLD analysis project Ga0306920, IMG submission 204666) | Lab enrichment of tropical soil microbial communities from Luquillo Experimental Forest, Puerto Rico - flux4day.12C.oxic.44.000.170 (v2)... | ecosystem: Environmental > Terrestrial >...
GGCGGGCCTTGGCCTCGGCTTCCTGGCCGGCCTTGGCCTCGGCTTCCTGGCCGGCCTTGGCCTCGGCTTCCTGGCGGGCCTTGGCCTCGGCTTCCTGGCGGGCCTTGGCCTCGGCTTCCTGGCGGGCCTTCTCCTCGGCCTCGCGCCGGGCCTTCTCCTCGGCCTCGATCACGGCTGACAGAAATTGGTGTGCCGCGTTCGATACTTGCTTGCTATCGTCTTCGGCGAGTTCGCGGACTGTCTCCAATATGCGCTGCTGCACGATGGTATTGCCACTGTTATACCGGCCGCGGAGCTCCTCAAGTGCCGTCAGTTTCGCGACCGCGTAGGGACTGCTAAGCGCGTTGCTTATGTGCGGTGGAAGTGTCCAGTGAATGTTCCAGGCGAACAGGATGCGGCCCTCAACGTCTTCTTTCTTCTTGGGCCGCTGCTGCGGCTGTTCCTCCGTCACACGATCATGCACGTAGCTGTATAGCTCATCGAGCGTGATGTTGCCGTCTCCGTCGAGGTCGGCCCGCCCTGTGCTCAGGCCCTCGACCAGAAACCTCGTAAACAGCGAACTCGGTCCCGACCCAGGAGATGTCGCCCCGGTTTCGGTAAGCTGGTCGCCTTCGAAGGAATACTGCGTGGCATCAGACGAGGTCAGCACCACGGAGCCGCGGCCGCTAAGTTGCTCAAGGGCATGAACTGCGGTGTCACCCTTGACGCCGGAGCCGCCCGGAAAAGCGCCGGCGTAACAGCAGTCAAGGACCAGCACGTTCTGCCTCGACCGGCACCCCTCCATCGCCATCCGGATCTGCTCGCCGCGCAAGCCAGTGAACGGAAGGTTGTCGCGGTCGGTGTCGGTCATAGCCAGGTACAGCTGGCCGTAATCATCTTTGATGCCATGGCCGGTGAAGTAGAGCAAGGTCAGGTCATCGCGTTTGCGGTTCCGGTAGAAGTTGCCGATCGCCTTGCCCACCTCAGCGTTCGGCCTGTTGTAGAGCCGCATGACCTCAAAGCCGGCGATGGCAGAGTCACCCAAGACGGCCGCCAGCTTTCTCGCGTCACCCGCAGGAGCCGCTAGCCTGCTCAGCCCGGTGTCCTGGTAGCGGTCCGTGGCTACCAGGAGCGCGACCCGTCTCCCCTCCATGGCTCACGCACTACGGAACAGAGTGCCTACGCACCCACGTGCCGATCAGTTGCTCGCGCTCATGCGCTGAGGCTCGATCCAGCACGATGGTGTCGTCATCGATGGTCATCTCGATGCGCTGAGCGGCGCTATGCCGGTCTAGCCAGTCCTGCGCCATCGCAATCACTGACGTAAACACCCCACCCGCGGCGCTGAAGGTCACCAGCAGGGAACTCCAATCCACCGCGCCCCCCTTGGCCCCCTCCGGAACATCTGCAATAGGCGCTGGCTTGACCGCCTCGACATCCAGCCGGATAAGTTCCGTGCGCAGCTGCCGACCTAGCCGCTCGGCTTCATCCAGGTCCGCTTCTGGCTCCAGCTCCAGCACCAGCAGCAGATCTCGCTGATCACTCATCCCGCCCGCCCCCCAGCATCCGGCGCCCTGGCACAGCTGCTCCGGCACTCACGATCAGGATCGAAGTGACCTCCTGATTTTGCAAGCACTTTACGTCTGATTTTGCAAGCGCTTTAGTTTAGTGAGCGTCTGATAGATCGTGCTGGGTCAGGGGCGTGGGCCGGTGCTGTGTCGTTCGGCTGAGATGCCGGGCGCGGGCCCCATGATCCCGATGTGTGACGACCAGGAAGACACGAGAGCCCGCGCGTGCACAGGGTACGCGCATGGGCAGGGGGTATCCCAGTGACCTGACCGATGCCCAGTGGCAGGTGATCGCCGCGCACCTGCCGGCCCAACGGTCCGGGCGGCGGGTCGGCCGAGGATCTGGCCAATCCGGAGGATCGTCGAGGCGATCTTGTACCTGGACCGGACTGGGTGCGCCTGGCGGCAGATGCCGGCCGACTTCCCGCCGTGGCAGACCGTCTACGGCTACTTCGCCGCCTGGCGCGACGACGGCACCTTAGCCCGGCTGCACGGCGAGCTGCGAGCCCGGGCCAGGGCAGCGGCCGGGCGCAAGCCCGAGCCCACGGCCGCGGTCATCGATTCCCAGTCCGTGCGCGCCGCCGACACCGTCCCCAAGGCCACCCGTGGCTGGGATAACGCCAAGAAGGTCACGGCCGCAAGCGCCACATCGCCGCCGGCAACCCCGACGGCGTCGACCTGGCTCCGCCGGGCTCACTGCTGATGACGCACGCCGCCACGACGGGCCGTCCCGACCGCCTGGCGCCGTAGCCGTGGAACTGAATGACCTGCTGGCCGCGCCGGCCCCGAGGCGAGCTACCGGGCCAGCGCGGACGCCCTCCTGCGCGGGCTGGCCTCCCCGCCCTTCTGAGATTCCATGACTGTGGTTGATGCGGCGGCGATGCCGCGGCGCTGCCGCGCCGGCCCGCGCGCCGGCAGGGCGCGGGTCAGGCAGTCCAGCAGGTCGTGGCCGGCCTGGAAGTACGCCGCGCTGGGCCGCACCCGCTGGCACGGGATGAGTTCAAGGGCAGTAGCGGTGGCCGACCAGTAATCGGTGTCGAGCCGCATGCGCAGCGCCGGGCGCAGCCGGCCGCGGGCCAGGCGGACCTCGATCCGGCACGTGCCGAGGTCGGGATCGCGCTCGGCCGGCCCGCGCAGCACGCTTTTGCCGAGGCGCAGTTCACCGCCGTGCCCGGTCAGCTGCCAGCTCTCCAGCGCGGCCATGCAGGCGTCGAACGGGATGTGCACGATCCGCTGGAACGACAGCAAGTCCGTCAGCTGCCTGGTCATGGTATGCCTCCCCCCACGGTTGCTGGTCCCGGAAATGACCAGCTACCGTCATGTCCCTAGCAGTGAAGATGCCGTCAGCCAGTTGGCTGATACATCCGCTGTCGGCTTGCTGACTGGTTACCCGTGCGGGAATGACCAGCCGCTGACCGCCCGAACGGACCGGGCAACGGCACACCTCAAGTCACCACCGCGCCCGGCCATCAGCGCCCTCAACCTCCTCCGGGCCACCTCAGCTGAAGTCCCAGACCCGCACTACACGCCCTGCCGCCGGCCAGGCGAGCAGGCTGCCCTGCTACTCGCTGCAGATCCGGGCGTGGTGAACAGACGTGGTCACGTGCCTGTGCATGAGCGTTCGCGGGATGCGACTGCCTCCTGCTGTGCCTTTCTGCCTCGCCGGGGCCCAAACAGAGGGGCTCGCACCGCCCCGGAGCGGTCCGGCTCGCAGCCCGGCGGCGGTCGCTGAGAGGGCATCGAGCGAGAGAAACAGCCAACTCCGAGGCCGGCACGGTGATGGGCCGGAGTTCGGCGGCGGAGATCTGCTTGGTGGCCCGTTCACAGGCCGGACCGATCAGGCTCCGGCTCAGCGCGCCGGGCGCAATATGCTTTCGGGGACCGTGCCGACCCTGGCTTTGCTGGGCATCAAGGGGCATCGCATGACGGAGCCGTCCACTGGCTGGCAGCTCGACGACATAACGTACTCCGGGGGCACGCGGGACGGGCCGCGCGCCACCGTGAAGCTCTCCCGGGCTGAGGAACAGGTGCACGCTGAGGGTTCTGGCACCGGGCTCATCGACGCGGTGTGCCACTCGATCTCGCAGGCGACCGGCGTGCAGGCGCGGGTCGTCGCGTTCCGGGCCTACTCAGTCGGCCCGGGCAGCGAGGCGGTCGGAGAGGTGGAGCTCGAGGTGGAGCTGCCGGGCCGCAGGGTTGCGGTCCGGGCGTCGTCCACCGATGTCGTAGAAGCCGCCCGGCGCGCCCTGGTCGCGGCCCTCAACCAGTACAACGCGAAGCGGCAGGCACAGGGCTGAGTCCAGCAAGATAACGGCCGTCCGGTGACCGCGAGCGCCGCCGCGCCGCGGGCTCCGGCACCCCTGACAGCGGCATAGCAAGCGTTGGCAGGCCGGCCAGTGCCGCGCAGGTAACCCGTTCGGGTGCGACCCAGACGATCAGGCCGGAGGCTAGATAATCGACCATAACGAAGGCGGCTACGCGCGGTTATCACGAGCTTTTCGCGTCGTTGGCCGCTTGGCCGATACCGTTACGGCCCCGCAGGCTGGTCCGCCCGGCCGTATTCTTATGTAGCGGCACTCTTATCGTGAACGTCCGCATCTGGCTCCCTTCTATGACGGCAGTTGTCAAGGGCTGGCCGGGAAGGCTTTTGAGGATGTGACGGCGCCTGTCCCCGGGCCAGCGGGGTTGGTAGCGGCGGGCGGGAGTAGCGTCGGGTTCGCGGGTCCGGGAAGTGGCTGATCCGAAGAGCCGACGACCGGGGTGAGGTCGGCCGCGCTGGATGACACAGACGCCCCCGAGTGCCCTCCCGGGCCTGCCTCGTGCCGCGCTGACGTGGTGGCGTCCTGGACGAGCTGGCGGTAGACGACGTCGGACAGGCGGCGGCGCAGGCAGCGCATCGCCTCCATGGAAGTCTTTCTGTCGGCCAGGCGGCGCCGGTAGTAGCGGCGGCCTGCGGTGTCGTTGCGCAGCTGGACGAATCCGGCCATGTAGAGCACGTGGTTGATCTTGCGGTTCCCGGCCCGCGATAGCCGGTGCCGGATCTGCTGCCCGCTGGAAGCATCGATCGGCGCGGTCCCGGTCCACGACGCGAAGTGGCTGCGGCTGGGGAACCGCGCGACGTCGCCGACGTCGGCGAGGATCCGTGCCGCGCCCGCGGGGCCGACGCCGTGGATGTCCATCAGGTGTGAGCCAGTCGCCAGGACCGCGGCCTTGAGCTCGGCTTTCATTGCCCTCAGCTTCGCGTCCAGCCGCTCGGTATCGGCTAGCTCCTCGGCCGCCATCCGGCGGCGCATCTTTCCGGCCAGGTCGTGCGGCCGGACGGTAGCGAGCAGCACTTTGTACTGGATAGCGGACTTCTTCACCGGCGCCCCGCCGGGCACCAGCTCCAGGAACAGCCGGTGCATCCGGTTCAGCGCCTGCGCCCGGGCCCGGGACAGCTCATCGCGGCGGTCGCACAGCAGCCGCAGCACCGTCAGCTCCGCGTCGGGGCTGACCTCCCGCAATTTCGTGTCCCGCAGCGCCACAATAACGATCGCGTGCGCATCCGCGGCGTCAGTCTTGCGGCCCTGCCCGGTGTCGAACACCCGCGCCCGGGCGGCCAGCTTGGCCGGCACATCCAGCACCCGCTCCCCGGCGGCCACCAGCCGCTGTGCCAGCGGCCTGCCGATGCCATTCGCGCCCTCGACCGCCCAGACGCGGTCCGGCCACTGGCGCGCGTAGCGGATCAGCAGCCGGCAGCCGCTGGCATCAGTCGGGAAACTGCCAGTCGCGCACAGGACTTCCCCGCTATCCCTAGCCTCGAAGGTGACTGATTTCTTGTGCGGATCAACGCCGATGACCACCCGGTTCACCCCAGGCCTACTCGCTCACGATGCGGCTGTCAGCGAGGACGGGCAACGCTACTTCAAGCTGAGCAAACAAGGCGGGCAGCCGTAAAAGAGAGCGTCAGCCGGGCCCCTCACCCGAGCCTGCGCCGACTCGAGCGGTCTCGAAAGACATAAGTAGCCGCGGAGTGGGCGGATGCCCGTCCAGGTGCTCACAACAGCGATTGCACAGGCAGCGCCTGGCTGGGGCGTATACGTCGGCGAAGACTCGTGATCGGCGGCGGGAGAGTGAGTTCCCGGCGCCACTGGTGACGTTCGGCCCTGTCGGCGCTCACGCTAGGCGCAGCAGCATGGTGATGAAAGCAAGCGAGACGGGGAAGTGATAGCCATGCGGGCTGTGATCGTCTACGAGTCGATGTACGGCAACACGCATCTGGTCGCCGACGCCATCGGGACCGGACTCGGAGCTGCCTTTGAGGTCAGCGTTGTCCCGGTGTCGCACGCTGACCCCGCGGTTGTCGTCGGCGCCGAACTGGTCGTGGTCGGCGGCCCGACGCACGTGCACGGGATGAGCCGGGCGGCCACCCGCAAGGCGGCCGTCGAGGCCGCGAACAAGCCCGCCAGCCCGCTGAAGGTCGAGCCGGACGCGCCCGGCCCCGGGCTGCGGGACTGGTTCGGCTCACTGGGGCAGTACCCCGTCAAGGCGGCGGCCTTCGATACCCGGATGCACGGGCCCGCAGCGCTGACCGGCCGGGCGTCCAAGGGGGTGGCCCGCCTGCTGCGCGCGCACGGTTTCGATGTGGTCGCGGAGCCGGAGAGCTTCCTGGTGACCAAGCAGGACCGGCTCGAGCCACAGGAAACGGCCCGGGCACGTGAGTGGGGAGCCAAGCTGGCTGCGGCCATCGCGCCGGCCCGGGCACCGGGCAGCTAGGGCTCCGCCGGGTTACCCCAAGGAAGGTAAATGGCCGCCGCCGCGGCCACGCAAACGTCGCCAGCCTGTTCTTCAGGGTCAGTTGGCTGGCGAGAGCACGGCGGCGCTTTCGAGGAGCCTGCGGAACTCGGCGGCGAAGCGGGCGGCGGGCGCGCCGTCCACCACGTTGTGGTCGATAGCCAGGGTGAGATCCAGGACGTCCCGGACCGCGACCTGGCCGTCGACGATGCGCGGGCGCTGGCTCATCCCGCCGACGATGACCTCGAGGGACATCAAGGTCATCGGCGTGATGCCGAAGCCTCCGCCGCCGGCGAACATGCCCACCGCCGTCACGGCGACGGTGCCAATGCGCTGCCGGGCCGTGACCGACCGCGCCATCACGGCATACATGGCCGGTATCGCCCCCGGAATCCGGGTCGCGGTCGGCGCGGCTCGGTCCAGCCACCTGCCGCTGGGGCTCGTCGACGGCTCACGCTTGACGCGGCGCAACTCGGCGGTGAGCTCAGGTACCCCCCGGACATCAGCATCGCGCAGGACATGGGGAAGGGCGAAAAGACCCTGCGGGGTGGAGATCTCGACCATCGTGCCCACATCGACGTAATGATGGGTCACCAGCTGCCCTCGCCAGTTGCGGTAGGCGTGGACCTCCGGGTGGGCGGCGGCGGCACGGGCCACGCTGCCCACCACGAAGGCGGTCAGCGAGCCGGGCGGATCTTGGCAGGCGAGCAGGCGTTTCGCCGCGGTCACGTCCACGTCGATCAGCCCGTACATCGGCATCCTTCGCCTGCCCGCACGCATGGCCGCGGTGACCAGCCGCCGGTCGGAAGGAAATGGCCGCGCCTCTACCTGGCGTGGACGTTCGGCCGCCATCACTAGAGTCTGACACCGCGCGTGCGCGGCATATAGGGCCCTTCGGCCCTGGCCGGCGCCTGAAGGCATGCGGCATCGTCTGATTAGCCGGGAATCAAGGGCGTTCAGCCGGCCATGGGAGGGCCGATGTACGAGAAGCTGCTGGTGGCTGTGGATCACTCAAAGGTCGCCGAGCGCGTGCTCGGCGCGGCGCGGGACCTGGCCGCGCTGTCCGGCGGCGAGGTATGGATCCTGCACCTGAGGGAGCGCGAGTTCGGGGCGAAGGCGGGGCTGGTCCCGCCGGCCGAGACGGCCGACGACGCTCAGGCGCAGGTCGACTCAGCGGTCGAGGAGCTGACCAAGGCCGGGATCAAGGCGCACGGGGCGGTGCGCAACACGCTCTACGGCTACGCCGCCCGCGAGATCGTAGAGGATGCCAAGAGCCTCGACGTCGGCGTGATCATCATGGGCTCGCGGGGCCGAGGCGACATGGCCGGGTTGATCCTCGGCAGCACGGCGCACAAGGTCATTCACCTGACTGACCGGCCCGTGCTCGTGGTCCGCTGACTGCTGGAGCGGTAAGCGGACCAAGGGCCTGCATGGCGGTTGCCTATGGCCCTGCCCGCCGATGCCGGATGGCCGCATGCTAGCAGCGGAGATTTACCCGAGGTGATGATCATGGCCGACACGGTCACAGCGGTAGGCGGCCCGGTGCAGCGGCTGGCACGGCTGTTCATCGGCCCGAACAAGCTACGCCGGCCCTCCGACCGGATCGAGGGCGCCGTCGTGGTCTTGCTGTCTGCGGTGTTCCTGGCCGCCGTCGCCGCCGCGCCCTGGTTCGGTGTGCGCTTCTACCAGTCCCAGCGCGCGGACACGGCCAGGCTGCGCCCGGCCATCGCGGTGCTCACCCAGGCCGGACCGAGTAACGGCCTTCTGGTCACCAGCGGCGAGGCCGCCGCCCGCTGGCGGGCACCGGACGGGCAGCGCCGGTCGGGATTCTTGACTACCACGACCGCGCCCGGCATCTGGGGGGCGCCCGCCGGGGCCCGGGTCCAGGTGTGGCTGACCCGCTCCGGCCAGCCCCAGGACCCGCCCTCGGGGTCCTGGGAGGTGGGGTTCGCCTCGGTCATGATCGCCATCGGCGCGGCCTGTTCCGGCGGGATCGTGCTGTTCGTCTGCTACTGGCTGTGCCGCCTGGCGCTGGACCGGCGGCGCCTGGCCGCGTGGGCTTCCGAGTGGTCCGTGGCCGGCCCGCGGTGGACAACTCGCCGTTGATCCCGAACTTCACGCCTGACACGCGGCGCGGTGGCGTCGCACGATCATGCGCCGGGTTTCGTCGGCTCACCAGACGATGAAGGGGAACGGCGCGACGATAGCCAGCTGGGGCGGGGTGACCGCCGCGGTGCCGAAGATGCCGTGCATGGCGGGCATGTACACCAGCAGCGGGGCGAACGCCAGGGCGAAGGCGATGCCACCCAGCAGGAACCGGTTCGTGAACACGCCGACCGAGCGCAGGGACGCATGGTCGGTGCGGACCGCGAACGCGGTGCCGATCTGGCAGGCCACGATGCCGAGCCAGGCGACCGTGGTGGCCTGCCGGTAGGCGTGGTTGAGCGGGCTGCCGGGCCCGGTGGCCGCGCCAGGATGCCAGCCAGCATGGCGGAGGGTGAGGAAGAAGCCCGTCATGACGAGGGTGGCAGAGATCAGGCCGAGGAACCCCCAGGCGCGGGCCAGCATCGCGCGGCTGATGACACCCGGGGCCCGGGGCCTGGGCGGGCGGTCCATCAGCCCTGGCTCGGCGGGCTCACGGCTGAGCGCCAGCGCCGGCAGGGTATCGGTATCCAGGTCGATGGCCAGGATTTCCATGACCGTCAGCGGCAGCGGCACAGCCCCGCCAGAAAGCGCGAAGACCAAGAACGGGACCACCTCAGGCACGGCGTGGGTGAAGATGTAGCAGATGAACTTGCGCACGTTGTCGTAGACGCGTCGGCCGGATTCGACCGCCACGGCGATCGTGGCGAAGTTATCGTCTGTGAGCACCATCGTGGCTGCCTCGCGGGCCACGTCGGTGCCGGACTTTCCCATCGCGACGCCGATATCCGCCCGCCGCAGCGCGGGGGCGTCGTTAACCCCGTCGCCGGTCATCGCGACAACCTGACCGCTGGCGCGCAGCGCGTCGGCGATGCGCAGCTTGGCTTCGGGTGAGCTACGGGCGAAGACCACCTCGGACCCGCAGCCGAGCAGCTCATGGAGCTGGGCCTTGGTCATGGCGTCCAGATCGGTCCCGCTGACGACCCGAAGCCCTCCGGCGCCGATGTCCACGCTGCGAGCGATCGCGGCGGCGGTCAGCCCGTTGTCGCCGGTGACGAATGCCGGCGTGGTAGGCCCGCTCGATGGCTGCGGGGACCTCCGGGCGCGGCGGGTCCAGCATGGCCGTGAGCCCGACCAGGCACAGCTCGCGTTCGGCATCCTCACGGCGGCCCGGCACGCCCGCTGCGACGGGCAGCGTGCCGTGGGCAAGGGCGAGCACCCGCAGGCCGCGCCCAGCGTAGCCGTTCATGGCGCGCGCGGCCTCTTCGCGGTCGGCCGCCGTGATCGGGCGTTCCTTCCCGCCGCGGCGGATCGCGGTGCAGAGGGCGAGAACCTCTTCGGGCGCCCCCTTGACGTCCGCTACCAGGCCGCCGTCCAGCTCGTCGACGGTGGTCATGAGCTTGAGCTGTGGATCGAAACGGAACAGCTGGCGGCGGTGCTTCTCCCGCGCGGTCACTGAGACGTCCAGGCCGCAGGCGACGGCCAGTTCGAGCAGGGCGAGCTCGGTGGGGTCTCCGGCTGGCTTCCCCGAGCTGCCGTGCAGGTCCGCGTGGTTGCAGGCGGCAGCGATCCGGGCGAGCGCAACAAGATCGGTCCGACGGACAGCAGCGACGGTGGTGCCCGCCTGAGGCCCGGCGGGTCCGGTCGGCTCGATGGCGGTCTCCAGGTCCGGAGTCCAGACGGCGGTGACGCGCATCCGGTTCTCGCTCAGGGTTCCGGTCTTGTCGGTGCAGATGACACCGGTGGACCCGAGGGTCTCGACCGTGGACAGCCGCTTGACCAAGGCGCCGCGCCGGGCCATCTCGCGAACGCCGACAGCCAGCGCGAGAGTGATCGTGGGCAGCAATCCCTCGGGCACGTTGGCTACCAGCAGCCGATCGCAAAGCTGGCGGCCGCCGCCAGGCTGAGCCCGGCCGCCAGCCCGGCCGGCAGGAAGGCGATGCCCGCCCCGACCGCGACGAAGGCAATCAGCCGGGTCGCCCGCTTGATCTGCAGTTCAAGCGGGCTCTGATCCGGCCCGCGGCTGAGCGCCGCGATGCGGCCCAGCTCGGTGCGCATCCCGGTCGCGGTCACGAGCGCCTCGGCCTGGCCCCCGGTGCAGGCGGTGCCGCTGAACACCACGTCGCTGGCGAGCAACAGCGGCACGCCGGTGTCGGCCGGGCCGGCGGAGCGGGTCACCGGCACGGATTCGCCGGTGAGCGTGGACATGTCCACTTCAAGGGTGCCGGTCATCAGCCGCGCGTCCGCGCAGATGCTTTCCCTTCTTCGAGCTGCAGGACATCGCCGGGCACCAGCAGCCGGGCCTCGATGTCCTGCGGCGACCCGTCGCGCTTCACCCGGGCGCGCTCGGGCAGGAACGCGGCCAGAGCCTCGACAGCCCGTTCCGCCTGTATTTCCTGGGCGAACGCGAAGCCGGCGTTCAGGAAGATCACCGCAGCCATGGCGATGGCCAGCCGCGGTGCCGCTGAACCACGCCAGCATCGCCGCCACCGCCAGCAGGATCGCCAGGGGCTGGGTGAACTGCCGGGCCAGCTCGCCCGGCCAGCGTCGTCCCCCGCGCCGGGACAACTCGTTCGGGCCGAAGACCTCCAGGCGGCGCGCCGCCTCTCGGCCCGGCAGCCCTTCCGCTGAACTGCGCAGGTCCCGGAACAGCTGAACCAGCGGCTCAACCGGGTCGGCCACCGGCACCATCCCGGCCTCAGCGGTGCCAGCCACCTCGGGTCTGCCGGGTTCGGTCGCGCCCGGTGCGCCGCGCCGCTTCAAGGCTGCTGGCCCGTGGCCTGCATGTACCGCCCTTTGTCCGGTCATGACCAGATCAGCGTGCGGCCATGGCGGGTGCCTGGCCCAGAGGCGTTGTTCCCGGACTGGCAAGGCCATTCGGCAGCCGGCGCCAGCTCACCTTCGTGAACGATAATGCGGCCAGGTGCGGTATTGGGTGTCGGCCAGACCGAGGAGGCGGCGTTGGGAGTACAGGCGGGGGGGAGCGCTTACGCTCTGCTGACCGATGGGGCCACGGTGGAGATCCGGCCTGCGCGGCCCGGTGATTTCGATGCGGTGCGGGACATGCACCAGAAGATGTCCCGCGACAACCTGTACCTGCGTTTTTTCAGCCTGAGCGCGGCCGCGGGAGAGCAGGCGGCGGGCCGGATATGCCGGGAGCCCGCACCAGATCATGCCGCGCTGCTGGCGGTGCTGGACGGCGAGGTGGTCGGCTACGGCACCTACGAGGGGTTCGGCGGCGGCCATCCGGTGGCGGAGGTCGCTTTCGCGGTCGTCGACGACATGCATAAGCGCGGGGTCGGCACGCTGCTGCTGGAGCACCTGATCTCGCTGGCCCGCGCCCAGGGGGTACGCACCCTGGTCGCGGAAACGCTGTACGAGAACGAGCTCATGCTGAAGGTGTTCGCCGATGCCGGGCTGCAGGCGCAGCGTGCGCTGGCGGACGGGGTGTACGAGCTCAAGTTCCCGTTGCCCGCTGACGAGGCCGACGCCGCCTTGAGCGCTTATCGTGACGCGGTCGCCGAGCGGGAGCGGTCGGCTGACGTGGCCAGCCTGCGCCATGTGCTGGCCCCGGCGTCGGTCGCGGTGATCGGCGCGGGTCGGCGCCCCGGCTCGGCCGGCCGGGCGATCCTGCGGAACATCGTCACCGGCGGCTTCTCCGGCGCGGTCTACGCGGTCAACCCGGGCGGCGAGCTGGAGGGCGTGCGCTGCCTGCCGTCGGTGTCCGCGCTGCCCGAGCCGGTCGACCTGGCGGTCATCGCCGCGTCGGCCGCGGCCGTGCTCGGCATCGCCGAGGAATGCGGGCAGCGGGGAGTCCGGGCCCTGGTCGTGATGGCGGCAGGGCTCGGCGTCGCCGACCGCGCGGAGCTGCTCGGCATCTGCCGCCGCCACGGCATGCGGATGGTCGGGCCGTCCAGCTTCGGCGTGGGCAACCCCGGCATCGGCCTGGACGCGACGTTCGCGGCCCGCCATCCCGGGCCAGGGAGGGCCGGGCTGGCGCTGCAGGCCACCGGGGGGGTCGGAGTCGTGCTGCTGGAGCACCTGTCCCGGCTGGGCGTCGGGATCTCCTCCACGGTCTCGCTCGGCGACAAGGACGACGTGTCCGGCACCGACATGCTGTTGTGGTGGGAGTCCGACCCGGCGACCAAGCTGGCCGTGCTGTACCTGGAGACCATCCGCAACCCCCGCAAATTCGCCCGCACCGCCCGCGCGGTCGGCCGTACCATGCCGGTCCTGACCGTGACCGCAGGCCGCCGCCTGCCCGCCGCTCACGCCGCCGCAGCAGCCACCCCGCTGCTCACCAGGCAGGCGCTGTTCGAGCAGGCGGGCGTGATCGCCACCGCTAACCTCGGTGAGCTCCTCGACACCACGGTGCTGCTGGCCACCCAGCCGGTGCCCGCGGGAGGCAGGGTCGCCGTGGTATCCAATACCCGCGGCGGCGCGCTGCTGGCCGCCGACGCGTGCGGAGACGCGGGACTGCAGGTGGCCATACTGGCCGAGCCCACCCAGCAGGCGCTACGTGAGCTGCTTCCTGGCGAGGCCGGGGTGGCCGGGCCGGTCGACACTACCGTGCTGGCCACGCCGAACATCTTCCGTCACTGCCTGGAACTGGCCGGGACCGACCCAGGCGTCGATGTGGTCCTGGCCGTAACGGCCACGACCGCCGCAGGCGACCTGGTTCCCGAGGTGGCCGCCGCGCGGCTGCCGGTGCCGGCCGCCGCGGCGGTGATGGACCAGACCGAAGCCGTCCGGCTGCTCCAGGGACCGGATGAGGATTCTCCCGCCGTCCCGGCCTACGCTTATCCGGAGTCCGCCGCGCGGGCCCTGGGCCGCGCGGTGCGCTACGGCCTCTGGCGGGCGACTCCGCCCGGGCGCGTGCCGGAATTCGCGGGCCTGCGCCAGGACCGGGCCAAAGAGCTGGTTACAGCGTTTCTGGCAAACGTCCCGGGAGGCGGCTGGCTGCCCCGTGACTCTGCCGCCGAACTGTTCGGCTGCTACGGCGTGCCGCTAACTGACGGCGCCGCGGCTACGGCCGGCGGCGCCGGCGTCGAGGTCACAGTCAGCGTGCTGCAGGAACAGGTATTCGGCCCGCTGGTGCTGTTCGGGCTGGCCGCCGACGATGCCGGCGGGCTGGCTCACCGCGCTGCCCGGATCGCTCCGCTGACCGACTCTGATGCCGACGACCTGATCCGGACGGTGCCCAACGCGCCGCTGCTGCATGGCCACCACGGCACTCCGGCCGCCGACCTCGCCGCGCTGAGGGACATGCTGCTCCGGGTCTCCCGGATGGCCGACGACCTGCCGCAGATCACCGAACTAGAGCTCAGCCCGGTGCTCGCGAGCCCGGACGGCGCCCGGGCCGTCGCCGGCCGGGTCCGCGTCCAGGCGGCCGAGCCCACCGATGCCTTCCTGCGTCGACTGCCGTGACCAAGACGCCATAACGAGGACGCCAGCGGCCGGGTCGCGGCTTGACGGCCAGGGACCATCGACGCTTCTTTACTGTCCATATGGAAAGGAAGCCTGTCTGAGGGCCATCGACGCCACAGATGGCTACCCGGCCGGAGAAGTGGGTGAGGAAGATGATCGGGAGGGCGCGGGCTCTGACCATGACCGTAGCGGGAGCAGCGGCCTCGGCTATCGCCGCCCTCGCCGCGAATCCCGCGGTCCGGCGGGAGGCGCAGCGAGTCGGCCGGTTTGCCCGGCCGTTGCGGTCAGGCATGACGCTGCCGCGGGCGCCGGTGCCGCCCTACCTCCCGCCCGGCCGGGTGGTCAACCTGCCTGGCCGCGGGGAGGTGTTCGTCCGCGACTCCGGCGGCGTGCCCGCCGATCCTGCTGTCCTGCTGCTACACGGTTGGACCGCCAGCGCTGACCTCAACTTCTTCACGGCCTACGCCGCTCTGGCCGAGTCCTACCGGGTGATCGCGCTGGACCTGCGCGGGCACGGGCGCGGGATGCGGTCGACCGAACCATTCACTCTGGAAGACTGCGCCGACGACGCCGCCGCGCTCCTGGGCCAGGTCGGGGCCGAGAACGTGATCGTGGTCGGGTACTCGATGGGCGGCCCGGTCGGGATGCTGCTGGCCCGGCGGCATCCTGGCCGGGTGAAGGCTCTGGTCATGCAGGCCACGGCGCTGGAATGGCGCCGTACAGCCCGGGACCGAATGGTCTGGCGCCTGCTGGCCGTGCTGGAGCTGAGCCTGCGGCTCGGCGCCGGCGCAGGCCTGGTCGAACGGATCCTCCGCCAGGCCATCGAGGAGGCGCCCGAGCTCGGTACCTACTGGCCGTGGCTGGCTGCGGAGTTCCAGCGCGGCCTCGCGCGCGAGCTCGCGGACGCCGGACGCGCGCTGAGCCGCTATGACGCTCAGCCCTGGGCGGATCAGCTGGGCCTCCCCGCGGCCATGGTCATCACGACCCGCGATCGCCTGGTGCGCCCGGCCAAGCAGCGGGAACTGGCCGAGGCACTGCGCGCGCACGTCATCGAGGTCGACGCCGACCATGACCTCCCTCTGGTCCGGGGGGAAGAGTACGCGCGCCTCACCAAGCTCGCCGTCGACACCGCCGCCGGTGCCGCCGGTCTCGCGACCCCGCTGGGCTCGCCCGGGCAAGAGCGGACCAAAGGCCCTAGCGCCCGGCCAGGCCACGCCATCCGCTGGAGTTAGGAGGTGAGAGCATGCCAGGGCTAATGAAGCATGACCCGCGCGGCGAGGTCGGCGAGTTCTTCAGCCGCTTCGACCGCATGTTCGACGAGTGGACCAGGATTCTGCCATTCCGGGCGATGTCGTTCCCGCACTGGCACGACATGGACGACCTACTCCCGATCGAGGAGTTCCGGGAGGACGGGACCCTAGTGGTGCGCGCGGATCTTCCCGGCATCGACCCGGACAAGGATGTCGAGCTGACCGTGTCGGACGGGATGCTGTACATCCACGCCGAGCGCCGTGAGGAAAAGAAGCGGGAGGAAACGGGCTACCTGCGCCGCGAGCTGCGCTACGGCTCGCTCTCGCGGGCGCTGCCCCTTCCCAAGGGGACCACCGAGTCCGACATCACGGCCGCCTACGAGGCCGGGATCCTGGAGATCCGGGTCCCCGAGCCCAAGCAGGAGACAGCCAAGAAGATCCCGATCAGCAAGTCCTGACCACAAGGAGGCTGATGGATGGCGCCGCCGGGATCCCGGTGGCGCCATCCGCTGGTGACGGAAGTCCTGGTCAGAGGGGACATTCAGCCGTGACCAGCCTGGCCGGCGGTGCGAAACGCTGAAGATGACGGGAACTGAGAGCACCCGGGTCGGCAGGCCCGGCCGGGGTGGACCCGAGATCAAGGAGGAGGGGAACGAGCATGACAAGCCGTGAAGCGCAACTGGACGCCATGCTCCGACACCTCGGCGCGGCCTACTATGAGTCGTTGCACGGCCGGGCCAGCGCCGCGGATGTGGCGCGGGCGCGCGCCGCCATCGAGGAGTCGATGGCCGAGCAGCCCGCCGCCCGGCCTGGCCCGGGCAAGAAGCAGGCGGGCACGCCGCCGGCCGAGGCGCATCACCATGGCCGGTGGCACAGCACGGTCCGTGACGTCATGACCACCAACGTGGTGACCGTGGACCGGATCACCTCGTACAAGGAGATCGCCCAGCTGTTCGCCAAGCACAAGATCAGCGCGGTGCCGGTGCTGATCATGGGCCGGCACGTGGCCGGGGTGGTGTCCGAGGCCGACCTGCTGGCCGCGCAGGACGAGGCCGCGCGTGAGGCCAGGAACAAGACAACCGGGCTGCTGCGGACACGCCGCCGGGCCGCACAGCATCCGAAGCGGACGGCCGAGGAGCTGATGACCAAGCCGGCGATCACGATCCACCCGGACGCGCCGATTCCGCGGGCCGCGGCGGTGATGCGTAATCACCACGTGAAGAGGCTGCCGGTGGTCGATCCGGACGGCAAGCTGATCGGCATCGTGGCCCGGCGGGACCTGCTGAGCGTGTTCTTGCGTCCGGATGCCCAGATCGAGGCCGAGGTCAGGGAGCTGCTGGCCGAGATCCTGTTCGCGGATCCGCAGACCGTCCGGGTGGTCGTGCACGGCGGGGTCGTCACCCTGTTCGGCCAGCCCGGGCCGCAGGACCACCACGACCTGATCCCGGTCGCCGTCAGGCTGATCTGGGACATCGACGGCGTGGTCGACGTGGTTGACAAGACCGGCGTCGAGGCCGCACCTGTCAGCGGCGCCGCCAGCCTCAAGGCCATGTAGTCAGGCCCGGGCTGGGCGGGCAAGCCGGCTAAGAGCAGCAACGGAACCCGTGCCAGAGCTGCATCGACCAAGATCGCTGTCTGGCAAGGGTTCCGTGGGGGTGTAGCTCACGCGGCGTCGGGGCCGCGCTCGCCGGTCCGGACTCGGACCACGCTGTCCACCGTGCTGGTCCAGATCTTCCCGTCGCCGATGCTGCCAGTGCTGACCGACTTCGCGATCGCGCCGACCACTGCGTCTGCGATCTCGTCCGGGACGACGAGGTCAATCCGGAGCTTGGGCAGCACCAGGGCCTTCTGCTCGACCTGCCGGACGGACGGCTCCAGGTGGCCGTACTGCTGGCCGAAGCCTCGGACCTCCGTAGCCGTGAGCCCGCGGGCTCCGGCGTCGGTGGCGGCGCGCATGACGTCGTCGAGCTTGCCTGGCTTGACGATCGCAGTAACCAGCTTCATGAGTGTCGCCTCCCTGATGTCGCCCTGCGAGCCCGGCGCTGCGGCGCCGGGCCCCATGCAGCCAGAATTACCCGGCCACCACGCCGGAAGGCAGAGGCTAACGTCCTGGATGAAGGTCGGCCGGAACGTCCCCTGCTCCCGGGCCATTCGTCCTTCGCGCCCAGGCGCAATGACCCTGCCCGGTACCAAGTGGTCCGCCCGATGCTGGATGCATGGTCACGAACGTGCCGGGGGACACCGCCGAACACGTCGGCCTGCCGGCCAGCGACCGCGCTGCGCGCGACAGTCCCGACTGGCGGGCGGTCAGCCTCGCTGACCGTGCCTGCTGCTGCTCGGCACGCCCGGCCGTGATCGTGATCATGCCGGCGTCGCCGGACCGGCCGCACGCCACCGAGTTGCTGCTGTGCGGCCACCATTACCGCCGATCCCGCCGTGCGCTCGCAGCGGCGGGCGCGACGATGCTGGACCCCAACGGGGTGAGGGTGTCGCCGCAGCGGGAGATCTGGATCGGTCAGCCAGCCTGACCTGGCCGCGTCGAGCTGACTTCGGCAAGACCATGATCCGGGAAATGCCCGGAAGCGGGGGTTAAGGTGGCTGCAGGACGGCAGGAGCCGCCCGGGCGAGCGAAGCAGAGGATAACGGCTGAAGATGATGGACACAGGCCAGCCGGGGAGCGGCGGGACGGCGCCCGAAGGCAAGATCGGCGTGTTCCTGCTCGATGATCACGAGATCGTCCGCAGAGGGGTCCGGGAGCTGCTGGAGGCCGAGCCGGATATCACGGTGGTGGGCGAGGCAGGAACCGCGGCTTCGGCGCTGGCCCGGATCCCGGCGCTGCGGCCGGACGTGGCGGTGCTGGACGTCCGGCTGCCCGACGGCGACGGGGTGAGCGTGTGCCGGGAGATCCGGTCGCGGATGCCGGAGGTGGCCTGCCTGATGCTGACCTCCTTCGGCGACGACGAGGCGCTGTTCGACGCGATCATGGCCGGAGCTGCGGGGTACGTGCTGAAGCAGATCCGCGGCACCGACCTGGTCGGCGCGGTCCGCACGGTCGCCTCCGGCCAGTCGCTGCTCGGCCCGGACGCGGCCAGCCGGGTGATGCGCCGGATGCGGGACCAGGCCGCCCACGCCGACCCGCTGGCCGCGCTGACCGGGCAGGAGCGGCGGATCCTGGAGCTGATCGGAGAGGGCCTGACCAACCGGCAAATCGGCGAGCAGATGTACCTGGCCGAAAAGACGGTCAAGAACTATGTCTCCGCGCTGTTCGCCAAGCTGGGCATGGAACGCCGCACCCAGGCCGCCGCGTACGCCGCCAGGGTTTTCGAAGAGCATGGGCAGGCCCCCCACAATTCACCGACCGACTGAGCCCTCCTCATGGCTACTCCCCGGGACCTCCCGGTCAGCCGGTGGCGCAAGAAACCTGCGGGACGATTTCCTCCGCCAGCATTATCCGGGTCAGGTAGTAGGGGTCGCCGTCCGGGTCAGCATGGCGTGGGCCAGCAGGCCGCCACCCTGGCTTCGATGTTCCAGCCGCACTTCCAGCCCGACCCGCGCCTGCCCGGCAGGGGCCTGGGCTTTGAGCTTGGTGAGGAGGGCGGTCACCAGACCGTCGGCAAGACCGGCATCGTGCCCGGCTTCCTGTCGGCGATGGTGCTGGCTCCCGGCGACAGGATCAGCGTGTTCGCGCTCGGCAACACCGGAGGGCTCGCCGTCCGCCGCCACCGCCGCCGTGACGCGTAACGGCCGATGCCGTAGACGGCGAAGGCGTCGGGCCGGCCATCACTCCTGCCAGGCCGCATGTCCTGCGAGGTAGATCACCCGGCGGGCGATGTTGAACGCGTGGTCGGCCAGTCGCTCGTAGCAGCGCGCGACCAGCGTCAGCTCCATCGTGACCGGCAGCGTCATCCGTCCCGAGGCGAGCTCGGCCATCAAGCTGGCGTACAGCTCGCCCATCTCGTCATCACGCTGATCCAGCACAGCGGCGGCGGAACGGTCGCGCTGGCGCCAGCAGTCGACCGCCTGGTGCCACATGTCGGATGCGAGGTTCCCCATATGCTCGATCAGCGCCCGGGTGCGCGGCGAGATGTCCTCGCTGAGAATGAGGTTGCCCCGACGGGCGATGTCGACGATAAGGTCGTGGGAGCGCTCCAGTTCGGGCACCACCCGCAGCACGGAGATCAGCAGGCGCAGATCTGAGGCAACGGGCTGCTGCAGCGCGATCTCGCTGTCGGCCAGGTCCTCGATCTTCGGGTAGAGGGCGTCGATCACCAGGTCACGATCGGTCAGCGCCCGGACCGCGTCGCTGTTGCCGCTCAGCAGCGCATCGGTCGCCTGGGGCAGGTCATCAGCGACCATGGTGAACAATTCGATGACCTGAGCTTCGATGGCGTCAAGCTCGCGGTCAAATTCCCGTCGTTCTGTTCGTCCCGCTACATGTTCGGTCACAACCAAAGCTTATAGAGCGTGGACATGGCCAGGACGTGAACTGGCAGTGACGGCTGAGTGGCCCTGCTGAGGCTTCTGATGCGTTGTATCGCATTGCAGTCTCACGCACACTCGCCGTGGGTCTCGCTCGTCGGCCGGGGACGATCGCCACCGGGCTGCGGGCGTGGCTCAGCTGCGCGGCGGCCCGCCCGGCGACGCTCCTGGCGGCGGCTAGTCCATGGCGGCGTCGGCCGCCTCGGGCGCCGCAGACGTTCCGGCCGCATCCGTGTGCCTGGGCACGATGAGGACCGGGCGCCTGGCCAGGTGCAGCAGGTGGTGCGACACGCTGCCGAACGGCAGTAGCGGCAGGTCGGTACGGCTGCGGGCGCCGAGCACGAGCACCCGGGGGTCGTATTCGTCGACGACGGTGAGGATCCGCCTGGCGAGGTGGCCGTATTCCGCCTCGCGGATGGTGCCCTCGGCATCAACGCCGGAGTTCTTCAGGTCGGCGACGATGTCGGCGACGAGCTTGTCGCCATCTGTTTCGAAACAATCCACCTGGATGCGCCCGTATCGCCCGACGGAGAACTCATGGACGTGCAGGACGACGACGCGGTCCCCGGTGTCACGGGCGAGCTCGCGGGTCACTTCGACGGCGGCGGCGACGTTGCGCGCCGGAAGATCGCTGGCCACGTCCACCGCTAGGACAATGGTCTTAGTCATGGCATCTCCTTGACGAGGTTCCTGCCCGCTCACGGGGACGGCTGAGGCCGAAAATAACGCCGGAAATCGTGACCGGGTAGGGACCAAGGTCCGCGGGCCCGCTGCGACTGGCGGCACGCGGTCGCGGACGGCGCCGCGCGCCCTCTAATCCTGGTTGCGGGTCCAGGTAGCGGTCGCCTCTGGTCAAAGGCCGCATGTCGCGGCCCAGGCGGTAGAAGAGCGGGACGCCGTTGGGGACGTTCAGCGCGGTGATCTCGTCGTCCGCTATCGCGTCAAGATGCTTGATCAGCGCCCGCAGCGTGTTGCCGTGCGACACGACCAGGACGCACCCGTCAGCGCGCAGGTCGGGGATGATCACGTCGTACCAGTACGGCAGCAGCCGGGCGGTGACGTCGCGAAGAGATTCGCCGGTCGGCCGGGCCTCGGGGGGCAGCGTAGCGTAGCGCGGGGTCGGCGAACTGGGAGTGCTCGGCGTCGGCGGCCAGTGGCGGAGGCGGCACCGCAGAGGAACGGCGCCAGTGCAGCACCTGCTCCTCCCCGTGGTCCGCGAGCACCTGACCCTTGTCTCTTCCCTGCAGCGCGCCGTAGTGGCGCCCGTTGAGGCGCCAGGACCGGCGGACCGGGATCCAGTCCCGGTCGCAGGCGGCCAGGGCGAGTTCGGCGCTGCGGATCGCCCGCCGCTGCAGCGAGGTGTGCGCGACGCCGGGCAGCAGCCGACGGGCGGCGAGGAGCTGCCCGGCGCGGACCGCCTCCCGCTCCCCGGCCTGGGTTAGGGCCGGGTTGGCCCAGCCGGTGAACCGGTTCTGCGCATTCCACTCGCTCTCGCCGTGCCGCGGCAGCACCAGGCGGAACGAAGTGCCGTCGGCCGGGTGGCCGGGGGTCGGGTCATTCACGCTCACCCGGCGCTCCGCACGGCGGGTTGGTCGTCGGCCTGCAGCGCGGCCAGGCCGGGCAGCGTCTTGCCCTCCAGGTATTCGAGGCTGGCCCCGCCGCCGGTGGAGACGTGCCCGAACGCATCGTCGGGGAACCCGACCGCGCGCACGGCCGCCCCCGTGTCGCCTCCGCCGACCACGGTGAAGGCCCTGCTGTCGGCCAGCGCCCGGGCGACCGCCCGGGTGCCGTCGGCGAAGCGCGGTATCTCGAATACGCCCATCGGGCCGTTCCAGAAGATGGTCTTCGCGTTGGCGAGCCTGGCGGCGAACAGCCTCGCGGACTCCGGCCCGATGTCCAGGCCCATCTTGTCGGGCGGGATCGCGGCGGAGGGCACCACCACGCGCGGGCCGGCGGCGTCACGGCGGCCAGCTACCGCTACATCGGGGGCCAGCACGAGATCCACCCCGGATCGCGCCGCCCGGTCCAGGTAGCTGCGGGCCACGTCCAGGTCGCCCTGCAGAAGCGACAACCCGACACTGTGACCCTGCGCCGCCAGGAACGTGAACGCCATCCCCCCGCCGATCAGGATCTGGTCGGCCTGGCCCAGCAGGCCCCCCACGACCGGGAGCTTGTCGGCCACCTTCCCGCCGCCCAGTACCACGATGTACGGCCGCTGGATGTCCCTGGTCAGCCGCTGGAGCGCGGCCGTCTCCGCCTGGATCAGGAACCCGGCGGCGTGCGGCAGCCGCGCGGCCACGTCGCAGACGCTGGCGTGCCGGCGGTGCACGGCCCCGAACCCGTCGCCGACGTACAGGTCGGCCAGGGACGCCAGCTCGTCGGCGAACGCGCCCCGCAGCGTCTCGTCCTTGCTGGTCTCGCCCGCGTTGAAGCGCAGGTTCTCGAGCATGACCACCTCGCCGGGCGCTAGGCCCGCCACCGCCGTTCGCGCCGCCGGCCCGACCGTGTCGGCCGTGAGGACCACGGTGCGGCCCAGCAGCTCGCCGAGGCGCGCGGCGACCGGCGCGAGCGTGTAGCCGGGATCAGGCGTGCCCGCCGGGCGGCCCAGGTGCGAGCACACCATCACGGCCGCGCCACGGTCCAGCAGCGCGCTCAGCGTTGGCAGGCAAGCGCGGATCTTGCCGTCGTCGGTGATGCAGGTGCCGTCAAGCGGCACGTTCAGGTCGGCGCGCACCAGGACGCGCTGGCCGGATACCTCCAGGTCATCAACGGTCTTCATGAGCGGCCCCCTGTCTCTTCCCGCGCTGGCCAAGGTCCTGGCGTACGCTCCGCCAGCCTGGGTGCTCAGCGCCCGCCGTGGCAGGGCCGGATGTCGGCGCCGCTCGGGACCTTTGGCCCGCTGCGCCCGCCCGTCTCGCTGACCGACAATGAACGTACCGGAGCGTGCCAACAGCGATGGCCGAGGAGGTGCCGATGCGGGCACAGGCAGGACCCGCGCTGCGGCGGGCTGATGCGGCGATCGAGCCCGGCGGGACGGCATGAGCGCACGGGCCGGCCGCGTCTACGCGCTGCTCGCCGACGGCACCACGATCGAGATCCGGCCGGTCCGCGTCACTGACTTCGACGCCGTGCGCGACATGCACGCTGCCATGTCGCCCGACAACATCTATCTGCGCTTCTTCAGCATGAGCCGCACGGCGGCCGAGCGGGAGGCGCAGCGGGTCTGCCGGGAGCCCGGGGCTGACCATGGCGCGCTGCTGGCCTGGCTGGCGGGGGAGCTTGTCGGCGTCGCCAGCTATGAGGTGGGAGGATCGCCAGGAACAGCAGAGATCGCGTTCGCCGTCGCCGACCATGTCCACCACCGGGGCGTGGCGACGCTGCTGCTCGAGCACCTGGTGTCGGCCGCCCGCGACCATGGGGTGCGGGCGTTCACCGCCGAGGTCCTGGCCGGGAACTCCTCGATGCTCCAGGTATTCGCCGACGCGGGGCTGCGGGGCCGTCGCACGTCGGCGGACGGCCTGACCGAGCTGACCTTCGACCTGCCCGCGGGTGACGCCGACCCCGCGTGGGAGCCGTACCTGGACGCGGTGGCCCAGCGGGAGGGCCGGGCCGACGTGGCCAGCCTGCGGCACGTGCTCGCCGCCGCGTCGGTGGCCGTGGTGGGCGCCAGCCGGAAGCCGGAATCGGTCGGCCGGTCGATCCTGCGCAACATCGTCACTGGCGGCTACGCCGGGCGGGTGTATGCGGTGAACCCGCACGCCGTCGAGCTTGAGGGCGTGCCGTGCGCGCCGTCGCCGGCCGCGCTGCCCGAGCCGGTGGACCTCGCGGTGATCTGCGTCCCGGTACCGGCGGTGCTGGAAGCCGCCGAGGAATGCGGCAAGCGCGGGATCAGGTCGCTCGTCGTGATCACCTCCGGGCTCGATGCGGCCGGCCGGGCCGCCTTGCTCGGCTGCTGCCGCCAGCACGGAATGCGGTTGGTCGGCCCGAACTGCTTCGGCGTCGCCGTGCCCGGCATCGGCCTGGACGCGACGTTCGCGGCCAGCCACCCCGCGGCGGGGACGGCGGGCCTGGCGGTGCAGTCCGGCGGGGTGGGCATCGCGCTGCTCGGACAGCTCACCCGGCTGGGCATCGGCGTCTCCTCGTTCGCGTCCCTGGGCGACAAGTGCGACGTGTCCGGTAACGACATGCTCTTGTGGTGGGAGCAGGATCCGGCCACCAGGCTGGCCGTGCTGTACCTGGAGTCGTTCGGCAACCCGCGGAAGTTCGGCCGTACCGCCCGCCAGGTCGGCGCCCGCATGCCGGTCCTCACCGTGGACGCGGGACGCTCCGAGGCGGGCCAGCGCGCCGCCGCCTCGCACACCGCGGCGGCGGCCAGCCCGGTGGTCACCCGCGAGGCGCTGTTCGGGCAGGCCGGCATCGTCGCGGCCCGCGACTTTGGCGAGCTGATCGACGCGGCCGCGCTGCTCGCGAGCCAGCCGGTGCCCGCCGGCGGCCGGGTCGCGATCGTGTCCAACGCGGGCGGGGCCGGGGTGCTGGCCGCCGACGCCTGCGGCGACGTCGGCCTGCACGTGGCGGTGCTGGACAGCGAGGTCCAGGACCAGCTGCGCCGGCTGCTGCCAGCGGGCGCGGCCGTGGCCGGGCCGGTCGATACCACCGCGGCCGTGCCGCCGGATGTCTTCCGCCGCTGCCTGGAGCAGGTCGCAGCCGACGAGGGCGTGGACGCAATACTGGCGCTGACCGTGCCCACCGCGGTAGCCGACCCGGCTCCCGCGGCGTGTTCGGCCGCCATCTCGAAACCGCTCGCCCTGTCCGTGCTTGACCAGGCCGAAGCGGTCCGGCTGCGGCCGCGCGGCTCCGGGAGCCCTGACTTGGTTCCGGCCTACGCCTATCCCGCGAGCGCGGCCCGCGCGCTCGCGCACGCGGCCCGGTACGGCGCCTGGCGCGGCCGCGTCCCCGGCCAGGTCCCGGCGTTCGGCGACCTGCGGGCCGATGAGGCGCAGGACCTGGTCGGCGGTTTCCTGGAGCGCTCGCCAGACGGAGGCTGGCTGTCCCCCGACCAGACCGCCGAGCTGCTGGAGTGCTACGGCATACCCCTGGCCAGGACTCAGCCGGTGACCAGCGAGGAAGCAGCGGTCGCCGCCGCCGCCCGGCTCGGCGGCCCGGTCGTGCTCAAGGCCGACGTGCCCGGCCTGGTACACAAGACCGACGCCGGAGCGGTTCAGCTTGACCTGCACGGCCCGGACGAGGTGCGGGCCGGCTACCGAGCCCTGGCGGGGAGGTTCGGCGCCCGGCTGTCCGCCGTGCTGGTCCAGCCCATGATCGGCGGCGGGACCGAGGTGATCATCGGGGTGGTGCAGGAGCCGGTGTTCGGCCCGCTGGTCGTGTTCGGCCTCGGCGGGGTCGCCACCGACGTGCTCGGCGACCGGTCCGCCCGGCTCACCCCGCTGACCGACACCGACGCCGCCGCGCTGGTCCGGTCCATCCGCGCCGCCCCGCTGCTGCTCGGCCATCGCGGCACGCCGCCCGCCGACCTAGCCGCACTGCAGGACATCCTGCTGCGCATCTCCCAGCTGGCCGACGACCTGCCGCAGGTGGCCGAGCTCGACCTCAACCCGGTCATTGCCCGTCCTGATGGTGCGCACGTGGTCGACACCCGGGTGCGTGTCCTGCCGGCCCAGTCGGCCGATCCCTACCTGCGCAGGCTGCGCTGATCTCCGGTCCGACCCCCGCAAGCCGGGACTAAGGTCCCGGGACGAGCGTAAGAAAGTCTCTGTCCCTGCGATCCCCGGCGGCGTGACCCTAAGGCAAGTTGCGGCTGTGGTCGGGCAGCCGCCGGGAAGCCGCCTGTCCGGCGGCACCCGGGAGCGAGAGCGCAGGGAGGGTGACCGGCGACGGGTGACCGGCGGAATCTCGAAGAGCTGCCTGTGCAGGAGTGCATGAGGCTGCTCGGCAGCGTCTCGCTGGGCAGGGTCGTCTTCACCGCCCGGGCGCTTCCCGCCATCCGGCCGGTCACCCATCTGGTCGATGGTGACCATGTCATCATCCGCACCGACCGCGACGCCGCGATCACCTCGGAGCTGAGGGCCCGCACCGGCACCGTCGTGGCCTATGAGGCCGACGCGATCGACACGACGGAGCACCTCGGCTGGAGCGTGGTCGTCGTGGGCGTAGCGCACCGGGTGATCGACCCGGATGATGCGGCCGCCTACCGCCAGGCGCTGCGTCCTTGGGTTAGCGGCGCGAAGGACCAGGTCATTGCCATCCACGCGGACGTGGTCACCGGATTCCGGCTGGTCGCCGACAGCGCGGCCGCCGACGGCCGAGCCGGCAATGCTGGAATGATTGCGCCGTGAAGCTGGGGATCCCGTGCGGCGACGGCCCGACCCCGGGGATGAATTCGGTTATCTCGGCGGCCACGATCGAGGCCCGGAACTCCGGGTGGGACGTCGTGGGATCATGGACGGCTTCCAGCACCTCATCGAGGGCCAGCCTGACCGGCCCGTTCTTTTTCGCGCAGCATGTATTTCTGGATCTTTCCCGTCGAGTTCTTCGGCAGCTCCATCGTGACGTCGATTTCCCGGGGCGCTTTGTAGCCGGCGATCCTGGTGCGTACATGCGCGATCAGGTCCGCTGGTGTCGCGCTGGTGCCGGAGCGCAGCACCACGAACGCCTTGGGACGCTCACCCCACCTTTCGTCGGGCACCCCGATGACCGCCGCCTCGAGCACACAGGGGTGACTCATCAGGGCCTGCTCGACCTCGATCGTGGAAATGTTCTCCCCGCCAGAGATAACGATGTCCTTCGCGCGGTCGCGCAATTCGACATACCCGTCGGGGTGCATGACGCCGAGGTCACCGCTGTGGAACCAGCCACCGCGGAATGCCTCCGCGGTGGCCTCCGGATCGAGGTAGTAGCCCGTCATGACGGTGTTGCCGCACATGACGATCTCGCCCATCGTCTGGCCGTCGGCGGGAACGTCGGTCATCTTGTCGTCCACGACGCGGAGGCCCCCGGTCGGGATCATGCCGACGCCCTGGCGAGCCTGCAGCGCGGCGCGCTGGCCGGCGGGAAGGCCGGCCCACTGCGGCTGAGGCTGGCAGACAGTGAACGGGCCGTAGGTCTCGGTCAGCCCGTAGACGTGCACGACCTCGAACCCCGTGCGCTCCATCTCCGCGATCGTGGTGGGGCTGGGCGGCGCGCCCGCGGTGGTGATGGTAACCGGCCGGGTCAGCGGCCCGGCCGAGCTCGCGGTCAGGATGGCGCTGACCACGGTCGGTGCCGCGTTGAGGTGAGTGACGTCGTGCTCGCGCAGCTGCTGCCAGATCGCGTCGCCGCGCACCTCGCGCAGGCACACGTGCGTGCCGCCGATGGCGGTGAGCGCCCACGGGGTGCACCAGCCGTTGCAATGGAACATCGGTAGGGTCCACAGGTAGACGCTGTTCTCGTCGTGCCGGGAGTGGACGATCTGCGCGAGCGAGTTCAGGTAGGCGCCCCGGTGGGTGTAGATCACGCCCTTGGGCAGGCCCGTGGTGCCGGAGGTGTAGTTGATCGCGATGGGAGCGAGCTCATCCCCGACCGACCAGGGCAGCGGGTTCCTGGCCTGCCGGGCGACAAACTCGGGGTAGCTCACCAGCCGTGGCCCGGCCGCTGGATCTGCGGTCGCTGGGCCTGCGCCGGCCGGGTCGGCCTCGGTGTCGGCGGCCACCACCAGCTGAGCCACCGTTCCGGAGCCGTCCGCGGCCGCGGCCGCTGTGGGCAGCAGCGCGGCGTCGGCCACCACGATCTTTGCCCCCGAGTGCCGCAGAATGTGCGACACCTCGTTAGCGGTCAGCCGGCTGTTGATCGCCACGAGCACCCCGCCCGCCAACGGCACCGCGAAATGGGCGATGAGCATCTCGGGCAGATTCGGCATCAGGTAGGCGACCCGGTCGCCGGGCTCGACGCTGCTGGCTCGCAGCGCACTCGCCACCCGTGCGACCTCGCCCGCGAACTCGGAGTAGGTGAGGCGCCGACGGCCGTAGACCACCGCCGTCTTGCCCGGCCACACGCGGGCCGACCTTTCCAGGAACGACAGCGGTGTCAGCGCCGTGTAGGAAACTGAGCCCATATCGGCTTCCAGCGGATCACTCGTAGACGTATCTGCCGGGGGCCGGGCCGAGCGGCGGGTACTGGCGGTTGCCGAGCGTGGCGGGCGCCCGCCGCTCGGGACCGGAGCGGGCGGTCAGCCATTCGGTCCAGGGCCGCCACCACGAGCCCTTCTCCACCGCAGCCGTCGCGAGCCACTCGTCGGGATCGGTCGGGGTGGACGGCCCGTACCAGCGGTCGTAGCGCGTGCTGTCCGGCGGGTAGACGACCGACTGGATGTGGCCCGAGCGAACGAGGGTCATCTCCTTGTCGCTGCCGCCGACCAGGTGGGCGGTGTCGTAGCAGGCCCGCCAGGCCGTGATGTGGTCGGTATAACCCCCGACGTGGTAGCTGTCGCAGCTGACCTTGCTGAAGTCGGTCTGCACGCCGAGCAGGACCGGGCCGTTGCCGTCCCATCCGTCCATGGCCAGCTTCGTGGACTCGAGCGCGAACCTGGCCGTCGTCCGGGTGGCATCGTCGTTCCAGGCCAGGACGTCGAACGGGGCCGGGGACTCGCCCATCAGCCATCCGCTGACCAGGTAGTTGTACACCAGGTCGTTCGGTCGCAACATGGCGAACAGGCTGCGCAGCGCGTTCCCGGGAACGATCTGTGCGGCCGCGGCGGCCCCTTCGAGCATGGCCCGTGCCTGGCTGGTGTCCAGCATGCCCACGACGTTGGCCTTCTCGCCGGTCAGCATGGTCACGACGAAGGTGGCCGACCCGGCCGACTCGTCGCCGATGGCGGCATAGTGCGCGAGCACATACGAGAGCGTGATGCCGCCGGCGCACAGCCCGAGCAGGTTCACCTGGTCGCTGCGCGCGATGTTCTTGACCACCTCGTTGGCTCGCTCTTCGGCGGCCAGGTAGTCGTCCAGGCCCCAGGCTCCGTGACCCAGCCGGGTATCCGGGTTCCGCCAGACGATCATGAATACCCTGATGCCCTGGCTGACGGCGAACTCGGCCAGCGACCGCCCGGGCGACAGATCCAGGATGTAGTGCCGGTTGATCTGCGGCGGGATCATCAGCAGCGGAACAGCGCGGACCCGGGGCGTGGTCGGCGTGTACTGCAGCAGCTCGAACATCTCCTCCCGGTAGACCACGGCGCCAGGAGTGCAGGCGAGGTTCTGGCCGACGACGAAGTGCTCGCGGTCAGCCGTGGAGGGCATCCCGCCGCGCGCCAGATCACGCAGCATGTTCTGGGCGCCGCGCATCAGCGACATGCCGCCGGTCTCGGCGGCCTTCCGCAGCGCGGCGGGGTTGGTGCCCAGATAGTTGACCGGCGCCAGCGCCGCGGTGATGACGTCGGCCGCGAACCGGGCCCGCGCCTTGGCCTGCCAGGAGCCGTCCACGGACACCTGCATCCGGTTCATCCACAGCTCGAACAGCCGGTAGGACTGGCCCAGGATGCGGAAGTAGGGAATGGTTCCCCAGGCCTGGTCGGTGAACCGCTGGTCGCGCTGGTCGAATGCGATGTCCGACCGGCCGAGCGCGATCTTGGCCAGTTCTCCGGCCAGCCAGGGCATTTCGCGCGCAACCACGGCCGGGTCGACGAGATCGGCTACCGCGGCGAGCATGTCCAGGGGCAGCAGGCCGGCCGCTGCTTCGGCCGCATCGGCCGCGGCAGCGAGGCCGCCTGCGGGTTCGGTGTCCTTCTTCATGACCTCTCCCGGGCTTGAGGCAGACATGACACTGGGTCTGCCGTTCGTAATCTCACCGTTACAATCGGTCCCCGGCCGGTCCAGGTCCTCATGTCCCGGATGAAAGGGACCTTGGCCCGCGCTGCCAGGGCCGTAAGCCCGGTCAGGGCGTCACGACATGTCCCTTGCCGACCACGGTGATGCCGCCATGGGACACGACCAGGCCGCGGGCCCGGTCATGCTCTTTGTCCACCCCGACGGTGGCGCCCTCCGCGATGACGACGTTCTTGTCCAGGATCGCGTTCTCGACGACGGCGTGGCGCCTGACCCGGGAATTGTCCATGATCACGGAACGCTCCACCCGGGCCCAGCTGTCCACCCGGGCTCCCGGCGAGAGGACCGAGTCGCGGACCAGGCCGCCGGAGACGATCACGCCGTTGCTGATCACGCTGTTGATCGCGTGCCCGACCCGGTCGCCCTCGTCATGTACGAACTTGGCCGGCGGCTGCGCGGGCACCTGGGTCAGGATCGGCCACCGGTCGTTGTACAGGTTGAACATCGGCTCGATCGCGCACAGGTCCATATGCGCCGCGAAATAGGAATCGAGCGTCCCGACCTCGCGCCAGTAGCTCTGCTCGCACGCCTGGGTACCGGGGACCTTGTTCTGCCGGAAGTCGTAGACGTGCGCGGCGCCCTCTCGCACCAGCCTCGGGATGATGTCGCCGCCCATGCTGTGCCGGCTGCCGTCGTCGGCCGCGTCCTTCCGCAGCACCTCCACCAGCAGGTCGCTGTCGAACACGTAGTTACCCATGGACACCAGCGCCTGGTCCGGCTGGCCCGGGGTGCCGGGGGGGTCGGTAGGTTTTTCCGCGAACGCCTCGATGCGGTGGCCGTCCGGCCCAGCCCGCACGAGGCCGAAGTTCGTCGCGTTCATCCTCGGGACACCGATCGCCGCGATCGTGGCGCCTGAGCCCCAGGCCAGGTGCTGGTCGATCATCTGCCCCGGGTCCATCCGGTACACGTGATCGGCCCCCACGACCACCACGAGGTCGGGCCGGTCGCCGTAGATCAGGTCCAGCGACTGATAGATCGCATCCGCCGAGCCGGCCTGCCAGCGCGGGCCGAGCCGCTGCTGCGCCGGGACCGTCGCTATCCAGTTGTCCAGCAGGGGGCTCAGCCGCCAGGTGGTCGTGATATGGCGGTTGAGGCTGTGGCTCTTGTACTGGGTCAGCACCGAGATGCGCCGCACCCCGCCGTTCACCAGGTTGGACAGCGCGAAATCCACCACCCGGTACAGGCCGCCGAACGGAACAGCGGATTTGGCCCGATCCGCCGTCAGTGGCTCCAGGCGCTTGCCTGCGCCGCCCGCGAGAACGATGCCCAAGATCCGCTGCTTAGCCATGTCGGAAACTCCGTTGTGTCCATCACGCGCCCGCAGGACCAGTCAAGCGCCCGGCCGCGGGCCGCACATCACCCTCATCCGAGACGTTCGGCCAGCTCCTCGTGCAGCTCCCGGAGCCGGGCGGGCAGGTGCCGGTGGAAGGTCTGGAAGTGCTCGGGGATGTGCTCGGCCTCCAGCTTCCAGGCCTCGGTGTCCACGGTGAGCAGCAGGGCCAGGTCGGCCCAGCTGACCTCCAGCCCGTCCAGGTCGAGCGAGCCGGGCGCGGGCAGGTACCCGATCGGGGTGGCCACCGCCTCGGCCTGGCCGGTCAGCCGGCCGATGACCCACTTCAGTACCCGGATGTTCTCGCCGAAGCCCGGCCACACGAACCGCCCGCTGGCGTCCTTGCGGAACCAGTTGACGTAGAACAGCCGCGGCAGCTTGGCCGGGTCGTGCCGCCGGCCCAGGCTGAGCCAGTAGCCGAAGTAGTCGCCCATGTTGTAGCCGCAGAACGGCAGCATGGCGAACGGGTCGTGGCGCAGTTCGCCGACCGTGCCCTCGGCCGCGGCGGTCTTCTCCGAGGCGATGTTGGCGCCCAGGAACACCCCGTGATCCCAGTCGAAGGACTCGGTCACCAGCGGCACGGTGGAGGCCCGCCGCCCGCCGAACAAGATCGCCGAGATCGGCACACCGGCCGGGTCGTCCCACTCCGGCGCGATGATCGGGCACTGGCCGGCGGGCGTGGTGAACCGGGAGTTCGGGTGGGCAGCCGGCTCGGGCGAGTCCGGGGTCCAGTCCCGGCCCTTCCAGTCGATCAGGTGCGCGGGCGGCTCGTCGGTCAGGCCCTCCCACCACACATCGCCCTCGTCGGTCAGCGCCACGTTGGTAAAGATGCTGTTGGCCGTGAAGGTGGCGACCGCGTGGGCGTTCGTCTTCGCGCCGGTGCCCGGCGCGACGCCGAAAAACCCGGACTCTGGGTTGATCGCATACAGCCGCCCGTCCGCGCCGAACCGCATCCAGGCGATGTCATCCCCGATCGTCTCCACCTTCCACCCGGGAATGGCGGGGGCCAGCATGGCCAGGTTGGTCTTGCCGCACGCGGACGGGAAGGCGGCAGCGATGTACTTCGGCTCTTCCCCGGGCGGGGTGAGCTTGAGGATGAGCATGTGCTCGGCCAGCCACCCCTCGTCCCGGGCCATCACCGAGGCGATCCGCAGCGCGTAGCACTTCTTGCCCAGCAGCGCGTTCCCGCCGTAGCCCGAGCCATACGACCAGATCTCCCTGGTCTCGGGAAAGTGCGAGATGTACTTGAGCGGGTTGCACGGCCACGGCACGTCGGCCTGGCCCGGTGCCAAGGGCGCGCCCACCGAGTGCACGGCCTTGACGAACCGCCCGCTGTCCTCGATCAGCCGCAGCGCGGGCGTGCCCATCCGGGTCATGATCCGCATCGACACGACCACGTACGGCGAGTCGGTGATCTCCACCCCGAGCTGAGAAATGCTACTGCCCAGCGGGCCCATGCAGAACGGGATCACGTACATGGTCCGGCCGCGCATGCAGCCGTCAAAGATCTCCGCGAACGTCGCGCGCATCTCGCCGGGCGCGATCCAGTTATTGGTGGGCCCGGCGTCGTCTTCGCGTTCGGAGCAGATGAACGTGCGGCTCTCGACCCGGGCCACGTCGCCGGGGTCGGACCGGCAGCAGAAGCTGTTCGGCCGCACCTGCGGGTTCAGCCGGGTGAACGTGCCCGTCTCGACCAGCAAACTGGTCAGCCGGTCCCACTCCTGCTGCGAGCCGTCACACCAGGCCACCGCGTCCGGCGTGGTCAGCTCCGCGATCTCGCGGACCCATTTGGCCAGCTCGGGAAGGCTAGTCTCGGCCGAGTCTTCGATGGAGGCTGCGCTGAACATTGCTATCACTCCTGCACAGGACTTACGTGCGCGGCATGCCATCGCGCCCGCAGATAGGGCCGGCCGACGGCTGCCGCGAATGTTCGCAGGATCGACTCTCAGCTGGCCCCGCGCGCCCCGGCAGAGCCGAAGGTCCCGTTGCGCGGGGACCTGGGTCGTTATGTCCCCGCGTTGCGCCCGCGATCGGAAAAAGTGACGTCACGCGCCGTTCGGGAAAAATAGCAGATTTTTCACACCGAACGGCAGTGGTGCGAGGTCTGGCCGCGATGCACGCTTGTCTCGCCACCGGCGAAGGGGCCATTAGTCCCGTGACCAGGTGCCCATCGGCGCTAGCGGCTTCCCGGCGGCCGGCCAACGCTGCAGGTAGGAGGCGGCCATGAAAGAGATCCTTGACACCATCCTCGACCCCGGCAGCCAGCCCGCCAACTTCGCCGCGCTCCCGCTGCCCGAGTCCTACCGGGCCGTCACCTTGCACCGGGACGAGGAGCACATGTTCGACGGCATCGCCACCCGCGACCGGGACCCCCGCAAGTCGCTGCACGTGGAGGAGGTGCCGGTCCCCGAGCTCGGCCTGGGGGAGGCGCTGGTCGCGGTCATGGCCAGCTCGGTCAACTACAACACCGTGTGGAGTTCCATCTTCTCGCCAGTGCCCACCTTCGCCTTCCTGCGCCGCTACGGGAAGCTGTCGGAGCTCACCGCCCGGCACGACCTGCCGTATCACGTGGTCGGGTCGGACCTGGCGGGCGTGGTGCTGCGCACCGGTCCCGGGGTGACCGTCTGGAAGCCGGGCGAGGAGGTGGTCGCCCACTGCCTGTCCGTCGAACTGGAAAGCGCCGACGGGCATAACGACACGATGCTCGACCCCGAGCAGCGCATCTGGGGCTACGAGACCAACTTCGGCGGCCTGGCCGAGCTGGCCCTGGTCAAGACCAACCAGCTGATGCCCAAACCGAAGCACCTGACCTGGGAGGAGGCCGCGACGCCGGGCCTAGTCAACTCGACCGCCTTCCGGCAGCTGGTCTCCGACAACGGCGCCTCGATGAAGCAGGGCCACAACGTGCTGATCTGGGGCGCCAGCGGCGGCCTGGGCGCCTATGCCACCCAGTACGCGCTGGCCGGCGGGGCCATCCCGATCTGCGTGGTCTCCAGCGAGCACAAGGCCCAGCTGTGCCGGTCGATGGGCGCCGAGCTGATCATCAACCGCGCGGCCGAAGGCTACCGGTTCTGGAAGGACGAGGACACCCAGGACCCCAAGGAATGGAAGCGGCTCGGCGCCAGGATCCGCGAGCTCACCGGCGGCGAGGACGTGGACATCGTCTTCGAGCACCCCGGCCGGGAGACGTTCGGCGCCTCGGTGTACGTGACCCGCAGGGGTGGCACGATCGTCACCTGCGCCTCGACCTCGGGGTTCATGCACGAATACGACAACCGCTACCTGTGGATGAGCCTTAAGCGGATCATCGGCTCACACTTCGCCAACTACCGCGAGGCCTGGCAGGCCAACCGGCTGATCGCCAAGGGCATGATCCACCCCACCATGTCGGCGGTCTATCCGCTGGAGGAAACCGGCCAGGCCGCCATGGACGTGCACCAGAACCTGCACCACGGCAAGGTAGCGGTGCTGTGCCTGGCTCCGCACGAGGGCCTCGGCGTGCGCGACCACCTGCTGCGGGACAAGCACCTGACCGAGATCAACCGGTTCCGGGACGAGTGAGGAGCTCGCAGACACCATGGCCGACCGCCCGTGGCTGATGCGCACCTACGCCGGGCACTCAAGTGCCAGGGCGTCCAACGAGCTGTTCCGGCGGAATCTGGCCAAGGGACAGACCGGGCTGTCGGTAGCGTTCGATCTGCCCACCCAGACCGGATATGACCCCGACCATGTCCTGGCCCGCGGCGAGGTCGGCCGGGTCGGCGTCCCGGTCGCGCACCTGGGCGACATGCGCGCGCTGTTCGACGGCATCCCGCTGGAGCAGACCAACACCTCGATGACGATCAACGCCACCGCCCTGTGGCTGCTGGCGCTGTATCAGGTCGTCGCCGAGGAACAGGGCGCCGACATCGCTGGGCTCACCGGCACCACGCAGAACGACATCATCAAGGAGTACCTGTCCCGCGGCACGTACGTGTTCCCGCCGGGCCCCTCGGTGCGCCTGACGACCGACCTGATCGCCTACACGGTGGCCTGGATGCCCAGGTGGAACCCGATCAACGTGTGCAGCTACCACCTGCAGGAGGCCGGGGCCACCCCGGTGCAGGAGATCGCGTATGCGCTGGGCACCGCGACGACGGTCCTGGACGCGGTCCGGGCCTGTCGGCAGGTGCCCCCGGAGCGGATGGGTGAGGTCGTCGGGCGGATGTCCTTCTTCGTCAACGCGGGCGTCCG
>Ga0306920_100000974_pt1 | contig 35040 bp, 34 predicted proteins | sample flu12Cox44000170_FD_204666 | JGI IMG/M metagenome (GOLD analysis project Ga0306920, IMG submission 204666) | Lab enrichment of tropical soil microbial communities from Luquillo Experimental Forest, Puerto Rico - flux4day.12C.oxic.44.000.170 (v2)... | ecosystem: Environmental > Terrestrial >...
AAGCGGGCCCTACAGGGTATGTCCTGTACTGGCAGCTCACGGCACTGGGAGCGAAATGCGAAGTGGTGGCGCCCACGCTGGTGCCAGTGAAATCGGGAGAACGGGTGAAGACCGATCGGAGGGATGCGTTGAAGCTGGCGCGGAACTATCGGGCCGGAGAGTTGACCCCGGTGTGGGTACCGGATGCCGCCCATGAGGCCTTGCGCGATCTGGTGCGGGCTCGAGAGGCGGCAAAGAAAGACCAGCTCCGGGCGAAACATCGGCTGGGCAAATTTCTCTTGCGGCACGGCCGGCAGCCGCCGACGGGTGTGAAGCCCTGGACCTTGAACTACCTGTCATGGGTGAAACACGAAGTGCACTTCGAGCAGATGGCGCAAGAAGCCACCTTGCTGGACTACCCGCATGAGGTGGAGCACGCGGAAGGTCGCATCGCACGGCTGGATCTAGCGATCGAAGAAGCGGTGAAGTTGACACCGCCGCAGATGCGCGCAGTGATCGAGGCCCTGCAGGCTCTGCGGGGAGTGGCTCGAGTTGGGGCGGCAACCATCGTGGCCGAGCCTTTCTCCACTGGAATGTTCGCTCCAAGGAGCGGCCTTCTACGAGCTTCGACACCGAGAGTTACAGATCAAACGCCTCAAGGCCAAAGCCGAAAAGCTGGGTTACCGAGTCGCCCCAATACCGGTCGCGGCCTAACAAGCAGCAGTTTCTGAGGAGGCAGCGTGGGTAGCGGCCGAGAGGCGCATGGAAAGGAGAATCCTCGGAAGTACTATGCGGTAGGTTTTCGAACCGAACCCGCGATGCTAGCTAGTCCGAGGCAGCTCCCGACGGATCACGATATGCGGTTTCGACCCGCGAATATCAGAGTGATCAACCGTCGCACTAGCCGTCTCGACCGCCACTCGCGCTGCCTTCTAAAGAATAAAAATGAAGAAGAGGAAAAAAGGACTTGACTGGCCATTCCATATCAGTACTGAAGACTGCTCACAAGCGGCTCGAAAACTCAAAAGGTAAGGTGTGGAATTAAGCCATCTCGAACCTATTACATCCGAGGAGATGTTCAGGCACTTGCGGCACGCCTTCTGACCTCGTCGGTGCCTTGCCCGGCAATGCTTGAAAGGGGAGTTCGCGCCCGAATTCGCGTGCCGTGCGACACCTCCGACTCGATCGACAGGTGGCCTCCCACCAGTCGCAGGCGCTCACGCATGCTAATTAAGCCGAGACCGGCGTCGACCTTTGTAAACGCAGGGTCAAACCCTGCGCCAGCGTCCGAGATGCAGAGATCGATTTGATCGCCATGGCGAGCCAGTTCGACCGCAACCTCTGCCGCTCCGCTGTGCTTTACAACGTTTCTCAGCCCTTCCTGCACGACTCGAAATAGGCAGAGACTGATATCCTTCGGGACCTGTTCAGGGACGTCTTGATGAACAAATTGCACTCGAAGATGGTGCTGCAGTGAAAACTCTTTGCAGAAGCTCCTCAGCGTGGCGACGAGCCCCAGTGTGTCTAGCCTTGACGGATGAAGCTGGTGGGAGATGTCATGGAGTTCAGACGAACATTCCGAAGTCAGTTCTGCGATGTTGTTTAATTCTCGGCGCGCCTTGGACGAAAGCTCAACCGTATCCTGCTTGAATCGCTCGACGTTAATCTGGAGAAGTGCCATCCGCTGCCCCAAATCGTCGTGCAATTCTCGGGCAATGCGGGCGCGCTCTTCTTCCTGTGCATCGATCAGCCTGCCGCCCAATTCGGAAAGCTCTCGTTCCGCACTCACCCGCGCCGTGACGTCTGCCACCATACCTATCATTCGCAGCATCTTGCCTCGTTCGTCGAACTGCGCTTGGCTGTTCCACTCTACCCAGATCACCCTGCCATCCGCGCGCAGCATGCGATAAGTGATTTGGAGGTTGGGCCGCTCAGGACGAAGCTCGGCAATCACGTACTTGAGCGTTCCTAGATCGTCCGGGTGGACCTTGGCCAACATTTCCTCACCAGCAGTGCGCACCCCGGGCTCTATGCCGAGAATCTCCGCGCTCCCTGCCGAGCTAACCATGACATCGGTGGACAAGTCCCATTCATAGGCGAACATTTTTCCGGCGTGACTTGCGAGACGAAACCGTTTTTCCGTCTTTCTTAGTGCCTCTACGTCCCTTTTGTGTTCCTCGACAACGCCTGCCAGAACCATGAACGGGGTCGCAGTACAAATGAGGAAAACCTGTATCGAAAACATGCTGCTGAGTGGAACGCGGTCGAGAAAGGGGCCGCGGCCATGGACGGCACCCCAAATCGATAAGAAGGCGACTATGATCATGGCCGAGCTGATACCAAGCGACCCGAACCGCAGCGCGGCCCACAGCAAGAATGGGACGAGACAAAAAACCAATGCCGGCCAGTTGCTCCCGACCGAGGCTGTGAAGCTGAGATAGCTGAGAAGGCCCAACCCGGCGAACAGCATCGCGGCCTCCAGGTGGTAGGAACGCGGTTTTCGCACCCAAGAACGCCCGTTACTGATCCAACTCAAGGCGGCCGGGGTCAAAGTGAGGAATGCCAGCACTTCGGAAAAAAAGGCAATCCCCCAGGCGTTCCAATAGCTGCCGCTGCCAATGCCAGGCGCGCTTAGGAATGCTGCCGCGAATGGCGCGAGGATCACCGCAAAGCACAGGTATTTGGCTAACGCCTCTACGCTATTCAGCTCGGGAGTCTCATCGAAGAAATAAGTAAGACACAGTGCGGCGATGAGGACTTGGACGGTGTCGGCGGGAATGAACCAGGCGATCGAACGAAGCGACACGCCGGCCTCCAAATCGTAAAGGGCAAACGACGCCAGGGCCACTGGGATAAGTATTGACCAAAGCCTTCGCGGAACCAGCAACAGCACCGGCACCAAAAGCGCGCAACCCGGCCAAAGCGGCCAGATCGTTCGCGGATGCAATATCAAGGACCATTCCAGTTTTGGAGCGAGGTAAGACAGCGCCGCCACCAGGAACCCATACATCACGGTTTGCAGCGGCGAAATCGGCTTCCGGGTACTCCACAATGGATGACTACGCCCGGTTTCCACGGCTTACCTCCCGATCGCGGCGGCCCGGTTGCATTGCGACCCTCACTGCTGCCGTGTTTGAGACAGGAAGAGTACCGATGCCATATCTTAACGGTAATGATTATACGTCGATCTGAATCAGCAGAACACTGAGTTCAGGTTTTGTACACCAAGCGCCGCCCATCGGCCCATTCATTCATATTCCTGTCAAATGCCGGTAAAGCGCCGGCTACCAGGGAGGGACGGAGCCTGCGCTTCGGCTACCTAAGGTTTTGCATCGCCGGGGAACTTCGCCGCTACGTTGCCCTTACCCTCTACCGGTGAGTTATCTCGCGTCAAGTAGAATAGGAAAGGAGTGATCTGGAAGGGCATCTTCTCGCTTTCCGCCACCGTGCCCACGGGCTTGGACTTGAGCATCCGCAACTGATCATTCCACGGGTCGACCTTGATGCGTCCTCCAAGCGGCAGGGCGACGATGACATTGGCCGTCTGCTTTGCCTCGGACTCTGCGGAGGACGCCGACTGGGCGATCGCCCAGTCGGTCGGAACCCTGTTGCCCAGGTCCGGACTGATAAGGTTGGGGATCTCCTTCGACCGGTTCTTGAGCGCTTGGAGGAAAAGCTGAGCGGTGCCGGAATGCTCGTTATACGGCGACTTCCCGAACAGTTCCATCCCCTTCTGGTTCGCAGCTTGTTCCTCGTCCGGTGAGCGGCCAAAGTCAAAGTGGCGGAACGTCTCCTTCTCGTCGAAGTGCAGGGTGTCAAAGAAACCAAATTGGGTGTTCACGGGATGCCCGAGTAGGACGTGACCCAGCTCGTGCGCCAAGATGGCCGCAAGGCTCGATTCGTCAGGAAGCACGTCGACCAAGCCACGGCTCAAAACGATAGTGTGCCCCATGCTGAAAGACTCGAGCGTTGAAGTCATCAGGATGCGGCAATGAACTTCCGGCTGGATGTCCAGGCCATTGCTCACTTCCAAGTTGTTGACCACCGTCTCCAGCACTTTGTCCACATCGCCTGGCGGCGCCAGCAAGCCCCGACGCAGCAAATAGTCCATGACGTTTAATTCCGCCTGCCGGTTCCAATAACGCTCCGCTTGAATTGGCGAATAGTCGTTGGCGGTTTCTGTTAGATCGTTTATCGGCGTGGGGGATTCAATAAGCACCTTGCTTAGCTCTTGTTCTTCCAGAGCGTGCCCAAGGTTGTAGCCCCAAAGCCGTGTCTGTGCGCGGAAGGGCTTGAAGCCCATTTTCGTCAGCTTTGGATCATGCACGTTGCCTTGTTCGACGTACACGAAAGCCGGCAGCCATAGGTTCTTTCCGACGCTGGTCCGCCAGCTGTCGAAATTGAAGTAGTTGCTGGTTAGCGAGAACCCTCCATAAGCGCCGTTAAAGCGCACAATGTGATAATCCTGATCCTCCACCCAGATGCGCCCTACGAACCGTCCTTTGCCTGATTTCGGCAATGGCTCGACGTCGAAGACGAGACAACGAACTTCCCCCAAAAACTCCCGCCGGAGATACTCAATGTTGTAGTGCTGGCGGTCGAAACCGTCCATGTCCAGGTAGATCATCTGCAGGAAACCGCGTGGGACAAACTGCGTTGAGAAGAATTCTCGCAAGCCTCCCAGTAGCTTGTGCTTCAAACCACCAGCGTCACGCTCTAGCGATTCGAGCTCCACTCCCCTCGCTAAGTCGGCGCGGCCGAGAAAGTATTTGTCGCCGTTCGGGATCACCCCGGCCTCTTTATCTGGCAGGCGATATTGGATGTACGTCTCAACCAGTGGTGAATACTGGCGAAGCAGTTGCACCTCCGCCTGCTCCTGCGTCACAATTCTGTCCACCACTTGGTTCGCGATTCCCAGTTGCTGGGCAGTTGCGCCGGTCGGGATCGCACTAAGGGCCAGCGCCGCTGGCAGAATCTTCAAGCTGCGCATTACGCCTCCCACCTTGGACCTTGGAAATAGGGCTGCGTCTCTGCAAAACCACGGCCTTAATCCCATTGGGTGCCGTCTCCGAACATCCCCGGTACCCCTGGCAATAGTTGATGCTAAATTGCTGGGCGCCGGTTGCAAAGCGTTTGCTGCCCCGGATTGTTACCAAGACGGCACGGCCCCCCCGGCTTTCACGCAAAACCCCACAAATCTCAAAAAGTTGCACCGGAAAGGATTCCTAGCCTGGGTACCAAGATTTGCGCTAATGTGGGGCTCCAGGAAGGTTAAAGGGCACCGCAGTCTTCCGGGGCATTAGGCAGTCTTAGGAGGTTGCGAATGAACATGACGACGAGCATTCGGGAAGTAGGTGGCGTCACCATTGTGGACATCAGCGGGCGTATTGTTCTCGGCGAAGAGAGCGCCGCGCTGCGCAACTTGGTGTGCGACCTGCTAAATAAGGAACACAAGAAGATTCTTTTCAATCTGGGCGACGTCAATTACATCGACAGCTCAGGCTTGGGACATCTGGTCAGCGCCTTCACCAGCGTGCGGAAGCAGGATGGAGAATTGAAGCTGCTCCACCTCACGAAAAAAGTCCACGACGTGATGCAAATAACAAAGCTGTATACGGTCTTCGACATTATGGATGACGAGGCGGCCGCGGTCAGGTCTTTCGGGCAAAAGTCAGCGGCAAACGCCTGATTGTCGAGCTGTATTCTAGCCACTGATCGGGGAATGCGCGGGGCTTTGCAATTGCCGGCGCGAACCTCCATTCTCGGCCAAATATTTCGGCTTTGAAATCGGCTTTTCCGCTACCTCTGCCGATCAGGCGAATGGTTGTTCCCGCGCCAACTCTCAATGGAAAACGCTGTCGAAGTCGTAGTAGTCGGAAACACGCTTGATCCGGCCGTTTTCGATTACCACCACGGAAGCGCCTCGACCCGAGATGCGCCTAGGTGCAACCGGCCGAACGGTGCTGTCGCCGATGAAGGTTCCTGTCCAAACCCATTCTGCGGCTACCAACGAGCCGCCATCGACGATGCTAGTGACGTGCCAGTTGAGATCGGGATGATCATCGATCGTCATGCGAATTGACTGTTTGATTTGAGCAGGTCCTACATCGCGGGAAGGCCTAGCCATGTCTTCGTGAACCGCGTCGGAAGCCAGCAGTTTGTCGAGAGAAGCGAAATCGCGGCGATTCCACGCCGACACGTAGGCTTCGAATAAGGCCTTTCCCGAAGGCTCGGTTTGCGTTCTTGCTTGCCGGCCAAAGGTCAGCGCAAGGATCGATAGAAAGATCACGGAGGCAACGAGACGTTTCATCATTGGAAGCTCCCATCTTGCGGGACATTCGCACACCGGGAATTCGCGGCAACACGCCAAAACGAGTGGCACGTCGAGCCGCGTGAACCCGAATGAGGCATTCCATCATACACGTACCGCAGTGGGGTGAACCTGCGCTACAGCAACTCGTTCGCTCCTTGATCGGGACCTGCCGCCCTTACCCGAGTGAATGCATGGCCATCGTCTGGCGAAGTTGTTTGACCGGGTTGCCACCAATGGCGTCTGCCTTCTTACTACTTCGGTCAGTCACCGAACCATTCGGGGGTTGCTCTTTTGCGTGCATTAGTACTATCGTTCGGTTGCCCAGTACGCAGATTCTTCATCTAATTATCTAAATGAAGCAACAAGGCGCACTTGGTGGGCGAGTTTTTGGCGCTCGAAAGCCACAAATCATAGTTCTAGGATGGTTTTTTCTGTTGCTGTCGCCGTGGGCTTTGGGGCAAAACGTTCCGCTGGACCAGACAGAGATTCTGGGCCGCCTCGCGGCGGGTAATACGCCTAGCTACGTCGCTCATCTGGTCAAGACGAGAGGGGTCGGTTTCTCTGTTTCCCAGGACTTCCTTTACCGAGTGAAGCTCGCGGGGGGCGAGGGGATTCTTGCTGAACGACTGTTGTCGGCGGAGGAGTCCGGGCAGCCAAGCTCGGTGTCCGAGAAGGAAGCGAGCTTCAAGCTTCTGGCCAAGTGTGCGGAACTGATCCACGTGGGCGCGACCGATTTGGCGGAGAAAGCGTGCCGTATCTCGATTCAGGAGAACCCCCAAAGCCCTTGGCCCTTGCTAGCGACGGCCCGGCTCTTACAGCACTACGACCTGACGGGGAATCTGGCGGAAGGCTCCCGAGAGAACCCCGAAGAGCGAAGGGAGCTGCTCCGGCGCGCTGCTAAACTGGGCCCTAATCTAGCGATGGTTCACCAGGCACTCGCTGCGACCCTCGATTCTGACCAAGCTGCGACGGAACGTGAAAATGCAGAAAGGTTGGACGTGGAGCAATTGGAAGTCGGCGAGACCATCGCGCAAGAGATTCCCCGCGTAGGTTACGTTGGAGGAGACGAAGACGGTTCCGATTCGATGGCCTCTTCCAACGAACCAGCAATGATTGACCCCGAGACTGCCCGCCACGTCGAACTTGACCCTGACCTAGCCAGTAATCACCGCAGGCTGGCTCGCGCATATCTTCAGGTTGGCAATGTCGAAAAAGTGGAAAGCGAATTTGCGGAGGCCATCCGGTTAGAGCCTGACAATCCTGCGATTCGGAGCGACCTGGCCGTTTATTACCTCTCCCGGCACAACCGGGAGGAAGCTCTGGCTGAACTCCGAGAGGGCGTTCGCATCGTTCCGTTTGGGATTGTTCAGCGTATCTTCCTCGCGGAAACGCTTGAATCTTTTGGAGATGCGCCCGAAGCCATCGATGAATTGCAGAGTCTTACGGCCACCTACCCTGACGCCACAGCGGCAAGCGAGTCCTTAGTTGAATTTTACTTAACAGAGAAGGACCCCGCAGCGGCGATCGAGGAGCTTCGACGTTCGCTTAAAGCTTCCACTCTCACCTACGGCGACCAGAGCAAGTTTGTGGAGGCGCGCTACCAGGACTTGAACCGTTTGGCCCAACTGTTGACAGAAAGTCGCGACCTTGACGCGGCGGCCGACCAGTATCTGTTCCTGTTGCGCTACGCGCCAGATGCGGCGGAGCTGCACAATGATTACGGAAACGTTCTGCTCGAGCAGCGCAAGCTGGACCAGGCCATTGGCGAATACAACGAAGCCCTCCGGCTAGATCCGAGCACGCCGGGCGCCCATAACAATATCGGGATCTGTCTCGCGATGAAGAGGAATCTCGAAGCGGCGATCGGGGAATAAGGCCCGACGGTCAGTTAAAGACGAATCATTGGTGATGCCTTGTCCTCGGCAGTTGAACAGAACGGCGGCAGCAGCCAAGTCAGCGACGTGCACGAACTTGTAAATTTCTTGTAAATTCGTCGCTTTGACGACCTCTCCTTGCTGCAGAGCATAGAGCCCCTCCTTCCACCGCAATACGCTGCCGAGCCTTGGCGTTCCATCGTCTCTCAGGCTATCAGGGACTTGTCACCGCCAGCTTGCGTGCGGGCTGGAACATCGGTCACTGGTAGATCCCTGCTGGGGTCTGAGCGTAAGACGAGTGAGTGTGCCATAGGGAATCTCGGAAGGTTTGTGGCTAGAAAGTGATCCTGGGTGTAGTCGCACTATGCCCCGGACCGCAAGCATGGCGCAATTTGCAGAGAGCGCTTGCCGTAGTCTTCCCCCACAAGGCTTGGCACCAAGTTTTCTGCGCGCCATTGCGTTCGACGAGGAGGGCTGTCAGGGATCGTAACTCCCTTCCCACCAGACCTGCCAGCCCCCTTGTCCCGGTGGTAAATCCTCCCCTGTAGTCTTCTCTCTTTCCGGAAAAGGCGAACGAACTCCGTGTTGTCGGCGTTGACGAGACAGAGAGCCGCTAGCGATTCCGAGGTTGTTAGCAGAATCCGCCCTAGAGTTCCCAAAATTCGACAGGGGGTTACCGGGCGCGGGCCGCCGCCTGACTGTCTTCGGTAAGCGTGCAGACGATCATGCGCCGATCGCCAAGAGCTTTGAGCGCGTTCCAGGCTTGGTCGGTGGCTCGCTAGCGCCGTAATCGTGGCTGGTTCCATGGTCTCCCTCGACTGATTCAATGGTACCGGCGCCAGACTTGCTTCAATCGCGACGTTCTTGCTTCCGTCGAGTGCTTTCCGGTCTGGCCCGCCGTGATTGGAGAGTTCGCGTGCGGACCGCACAGGCGGCTCCAGCACCTCGGGCATTGCGCCCCCGTGTGTGTGGAAGCCAAAACCTGAGTTAGAAAACTCAGTCTGTGACCGCAAAATGGACAGATCATGGATTGGCGCTGTGGGGGAAACCTCACCGTCTCGCGGTTCCGTCTCCGCACGCGGTTCCTCCGAGTGCCCTCGCGAACGAGTGCCCGATTCCTTCTACGGCGCGGCCAATTGCCGCGTACAGATTCGCATCCACCGCCCGTTGAATGACCGCTGCCCCGGACGGCAGGAGTTCGGCAGAAACGCAGCAAGCCTTGTCCACTCCTCCTCGGAAGCCATTAACATCAGTGATGCGCACCCTGACACGCCCCACTCGTCTGCCGAAACGGCCCAGAGAGAAATGTAGCCGACGCTCAATGTAGGACTGCAAAGCCTCGGTTAGGTTCGTACTCAAAATACGAATGTCAGCGTCCATTTCGTCCTCCGTAATCCTTCGTCACCTATGGGTTCGTAGATATCCGTGCCCCGACCTCATGGCTTCCATGAGCTTGCCAAATACCTTTGGATCATCGAATCTATGTCCGCACTTGAAACGGGTTTCTCCAAATAATCCATCGCTCCGAGTGCGAGCGCTTTCTGCTGACACCGCGCGTCCCCCGATCGCGCAATCACGACAAAAGGCGTTGGTAAGTTGTAGCGGACCAGGTGCCTTATGACTCGAATTCCCTCAAAACCCGAAGAGCCTTGATCTACCACGGCAAAGTCAAAGTCCTCTCTTTCGATACACCGCAACGCTGTTTCAACCGACATACATTTGTGGACCTCGAAGCCATGGGCTTCAAACGGTTCGGAATGCCGAGCCAAGTCGATCCCGTCTTGATCGAAAACCAGTATTTTGCGTGTCGCCGGGAGCATCTCGCCGCGGTCCACCTTCTCCGCTGTTCGTTCACTCATCTTTAATCCCCGCATACAACGTTTTGCGTTGCACCTTCCATGTAATTGTTCAAACTCTGAAACCGCGAAGCCGAATTGTCCGGATCGCACCTGAACCGGCTCCGCCCCATTTCAACCCAACCAAGAAAGTGGTTTCGCCGAGGGAACCGCACACGCCATTCGTCTAGCACTCGCGCGAACCATGCAGATTGAGAGCGGAGCACAGCAACGCCGGCTAGTAGGAGAACGAGTCCTGGCACGACCGGTAGAGGCAACCCTACGATGCCGGCAAGCACGAGAACCCATCCAAGGGCGACGAGCGCTACTCGTCGGGCGGTCACCCCCACCCGCGCGGTTTCCGTTCGCTCGATGTTGATCTCCTTAGTCGCTTTACCCATCGATGCCTCGCCGTTTCCTCCGCTTCAGCTGTGAGCATAGAAGGGGATGTGACGGGGGCCTATCCCGACGGCAAGGTATTCCGAGACGCAAATTTAGCTAGGTTGCCTGCGACGCCGGCCCGCAGGAGCGATGCAATCGAGAGTGCAACAAATGTCCGATGCGGATGATCCGACGGCAAGGTGCGGCCGTTCCACGTCTTCAGAGCACATGGTGAAGCCATCCTTTGGCATGCTCGTCGCCTTCCGATAAGCGTACTTGCAACAACGACTCTCGACCGCCGCTGTGCGCAAGATTCAGATCGCTGGTCACGTAGTGTTGCAGCGACCACCGTTGCAGTGCGGACATTCGGAAAGGTTTGGTCGCCAGAGACTATCGCAGTATGCGATCTACGGCGCGGTCGTGACTCGCGAGACAGAAATGTGAGCATGCTACCAGCACGCCGTGCGGGAGGTCGCCGGAGATGGATCTGGACACTCAAAAGAGATGGATAGCGCGGCTGTCTGAGATTTTAGAGCGGTGTTCGAAATCAACCCGCGCTGACCGTTTCCTTTTCGTAAGGCTCGAACGCGGCATCGAGCAGCGTTCCAAGTGCTTTCGGCAAATCGCTGGAGCGCACGACAGGCGCGCCGACACACCGCCTGCCTCGTTCGAGCATCTTGAGCCACAATGCGCCGTCCTTGACGCGCGCCGAGAAGAAGAGAGTCGCGGAAGATCCCGCGAGGTGGTCGAGCAGCGGAAAGGCATTTCTGTCTGGCAGTGCGTACTCGCTGAGTACGAGGTCGAACTGCGTCGAGCGGATCAGATGGCACGCGTCTCGATAAGAGCGGGAGAATTGGCAGCGGCTGCCACGTCTTTGCAACCATTCCAGCAGCCTGGAAGAGCTTCTCGTGGTCTCGCCGATAAGAAGTACCGTTATTGGTTTTGCATGCATATCTTTTGCCTTTCGGGCGAAGCTAGACGGCATCAGCAACTTCGCGGTTCTGTCTGTTCCAAACGAGAGCATTGCGGATCGCGCGCTCGAGGTCTCCGCTCATGGGAGGGTAAGCTACGTAGTCAAATGCTCCACGATCGACCGCCCGCAAGTATTCCGGCCAGTCGCCTGTCCGTGAGACAACAATCAACGGGATCGTGGTGTGAGACCTGTGCGCAAGGTTCACGACATCCTCGTAAGTGCCATCGGCCAGGCGTTCATTACAGAGAACAACGAGAACCTCACGTCCGGTGAGCACGATCCGGCTTTCGACCACCGTACGAGCAAATAGGGTTGCAACCCCGCATCGCCCGAGGCTTTCCGCAAGCTTTCGACTAACTTCATCGTCCGAACTGACTACCAATCCATTGGGAGGTTCTGACCTAGCGTACTTGCCTCGCCAGCGGGCGAATGCCAGTTCAAACTCGGACAGGGTCGCTTCTGCGATTTCTGTTAGGAGATTGGACCTAAACACGGCCATAGGAATCTCGTTTCGCACGACCAGATTGACAGCGGGGGCGCTCGCTCTCTATCCCGTTTGGAGGGTATTTCCGGGCCCAGGTTTAGCTATGAGCGGCTGCCGAATGCGGCCAGGGCGAGATATATAAGGCCAAATCCTGGATCCGGGTCGCGCCCTAGAGTGCCCTTGATCGATTCGACCTCCGCTCCTACACTAACTTTTCTGCCCGGGATCTCCCATTTTATTGGCCTCGAGGGTTGAAAAGATGCAGCCGGAAGGTCCAACTCAGCCATTGCGCGACGAGCTTCCCCGGACAACCCGAACCGTTGCGACCAACAAGTCGACCAACCCGCTGATTGTGGCGTCCTGCGTCGCGGTCATTGCAGTGCTTTTCACCGCGGATGTGCTTACCCCTCGCGGTGTTACCCCCACAATCGGCTATTGCGTCGTTCCTTTGCTGGCACTGCAAACTGGGCGCCGCCGGTTCATCGTAGGAATGACCGGGCTCTGTACGGTCCTTACGTGGGTTGTGCATTTTCTTGAACCTCCGGGAGCGCCCGCTTGGATGTCGCTCGTCGAGCGGTCGATAGTCACGGGAGTGCTTTGGTTTTCCTTTGTGCTTGTCTGGCAGCGAATGAACGCGCAAAACGAGCTTGCGCGCCAAGCGCAGGTGCTGGCGGATTTGAATAGGGAGCTCCGCCGTTCGAACCAAGAACTCGATGCTTTTGCCTCTGTCGCGTCCCACGATATCCGCGGTCCATTGGCTACTACGGGCATGCTTGCAAACCTGGTTGCCAGCCGTTTGGCAGGAAAAGCCGACCAAGACTCCGCGCAATGGCTTTCCTTGATCCAGTCGGAAATCCAGCGAATGCATTCGATCGTTGAGAATCTGCTCGAATACAGCCGGTTCGACGCCGACCGTTTGGGGGTGGTTGACTGCGAGTGCGAGGCCGTTCTGGGAACCGTTTTGGATGGCTTGAAGGCAGACCTGACCGCTAACAGCGCCCAAGTCACGCACGACCCGCTTCCGAGGGTCAAGGGTGACCCGATGCAACTCGCTGTGCTGCTTCAGAACCTCATCGGGAACGCCATCAAGTACCGCAGCGACGCCCAGCCGAAAATCCATCTTTCCGTTGCAGCAGAACAAGACGGCTGGAGGTTCTCCGTCGAGGATAACGGAATCGGGATTGATCCCGCGGATGCGGAGAGGATTTTTCGTCTGTTTGAGCGTGGGGAGGGCAGTAAGACAACAACGGGATCGGGAATTGGATTGGCGACCTGCAAGAAAATTGTGGAGTTACACGGCGGCAGGATCTGGGTGGAGTCGGCACCGGGTCGCGGATCTACTTTTCATTTCACCATCGCACACCGGTATAGCTTGTCTTCCGCAATGTCTACTGCCGAGAAAAAAGGCAACGAACAAGCGAAAAATGCCACAGCTTCATCGGGAAGTTCCTCAGCCGCGTGACGTTAGATGAGACGGGATGCCTGAAGTTCCCCGGGGAAGGGCCGATTAAGCAGGTCAAAATGTCCGAACGTGGATCGCATTGCATTCTGGGTCTGTCGGCGGTACAGAAAACTCTTAACTGATGAGCCCTTTGCGCACGGCATAAAGGATCAGCTCAGCTGGATTGTGCAGGTTCAGTTTCTCCAGAATATGACTGCGGTGCGTCTCGACGGTGTAGGGGCTGATATTGAGAGCTGCTGCCACTTCCTTGTTGGCTTTCCCTTCGGCGAGAAGTTGCAGGATTTCTCGCTCGCGACTGGTTAAGAGGTCATAGCTGTCTACGGCGCCTTTTTGCTTGAGAACACGGACATAGTCCTCCGCGAGGATGCGGCTGACTTTAGGGCTAAAAAACGACTTATTTTGCGAAACCGCCTGGATCGCGCCAATCAGATCGGCCGGGGCGGAATCCTTAAGCAAATAGCCTCGGGCGCCGGCCTTCAGAGCTCGCATGATATACGATTCATCGACGTACATACTCAAGATGACGACTGCCGTCGTGGGGTGCTGAGTAACGATCGTCTTTGTCGCCTCGATGCCGTTGAGAACAGGCATGCCTACGTCCATCACCACCACATCTGGCTTGAGCGACGCGACGAGCTCAATGGCTTCACGTCCGTTCTCACTTTCGCCGACAACTTCCAGATTGGGTTGACGCTCAAGCAACGCGCGTAAACCCGTGCGCATAACGACATGGTCGTCAGCCAACAGTATTTTGAGCTTCTTCATGGACAATTCTCCTGATCCGCTGACGAGCTTGGGAGCGGCAGCTCGACTCGCAGACGCGTGCCTCGTGCGGGATCTGAGTCGACTTTCAACACGCCGCCCAACTGACGCACACGCTCGTTCATGCCGACTAGCCCCAAACCGCGCACGCGGCTTGGATCAAAGCCTTTCCCATCGTCGTCGATGCTGACAGAGAGGTGATTCGGCTCCTGGCGCACCACGACGCGAACGTTCCTGGCATAGGCGTGTCTCGAACTATTGTTCAAAGCTTCCTGCACGATTCTATACACGCACGTGCGGTGCTCATCTGACAAGGCATCCGAGACGTTCTCACTCACCGTTTCAACAAGCATCCCGGTGCGCCGGGTGACCTCGCGCGCCTGCCACTCCAGCGCAGCGATGAGGCCTAGATCATCCAACATTGACGGCCGCAGCAGCAGGGCCATGTTGCGCACTTGATTGACACAGTTCTCCGCAAGCATTTTGATGTTCTGGAGACCGTGCCGAAACCCACCATCCTGGTTAGAAATCTCGGTCAGGCTTTCGACCTCCAAAAGCATGGCGCTTAAAGACTGACCGACTTCATCATGAAGTTCCCGCGAAATGGCCCGCCGTTCTCGCTCCTCCGCTTCGACAAGGCGCTTGGACAATTCCTTCAATTCACCCTGCGCTTCGAGGCTTTCGCGGTACTTCTCCTCGACACTCTTTTCAAGTCGCCCGGCGTAGACGATGGTGGCGGTAGCCAGAATCAATCCAAAGCTTAAAGCAACTGTGGCCACCATGACTAAGCGATGTCGAAACTGAGCGGAGACCTTCGAGATCCTCCCCTCTGCTTCCATCAGCTCGGCATCGTTCACGCCGCTGACTTCTTTCGCAATCTTCAGGATCTCGGCGTGCTGAGAGAGTATGTCGGCGTGCAGCACGGAATCGCCTGACCCTGCTTTCTCGATCGCACCTGACGCGATCGTATGTCCGGCCTTTGACCAGTAATTCTCCAACTCGACGGCCAGATGTTCCCACGGCTTCCGCTTGTCAAGAGGCAGCGACTGAATACACAGTCTTAACGCTCGAGTGGTGTCGCTCCGAATGGATTCAAGCTGCGTGAGGAGAGCTTTCTGATCTTGGCGTTCTGATCTGTCCAGTAGGATGTAGTCACGCATAATCGTGCTCGATTCGTACAGACCGGCGCGAACCTGTTGAAGCGTGCGCTCGCGGTAGAGAAAATCTTGGCGTATCTGAGTATCATTTGTTTCGAATGCTGCCAGAGTGTGCAGGGCATCGACGCATAAGATCACCATCAGAACCAACAACGCTCCGAAGCCGGCAAACAGGGCCGTCCCAGACCCCAATCGCCTCCGGCCTTTTGACGGCAAGGCTACCGACGCATCCGTCTTTTCACGGATCATTTGTTCGATGTCCCGCGCTTGCTTGCCTGCACACTCCACGCCTATGCGGCCGCAGCGACCGCAGGGGAAAACTTTCTTCCGAGCCAACCGAGCAGGCCGCGCACGATAAAGACGTTCAAAAATATCGAAATCAGAGACGCGGCAAGCGTAGCGGTGAAGATATTCTCGGCTACGATTCCCGACGAACGCGCGACCTGGACCAGGACGAAAGACAGTTCGCCGATCTGTGTCAACCCCGAAGCCACCACAATTGCGGTCCAGAGAGGATAGCGGAACAGCCGAACTATGGTCGTCCAGATGACAAATTTGCCAACCACGATGAGTAGGAGCATCGTGCCCAAAAGCGGCAAGCTCGACGCAAGCATTTTTGGAGCAATCAGGGCACCGAGCGAGACGAAGAAAAGCGCCACGAAAGCATCGCGAAGAGGGACAAGCTGGGCGTGTGCCTGGTGCAGGTCCTCGGAACCGCTGATGGATAATCCGGCAAGGAAGGCGCCAAGGGCAACGGAAAATCCGGCGGCTTGCGCGAGTGCAGCCGTCCCGAGACAAAGCGCAATGGCCACCAAAAGGAGGAGTTCCGCGTTATTGGTCTGCCTTACGCGTCGCAGAAGGCGCGGAATCACCTTGATGGCGAAGAAAGCCAGAGGGATAAGCAGGAGGAGCGCCTTTCCAAGAGTCCATAAGGCCTTCACCATCTGGCCATTTCCTGGACCGCTCAATATGGGGAGCACCACGGTCATACAGACGACGGCCAAGTCCTCTATAAGAGTGATCCCAATCATCACCTGCCCATAGGTCGTACCCAGCTTTGCGGTGTCGCGCAGCAGCCGCGCCAAGACCATGGTGCTGGCCACCGAAACCGTCGCACCGATCACCACACCCTGCGTCACATTCCATATCCCCAGCTTTCCAACAGCCATCGCCAGGCCTATTATCAACAAAATTCCGATCGGTCCGCCGATAAGGGCCACCCACTTCACCCGCAACAGGTCCGCGATCGAAAATTCGACACCGATCGAAAACATCAGCAGGACTACGCCGACCTCGGCAAATACTTCGAAGGAATGCAAGTCGGATAGTTTTGGCCCGGGTGTAAATGGGCTGATCACCATGCCACCCAAGACGAACCCCAGGATCAGGGGCAGCCGCAAGCGCCAAGCGATCAGACCCCCGGCTAGGGCGGCGAGAAATATGTATGTCAGATCACGGAACAGAACTGGATTCGCTTCCATCCTTACTCTTCACATCGCTCAAACTTTGACTGGTCGGGCCGCCGTTATGGCAGGTAAAAGGTTAATTGCGCGCGCGGTCCGGGGCCATCCCAGGTGCAGGGTATATGGGCACTGCAATTTAGCTATGCGCCTCGAACAAAAACGCCTTTTCGCTCGAAGGCTGAAGGCAAAGTGAGCGTGAGTTAAGTCAAAAGACCAACCAAGAGAATGCCTTAAGGCTCTTATTCGTATGGGTGTAATTCGATGGGGGCCCAGAAGTTACGGCAACATGATTACTTACTCTCTGAGCCCGCAAACCCCGGCTTGCTCCCCAGCAATTCCAGACTCTTCACGGTTTCCGCCTGCTCTGGCCATTGGCCATTCAAGAAAAGGTCCATGCTCGGAAAGACAATTTCTGGAAATTCGACCCAGGACATGTGGGCGGCGCCATCGATCGTGATCAGGCGGGCATTCGGCAACAACATGTCCCATTCGCGTCCGCCGCCGTACGGGGCGTTCCGATCTTTCCTCCCATGAATTGTCAGAACTGGAGCGGTGACTTTCGCGATGGCCTCTTTCGGTATCTCCAGCGCCTGGTCGGATGCAAGTAGCGACTCAAAATGCGGCCACAGATGAGTGGGCCATTCGTTCTGCATTTCGCAAGGGCTCAGGACGAGGCCTGCATTAATTGGTTTCCCTACCATTCTTTGCTGCTCAATTTTCCACTCCATCTCGCAATACTCTTTCGGATGTTCCTTGGCAAAGCCGTTCTTATAAAGGTCCTGAAGTTCTTTCTCCTCAGCCGGATCGGGTACCTTGGCATCGTCTCCCGCAGTCAGCGTTTCGGGAAACTTGGTTCCGAGCTTGCGTGCCACAGGCCCAATCTGGACGATACGGTTGACGTGATCAGGATGCTGGACGGCGTACAGAATCACGACTTTGCCCAGATAGGAAAACCCGACAAGGTCAGGCTTGGCAATCCCGAAGTGCTGGCGGACAGCTTCTAGATCATCGGCGTCGCGCTGCAAGCTGATTTTTGAGACATCTTTGACCTCATCGGATCGGCCACGATTGCGCATGTCATAAAAGATGAGTGTGCGCCCTTTGGCAAGCCGTTGAAAATCCCGATATGCGAATAGGCGCCCCGGTATAATTATCACCGCCTTTGAATCACTTCCTACTTTCGCGTAATACAGTCGGACACCGTCGTTCGAGGTTAGGTAGCCGGTCTTTGCCTCTGTGACGGTGGGCTGCTGCTCTTGAAGGGAGGTATGCCAAGGCGAGGGACCGCACGCCAGCGAGAGGGTCGCTGCGAGCGCCGTTAGGAATTCCTCCTTACCCCAAGGGACTGACATCGGCAGTTCTCCTTGCAATCTCAGCCTGGCAGCAGGGTTGCGCGACCCTCAGTTCGGAAAAACGGCGGTGAAGCATTATGGAAACAACAACCTCGAAAATTGAGCTTAAGGATGGGGTACAGGCCCCTTCGGGGGAGTGCCGCTCGAATGCCGCGTTTTCCGAGAAAAATGAAAGGCGTGGTCGTGATCTTGGCCGTTCTCGTGCCAAGTCCACGTCTCAGTTATGTGATCCTCGTCTTCGAAGTGAATGACCAGCTTGTGTTCATGCCCGGTTTCAGGGGTTGGAAGATTTCCGGCATCAATGAAGGAAAAAACCAGTTCTGTCAACGCGCCCGCGCTGGGAATTGCTTTCATCCGCGGCTGATTATTTGTCGGGCAGTAGTGCACCAGGGCGACGCCGTTTCCGTCGAGACTGTAAAGAGTCATCATGGGCGGCATGCCGGCAGGAGTGAGCATTTCCATAATCACAGTCCTAGAAATACTCGACTGAAAGACCGTTTGAGAAGCCATTCCATGCTCATCTTTCCCCTTCCATTCTCCCGCCAATGACTGGAGCCTCTGAAAGGCTAGCTCTGCGGGCGTTCGAGATGTGTGTGTCTGTGCATGGCTGGCCGTCGCGGTCAGGATCGTTCCCAGCATGGAGCTGAGCATCACAGTTGTGAACAAATTTTTCTTCCCCATGTTCAACTCTTTCTCCTCGATAACTGCCCGTGTCCACAAAGAGAAAAACCTGCCATGAAATCAGGCGTCGCTTTTGACGGGCGCATCAATGCCCCAATGTACGCGCCATTGCCCGTCAACATCACGCCGCGCTCGACCGCCCAGTCCCCGAAGACGATGATCTCTTCGGAACTGACCGACAGTCGCGCCGCTGAATGCTCGAACCGCTTGCGAAGAGCCGCGACGGTTGCCGCGCGCGTTTCAACCGAGGGTGAATGGTTGACGTCCATATGAGGATCGGTATACAGGTTCGCGAAGGCATCTGCGTTCCGTGCGTTCCACGCTTCTACAAATTGCGCTAAAACTTGGCGAATAGCGCGATCATCATCGTCAGCCATCAGGATCCCCGTCCACCAGGGAATCTCATGTCGTTTCAAGCATGGGGGATGCAGAGCGCCGACATTGGGTTTTCGGTGAAGATCAGGCGCGTCTCATGATTTAGACGCCTTGGTCGCCGCTTTGTTTTCTGATTCCACAGATTATGCGCTGCCCTAACCTCCTGATATGACAGGATTAAGCGCGTAATTCCAAGATGAGAGCGCCTGTTGTCCTGACTGCGCGTCAAAGACCGCGAATCCGCAAGGAGGCCTTATGAGCTGTCCGCGAACTATCTCGACTCTCCTCGTTTCGTTAACACTGGCCGGTGCGGCGCTCGGCACCGTGTTAACCAACTTGTCTGCCCAAGACCTAGCGAAAATCAGGCAGGTGCACGAAGAATTCGAAGCCGCGTGGCTCAAGGGTGATCCTGACGGTGTTCGCGGCTTGTTTACCGAGGATTGCGTACTACTACCGCACCACGGCGGGCGGCCCCGGGTCGGCAAGAAGGAAATGGACGAGTTCTGGTTCCCCACTAACGGGCCGCCGACTACCGTCACCAAATTGAAAGTAACTCTGGAAAGTATCGGCGGAGATGGACAGACAGCATACGTTTGGGGGACGCACGAGGTTGCCTGGACCACGGTTCAAAACGGAACGGCGACTTCGTCGTCCTACAAAGGAACGTTTCTCAATATTCTAAAAAAGCAACACAACGGAGATTGGAAAATCTCGCACCACATGTGGGACGACCCTGTCGGGCAGCAGCGTCAGGGCGGCACAGAAAGCGATATAGTTGATCGCAACAAAGCAGCCAGCTCACCGCGAGCCACTTCCCATTGAGGTTGCCTCTCGCATCCTTACTCTGAGCTTGAATCTTATCGAAAGTGATCTTCCATCACTGCGCCTTGGCCAGCGAGTCGAGCCAGGCTTCTCTTACGGGCTCAAGCCAATCAGGTGCCACCGGCACAACCTTCGTCAGCGTGCGGTCCTCGGTCTGGCACCAACTCGACTTGTGCATCGCGGCAGAAGCCTAGAACAGTGTCGTCACGAGATAGCGCGGGATTCGGGTTACTCCCCGCATCTGGACGTTGCAATCAATATAGATGGGAGATTACCTCCAATTTACCGACAGATGACTCGCACCTCTCTAAGGTTTACGCCTAAACTCGCTCGGATGGCACCGGGGTCGAGAGAGGAGATTGCGGTTTTGTTCGAGAAGGGATTGATGGAGAACGAAGCGGCATCAATCGGGGGGTCGTCCGAACACGAGGGGCCCTTCCCGGCTCGGTTTGTTTGCTTTGGCCCGTTTTGTCTGGACAAAATCCGCGAGCAGCTTTTTCTGGACACCTCGCGAGTTAACCTGTTTGGGAAGCCCATCAAGCTGTTGATGAAGATTCTCGAGAAACCGAATGAGATTGTGTTGCGTGATGAGCTGTGCCGGCACCTGTGGGCCGTTGAACCGCATACGGCCGCCTATGCCAACCTGGCCACCACGCTTAACAAGGTGAGAGGGGCTCTCGATGACCCCACCTCGCAGCCAAAGTACATAGAGACAGTTCGCGATCTGGGCTATCGCTTCATCATGCCGGTGCGGTACTCACATTCCCGCCCGCTGCCTTCCAGCATGAATCCGCCCGTGTCCGCAGTTTCGCCACCAAAAACTTTGAGAGTCTCAGCTTTGGGGCGGGTCCTTTCTCGGCTGGCACGCCGCATGTTTCCTCATTCAAGCGCTGTCATGGTTTTGGTAACCGCGACCTTTGTGGGCTTCGGAGTCAGTTTTGTGTGGGTTGAGGGAATTAGAGCACGGAACGTAGCAGGGCTGGTGTTCGTCTCCATGGTAGCAGCAGCAACTGGAGCAATGTTTTCAGCCACTACGCGGCTGATTTCCCGATCGCGTAAGACAGTCGCCGAAGCGATGCCCGGCGACCGCCCCGGTGATCACACATGATTTCCTGGTGAGGGAATTCACAGGCATTGATTCATCGTTCGTGATCTGGATCAAAGTGTTGTAGGCGAGTTGCTATCCGCTGTTGCGCAGCATCAACCCAAGCGCCTCGCAAACCTCAGACTGGTCATCCGCAACCAAGAGTCGCGGGGCGCCTCCGAGTGCCGCTTTCTATCCACCTCATTTAACGCCCTTCGAGGCAAAAATACGACTCGATTCAGATTAGCCCGTGTTGCCGTGTTGCGTAACTTCTTGTAATTCCTGTACTAATGCGATACTGTGTTTGCCAATCTGCAGAAGAGCTTCCTACCAGGGTGGGGAGTTCGTACGCAAGCTTCAAAGATTGCACCGAGGTACAACGCAAATTTCTTGCGCAAGACGGGAATGAAGAAATGGGCGTGCCAGATTCAAAAATGAAAGGGAGTGTGGCGCGTTTCGGGCACTACGAGGCGGACTTCGAGCGGCACGAACTGCGCAAGAGCGGGGTCAGGATCAGTCTTCAGGATCAGCCATTCAAGCTTCTGCGCATTCTTCTGGAAAACCAGGACAGGGTCGTCACTAGGGAAGAACTTCGCCAGCATCTCTGGCCCAGTGACATTTACGTGAATTTCGATCCCTGCCTGAATACCGCGCTAAATAAACTCCGTCACGCCCTCCGCGAGGACCCCGACCGGCCGGTATTTATAGAGACAATTCCGAGAGAAGGTTATCGCTTTATTGCGCCGGTCTCATGGATGAGATCGTCGGCGTCCCGCGAGCTACCCTCGTCGTCCGACGTCGTAAGCCCCGCCGATGGACAGCCTCACCCTGTTGCGGAGCCTCAAGCGCCCACGCAGCATTGGCCCCGTGGGGGTCATGATTTGAGGCGAGTTGCAGTTTTCGCTTTCCTGTCAGTGGCGGTAATTGCTGTTGCTGCCATTTTCTTGCACATCCCAGCCTCACGAACCGCTGCCGCAAGGAGAGACAAGATTGTGGTCCTGGTCATGCCATTCGATAACTTGACCTCGGATCAATCACAGGATTACCTCAGCGCGGGCTTCACAGAAGAAATGATCACTCAATTAGGAAGCAAATATGCGAGATGCCTAACAGTTCTGTCTCGACCCGCCGCTACGCAATTGAAGTCCAGTCGCACGCCTCTAGACCGGGTGGCACGTGAACTGGGCGTAGACTACGTGCTCGCGGGCAGTATCCGACGTTCGGAAGACCACGTGAGGATTGCCGCTCAACTGTTTCACGCGCCGGACCAGACGAGCATATGGGCCGGTACCTACGATGTGGAAACCAGCGGCGATACGATTGCCGTCGAGTCCGAAGTGTCAACGCGCATCGCCGAATCGCTGGCCCTCGAAATAGTGCCCTATGCTCAGTGGATTGCGCCCACGCTGTCGTCAACGAACACTCGGAAATCATACGGTTAAATGGTAGGCAATCTGGCTCTCTTTGCCGAGCAAACCGCGACATCCCATCACGGCACGATGACTCCCTAGCTGCCCACAGGCTGCCAACTGCTGTTGAAACTTGCAAAACTCGATTGGAGGCACACCTCGGGCGCGTGCGAAGACGCCCCGGCCACAATCGGTACGAGTCAGAAAAACTCAAAAACTGAGGGGGGCCTCGCGACCCCCTTCGGTCGAATGCGCTTGCAGTCGATCCGCCCGAATTCGACTTCAACTGGGCTCAGAACCGAATGCGCAAACCAAACTCCATTGCTCGTTCGCCGGTGCCGAAAGGCCGTTAAACACTGAGCTATAGCCGCCCAGCGCGCCCCAGTCGCCCACATCTCTGACGACCAGGTAGGGGAATCCGACAAATAGTTGTGGTTGAAAAGGTAGGGCTTTGATTCGGAGCGCAGTTCGGCATCTCGATCTTCGGATTATTCGCGCTCTAACTTATTGCATTCATGAGACCTAATAGATCACCGAGCGATTAGAAACAAATAACTGGAAAGTGGAAAGATCTGCGTGCAAGGTTGCCGCAATCCTCAGTCGGTGCGGAGGAGTGCGGGTGTTACTGCCGTTCTAGAGGCAGGGTTTGATTCAGTCCCGGAGGAAGCGTAGATCAGTTCATCATCACACTTGCAATCTTGGAGCGTTAGCGAGTTGTTGGCAGAACATCGCATGAGGCATGAGGGGTTCCCACAACGATACTACTTCCAACGAAGCGAGGATTTGACGTCCATTCGAATCGAGGCGGCAGCCAAAGGAGGGCAGGATGAGGGTGGGGTTGGCAAAAAGATGGACGAGTATCGTGGCTTTCATCGTCACGGTGGCAGCCCTTGGCGCTGGCTTCATGAGCGCCCGTTCCGTGAGTCGTGCTCAGGTTGCGTTCGAAAAACTCCGGGAGCTTCGTGGTAGTTGGGAGGGGAAGGACGATCATGGCATGGCCGTCAAAACCAATTTCAAGATTATGGTGTCCGACACCATGGTGATGGAAACCCTGTTCGCCTCGGGCATGGAGGAGATGGTGACCTTGTACAGCGTCTCCGGTAACGATGTCGCCCTCCTGCATTATTGTCCGACGAATAACCAACCCCGCATGCGAGCCGTCCCTCCTCCTGACGGCGATGTGAAAGAACTAGACTTCACCTTTGAGGGAGCCGGTAACTTACCGAATCTGGAAACCGGGCATCAACACCGATTAGTGATTCAATTTCACGACAAAGATCACATTACAGAGCGCTGGACTTGGCGGCAGAACGGCAAAGACACGGACATGATTTTCCAATTCTCTAGGAGAGATCAATGACCTGGAAATTTCACAAGCTTGCAACGTGCAGCGCGCCATCCGCGCAGATCGCTCCTTTTGAGCGCAGGTGATCCGCACCGTGTTCTCCCATATCGACTGAAAGTTGGAGGGAACGCTTGGGCAGCTTTTGGCACGCGAAGCCTCGGTTGATTAATTCTAATCAGTTGGGATCTCCTGGATGACATGCCCGGAGATGGGTCGCCCGCGGAGCTAGTTCGCACCCTGCACGAGCTCGATCGGCGTGCGCACGTATTCGTCTGCGCTGGCGCACCTCAGATCAGGCCCGGCTGAGTTCCATAGGAGACGCAAGATATGCGCAAGCTCATCGTCGCAGTCTTCTTCGTACTCGCAAGTGGCGTCAGCCTTGGTCAAACCGAGGTACTGAAACCTGCTTATGACTTTTCTCTGCCGAGAGAAGTGCGCACTCAGCTGGCGGAGAGTGCGGCGCCGCCCGAGATCTCCAGCAAAGCAACCGTGTACCTCCTGGAGCGGAGCGGCTATGTGAAGATTCGCGAGGGCACAAATGGGTTCTCGTGTTTTGTGGACCGACAAACACCCTTGAACCTGGAGCCCACGTGCTTTGACGCCGAAGGAGCAGCGACCACACTACCGTCGAGGATTTACGTTGAAGAGCAAAGAGCCAAGGGTAAGAGCGAGGAACAGATCGCAAGCGAGGTAGAAGAACGGTACAGGAACGGCATTTTCCGCGCGCCGCGAAAACCGGGCATTGTCTACATGATGTCCGAGCAGGGCTATCTGTTCAATGATTCAGCGCATAAGTTAGTGCTGATTCCTCCACACTTGATGTTTTATGCTCCCTATGCAACGGCCAAAGATATCGGATCACCACCTGCTTCTGTCAACATGCCACGAGTAATCCGCGATGGCCGTCCGGATGCTTACATAGTGGTTTTTCCACGCCAGTCCGATGGCGCTCACCATTAGGACCGGATGGGAGAGTGCAATGCCGTCTCATAGAGCCTTACGCGCCTTACGCGCTTGACCGCGAGCAAGGTCACCCGTGCAGTCGCAAGGTGCCCATTTCCCGCACTGCTATCGCGGAATGAGATCCTTTGTTGCGGTGCCAGGTCCGGTTTTCCTGAGTGCCGCCAGTCTCATTAGTCAATTGCCTCGCGGACTCGTGATCGTAGCTAATTCGGGCGAAAACTCCGTAGCCGTCGTGGACCCACAGCATCGCGAAACCCTGGTCAAGATCGCCACCCGCAAAGGCTGTCGACCGGTAAAGGTCCGGAAGGTCTTGCCTGGGCTGACTCGCGCTAATTCGATGCTACCTTCCTGGCGCACGACCGCTTCAATCCTTTGCGTCTGCTCAAACACCAATACTTGTTGCACTATCAAGAAGATTGGTACCATCGACCCGAACCAAGACAGGCAAGTGCGTGGATTGCTGCGAGATCGCTGAAGCCCAGGCGAAAATTCCATGAGGAAGGAAGCGCCTGCACCGGAACAGAAAATAAACCGGCTCGGCGTTATCGCTGCCTTGCAGCTTCTTTGGGTCAGCGCGGAGCCGAATACGATTGGCCGTGTTAAACCTTATCTCGATCCTGCCCTATACCCGTGGCAGTGTCCGGCACGATCACCCTCGGACAACGGCGCCGTCATTTCCGGCGCGTGCGATGAACCAGCCCGATGTCCGTGGCTCTATCGCGCGGGGCAAGAAGGCAGATTTTGTGCTTGTGGATCGCGACATTCTCACCGTTTTGCCCGAGGAGCTAAAGGGCACGAAGGCCATTTGGACCATGGGCAACCCCAATATCGTCTAACCGGTCAAGTCGAAAGCAGATTTGGCTAAGAACTGGCATTCACGGCTTATGGTCTTGCCAGCGTAGGAGGGCGATCACAGATGATGGATAGCCGAACCGAAGGTTGCAGACTCAAACCTGGAAATGTCGCTTTAGCGTTGATCATGGAACTGGTTTGTGCATCGGCAGCACTCGGCCAGGCCGTGCCGACGTTTGTGGGAGTTCGCACGTTCTTGGGAGCGCCTTACATTACCAACCTCGACGACGTGCACGCGGACTTCGCCGTTCTTGGCGTCCCGTTTGATGAAGGAACCTGGGGATGGCCTGGCGAGCGATATGGACCACGTGCTATCCGCGAGAGCTCTCAAGAATACAATCACGACCTTACCGAGGGCTTTTACTATGTCGACGGGGATCGCACCGTTCTCAAAGGCAAACACTGGGTGGATGTCGGCGACGTTCCCGTGATGCCGACAGTTCCATCACGAACCGATGATAAGATCACCGAAATGGTGAGCAAGATTCGCTCCAAGGGAGCCTTCCCGATTGTCTTGGGCGGAGATCACAGCATTACGTTCCCCATCCTTCGGGCATTCGATATCCCCGTCACGGTGATTCACTTCGATGCCCATCTCGACACTTGGAATGGAGCGCCCGGCAATCTAGACCATGCGTCCTGGGTAAACCGATCCGTGCAACTTCCCAATGTGAAGAAGGTCGTTCAGGTTGGTCCACGGGGGCTAGCCAATGATCAAGAGGCCATGGGTAATGCTCGCAAGGCCCACACCATCATCATTACTGCGGAGCAAATCCACCGAAAAGGGGTTGACTGGGTGCTTTCGCAGATCCCCTCTGCGGAAAACATCTACATCACCCTTGACGTCGACGTGATGGACCCGACGCTGGCACCGGGGACGGGAACTCTGGAGCCCGATGGCCTCAATTTCGCGGAAATCGACGGCCTGCTAAAGGGTGCAGCCACCAAAGGCCGCATGGTGGGAATGGATATCGTGGAGGTAAACCCGATGCGCGATGGCAGCACGCGCACCGAGCAGACCGCCATCCGGCTGCTGATCGACACACTGGGATCAGCATTCAAGTAGGCGCTAACCGTGGAAGGCCGAAGTGGTGTGCACTGGAAGAGCAGCGAGTTTGTATTCTGCGTGGGAGGGTAGAGTGCATAAGAGACTCGCCTGTTTGCTTGCGGTTGCCGTTTTTTCTCTGAGCTGCGTCCGTGCACAGACTGAAAAAAAGCACGCGGATCGCATCTTCGTAAACGGGAAAATTTGGACGGCGGATGATGCGCAACCGCAGGCCCGCGCTTTAGCTATCAGTGGCGACAAAATCATCGCGGTGGGCAGCGACGAGGAAGTCAGGGCCATGGCTGCACCCGATACTGCAGTCTTCGACCTGCGGGGCCACCTGGTCGTTCCCGGCTTTCAAGATTCGCACCTGCACTTCCCGGGACGGTCCGTAAATGAGGTGGACTTGCACGGGGTCGAGACGGTCAAGGATTTTCAGCAGCGCCTCTCGGATTTCGCCAAAGCGCATCCCTCTCTGAGGTGGATTACCGGGCATGGATGGGGCTACTCGGCTTTTCCAAACCAAACCGTCAACAAGAAATACATCGACGCGGTGATCTCAGACCGTCCTGTATACGTGCTCGAACGCGACGGCCATATGGGATTCGGAAATTCCAAAGCGCTCGAGATTGCCGGCGTTACGAGCGCCACTCCTGATCCGCCGAACGGCCACATCATGAAGGACAAGAATGGCGGGCTGACCGGTGAGTTCAAAGAGGCAGCGCAAGGCCTGATCTTCAGCCGCATTCCTCCCCGATCTATGGAAGAAGAGTACCAATCACTTCTCGCGCATATGGATGAGGCTGCCTCGGCCGGCCTTACCGCCGCACAAGAGGCCTATACGAGCATGGAGTCCTTTCCCGTCTTCGAGCGAGCCGCAGCCGGCAACGCGTTGAAGCTGCGATTTCGCTTTGCCCCGCCCATCCTGTTGAGGGAAAGAGGGGGTGCCCCGCCAAAGCACAAGCTCGAGAAGCTTCTGACCGAGGCGGATCTGGCGCCCTACCGGAAGCTACGGGACACGTTCCCGGGTCCGCTGTTGAAATTTGGCGCAGTCAAGGGAGTTCTGGACGGGACCGTAGACGCGAGGACAGCGGCCATGTTCGAACCCTACGTGGGCGGAGGAACGGGGATTCCGTTCTGGGAACAAGAGGACCTCAATAATACGGTGGCCCTGTACGACAAAGAGGGATTCCAGGTCCTGTTGCATGCCATCGGAGACAAAGCCATAAACATGGCGTTGAACGCCTTCGAGTACGCGGCGAAGACGAATAGCACCTCGGGGCGCCGTCATCGCGTGGAGCATGCCGAAGTTCCTTTGCTTTCCGATCTGCCGCGATTCAAGCAGCTTGGCGTGATCGCTTCAACGCAGGCCATGTTCGCGAATCCCGACGCGACGGTGCTCGAGAATTTTGCAGTGCTGCTCGGGCCGGCGCGGGCTTCGCACGCAGATTCGTTCAGAATTTTCGACGACGCCGGTGTAATGCAAGCTTTCGGGAGTGATTGGGGAGTTTTTCCGTTTGAACCCCTCCGCGCGATCTATTGTGCGGTAACCCGCACAACACCAGAGGGCACACCTGCGGGCGGGTGGTACCCGGCGGGACGCATCTCGGTCGAGGCCGCTCTGCGTCACTTCACCCGAGACGGAGCCTACGCGAGTTTTGACGAAGAGGTAAGAGGCACGTTGACTCAAGGAAAGCTGGCGGACTTTGTTGTTCTTTCGAAGGACATCCTTACCTCGCCGCCAGCCGAGATCTTGACGACTAAGGTTCTTCTCACCGTCATGGGCGGCAAGGACACCTACAGAAACGAAGACTTTCGGTGACCCGAGGCGAGGAACAACCCGACAGGCTCGGGACTCTGTAGGGCACCGGTCTATGGCGTTCAGCTGCGTGGTTGACTGCCGAGCGCTCTGCCGTTGGGCTACCCGGGAGTGCGGCAACCAACGACCGTCAGAATGCGCGCGTGAATTAAACAGGCTGAATCACATTCGAGTCTTTTGTTGCCAGTTCTTGCTGTGTTCATTGCGCTATTTTTGAATCACACCACAGGCGATGCGTGCCCCAGAGTTGCCGGCTGGATCGGTTTTGTAATCATCTGCTTTCTCGTGAATCACCAAAGCCGTGCCACCTTCATGGAACAGCGAGTTTGGACCTTCGCCAAGCGTCGCGTTCGGGTTTGAAAGCGATGCTTTGCCAGTTCCATCGGCGCCTACCTCGATATTCAGCAGGTCTCCCGCGTGTGCTCCTTCGGGATTGTCCTTTCCGTGTTTCTTTGATGTTGGATTGAAGTGTCCCCCAGCGCTTGCGAAAGCCGGACCTTCACAGTTTCCGACGGTATGAACGTGGATGCCGTGCGTGCCGGGCGAGAGCTGAGAGACCTCGACATCGATACGAACACCGCTGCCGGACGGGTGGATCATGGCGGTACCGATCTTTTGCCCTTGCGCATTCACAATGTCCGCGTGGCCGGACAACGGTGATTGTTGTGGGACGGCGCGTGTCGTGCTGATCGTCAACGCTAGACCGGACAGGCACACAATAGCGAGCATAATCAAAAGTCGACGCATGGAAGTCCACCTCCTGGATTTTAGGGACCCTCGGTCTGGTTCGCAGACTAGTCCCATCTTCGGAGCAGTGTCAAGTCTACTCTTTGCTTACTCTTTGGTTGCCCTACCCCAGACGCCAGTAATCGCCTGGCTGCCAGGGCTCCGATCAATTGGAGCGTGGTCATTGATGTATGCAGCTTTTTGGGGTTTCATTGGTTTTTGGCAGGAGCCATGCGCCATCGGTTCGTACAAAACGCGCGGGTCATCCACCGCCAGCCAATACGTCAAAATGACTATGCTATCGGCCGAGCGAATCAGGCCCGGGGGCAACTGGAGGGGAAGACGGGAGAACAGCACGGTCATGACCTCATCCAAAGATGTTTAGGTCCAGGAATTCATTGCGGAATTTGCCGTTCGGGTCGTAGGTCTTACACAACGCAATGAACTCAGGCATCTTTTTGTAGATGGATTTCAATTGTGCGGGTGGGATGGTAAAGAGCTTTCCCCAGTGGGGACGAGCTTTGAATGGTGCGAGTTCGTTTTCTATGACCGGCAGCAGTTTTCTAACCGCAGGCCAATCCTGCTTCCAAGTGAAGTGAATTGTGACACAAGGCTCGTGGTAGCAAGGGCTCATCCAAAGATTGTCCGCAGCAATGGTGCGGATTTCTGTGATCAACAGATGCGGACTCACCTGTTCGTGGAGCCGCTCAACCGCCGAAATGGCTTCGACGGCGTGATGGCGAGGCACAAAGTATTCCGACTGCAATTCTTTCCCGGCGCTGGGGGTAAAGCCCATGCGAAAGTGCGGAAGCCGCTCGTACCACGGGCCGGGAACACCCATCTGCTGGGTACAGTTTTCCGCGGAGAGCGCGGCGATGGGATGAAAATTTCGCGTTGCCGCTTTCGCTCCGAAAAATTCGGGCGCGGGAGTAAATGCTTGTCCTTCCTCCAAGCGGCTTTTGATCCATACCTCGTTGACATTCTTGTTTCGCCAGTCGGTGAACAGACTGACGCTGTAGGCGCTCGATTCGATGGCCTCGAAGTGGTCCTTCACCCGATCCAAGGGCATGTTCAAGTAAACGTACTGCCGCATCATGTAGGTTGGCTGAATATCGAGTGTGACCTTGGTGATGACGCCGAGCGCGCCCAGCCCGACAACGGCTCCTAAGAATTTCTCGCCGTCTTTCTGCCGGGACAGCTGAATCACATCACCACCGGCGGCAATCAGTTCCAAAGCCGAGACCGCGCTCGAGAGGTTTCCATTCTTGTCGCCTGAGCCATGCGTAGCCGTGCTGCAGGAACCGGCAATGGAAATGTGAGGCAATGAGGCTAGATTGTGTAAGGCAAATCCCTTTTCATGAAGAAGCGGGCACAAGTGGCCATAAGTCATGCTCCCGTCGATGGTCAGGGTGCGCTCTTCCGCGTTGACCGACAAAAGCTCGTCCGCCGGCTTCAAGGCCAGGAACTGGGTGGTGCTGTCGGCTATCTTGTTAAAGCAGTGACGCGTTCCCAGTACTTTCAACTTCATCTGTTCCCGGACGAAAGCCCGCGCCTGTTCGGCGGAATTCGCGGTGTACATGTTTTCAGTGCCGTACTCCACGTTGCCGGCCCAGTTTTTCAGTTTGCTATCCCGAAGCATCCCGAGGAACGGGGAGACAACCGGTGCTGCCGCCAAGCCGGAGAAAACCTTGATAAAGCTTCTTTTGTTCATGGCTAGAGGCTAGTCACCATGGAGTGTGACGTACGCAAAGGGTCGATCCCAGAACGAAAATCCGCGATCATTGTACACGCGATTGTTTTTGCTGGGGAATACACCCCTGCATGCGTCTGCACCGATTGACAGACGGACCTCCGGGCGACTTCCGGGTTGATACGAACCATGTCCGGATGCTTAAAGCGGAAGCAGCGAAATGATTTTCAAGAGATCGGATCTCGTTCTCTCCGCCAGCAAGCCTGCGCTCTCTCCTGGTTTTTATGCAGCAGGGAACAAAGGCAAGTGTTGACCCGAGCGGAAGATACTTCCAAGCGGAGCGCTCACGTAGTATGGTATCGGCGGTAATTCCATCGGTCGAGGAGGTTCCTTGATCCGACCGATCATCTGCCGATGGCTGACGGCCGCTGCAATGGCGTTGTGCCTTCTTCCGCTGGGTGCCTGGCAAGCGCCGCCTAACCCTGCGGAGAAACCAGTTGACTTCGACCGCGACGTTCGCCCGATCCTCTCAGACGCGTGCTTTGCCTGCCACGGTCCCGAAGAGGACAGTCGCCAAGGTAACTTGCGGCTCGACACCAAAGAAAACGTGTTTACCGATCGCGGCGGGTACAGCATCATCGTGCCCGGCAACAGCGCGGTCAGCCGGCTGTACCAGAGGATCAGCGCGAAGGAAAGACGAATGCCGCCAGCGTCATCCGGCAGGACGCTGACACCCAAGCAGATCGAATTAATCCGCGAATGGATCGATCAGGGCGCCAAGTGGCAGTCCCATTGGGCGTTTGAAGCGCCGAAGCGTCCCGCCCTACCCGAGGTTAAGGACAAAACTTGGCCAAAGAACCCGATCGATTATTTCACGCTCGCGCGTTTGGAGACCGAGGGGCTGAAACCTTCCCCCAAAGCAGACCGGGCCACGCTGCTGCGACGCGTCTCCTTCGATTTGACCGGGCTGCCGCCCACGCCCTCCGAAGTGGACTCGTTTCTCGCAGACCATTCTCCGCACGCTTACGAGAAGAGAGTGGACCAGTTGCTGAAGTCTCCGCATTACGGCGAGCGCATGGCTATGCCGTGGCTCGATCTGGCGCGTTACTCCGATACTCATGGCTATCACATCGACAGCTTGCGCGAGATGTGGCCGTGGCGCGATTGGGTCATCAGCGCCTTTAACCGCAACATGCCGTTCGACGAATTCACGATAGACCAATTGGCCGGCGACCTGCTTCCGGAGGCGACCGCCGAACAGAAAATCGCGAGCGGGTTCAATCGCAACAACATGATCAACTTTGAGGGTGGCGCGATCCCGGAGGAGTATCACGTGGAGTATGTGGTCGATCGCGCGAGCACTACGGCCACGACCTGGCTCGGAGTCACCATGGGCTGCGCGCGCTGCCATGACCACAAATACGATCCCATCAAACAGAAGGACTTTTACCGCTTCTTTGCTTTCTTCAATACCGTGCCTGAGCGTGGCCTCGATGGGTATGAAGGAAACGCCGACCCGGTGCTGCAGTTGCCCACTCCTGCGCAGAAACGACAGAGAGACGAACTTAATCGGCAAATCGCCGATGTTTTGACGGCGCTGCCCGAAAAAGAGATGCTGACGCTGCGAAATGAATGGCAGAAGACGCGGCTCGACACTTTGCCCGAGCCGCCGAGCGACGGGCTCGTGGCGCGCTTTGCGTTCAACGGCGACCTGTCGGAAGCCGTGTCAAAACACGATGGAAAAGTCGTGCGAGGGGAAGTTGTCTATGAAGATGGGCCGACCGGCCGAGCTGCTGAATTCAGCGGCGAAACGGAAGTTAACCTTGGGCAGGCTGGGGATTTCGACGCGCACGAGCCGTTTGCGATTGGCCTGTGGGTCAATCTCTACGGGTTGAAGCGCGGCGAAGTCCTCGAGAAAAAAGATTCCTCCGAGCACTGGGCAGGCTATGAGCTTGGCTTTGACGACGTTGCCTATACGGGCAGACACCAGCGAAATCTTCGCGTCGTTGCACGGTTCGCGACCGGATGGCCTGATTCTGCGATCGAGGTGCGAACCAAAGATCGCGTGCCGATGGATGGCGCCCATCACGTGGTCGTTAACTATGACGGTTCCGGCACGGCTAAGGGCTTAAAGATGTATGTTGACGGCAAGCCGTGGGAGGCCGAGATAGTTAAAGATACTCTCGGCGGGACCTTCCGTACTTCCGCGTCATTGGAAATCGGCAATAAGAATATCGGTGGGCTGTTCCAAGGCCAACTCGATGACCTGCGTATCTATACGCGCCCGCTGACCGACACCGAAGCCGAGAATCTCGCTGTGCATCTGCCTGCACGCGTCCTGTTGACCGAGCTTGCCGGCGCTCCTGCGACGGAAATTGCGACGCTGCAGCCCGACAAACCGCCGCAAGAGGCCGATATCGGAGAACTGGCAAAGGCAGAAAGCAAGGAACAGAAACAAGCGCGGCTCGAAAAGCAGCACCAGGCTCGCTTGACGGAATACTTCCTGAAGCACGACGCGCCCGAGAAGTACCGGCTGCTTTACTCCCGCCTGCAAGAACTCCGAAAACAGCACGACCAGCTCGAAAAGTCGATCTCCACGGCCATGGTGATGGCGGAGATGTCCAAGCCGCGCGACACTTTCATTTTGGGCCGCGGTCAATACGACAATAAGGGTGAAAACGTCACGCCCGGTGTTCCCTCGTTTCTGCCTCCGATGTCGCGCGACCTGCCCGCCAACCGTTTGGGATTGGCAAAGTGGATCCTCGACCCATCGAATCCGCTCACTGCGCGTGTTGCGGTCAACCAGTATTGGCAACAGTATTTCGGAACCGGAATCGTCAAGACCGCCGAAGACTTTGGCTCGCAGGGTGAACCGCCGAGCCATCCGGAATTGCTCGATTGGCTGGCCACCGAATTCGTCCGCAGCGGCTGGAACATCAAGGCGATGCAGCGACTGATAGTTACCTCGGCAACCTACCGCCAGTCTTCCATGGCATCGCGCGAACTCATCGAGCGCGATCCGGAGAACCGGCTTCTGGCGAGAGGGCCACGATTTCGCCTGCCGGCCGAGATGGTTCGCGACAATGCGCTGGCGATCAGCGGATTGCTGAATGACAGGATCGGCGGGCCGAGCGTGTATCCGTACCAGCCCAAGGGCTTGTGGGAGGAGATGGCATTTGGCGAAGGGTATTCGGGCCAGAGTTACACCGAATCTTCTGGGTCTGAGCTATACCGCCGCGGTATGTACACGGTGTGGAAGCGAACCGTCCCGCCGCCGTCGCTGACGCTGTTCGATGCGCCCGACCGCGAAAAATGTATCGCCCGGCGAACGGTGACCAATACGCCGCTGCAGGCCCTGGCGCTGCTCAACGATCCTACCTACGTTGAAGCTGCGCGCGCGCTGGCGGAGCGCACTTTGCGCCATGGCGGCAAATCCGATCGAGCGCGCATTGATTTTGCCTTCAAGCTGGCCACGGCGCGGCCGCCCGATCTTGAAGAAAGGGCCGTACTTCTGAAATCTTTAAGGGAATTCCGCTCCGCTTACCACCGGGACCAGAAGGGGGCAAACAAACTCCTGTCAGTTGGGGAAACGAAAGCGGACGCAAACCTCCCTAGAGGCGAACTCGCAGCCTGGACGACGCTAGCGAGCATGGTTCTGAATCTCGATGAGACCATTACCAAGCAGTAGCAGAAGGCGAGGGCCAGTATGGGTGACAGGTTGACTCCGGAAATCGGCGCGGTAATGACGCGCCGGCAGTTTTTCCGCCGAAGCACCACAGGAATTGCCATCGGCGTTCCGGCCCTGGCCACGCTGCTCTCGGCGGACGGCTTTGGCGCAGATACCCCAACCGACTCGAAAACCGGCGGACTCGTGGGGCTGCCGCATTTCCCGCCAAAGGCCAAACGAGTCATCTTTCTGCATCAGTCCGGAGCGCCCTCGCAGATGGAGCTGTTCGACTACAAGCCCGAATTAGTCAAATTACAGGGTACGGAGTTACCGGATTCGGTTCGCCAAGGGCAGCGCATTACCGGCATGACCTCCGGGCAGTCGTCGTTTCCGGTGGCCCCATCGCTTTTTGAATTCAGCCAATACGGAAAGTCGGGCACATGGATCAGCGAACTGCTGCCCCATCACACGAAGATCGTGGACGACATTACCATCATCAAGTCCGTCTATTCGGAAGCCATCAACCA